>Ga0315284_10000916_pt1 | contig 40671 bp, 36 predicted proteins | sample YL17G09_16_MG_FD_203696 | JGI IMG/M metagenome (GOLD analysis project Ga0315284, IMG submission 203696) | Sediment microbial communities from Yellowstone Lake, YNP, Wyoming, USA - YL17G09_16 | ecosystem: Environmental > Aquatic > Freshwater > Lake > Sediment | place: USA: Wyoming | collected...
ATGCGTCTACTATGCTATACGATTTTTCTTGTTGTGGTTTTAGAATATTTAATTCAAGCATAAAAGTATAATCAAATTGTCCAAACTCTGCTAGTGTCCCATTATGATATCTAAATTTAACTTTTATTTTACTGATTCTTTCAGCAACCGGACTCCAATACTTATATGGACCCATATCATTATCATATATTTGTGAAATAGGAGTTGATGCCATAGGAATTTTAGCAAAAGAAGAATTAACTCTAGAATTTCCTTTATTTGTGTGTATTGTATACGAACTTAAATTATAAGGACTAGTTTCATCAATGCAATTCCACCCATCTATCTCCATGTATAAATAAGATTGTCCCATAAAACTAATTTTAAAAGGAGCCTGTAAATAATATATAGTAGATCCAATTAAGGTAGAATCCGGGGCTATCCAAAATCCGTCTGGATAGTAACCAGATGGTCCTTCATAAAAAAATCTTGGAACTAATATATTTAAATTTAATAAATGAGTATAAAATGGTATTTCATTTAATAAATCTATATATTCACTAACACTATAAGCGCGTACATTACATCTAGTAAACCCTAAATATGATGGCAACCCCCAATTAACTAATTCTGGAATAAGATTTCTAGATAAACATGTAGTATTAACAACATTACTAATATTAAATGATGAAGATTCATTTGTAATAATAAACCTATCAGCATTATTTCCAAAAAATAATCTTTGTCCTACATTATTATATGCGATACTAAATCTTGTATAACCATTTATTTTAAATAACTCTTTAGCTGTAGCATATTGAACCGCATTATTAGGGTCTTCAAAAAATATATTAATAATATTAGTAACCGTTTGATTAAATTGATTAGTTAATTCTGTAGCCATTTGATCAGGATTATAAAATCCAGTTTCTATTGTTATCATAATTTCTTTATCATAATATTCATAAAGTGCAGCAAAAATGCCTGATGCTAATTCATTAACAGAATTATACTCCCCCGGATTATATAAATCTGAAAATTTAAAAGTCATTGCGATATTATAATTGACAATAGAAAATACATTATAATTTGAAGGAAATGCCCATGAATAAAGTTTAGCAGAAACAACATTTAAATATTCTTGTGGTAATTGTATTTCGAATTCATTAGAATTAGGATATTTAGAAATATCTCTATCTTCTGAATGTATTGAAATATATTTTTTTTCACGAAAATAATGGTTTGAATTTTTAATTATAGGATGATTATTAAAAATAGTATTACTCATATATTTAATTATGATATTTTTTTATATAAATATAATGATTAATATATAATTATGTCAAATTATAACGGAAGACAACCAAATAATACATCTTATATAAAAACCTTTGTTTCTGAACCACAAATTAATTTATGGCAAATAGTTTCAAAATCAACAAAATCAGTTATAACTCCATCTTCTAACAAAAGTAATAGTTTATATATTCCTGGTGATATATTTTATGATGGTAGTTTAATAGGGGTGTCAGATATGAATTTAAAAAAAGATATTAGTTTAATAAAAGTTGATACAACTGATAAACTAATGAATTTAAAACCAAGTTCTTTTATTTTTAAGGATGATTCCTTAAATCGTCTTCACTATGGATTTATAGCTCAAGAGTTAGAAAATGAATATCCAGAGTTAGTTCAACATAAACCAAATAGAATGTATAATAATAATTTAAAATCGGTGAACTATTTAGAAATAATACCTTTGTTAGTTAATAAAATACAATTGATGCAAAAAGAAATAAACGAATTAAAAGAAAAAGTAAATTTAATCATCTAACAATTAATAGATAATTATATAACTATATATTAATTACAATGATAAAATTTGAAAATTTAAACAAAGAAGAATTTAAAAAGGTAATGTACATTCCGGTTGTAGTTATAATTACATCAATAATAATAATAATAATTACTACAAATGCGACAAATACTAATGGATTGTCTGCATTATTAGGAGGATATTCAGGGTTAATGTTAGGTATTCTTTTTGTAACAATATTAAGTTGGGTATATACAAAAACAATATATTTAGAAATGTTACCAGTATTAATAATTACTGGATTTTTAATTTTTTATTTATCAAAATATTTTGATAAAATTTCAAGAGGAGAAGTTTCAAGTTATTACTCAAGTTTTTCAGTATTATCAATAATATTTTTATTTACACAAGTGACAATAATATTTAGTTCTATGTTTGATGCGGTAAAAAATTCAAATGAAAAATTATTTTCAAAAAATACATCAACATTATTAAGATTATTTGGCGTGATTAATTTTTTAATAGTTTTAACGATTGGTATAATATTACAATTTTATTCAACTGATGGTTAAATAATAAATTTATATGTTAATCCATATTCGGTTTCAGTTTCCCATATTCCAGCAATTTTAAGTAAAAATGTATTTCCTATTTTATCAAATGAATCAGAAAAAACTTTAATATTGCTATTTTTAAGTTGCTCGTATATTTTGTATTGTGGTATTTTTCCAAGAATGCAACTTTTTTTAAGTAACCCATTTTCAATAATTTTAAGTTTTTCAATGAGTTCTTTGTGTTGATTACTATCAAAAGAACATTTAAATTTATTATAATATTTATCAACTGATGTATAGTTAATTTGCATACTAATATAAATTCCGTTTAATATAAAAAATGATGTTGAATAAATAATTCTAATAAAATTGCCATTATTCATAATATTATTTTTAATAGGTTCACAAAAATAAACATAATCTTCATTATATTGATATAAATTTTTTACGATATTCATTATTCTTTGTTAGTTTATTATTATATGTTTAATATAATATGTTAATAATTTAAATAAAGAATATTTATTATGATTATATAATGAAATTTCTTGAATCCCATTTTGAAGAATATACAAATGAAGTTTCCAAATTTAATTTACATACAAAATTAGAAAAATATTATAAACGTTTTCCTAATACATTAGAAAAATTTGGTAATTTAATTTTTTATGGTCCGAGTGGAGTTGGTAAATATAGTCAAATGTTATATTTAATTAAAAAATATAGTCAAACAAATTTAAAATATGAAAAAAAATTAACTCTAACATATGATAAAAAACAATATTTTTTTAAAATAAGTGATATACATTATGAAATTGATATGTCTTTGTTAGGGTGTCATTCTAAATTATTATGGCATGATATATATCAGCAAATAGTTGACATATTATCTGCAAAAAATAATAAAACCGGTATAATAGTGTGTAAAGATTTTCATAATATTCATAGTGAATTATTAGAAAACTTTTATAGTTATATGCAGGATAATAATTCATTATCAGTAAATATAAAATATATTTTACTAACGGAAGTTGCTAGTTTTATTCCACATTCAATATTAAATTGTTGTGAGATAATTAATATTTCAAGACCAACCAAGATGTCATATACAAAATGTTCAAACCAAAAGTTTCCAAATGATATACAACTTGAACAGATTATAAATATAAAACATTTACATACAAAAAATTATGATTTAATGCACCCATACAAAATAATTTGTGATAAAATTCTTAAAAAAATGATTGAGATAAATGAACTAAAATTTATACTATTTCGAGATTTATTATATGATATATTTATTTACAATTTGAATATAACAGATTGTATTTGGTATATACTAACAAAGTTAACTAAATTAAAAAAAATTAAAAGTGAAGATATGTCAGAAATATTATTAAAAACGTATAATTTTTTAAAATATTATAATAATAACTATCGGCCTATTTATCACTTAGAAAGTTATTTATTTTATTTAATAAGTATTATTCATGAGTTCTAATAAAATGAATTTATTTAAAGCATTAAATGAATTAGATATAGATGTTTTAGAGATTGAAATAACTAATTTAGACCAAGAATATATAAAAAAAAAATATCATAAGTTAGCTTTAAAATGGCATCCTGATAAAAATAATAAAATATATGCAAAGGAAAAATTTCAAAAAATAACTGAAGCGTATGATTATTTATTAAATGAATCAAATATATTAAATTCCGATAATAATTGTGGCAAAGATATTTCGAAAACATTTGATTCATCTAAAAAATATATTGATATTCTAAGTAATTTTATTTCATCATTATTTAGTGAAACAACAAAAGAAAATTGTAATGACTTATTTTTAAATGTAATAAGAGAAATATCGTTAGGTTATGATGTAATCACTTTAACGTATTTAAGACAAAAATTTGAAAAATTAGACAAACAAAAAGCAATTGAATTATATCAATTATTATATAAATACAAGCATATTTTATATATTAGCAATGAAACGCTAGAACTTGTTAGTTTAACTATAAAAGAAAAGTATAAAAACGATAGAATTTTTATATTAAAACCAAGTTTGAAAGATATAATTGAACATAATATATATAAATTATACGTGGATAAAGAATTTTATTTAGTTCCATTATGGCATAATGAGTTATATTTTGATTCTCCAGATGGTTCAGATATTATTGTATTGTGTCAACCAAAGTTGCCAACTAACATAAATATTGATGAAAATAATAATATCTATTATGAAATATTTATACAAATTCAAGATGAATTGCCTAATTTAATAAAAAATGACAAATTTATTAGTATGGAAATTGGAGAGAAATGGTTTTCAATTCCTTTAAATACGTTACATCTAAAAGAAGAGCAATTATATACATTTAAAGGTCAAGGTATAGCACAAATATTAGAAAACTATATTTACAATATTAGTGTAAAATCAGATATTATTATTAAAATAATTTTAATTTAAATTAATAGACAATTTAAATTAAAATGCATTTGCTGTTATATTTCTGTTATATTTTATAAAGTATTTGAATTTTGTATAAAAAAGGTTATAAAATATTATCTAACTATTTAAACTTCACTCTTCTTACGAACAACCTTTTTCTTTGATTTAACTTCCTCTTGTACGTGTAGTGGTTCTTCAACTTTTACAGGTTCTTGAACTGGTGTTTCTACTACTACTACCGGAGCAACTGGTTCGTCTTCTTCTTCATCTGAGTCATCAACAATAGTTGTTGCAACACCTTCATCATTATCAACCTCTTCAGGAGGAGGCAATGTTTTCATTTTTGCTTTATCAGATGCCTTAGGTTTTAAGAAACAAGTTCCTTCCATGCTTTGCTTGGGTTTTTGAACCATCGCCTGTTTTAAATTCCAAGTAATAGATACTTTACCATTTATAAACCATAATCCTCCGCATTGAATTAAACAAATAACGTGAGTTTTAGGTTTTAAAAATTCCAAAGGAGTAAGATGAGAGTTTGTTTTGCCATTAATATAAAGAGGTTCTCCATCCTCATCATAAATTTCTGGTTTCCAAACTCCAGACCATTGAGGAATTTTAATAGTAAGAGTAGGAGGTTTTGTTTCATCCTTCTTAGGATGTCTAAGCATAATATTAAACTTTTCTTCAATTACCTCAGCACTTTTTATTTCCTTACCAAACCATTCCTTAGAATAAACTAAAGCATCCGCCTTGATTTTGTTTTCAAGTGCTCTCATAGATTTTAAGAAATCTTCGGCATCCTCGTTAGGATAATCCGAGTTGGGAAATTGAAGCGACATAGTCCACTTACCAGTTGGTTTACCGGTTGATTGTTCTTGTCCTTCTTGTGCACCCCAGGTGAGCATAAGAGGAGTAGAAATAGTAAGAGATTCCTTAAAATATTTATTATATAAATTAACTACCTTTCCTCCAGAAGCGTGTGCTTTAGGAGAGGAATAGGAGAATACATTAACATTAATATTAGTTCCGTCAACAATTGAGTTTGCCATCTTATATATTATACTATAGATACAAGAGATATCTTTAAATCAATTTTTTTTTTAAATATAAATTAATTTTAAAAACTTAATACAATACACGCAATCTAATGTATTGTAACAATAAACAATAATAAAATTTTTAAAATATATAATAAAAATAATACAAAAATATCTTTTATATATTATATAATAATGAATATTAATAATATTTACACCACGCAACTAAGTAGCAGAAATGATAATATATCTAATGATTATTTAAACTATTTATGTGAAAAGATTTCAAAAAACTATATTTATACATCAAAAAAATTAGAAAAAAATGATAATGATTTAGATTATGTAGTAAAATATAATGAATATAATTTACTTTTAAAGTTTAATTATAATGTTCAACAATTAAAATTATTTGCAAAAACATATAAATTAAAAATTACCGGGAATAAACAGCAATTAGTTTCAAGAATTTATTCACATTTGTATTTATCAAATCAAATAATTAAAATACAAAAAATAATTAGGGGGCATTTAATACGTAAATACAATAATATGCATGGTCCTGCATTTAAAAATAGATTATTATGTAATAATACCTTTGATTTTTTATCAATGGATAAACTAACAACTATACAAAATGAACAATTTTTTAGTTTTAAAGATGAAGATGGATTTATATATGGATTTGATATTCTATCATTGTATAATTTAATTTATAAATGTAATGGTATAGTAAAGAATCCATTCAATCAACAACCATTAACATCAAAAGTAATTGAAAATTTAAAATCATTATTGCGTCTTAGTAAAATTTTAAAAATAAATATATCAATCGAAATATCAGATGTAACTAAAGTTGTGTCAAATAAAAAATCTATAGAATTAAGAACGCTAACATTATTTCAAAATATTGATTCTTTAGGCAATTATTCAAATCCTCAATGGTTTTTAATTTTAAATAAAAATCAATTAATGAAATTTCTTAGAGAATTAATAGATATATTTCATTATAGATCTAATTTAACTAATGAAATTAAAAAAGCAATTTGTCCTCCAAATGGAAACCCATTTATGGTAAATTTTAATATTTTACAAAATGTAGAACATTTAGATGATGTTCGTAAAATAATTTTAGAAATTCTTGAAAAACTTGTAAATACTGGCGTAGATAAAGATTATAAATGTTTAGGTGCGTATTATGTTCTTGGTGCAATAACTTTAGTAAATAATGAGGCTGCTACATCATTGCCATGGTTATATGAATCGGCGTACCATATGTAAGTAGGATAATATTTATAATAAAAAATTAAAATTACAAAATCTCAAAATTAGTTTTTAGACCATATACAATAACAAATAATATATTTAACTCTCAAAACAATTTAAAAGGATATTATAGTAGTATATTATAATAGAATGCCAAGACAAAGCAAATCTAAGAGTGAAGTCACTACCCCTGTTGTTAATACCTCTGTTGTTAAGACGCCTACACCTGTTGAACAGGTTGCTAGTTCTAGTTCAGTAGAAAAATCAACCAAGGTTAAAAAGGAACCCAAAGTTAAGGTTGAACCAGTTTCTGTTTCTACTTCTGAACCGGTGTCTGTTTCTACTCCTGAACCTGTTTCTGTTTCTACTCCTGTTTCTACTTCTGTTGAAGTTTCCGGAGATGAAGTAGTTGATATTGTAGCGCAATCTGCTGAGTTTTTAGGTAAACTTAGTCAATTGGGAGGACTTTTTGCGTCATTAAAGACTGAATTTCGTTTACTTGAAAAAAAGTGGTCTCGCGAACTTAAGGTTGCCCAAAAATCTCAAGCTAAGCGAAAGCGTAAGTCTGGAAATAGACAACCTTCCGGATTCGTTAAACCTACCAAGATATCTGATGAACTTGCAAATTTCCTTGAAAAACCAGTTGGGTCTGAAATGGCTCGCACTGATGTTACTCGTGAAATTAACAAGTATATTCGCAGTCAGAACCTTCAGGATAAGGATAATGGACGAAAAATTAATCCTGATTTAAAACTACAAGCGTTGTTGAAGATTAACAAGACCGATGAACTTACATACTTCAACCTTCAACGATATATGTCTCCTCACTTTTTTAAGACCGAGAAACCTGTACCTGTACCAGTTGCTGTTTAAATAACCACTTCACATTCACAATTATATAATTTAAATTAATAAATATTATTAATTTAAACACCTATTTTCAAATACTTATTATAAATGTCTATTCATATATGATTCAAAATCTTCCACGCTATCTATTCTTTTTCTTAATATTTTATTATTACATGTTATTACCATATCAATATCCAATAGATGTGGTTGATACTTTTTTATTGTTTGTATATTTATTTCTTGCTCTTCTTTAGTAAATTGAAAGTCTTTATTAAGTATATATTTTACACAAAACCCTGATGTTAATTTTTGACTCTTTAAAATATCTAATAAACTAACAACATAAATATTAGTTTTTAAAGTTTCATAATTATATTTCTTTTTATAAAGTTCTTCGTTAGTAAGAATCATTATACAATTAATGTATATATTTTTAACTTATTATATTTCAATAATATTTATTTTACAACATAAGTCATATGTAAAAAAATATTATTTTTATTTTAAATAGACATTACCTGCATCTATGTATTCACAAATATACGATTTGTTATATTTAATATAATTAGATATCCAGTCAATACTAAATTCATCATATTTTAATGACCTATCATCATTTATCATTTGTTTTCGAAATTTTACTAAAATTGGTCTACGAAGAATATTTAAGCAAACCACTTGTAAATGCTGTAAGTGAGTAATAAACGCGTGTCTCCACATATACGCTAACGCATTTGTTCGTTCTATTGATGGATCTTGATTTAATAACCACTTGTAAAATGGACTTGTACATAAATATACTTTATTCCTACCTATTTCACTTACCATAAATAATAAGTCATCTTCTTGCAATGGATACATTTTATTATTCAACGCCTCTAAATACATTTGCTCAATATATAAATTTGCGTATCGTTTTATATTTTCAATTGTTTCCAAAAGTTCTGTACTTATATTCATATTTAAAAGATTGTTATACCATATTTTTAAAAAAGTAAAAGTATTTCAATTTTTTATTTATCCTAATTCACATAAAGTCATTCGCAAATTATTTAATAAATAATTTAAATCTTTCTTAGATAATCTGGCTACACCTAATAATTTTGTTGAACATTTTACACCATTTATTATACGTTTTGATTTATAATTTGTTTCAATAAAATTACAATACTTTTCTAAATTTTTTGTAGTTTTTTTAAATTGTAATAATTCTGCATTATTTGTATTACACCATAATAAAAAATCCTGATAATTATCAATCATTATTAAAGTTATAATATAATATGATAATACATTTGAATTTTCTTTATATAAAGTTTTTTTAGATAAATTATCTTTTTCATATAAATTATTATAAGTTAAACCCATAAAATTTAATATTTTTACCATTTGAAAGAATGAAAATATACGCTCATAATTTATAAAAAATTCACTATTTATTAAAAATTCATTCATATTATTTTTGTCTTTCATATTTGTAAAACTAACAAATACTATATTTATAATCCTAGCCCAAAACTCGGTATATGATTCAAATAAATTTACACTTGAATTTACTCCAAATATACTTACAATTTTTTCATTTACTTTTATCATATTCATATCAGAAAAATCTAAACCAAAATTATGAAATGTTTCATGTATAAATGCTTTAAACCATTCTTCCTTTCTAAATACTACTATTTCTGAATTACTTGGACAAGTTGTTGTAAATGCTGTATTTACATTGTGTTCATTTAATATTGATACATTTGATTCCGGCAATATTTTTAATAACGTTGTATGATATATAAATATCTTTAATTTTTTTACGCATTTTTTTGAAGAATACATATTTACAATATATAACCAAACTAACATATAATCAACATAATTATTATACACTTTTATTAATTTTTCTAAATCACCATTTTCTATTACAAATAATATATTTATATTTCTTCCAAATAAATTAAATTTATAACTTAATAACCCAATACTAAATTCATCTATATGTTTTCTTATTTTTGATGGAAATGCATTTGGAGAAAATGTTTCTGGTTTTGGAATTTGATTTACATTTGTTATATTTTCTACATGTAATTTATAAAATTGTTCACCACTTGTTAACTTTAGGTTTTGTATAAATTTTAAACCATTTGTTAGTTCATTATACAATTTTGTTAATATTGTATCTGTTATTTTTGTTTGTTTTAATGGTGATAAACAATTATTTTTTAAAAAAAATGACATTAAATTAAGGCATTCTTTAGTTATTTTCATATTTATTATATATTTATTATTTATTATTTATTAATAATACATTAATACATAATCTTAAAAATATATATTAAATTTCACCAAGAGATATTAAATTTCACCAAGAGATATTTTATTACGAATAATCATTAAATCATCAAATACTGCTGGTTCTTGTCCTCTTCTATGATGAACTAGTTTTGCATTTTTTGTTGCTAAAAGAAGTTCTTTTAAATCTTCATTTTGAGAAAATTTTGCTTTTTGCGCCTCATACATTTCTTTACTAGCACGAGATTCAAAAAAATCAGGATCAATTACAACTGATTTTGGTCTAATGCGTTCACCTTTATATTTACCAGTTTTACCACCAGCACTTTTTGCCATTTCTGAATTTTGTGATAATTCTGTTCCTGAATCTAATGTAAAAGACAAATAAAAATCATGATTATTTTTTTTAAATTTTGACGCTTGATAATAATGCTCGACAGATGACCAGCGATGATTATCTAAAGCAAATGGTTGAACCCAAAAGTTTGATAATTTTTTTCTCCATTTTGGTATTTTAGATAAACTAACAAATTCTGGAATTTGATTAACCGGAATTTTTTCACCAGCACCTTTTCCAGGAATAGGTTGATCGGCAGATTTTGAATAAAATGAAAACACAATATTATCATCATATAAATTCATTATTTTTGCTTCTCCTAAATCATCAAATGTTTGTTTTAATATATTTGAAGAAAACTTTGTTTCTTTAAACTCTGGTATAAAAGAAAATACACCTGAATTTTTTTCCATACATTTATGAATAATCAAATGCTTTATATCATAAGGTAATTCTTTAAATATAAATATTTTTTTACTCTTATATCCAATTAATTTATAATGAGACCCAGTATGGTCTACAATAATATAAAATTCTGGGTTAAACTCATCTTTATTTATTATCATTGGGTCTACATCTGTACCGCATTGTAAAACACCATCTAAATCATTATCCTCATATCTTTTACTTGATAAAATTATAAATTTAATATTTAATAATCTTTCTAATATATTTATACTTCTTGCATCTGCCCAAAATTCGCACGTACGTATAAATTTTTTCATTTCTTCTAATGATTTTATATTTTTCATAAACAATACATCATTTATATTGTCTTTTGCAAATTGATATTCATCCTTTACTTTTTCATACTCTTTTCTCACCTTTAAGGCAGCATCACGAATTATTAATTGTTGTTCTTTATCTAATGTTGATGCTAATTTAGATTTTAATTCATCATATTCCTTCTTTTTTATTATTGATTCTGACCTAGTTTTAGTAATTTCATTTGTAAACATATCATACCTCTCTTTATAATCTACATAAAATTCTTGTGTTACATCTTCCGACACTTTACTTCGTAATTTATTAATAGTTGTATCTTGACCAATTGTTTGAAATGCGTCTCTAATTGTAGCGAAAAAACAATCACCGCCTCCTTCATTATCAGTTATCGAATAATGTTTATTGTTCATAAATTTTTGAACCCAAGCATCATCATTACTTGCATGATATTTTTCTCTAGCATCAAGCGCCATTTTTTTATCTTCTTCTTTTAATTTTTCTGGAATATTTGCTCCAATTCTAGCAATAAAAATATCTTTTCTAATTTGCGGAATAAGTATTTCACTTTCTTGCGCCTTCGGCATCTTTTCTTTTTTTTTATTTTCTTCTCTTTTATTTTCTTCTCTTTTATTTTCTTCTCTTTTATCTTGTTCTCTTTTATCTTCTTCTTCAGGAACTTTTCTTAGTTTTTCAATCATATCTTTTGTTGCAAATGTATAAATTAATGGTTCACTTAAACGCTCTACATCTAATGCTGACTCGTCATCAATATAATCAACCATATTACTAGAGGGTATTTCATAAACTCCTATTTGTAATACTTTATTATTATGCTTAACTAAATAAATTGGAAAATATGTAACATTTTTATCAGCAAATGTGTTTTTAGGCGATCCTATAGCAACTACAACACTTAAATCTTTTATTTCAACTTGATAAAGGGATGCTTCTTTACTTAAATCATTTGGATCCACTCTTTTAAGTTCAGGATAATTTATTGTATTGTCTAATTTAGATACTACCATTTGTATATAAATTAGTTAGATTTAATATTTTAAAATTGTTTTTCATTAACAAGTTTAACTAGTTTTTTAAAAAATAATATATTTTTTCATTTTTGAATCATTTAATAACTCTGCTATACATGACCACATTCTATATCTCTTTTCAACAATTTCAAAATTCTCAGGTAAACTCTCAAAATAAATAAGAGCGTGTATAATTTGTTGTTTTTTAGATTTTAATACTTTTATATTTTTTTCTATACCATAATAATTACAGATTTTAAGTAAATCTTTAATAGTATGCTCTTTATATAATGATAATGCACCATTAAAAAAAGGATTAACATCTTCTTCAATGTCATCTATCCAAGTTGTTAAATTTGTTGCATTTATATGTTCATTTAGTTCTTCCATCATTTTCTGTATGGCATCATCAGCATGATCAGCATCATCATTTGTTATATTACAATCTTTTTCCTTAAGAAAAAAAGTTATATTTTCAGTAATAGTTTCATTAATATTTTCAGTAATATTTTTATTAATATTTTCATTAGCATTATCATTACTATTATCATTACTATTTTCATTACTCATTGAATCTAATTATTAATTTATGTTTAATTTGTTTATTTTATATTAATTTAAAAGTATTACATTTCTATAAGGTCCATGTATTTGAAAATTGCCTTGTTAGATAAACTGGGATAATCTTTTACCTTTTTCTTAGCCAAACTACTAATTGTTCCTATTATTGAATTTTTTAATACATAAAATTCCTCTGGTTCATCTCCTTTTGAATTAACATCTTCATATGAATCATCTAGAAGTTCTTTATTAAATAAGATACCAACAATTTCAGTTAATTCATCTACCTCATTTTTTTTATCTATTATATTAATCATATTCATTATTGAGGTAATAATATTTATTAATATTTTAATAACTCCATTCTTTTTAATAAATCCGTTAATTGCCAAGTTAACATAAAATGCTGTTATTGCTCTACGTTTTTCATTTTGTTTATTCATTTCACAAAACCCATCATAGTCTTTATTAGAGTCAACATATTTAATATTATTATATTGTTCCATAATATTATCATAATTTTTATTGAAAATATCTTTTAACCAATCATACATAGATGCTAACTCTGCAAAAATATCTGCGAATATTCTTGAATAAAACTTATTAGTTGAACAAAATTCATATAACATTGTTCCCATTTTTTCAGAATTTTCGGGATTAAATGATATTGAATTAATTTTTTCAATAATCTTTTCTCTAATATCTAAAAATGTTTTATCTGTTAATTTATTCAAATATAAACGAATTTCATTAATTTCTCCATCAATGCCTGTTTTTTGTTCAATTTTTGTTGTTTGAAATGGTTTAGTATTTTCCCATTTTTCAGAACTAACTTCCATTCCTTTATTACCACGTTTCTTTTTTAATTCATTTGTATTTTTTCCTACTGCAATAGGAACCGGTGATTCTAATTTAGAAAATACATTAGAATTCATACATGAAGAACCTACTTGAACACATAAATAATTAATTATGTTGTGAGTATCTTCAGGAATTTTAAAATGAAATCCACTATAAGAAATATCTGTAATTTGTTTAAGATTATACTTTAAACTTGTCATTGTATTATATACTATATTTATATAGGTTATTATTTATATCAATTTTTTTTTAATATAATAATATTATATTTATGTAATTAAATACACTTAGAACCAATATAACATAATATAATATTATATAAATGTTTAAACCTTATTTAAAGGAAGAAATTGCAAAACTGGAAGAACCAGAAGAACATGTTAAAATTTTTAATTCATGGGACGATTTAGACCTTAACCCAGATTTATTAAGAGGAATCTATTCATATGGATTTGAAAAACCTAGTCCTATTCAAAGCAAAGCCATTTATCCTATTTTACAAGGATATGATTTAATTGCTCAGGCACAATCTGGCACTGGTAAAACTGGATCATTTACTATTGGAGCGTTATCCAAAGTTATTATATCCGAAAATACAATTCAAGTTCTTATTATGGTTCCTACGCATGAATTAGCACATCAAGTTACAAGTGTTATTTATAGTTTATCAGCTATGATGAATGGAATTCGTATTAAAACTATTATCGGAGGTTCATCTATTAATGAAGACGCTGAAGACATTCGTAAAAATCCACCACATATTATTGTCGGTTGTTCAGGAAGAATTTATGATATGATTAAAAGACGTTATATTAATACTAACAACCTTAGATTAGTTATTCTTGATGAAGCAGATGAAATGTTATCATTTGGATTTAAAGAACAAGTATGCAACGTATTTCAATATTTGAATAATAATGTTCAAATTGCTCTTTTTAGCGCTACATTACCACATAATATTTCTCAAATCACAACTAAATTTATGAAAAATCCGGTTACCATTTCTGTTAAGGCTGAAAATCTTACATTAGAAGGAATTAATCAGTATTTTATTGCTGTTAATGATGATAAAGAAAAATACATTACGCTTAAAGATTTATATCAACATATTTCTGTTTCACAATGTATTATTTATTGTAACAGCATTAAACGAGTTATTGATTTATATGAAGCCATGAAGGAAGATGGATTCCCAGTTTGTTGTCTTCATAGTAATATGGAACGTTTTGAGAGAGAAACCATATTTAAAGATTTTAAAATTGGCGCTTCTCGTGTTCTTATTTCATCTAATGTTACATCTAGAGGTATTGATATCCAACAAGTCGGAGTAGTAATTAATTTTGATATTCCAAAAGATATTCATAATTATCTTCATCGTATTGGACGTTCTGGAAGATGGGGAAGAAAAGGAACTGGCATTAATTTTATTACTAGAAGGGATATTCCACTAATTCAGGAAATTGAAAAATATTACTCCACTCAAATTAACGAATTACCATCCGGATTTATATTAAATTAATCCACATTTTATTTATTATTATATTTTATACTCGTAAAATATTATATTATATTATATTTATTTTTATTAATTAATGATATTTATAAAACAACACTTTAAACAAGAAGTTCCACAAAATAAAAACAAACATAATGTTAATGATATTTTTAAAATTCCCATTTTTTATAATACAAATGTTCAAAAACTTAATGACAATATTATAAACGACCTCGAATTAGTTGAAAGTATTAATGCAGAAGAATCTCCTATTTATGAAAATATATTTAAACCATCAAATAAATTATCATTACAAGTTATTCAACAAATTAGTAACTATTATACCACTGATGTTGAATATTTAACTGAAACTCAACAACTAACAACACAAATTAATTCTACAGAATTAAACACTATTAATGATACACATAAATTTAGGGATTTTGAAATTAATGATATTGTTAGTTTATGGGAAGAAATAAAAGAAGATACTGGGTTTTGCGAAAAATATTTATATATTGACTGGGCATTTGCAAAAAATATTAATAATAATTCTCAATTTTTACAATTAATGAGTTTATATAATATTGTATCTCCAATATTATCTTTATGTTTACCTATATTTGTTCTAATTCTTCCATTTTTTATAATTAAACTCAAAGGAATTAATCTTGGAATAAAAGAATATACTGACATACTTAAGACATTAATATCCAATCACGCTATCTTTAAAATTTTTACACAATTTCATGAAATTGATAATAGCAAAAAAATGTATTTATTATTATCATCTGTGTTTTATTTATTTTCTATTTATCAAAATATATTAGTTTGTGTTCGATTTTACTCAAATATGCAAAAGATACACAATTATTTATTTAAATTTAAGAAATATTTAGCATATACTTTAGATATTTTTAATTATCATTTATCTAAATCAAATAAACTAACAAAATATACACAATTTAATTTAAATCTTGACAAACATAAAAATGTATTAATTCAATTTTATAATCAATTATGTAAAATAACACCATTTTCATTTTCATTTTTTAAAATTACAGAATTTGGACATATTATGCATAGTTTTTATCAAATATATGATAATCCTATTTATAATGACACTATTTTGTATTCATTTGGATTTAATGGATATTTTAATATGCTTTGTCACATTGGAACTAACATAAATGAACATAAACTTGTTAAAACTACTTTTACAAATAAAGGCAAACCTATATTTAAACAAATGTATTATCCCAAATTTATTAATAATAAAAGTAACACGATTATTAAAAATAATTGTAATTTAAATAAAAATATCATCATTACTGGACCCAACGCATCAGGAAAAACTACTACTATTAAATCTGCTTTGATTAATATCATTTTATCACAACAAATTGGATGTGGTTGTTTTGACAATCTTAAACTAACACCATATGATAAAATACATTGTTATTTAAATATTCCGGATACATCTGGGCGGGATAGTTTATTTCAAGCAGAAGCCAGAAGATGTAAAGACATTATTGATTCTATTAATTCAGCAGAAACACCAGAAATTACACATTTTTGTATTTTTGATGAATTATATTCAGGCACAAATCCTGAAGAGGCGGTTATTAGTGCTAATGCTTTTATGAATTATATTGTTAAACATTCTAATGTTACTTGCATCTTAACAACACACTACATTAAATTGTGTAAAAAATTATCAAAAAATAAGATGATACAAAATTATAATATGAAAACACTAAAAAAAAACGACAATTTTGAATATACATATACACTTGTGAAAGGAATATCAACCATAAAAGGAGGATTAAAAGTATTACATGATATGAAATATCCACAAGAAATTTTAGATTTAGCTAACCAAAATTAAATTCGTTTCAAAATTAAATTCGTTTTAAAATTAATTAAAATATATTACCATTTTTTAAGAATGGGCATTTTTAGTATATTTAGCACATCATTTTTATTTAGCATCGCGATTATTTTATTATTTTGTGGTGGTATATTTACATATTTTAGTTATAAAATTGATAAACAAAATCATAAACTAACATCAATGGTTAATTTAGTCTCTGTATTAGCAGAAGATTTACAATTTGTTAAAAATCAACTTAATAAAAATGTTTCCAAAATACAAATGAAGGATAAAGTTAATTCTGATCTTATTAGTGTTTCTGATGGCGGAGATGGAGAAAATAATGAGGATAATGATGAGGATGATGAGGATGATGAGGATGATGAGGATGATGATGAGGATGATGAGGATGAGGATGAGGATGAGGAGGATGATGAGTTTGATGAAAATCATACATATATTATTGATGGAGCAGAACTAAAACAATATCCATTTAAAAATATAGCTTTAACAAATGAAACTTCAATTAAAGAGAATCCCCTATTTGATGAAATTAAAACAATTCATTTAGAAAATCCAATTTCATTTGAAGAAACTAATATTTATTTATCTAATGATACACATAATGATTTAAAAGTAACTAGCAATGATATTAGTTTTTTAAAAAATGTAACAATGCTTGATTTTGAAAATTGTGAAAATGTTGAAAATGTTGAAGATTTACAAGGTTCTTATAAAAAAATGACAATTAATAAATTAAGAGAAGTAATTGTTAGTAAGGGAGTTGTTTCAGATGCATCCAAATTAAAAAAGACTGAAATTCTTAAAATGCTTGAAATTGATAATTGAGTTTTTATCTAACTTTAGTATATATGAATTTTAATTATTTTACTATAGAACCAACCCCAAATATACAAGGCATATCATATAGTGATTTGACAAATAACAAAATTAAAGTTGATACTGGAATTCAAACAAATTGGCAATATAGACAATATATGCAAAAAAATGCCAATGATATAATGAAATATAATACAATGCAAACAATTAATGCCTCCGGAAATAATCCATATACACTTTTAAACACTCAACCTACACAAAATACACCATATTTATATAATTCACTTCATTCGGATAGTATTCCTGCTTATGGATTTAGGAATTCAGATCTTAAACAAAATTATATGACAAAAGAACAAATGAAATCACGAATGATTTCTCCATCCATTTCAACTAATTTTTAGATAATTTAAAAAAACAATATAATATTAACTTGAATAATTAATATTATAGATGAACATTTTAAGTATTGATGTCGGCATTAAAAATTTATCATTTTGTTTGTTTGTACAACAATCAGATCATTTTAAAGTTATTAAATGGGATAATATTGATATAAGTGAAAAAACTGAATCAAAATGCATTGAAGTCGATAAAAATGGATTATGTGATAAACCTGCCAAATTTACAAAAGATGACAAATGTTATTGTCTTAAACATTCAAAAAAACACAATTATTTACAACCTTTACCTGAATTAAAACAATCTTATTTAAATAAACAAAAAATACAAACTTTAATTGATATTGCCAACAAATATAACCTAAAATATGAAAATCATCCAACCAAATCCAATATTTTAGCAATAATTAATGACTTTGTTAATAACAATTGCTATACTATTATTGCTAAAACAAACGCTACTAAAGTAAATTTAGTTACTATTGGAAGAAATATACAATATAAATTTGATGAAATTTTTAAAGATAATTTATCAAGCATTGATACTATTATTATTGAAAATCAAATTGGACCTATTGCTAATAAAATGAAAACAATACAAGGAATGATTTCACAATATTTTATTATGAGAAACAATAATATTAATATCGAATTTATTAGCGCTTCTAATAAATTAAAAGATTTTTTACCAGAAGAAAAGATAGATTATAAACAAAGAAAAAAACTAGGAGTTCAAACATGTTTAGCAATTGTGAATAATGATTTTAGATTTAAGGAATGGGATACTTTTATTGCAAAACATAACAAAAAAGATGATTTATCGGATTGTTTTTTACAAGGATTGTGGTTTATAAAACATAAAATATAAATTAATATTTTAATTTTAATTTACTTTTAATTTACTTTTAATTTTAATTGAATTTTAATTGAATTTTAATTTAATTTAAATATTAATATTTTTAAAATTAATATTTAGAATTCGTATTACTTAAAATTAAATGTTCTTAATAATTTATAATGAATGATATTATTGATATTTCAATGGACTTTGAGAATGTAAATAATAAATGGGACCAAAAAACTAACTTTGGAGGTGGAATTGAACTTTTAATGAATGATAAAAAAACTGACACTCATGGTTCAAATAGTGATATTAACATTGACGACTTAGATAATTTAGAAAATGAACTCAATGATTTAGCAACAGACACTTCAGGACCTATGAGTAATTCATTTGAATCTAAATTATTTGGAATGACATCCAATTTTCAAGATAAATCTTCTGTTACATTTAGCGAAGAACCTTCTATTCTAGAACATAATATTGGACATTCTACTGCTAACACTTCATCAGATGCAAAAACATGGGATGGATATGGCAAATTTAACAATATTCCTGTAAATCCTGATTTTAAAATGTCATCTGAACCTAAACTATCAAAAGATGAACTTCTCAGAGAAAAATTCAAATTTTTAAGAAGACTTGAATCTCTTGAAAAGAAAGGGATTGAACTAACAAAAAAATATAATATGGACTCCAATTTACAAGAAATGATGGGAGAATACGAAATGATTATGTCAGAAAAAACTAAACAAAATTCGGTTAAATTTCAAGGCAATATGATGATGGCTATTATTAATGGCATTGAGTTTTTAAATAATCGGTTTGATCCTTTTGATATTAAAATTGATGGTTGGGGTGAACAAATTAATGAAAATATTACTGATTATGATGATATTTTTGGAGAACTTTATGAAAAATATAAGTCTAAAGCATCTCTTGCTCCAGAACTTAAATTATTATTTCAATTAGGAGGAAGCGCTATGATGGTTCATATGTCTAATACAATGTTTAAATCTGCTATGCCTGGAATGGATGATATTTTTAGACAAAATCCTGAATTAATGCGTCAATTTCAAAGTGCCGCAGTTAATTCTATGGCAGGATCTAATCCTGGATTTGCTGGGTTTATGGGTGGGTTAATGAATCCTGAACCACATGTTCCACAAGGCAAAGGACCTCCTTCCCCAATTTCTACACAAGGTCCTATAACACCACATAATAGAGCAGGAAATAATATTAGTAGAGTTGATGTATCTATGGCTCGTAGTTCAGTAAACAATGATGGAATTAGCATTCAAGAAAAACATAACCAATGGAATTTAAATGAACCTATACCTATGTCTTCTTCTTCTGCTTCTCAAAAAAGTTCTAGAAGACCTGATATGAAAGGACCTACTGATATTTCAGACATTTTATCAGGATTAAAAACCAAAACTATTGAAATCACTCCTCAAAAAAAAGATATTGTTATTGAAGATTTAAATAATAGTAGCACTATAAGTCTTGACGACCTTAAAAGCATTCAAGGGGAAGGAAATGTTCCTAAACGCAGTCGTAGAAAAACTAAATCTGATAAAAATACTATTAGTTTAGATATTTAATCATTACAAGAATAAATCATTATACAAATTTAAATATTATTAAATTATATGAATAGAAAAATTATAGGCGAAGGCGCATATGGATGTGTTCATAAACCAAGCATACAATGTAAAACACCCCCTAGTCCTGGATTTAATTATACAAATTATGTATCCAAAATTATGACAACCAAAAATGCTAAAAAAGAGTTAGCAGAATTTTTAATAATTAAACACATTGATCCTACCAATGAATATCATTTAGGTTCTCCTATTTTATGTCATCCAAATATTGATAATACAAATGTAACTACATCAATAGACAAGTGCAAATATATAAAATTAAATGATGTACAAGCAAATCCAGATTCTTATAGTTTGTTAGTTTTAAAATTTGGAGGTTTAGATTTTAAAGTATTATGTAACACACACCTTGTTAAATATTTAAAAACAAACACCAAAAAAAGAACTGACCACTTTTGGCTTGAAGTTCATCATTTAATCAAAGGCATTAAATTTTTTAAAGATAATGGAATTGTTCATAATGATATTAAACCTCAAAATATATTATTTAATTCAAAAGGAAAAATGAAATATATTGATTTTGGACTTATGAGAACAAAAAAAGATATTACTAATTTATCTAAAATTAATGATAATTTTTTAGGAACATTTCATTGGTCTTATCCATTTGATTGTGGATTTATGGAAAAAACACAATATGATAAATATACGCATTTTAATGTATCAGACAAAACTTTGTTTAAAAATGAATTTAGTAAGTTAATAGTTAGTAACTCAAAAATTAATACATTTAAATTGCCCATAAATAACCCTTCGGCATTTAAAATACTTTTTACATATTTAAATCCTAATAATACTATTCCTAATGCTTCTACTCAATATGGATATATTAATTCTTTTTTTAATGGGTTTGATGATATGATACATCATAAATCATATGAGGAGGTTTTAAATTATATTGTTGATTCTATTGATGTATTTGGACTTGGATTTACTTTACAATTTATGGCAAATTGTTTTAAAAGACTTAATGCTTTATCATTACCAGATTTTACACGATTATCCACATTTTTTTATAAAATGTATGATTTTAATCCTTTAACCAGAGTTATTGATATTGACTTATTACTCAACGAATATGAAAATATTTTACTTGAATTAGGCATACTCATGCGATTAGGCAAAAGTTTTAAAAACCATATTTTAGTAAATAAACCGCCTGCACCAGCCATAATTATTTCTAAATCTAAACGTGATGATAAATCTCATCCTGAACATTTATCATATGAGTTACAAGAATTTGCTAATAAAGATCCATCTTCTACAAAAAGATTCAATCATAATAAAAAATTAAATATTAAAACAAATAAACATGTTAAAAAATATATTAAAACTTTACATAATAAAACTAACAAGGCAACTAACAAGGCAACTAACAAGGCAACTAACAAGGCAACTAACAAAACTAACAAAAGGTTGCGCAAAATATACAAATAATAATATTATTATTGATTAAATAATATTATTAATAATTATAATGACACAAAAATACGAAAATGGATTATTTATTTTTAGAAGAGATTTTAGAGTAATAGATAACATAGGTCTTAATTTATCTAATAGTATTTGTAAACATATATATCCTATATTTATATTTACACCTGAACAAGTTACTGCAAAAAATACATTTAAATCTGATAATGCTATTCAATTTATGATAGAATCATTACAAGATTTATCAATTCAAATACATAAAATGGGAGGTCATCTAATGTGTTTTTATGGTAATAATAATACTATTGTATCTAATTTAATTAAAGAATTAAACATAAATGTTGTATGTTTTAATGCCGATTATACTCCATATGCAATTCAAAGAGAATTAGGAATTATACAAATATGTAATCAAATGGGAATTAATATTGAATATGGACATGACTATTATTTACATCCTCCTGGAACAATTTTAAATAGTTCAGGAGAACCATATCAAAAATTTACACCATTTTATCAAACATCACTTAAAAAAAAAGTTGATGCTCCAACCACTTTAAAAAAAATACATTTTGCAACATCAAATAAACATTTACAACATAATATTACATTAGATAACGCATTACATCGCTTTATTTTAATAAATCCAAATATTAACGCACATGGAGGAAGACATAATGCTATCATTCAAATGCAAACTGCTAAAACCTCTATACAACATTATTCTAAAACTCATAATGAACTAAGTATTTCAACATCTGAATTAAGTCCCTATATTAAATTTGGATGTATATCAATAAGAGAAGTTTATAAAACATTTAAAACAAAACACGACTTTATTAGACAATTATTTTGGAGAGATTTTTATGCTAATATTTTATATTCATTTCCTCACGTTTTAGGATCTGCTATGAAACCAAATTATAATAAAGTTCATTGGCATCATAATTCTAATTTTTTTAAAAAATGGTGTGATGGAGAAACTGGTTATCCTGTTGTTGACGCAGGAATGAGACAACTTTTACAAACAGGTTATATGCATAATAGAGCACGTTTAATAGTTGCTAGTTTTTTAGTTAAAACATTATTAATTTCTTGGGAAAAGGGAGAAAAACATTTTGCTCAACATTTACTTGATTATGACCCCGCTAGTAACAATGGCAATTGGCAATGGATTGCCGGTTCCGGCGCAGATTCACAACCATATTTTCGCATTTTTAATCCTTGGGAACAAGGTAAAAATTATGATTCTGATTGTGAATATATAAAACAATGGATACCAGAATTACAAGATGTTCCTAATAAAGATATTTTAAATTGGGAAAATACATATTCTCAATATAAAAACATAAAATATCCTAAACCAATTGTTAATTATAAAACACAAAAAGAATTAGCATTAAAAATGTATTCATCAGTATTTCATTAAATAATAATTATATTTTTTAATATTATTATTTTTTACAAGTATTCAAAAGTATCATTTATAAACAATTCTCTTTGTTTTGGTTTAAGAAGTCCCCAAATAATACGATTGTTTAAAATTAGGGTTTTAGTATTAATCGCACAATTATTTAATTGTATTAATCGTTTTGTTAAATATGAATGAAATAATACATTTTCTGCATTTAAAAAATTATAAAGTCTTGAATATAATTGATAAATTCTAAGACGCTTTTTACATTCTGATAATAATATCATATGGTCTTGTCTTGTTAATCCTTCCCGTAAATACCACCAAAGGTAATTATTAAACCAAAAATTATGCGAACGAGAAGATGAAGATGGAAACCATCTACTATAATAATCATTTACAATAGTTAGGGTATTTACATACGATCTTATATCGTTTAATAAATCTTTTGACTGATACGAATACGTATATGGAATAATAAGATGCGTAATATCGGAATTTAATTTACAAAATTTTTGGATTTTCTCTAATTTTGTATCTAGTGTATTTAATATTGTCATTTTTATAATTACTATACCATAATATTTAAATATTTTTATTTATACATTTTTCTATTTTAATATCCATAAAAAAAAGAAGAAACCCAAACAAACATAAGTAAAAAATTGAAATAATTTATTATTAAATATTACATATTAAATAATAAAACATGAACGTTTCAAACCCAAACCATACTTTTATACTTATTGATGGAAGTTACTTTTGCTATTATCGTTATTATTCTTTATTAAATTGGTGGAAAAATGCATATCCAGAAGAGACAGATGTTTTACAAAATCCTTATCAAAATGAAAAATTTGTTGATAAATTTAAAAAAATATTTATTGACAATATAAAAAAAATACCCAAAAATCTTAAATTAGATAAAACAATAACTCCTATTATTATTGTTGGTAAAGATTGTAAAAGAGCAGATATCTGGAGAAATCAACTTTTCCCAAATTACAAGGCAAATAGATTACACAATGATGGATTTATGGGGGGACCATTCTTTAAAATGGTTTATGAAGATAATTTATTTATTGAAGGTGGCGCACAAACTATTTTACAACATCCTAAATTAGAAGCCGACGATTGTATCGCTATTTCTGTAAAATATTTATTAAATACTTATTCTACTTGTAATATTTATATTATCACATCTGATAAAGATTATTTACAATTAGCAGAAGAACGCGTTCAAATATATAATCTTGCATTTAAAAAATTAACAGAACAAAAATCTTCTACTGGAGACCCTAATTGTGATTTATTTTGTAAAATATTAACTGGAGACACAAGCGATAATATTCCATCTGTTTTTCCAAAATGTGGACCCAAAACTGCTATGAAATATTATAAAAACAGAGATTTATTAACCAAAAAATTACAAGAATCAACAATATTTCAAACAGCATATGAACTAAATTCTAAAATTATTGATTTTAATAATATACCAGAAGAACTAGTTAATGAATTTTATACTACTTTAGAATTATAATTTATATAAATCATATAATATAAATATTTTTTTACTACTTATATTAATGAATTCTATACCTGACGATGATAATACTAACCTTCATTTATATATATTAGAACCACTTTCTGTTATTATAAAACTTGCTATTATTAGCAATAAACCTATTGGAACAAAATTAAGAATGTATAATAACATTATTTATTTTCAGGAACCTGGACCATTTCAAGCTTTATGTCGTTACTTTTTAAAAAGTAATAAAACTGACATACAATATTTGTACAATCCCATTGAAATTGCTTGTAAAAATTATTTACTTAAAACAGACATAGAGACAGATACAGGTTCAGAAACAGACACAGACACAGACATAGAGAAAGACACAAAGACAAAAACAAAGATAAAGACAAATATAAAGACAAATATAAATGCAAACACAAAGACAAATATAAATGCAAACACAAAGTTAAATCATATATTTACTAATTTATTTAAATGCGCACAAAATGGATTGTTAAAATTAATTGAAACATATAAACATTGTTCTGTAATGAGAATATGTTTAAATTATTATGTTAGTTTAATTTCTAATTATTTAGAAGAAAAAAACAATGAAACATTGTTTAGAAAAGATGATATGACAAAATTTTATACAATAGATATCATAAATAAATTATCACAAATATGGACTTCAGATAAAATTTCAATTGTGTTAAATTTAACTTCATTTTTATCAAATGATACTTTTGCTGAAATGAATGTTAAATCTTTAGAAACAATTATTGATGGCATTGATAAACAAGTTGCTCAAATATTATTATAATTTACTTTTTTATAATTTACTTTTTTATAATTTACTTTTTTATAATTTACTTTTTTATAATTTACTTTTTTATAATTTACTTTTTTATAATTTACTTTTTTATAATTTACTTTTTTATAATTTACTTTTTTATACATTTTATTTACATTTTAAAAAATTGATTTAATTTATTATTATTTAATTTTATACAAATATCAATAATAACATGGAAGATTATCATATTTATGGATTATTCTCTATTGCCGAAATGTATTTTAATATTGCAAGAAAATTAGAGCAACAAAATAAATCACGAACACAATACAACGAAGAAATTGAATATTATTACTTATTAAGCGCCAACCTAAACTATTCTCCTGCTATGGTAAATATTGCTATATATTATGAAGAAATATGTAATGATTTTGATAAAGCTATTACATATTATTTACATGCTATTGAACACGAAGAATTGTACGCTATGTATAACTTAGCAGATTTATATTATAAAATTAAAGATTTTTCTAAAATGGAATATTATTATTCATTAGCAATTCATAGATATAATGACATTGATTCCATATACAAATTAATATTATATTATACAACTCTACTTAATTTTGATAAAATGACATATTATTACTTGATTGCACTAGAACACCCACATTTTAAACGTTCTAAAGTTTTAATAAATATAAATATATTTTACATTTTCTTAATATTAGATGAGATTACAAATAAAACTAACAAAATTCAACGTCAGTTAAGTAAACTAATGCAAAATCGGGATATCATGATTTATAAAAATAAAATTAAATTATTTAAAAATTTAAATAATATAATAGAATGCGTTATTTGTTACGAAGAACAAATAAATATTGATTTACATTGGGCATTGTGTTTGTATTTATTGTTATCCAAAAGTATTTGAATCACCTTGCCCTATTTGTAGATTATAATTTTATACATTATTATTATTTCTTTTTATTTTTTTTGTTTTTATTATTCTTCTTGTTCTTGTTTTACATTTTTTTTTATTCGAATATTTTTATGTTTGCGTGTTTTTATATTTTTTTTGTATTTGTATGTATTTTTTTGTATTTGATTTGAGGGTTTACCTCTTCCACCTAAAAGATCTATATCTGTATCTGAATCTTCTTCAATTTTTATTCTAGCATTTTTTGTATCTGGGCCTGTTTCTTCTTCAATTTTTCTCTTAAAATTTACAATTTCTCTCTCTATATTTTTTTTTTTAACATTTTTTGGATATGTTGTTATAGATTTGCGTTGTTTCTTTTGACGATTTGTCCCAGGGATTATTTGTTTTACCAGACTTGGAATGTTCGGGTTCAAGTAAGCTTGTTTCATAATTGTTCCTATCGTGTCTATACACGATAATGGGCGTCGGGTATTAGCCGCAGCTTTGAAGATAGGATCTGGAGATACTGATACATTCACTTCTATAGGAACCTGGGTATTATTTATAGGGGCATTTGAGGTATTTATAGGGGGATATACAAATACTAATCCCATATGCCTATACCTATTATCTTGTGCCAAATCTGAAAAATCACCCAATAATTTATTTATACGAGGGTTATAATTCTCTAATATCTGTTTTTCATCTATTGTTTGCATACGCTTTGCTAAATTTGTATTTGTTTTGTCATTGTTTTCAGCCATATAATTACCAAATTTACTAATATAATTAAATGATTGACAAGATGTATCGATATATATTATTATTATTACTCATTATAATAATATAATATTTTATTTATAGTTTTTGTATTTTTGTGTTTTATTCTTTTTATTATTTACTTGTTTATTTTTTTTTTGGTAATTATAAGCGTAAGCTTCAAGCATTGGCGCTTTTTTATATTGAAACCCAAATATATCTGTCCAAGCTTCTCTTATACGTTCAAATGTGCTTTGACATTTTACCATATGTTTTTGTGACATATTTACCGATGTTCCTGGAAATAAATCTAATTCAATTGTTATATAAAAAGATAGTTTTGATTTTTGAACCTTTTCTTTGTTTTGCACAATATTATATGACGGATTATATGGATAATTTTGGGATGGATATTGTGGCGGATATTGTGGCGGATATTGTGGCGGATATTGTGGCGGATATTGTGGCGGATATTGTGGCGGATATTGTGGCGGATATTGTGGCGGATATGAATTAGTTATACTACCACCTTTTGGTATATTATTTTTCATCTCTTCTAATATTTTTTCTAGTTCTATTATATCTGTTTCTGTAAATTTTAATTCTTCTTCTAATTTATCTAGTTTACGTTTACTTTCTTCAGAAAGGTTTAACCTTTCTATAAGTATACGTCTTTTAAGTTCTGTGCCTTTTTTTTTATAATCTCTGAGATTATTTTCAAGTTGATCCTTTCTAATATTTACTCCAATTTTATCATCTCTATAATTATTAAAATTTGTATTTATTTCTTTATTATTAGGACAACTATTAAACATAAAATATTTTACATATTCTGGGATTTTATCTTCAACAAAAATAAACTCTACCGGAGAATACTGGACAAGTTGAAATTTTTCTGTATTATCAGTATTTTTTGTGCAAACAAGATATATATAATTATCAAATTCATTAATCTCATTAAAATTATCATCGCACAATATACGAAAATCATTTAAAAAATAAGTATTATCGAGTGTAATATCATCTTCGGATACATCTACTATTTTTTCATATCCATCATATAAAGTATATAAATCACCTTTTTTTCCTCCTATTTTATTTTCTTTCTTTTCCTTCTTTTCTTTTTTTACATTTTTTTTGTACTTTTTTTGAAGTATTTTAATTGCCTTTTTCCTAGTTTTTTTTTGTTTTTTTGTTAAGTTTTCAAAATCCATATTTTGGTATTTTTTTGCCTTTTTTATAGTTTTTTTATCTCTCTCTCTCTTATTCTTTTTTATCCTTTTCTTTTTTTCGTCTCCTTCTCCTTCTTTCCCTTCTTCTCCTTCTTCTCCTTCTTCTCCTTCTTTCCCTTCTTCTCCTTCTTCTGTTTTATCTCTTTTTCTTTTTTTTATTTCTTTTTCTTCTCCTGTTTCTTCTTCTTTTTCTTCTTCTCCTGTTTCTTCTTCTTCTTCTTCTTTTTCTTCTTCTCCTTCTTCTCCTTCTTCTCCTTCTTCTCCTTCTTCTCCTTCTTCTCCTTCTTCTTCTATTCTTTCTTCTTCTATTCTTTCTTCTTCTATTTTTTTTTTTAATTTATCTGTTTTTTCTATTTTTTTTCTCTGTTTCTCTTCTTGTCGTCTCTTTTCCTCTTCTTGTCGTCTCTTTTCCTCTTCTTGTCGCCCCTTTTCCTCTTCTTGTTGTCTCTCCTCTTCTTGTCGTCTCTTTTCCTCTTGTTTTTCTATCTCTATATTCGCATCTATTTTATGTATAACTCTACAATTTTTATATGTGGTGCCTTTTTTATAAATAACCATATCTCCAATATTTATAGATTGGTTAGTTCTGTTTCTTGAAAACATTTCAAACGTTATAAATTTAATTTTTAATGCTTTTTGTAAAATTAAAATACTTTTATAAGGTTCTGTTAAATTTGCTGGTTCTGTTAAATTTAAACTTATATCATCTACTAGTTGTTTTAATGTCTTTGCTGTAAATTGTTTTTTTCCATTAATTACTTCTGTATAAGGATTAGAAGTGTCAGAATGTGCAATATGTAATTGTCGATTTAATCCATTTGCTACGGAATGGTATAAACTATCGACCCCATTTTTAGAATTATTGAATATCATCCAATTTAAATAGTCGTCTTTATTTAAATTATCAATAATTCCATCATTTAAAGCATCATTTACTACACTATACATATTATATATAAAATTATCTGTGTCTTTTATATTATATATATTTTCATCAATCCAATTATTAATGTTAAAAAATTGTGATGTTATATTTGATAAATTTTTTGTTATTATATCTATACATATTTTAAGAAATCCTTCTTTGCTTATATTAGGAGTCATAATTTTTATAATTTCTTCACATGAACTCACTGCGTTATTTTGTAATTTTATCAATGCTTTAATACGTCCTTTATAAATTATATTTGATTTTATATTACTTTTTTGTCTTTGTTCTACAAAGTTTAAATCATTAAACCTTGATGTATCCCATATTATAGAAGTAGGAATAGATTTATTAGACCCTTTAATAATCTTTATAATATTATCATAATATTTATTTAACATTGATGAATATTCAAAATTTAATTGAGATATATTTTCTGCAGCAATGTAAACATTATTATGTCTTAAACAAATTATTTCAAATAAATAAATGTATAAAATTATTGCATCATACGCTTTTACATTTAATTGTGTATATTCAATGTATAGTTTTTCAAAATTTACATAATATTTATTACTTGTAGGATTTACAGCATTAGTTTCATCCTTTTTAATTAAATGCCATGTATATTTATTTGTTTTTTTATTAAGCGCTGGTTTTATTCCTTCAGCTTTAATATAAGTTATAATATCTTGTTGTACATTTATTTTATATTTATCATTTAACTTATTTGTTGAATCATTTAAATCTGTAATAATCGAATATGCTTTTGTTCCAATTTCAACAATAAATGTATTAATTGATTCAAATATTATATGCCAAATATCTAATTGATTTTTTGAATATAATAAAAATATATAAAAATTATATAATTCATATGATTGGGTTTCAACTATTAATAAACTTGGTTCGTCAATATAAGTTGTTGCTACTTCATTATAGTTAATGCGTGGTTCTAAAAGTTCGACTTTATTTTTGTTCAATTGATTTTCATAAAAATTTTTAAATATAATATAATTTCTATAATAAGATGTTTTAGTATTATTTTCAGTATTTATTAATAAATTAAGAGTTTTAATATCATTATCAATGCACATTAATGCTAATTCCGGGGTTTCATAATAATTTATTATATTTTTATAATTTTTTTTTAAACTCTCTAATAATACTTTTGTACTAACAAAATATATTTGTTGACAATTATATATATTCATAATATCATCTGCTATTTTAAAAATATGTTTCATATAATCTATTTTTAGGTGTATTATTTTGTCAACATTATTATTTATTGAAATTTTATTATTTATTGAAACATTATTACTATCATTTTTTATATCAATAAACATTTGTTGAATTCTTGTTATTTCTAAATTAAATTTTGTTTTATATTGAATTAATTTTGCACAACTATCAATATAACTTTGGTCAGCTGTTTGTAATTTTACTTTTGAATTACTAAAATCTGAATATAAATTTATTATATCTGTTTCTTTATTTTCATTTATAAAATCCAGCAAATTATCTAAATTAATTAAAAGTGATATGGTTAATGGATCTTTAGATTTATCTGGAGTTTCAAAATAATTTATAGGAAAATTTTGACGTAAATATTCGGAGTATAACTTTTGTATATTTTTATCTCCTGGTAATTTTTCATAAGGTATAAAAGATTGGATATTATTTGTATTATTTAAGTTATTTGAATTACTATTTTGGGTTTTAATTGCTTCAGTTATTTTAGATGTTACATCTAACATATTTTCTTCATTTGAAAGATTTGAAGATGCTATATTACCCTGTCTTAAAATTTCTGGAATATCATTTATTTCTTTAGTTGATTCTTTTTCTAATTGATCATAAGTTAAATATGAAAATTGATTTAAAAGTTGTTCCAAAGGTTTTTTATTTATTTGCCAATCTGACGGATTTGAATGTGTTTCTACAATTGTATATGGTTTATTATTTATATAAAACACATTATTTGGTTTAAAAAGGGTGTTAAGTGTAATTTTTATGTTATTATCAATAATATGCTGGTCACAAGATTCTTCAAATGTTTTTGGTTTTTGCATATATCTAAAATCACTAAGAATTTTATTAATCATTGTATCAAATTCTGAAACTTCATAAAACTGGGTATACAATAAATTTTTTGGAGCACCCAAAGGTATTGTTGATATTGGATTTTCATAATATTTTACTAGAGGGTCTAAATATACAATATTACTTTTATTCTTTGGAACAGTCATAGAAGGTTGATAAGTTAGATTATAAAAATTTGGTATGCGTGTTTTAATATAAATAATTAATGAGTTTGGTATTTTTTTTAATTCATCAGTACTTTTATCTTTAGGAGGTTGGGTTAACATAATTTTGTTTTCAGAAGAGGTTAATGCTGTTGGAATAGATGCTCTTGGAATAGGAGTTATAGTTTTTTGTATTGCATTTGTTCTTGTAAAATTTGGGTTTAATATTGGAGGGTATGTAGGTCCTTGTTGTTGTAAATTTTCTGGCGGAACGTTAGGTATAGGTTCTTCTATAGGTTCTGGTATAGGTTCCGGTATAGGTTCTGGTGGAACTTTTTTTGATCTAAAAAAATTTAATTTTGAATTAATATATTTAAAAAATTTTTTCAAATAATTTTTTTCATTTTTATTTATAAATCTTGCTTCTGAGTCTGCTGCTGGTTGTTCTTTATTTGAGTTTGCGTCTGAGTTTGCGTCTGAGTTTGCGTCTGAGTTTGCTTCTGTGTTAGTTGCTGGTTGTTCTTTATTTGAGTTTGCGTCTGAGTTAGTGGCTGGTTGTTCTTTATCTGAGTTTGCTTCTGAGTTAGTTGCTGGTTGTTCTTTATTTAATTTTAAGTTTGGAATTAAAGGTTTATAATGACCATAACCATCAAAATATATATATACATCTTTGGCATTTTCATCTAATTCTTTGTTTAGATTTTGATTTATAAAAAATGTATTAGTTTTATTATAATTTACAAAATTATTAGTATCTATTGTCATCAACATTTCACCCATATTAGGATTTATTAGACCAGTGTTAGCATCTACTATCTTAAGTAATTCAACATTATTAGATGTTATTTTTTTAGTCAAAGGATCAATTTGCCCAATTATATTGTCACTATTATTAAAATCTATTATGTTCTTAATATCAGACTGATATATTATGCCAATATTTTGTTGAGTAATAATATTTTGTATTACAGCTATCTTTCCATTAGTGTATATTGTTATAGATTTTATTTTTTTGTTTTCTAAAATTAATATGTTGGCTGGACCAACAAATGGTTCAGTCCATTCATAACTTGATTTTTTATTTATTTTTTGATCTATATTTAATGTTTCAATATATAGTATATATGAATTCATAATAGATTTATACTCTGGAATATTATTCTGAATAATATTACATATATTATTAATTATATCATTTACTTTATGTGCAGATAAGTGTATTATGTCAGATATAAGCAAAGTTTCGTCCAACATTTGTTCTACTATTTCGAATTCATAATTAACTAACTCATTAAGATTTTTCATAATTTCATCATATGCTGTCTTAAAATATTCTTGGGTAAAATTATTAGGGTTGTTTTTATTAAAATAATAAATCTCATTTATTAAAATTTTTATATAATAGACAATCTTCTCATAGACAATGTCCACGTTTTGAATATTTAACTTATTTTTAAAAATTACAAGTGGAGAAAGTAGTTTAAATATGTTATCTAGTTGTTCAAATAAATCTATAGACCCACTTGTATTTGCAGAATCAATATTATTTGCAGAATCAATATTATTCAAAGAATAGAAATTAAATGCCCATACAAATAAATCACCACGATATTCATTATTACTTTCATTATTACTTTCATTATTACTTTTATTATTACTTTCTTTATTAATGTTTACAATTGGATTAATTATATTAAATTGTATCCACTCATTAAGTTCATCAGAGATTGCTACATGATCAAATAAACTATAATAGATTGACGCAGAAAAACATCTGCCATCACCTTGGGTTCCTTCTATTAATTCATATTTACGTCCTTCTATTGTCACCATTTGATTTTTTACCATTTTATATAATTAAATATATATATATTATTTAATTATATATAATTAAATGTTAATTATAATTAATGCATACTTTTAAAACTTTCATTAAGATAGTTTCCATAAAGAGTAAACATTTGCATTTGATTCATTCGTGTTTTGTTTTGTTTAGCCTTTTCTAAAACTAAAATTGCGTCATTTATTTCTTTTTCACTAACAACTTCATCATTATTTGTATCAATTAATTTAGATAATACTCTATATTTATGTGGAACACAACAATAAATACTTTCTTCATTAAATAAATGATCAGAAAGAATAGTAAAAACGGCAGTTAACACTAATGCCGTATAAATATCTCGAGTTCCCATCCATGCCATTGAAAAAACTAATAGTTGTTTAGTCACATTCATTTTAAGATATTCTTCTGTTGATTTACTAAATTGAATTGAAAGAAATTTTGAACCAATATTAAGTAAAATCATAATAATACCAGCAAAAAATTTGCTATTATTAAGAAACATTATATGATTATGAGCAAATGCTATTGAATCATTAAAAATATTAGACATTGTTATATTAATTCAATATAAAAATATTTTTACAAAGTTATAAAATCTTATACTTTTTTAATTTAGTCATAATAACATTTGAACCATAATTATTTGAAAAATGTTCATAAATTTGATTCATATTTCTAATATATGGTCTATAAATCGAAGCGCCCATGGTTGTAAATCCGTCATTTGTTGAAAATGTTAAATTTTGTATAAAATAAATTATCCATAAAACACAAATAATCCCAATTAATATTTTTAAATATATTTGTCTCATATATTTGGTTCATATATAATTTATTTTTAACATTTAATAAGTTGAACCAAGCAAAGTAAAATTTTCTTTTAAACTTGAATTTAGCGTGCTTGAAGTAGATGGACTAACCTCTTCAGAACTATTCATATTTTTATCTACTTGAATTGTATTTGAATCTTTTGACATTGTTGTATTTCTTAAATCTTGTAAATTAACTCCACTTGCTTCTTCTTCTTTTATTTTTTTTAAATTATTTATAATTTGGTTAACGTTATTTACTGAACCTTTAGTTAAAACAGGTTGTCCTTCTGTTTCACTTTGATTTATTTCAAATCCTTCTGTAAATGAACCAAATTGATTTAATGCTGTAATAATAACTAATACTACTAATAATCCTAAAGTTGCATTATTTATTGAAAAAAATATTACTACACATATTAAGAAAATTCTCCCTAATACATTCTCATAAATATTATTTATAATTTTAGGGTTTAATCCTAAAATTACTACTAATGCTAAAAAAAGAGCTCCAATGCTTTGAGATTTAATACTCATTATATATAAATTAATAATATATTTTTATATAAAATATATTATTTTAACTATATTATTTTATATAATAGACTCCAATTTGAAAACTTGTATGTATTTTTAGATTGTTTGATAAATAATTATCTTATTTTTTATTAAGAGAATGTCTTATTTAGCAATGTCTGCGGCCCCAATAGATAATGATAATGATAATAATTTAGAGAATTCTATTAATAAAAAGAGACAAAATCATAACAAAACTCAAAAATTTAGGCAACCATCTAGCGATTTTAATCCTGAAAAGGTGAATTCTGTTTTACAATCAATTCATAATAATACTCCTGACGATGATGATAATTTAGGGAATTATAGTTCTAAAGGAACTGCTGTTAGTGCAAATCATTCCAATAATTTTAAACCTTTAAATTCTTTTAATTTTCCAGATAAACCTGTATCTATGGGAGGGGAACGAAAAAAACAAGAAGGGTTTAGTGTTCCCCAACCAATTAATGACGAAGAATTACAATTACAAGAATTGCAAAGTGCTTTTATGAATGAAGATCAAGTAAAAGAATATTATAAAAAACTTGTTCCTTCTCATAAAAACTATTCTTCTTCTTCTTATTCTTCTAAACCCAATTTTTCTACAAATTCTTATTCACCAAATGATAATAATCAGGTATTAATTGAAAAACTTAACTATATGATTAATTTATTAGAAGAACAACAAGATCAAAAAACGGGAAGTGTCACTGAAGAAGTTGTATTGTATTCTTTTTTAGGAGTTTTTATTATTTTTGTTATTGATAGTTTTTCGAAAGTTGGAAAATATGTACGATAAAATAATACTATTATATAAAATAATGTATAAAGGATATAGAAATCTCTTATTAGAAAAAGATGAAACTAACAAAACTCTAAATACGTTACATCATATTATTAAATGTAAAAAATGTCGCAAATTTAATTATAATTTACACTCTAAATTGACTCAATATTGTCTCTTTTGTGGAAACCCATTAAAAATATTAAATAAAATAACTTAAAGACCTTTAAAGACCTTTAAAGACCTTTAAAGACCTTTAAATACCTTTTTAATTTATTATTACACATTTCCCCGATTTAAAAGAATTATACGCAAAATTATAGAAAAAATATGCCATTGGACTTATCGCTATTGGATACGTTTTTATACATAGATTATTTATTATACACGTATTTTCACTTATATCTTCTATTGTTACATATTTAAAATTTTTATTGTCTTTTATTATTGACCATAAAGACATTTTAAAACCTTTTATAAATTCTTCATTTTTTAGTATATTACCATTTATTGAACATATACATGATAAGATTTCTTTTTCATTTTCTATATATGTACACGTCTTTCTAAAAATATATACTGCTTCTATATTTCCACCTATTACTAACATTTTTATAAATATATTTTTACTTTCTATTAATTCCACAATATTACTAATCTCGGAATATATTGTTACATCAAATTTTTTTTCCATTTCATTTATAAAATTATATAAATAATAAATATTTAATTTATCCCCTGTTAATAATTTTATTCTTGAATCTAATTCATTATAATGTATCAAATCATTCTTTAAAGGAAAACAATACGTTTTATATATTGTTAGTGGAATTATTCCTGTTAACTCTTCTTCTCTTTTAAACAAACTAACACATATTTTTTTATTATTATACGATTGATTATATTCGTGCGTTTGAATTAATTGCGGAGCTATATTTTTTTTTCTCCAATCTTTATTTACACATAAATAATCCACATAATATACATCAAATGAGCAATCTTTGCTACTATTAATTTTTACATGCAATGGTCTACTTGTCATTACACCTATTATTTTATTTTCTTCTATTATTTTACCCGTCTTATTATCTATTAGCATTTCTTTCTCACTAAAATATGACCAAAATGATTTCGCATTATGACCTATAAAATAAGCATCAATATTTTCCTTTTTTGGATTAAAGACATTTTCACCATTTCTTAAATAATTTAACCTTATAAGTGTTACTATTTGTTTTTTTGTTACTTCATCTATTTCTTCAAATTCCTTTGTTCTTATTTTTTTTAAATTTACATATGTATTCTTTTCTGGTAACTCTTTACGTATTACACCTACATTTATAAACCAATAATATACATCATAAAAATGGAATACTGGCTGTAATGCCCAAAATTTATATTTTAAACGTATATATAAAAAAAATGTTACTATTATCGCAATTATAAATCCTAATAAATATAAAATCATTAAAACATACTAAGATTTTAAAAATATACTTTAAACATATTTTTAAAATTGGAATATTTATATAAATTTATTTTAAAAATACTTATTTTTCAATTATTACTTCTTTCGCTACATTTTTTATTATTTTATTAATATTATTTTTTTGTTCTTCTTCTGTTGATCCTGACATTGAATTTAACACTATTTTCATATATTTATCGTTTTGTTTTGAATCTGGGTTATTATATTCTGGATATTTTTCTTGCCAGTTTTTTATTTGTTTTATATTTTTATTTGCTACTTGTTTTATTGCATTTTTTATTGTTTGTTTATCTTCAGTTTCTTTTATCCATTTATTTTCATTTTTTATATATAATACCTCTCTTTTATAATCAGAACAATGTATTGGTCTTTCATGATTATTTAATTTACTTAAATTATTTATAAATATTTGAGATATTCCTTCAACATATCCTACTTGTCCTGTGTTTTCCAAATCACTTAATTGTATTTGTATTGACTCCACAAAATCTCTTAAATTTAAAGCATTTTTACATTCTTCATTAAGAAAGACATTTAAATTAAACGTTTTATTATTATTACTATTGCTAACATTAATATTTGGTTTTGAAGACAATTCACAAATTTGTTTTGTTAGTTCACTATTCTTGTTAACAATATCTAACACAACATCAGTTAATTTATCTATCTTTTGTTGGTATAGTAACATGACATTTGCTTCTACCAAAGTTTCAGTTTTAATACATTTTTTTTTATGTCTCCATAATCCGCTTCTATCATTAAAATATTTAAAACAAAGTTGACATTCGTATGTAATATTTATTGTCGTTTTTTCGTTATTTGACGTTGTTAAAACACCAAAATTATGTTTTTGAGTTGCCAAATGTCTTGTATAATCGGTTTTTTTAGATGAATAAAAGTCACACTTTTTACAAACATATTTTGCGTCGTAATTTTTCGTTTTTTCTGTTGCCATTTGTTGTATAACTTAGCAACATAAAAAACTCCTAAATTGTTTTTTCGTAAAAATGTTTAAAAAGTATCGTAACAAAATATTTCAACATTTTTTACAAACGAGAGCAGTTTCATCACATCTCATTTTTTAAACATCTTTTTCAAAACTTTGTTTGACTTTTTCATTTTAGACATTTTTAAAAATGTCCAATTTCAAAAACCCAATCGACTTTTTAAAATTTTGATTCATCCTAAATAGTCGTTGGTTCCTTTTTAACATTGTTAAATGTTTAAAAATTTGTTACTATAAATGCTTTACAGATTATCTATTAAACTTTAAAGAATGCCTTCGCAACTTTAGATATAGTTTGATATTTGCATTATAAAATTTATTTTGTCGTTTTTTTCGTTATTAGGCGTTGATAAAACGCCAAAATTATATTTATGGGTTACCGAATGGTTTATACAATTTATTTTTTAATATGTATAATGGTGGCAATTTTTGTAAAAATATTTTGCGTCGTATTTTTCGTTTTTTCTGTTGTCATTTGTTGTGTTTCTAGGCAACAAAGAAAAACGATAAATTTATTTTTGTTAAAAAATATAAAAAGTTATCGTAACAAAATATTTTAACATTTTTTACAAACGAGAGCATTTTCATCACATCTCATTTTTAAAATCATCTTTTTCAAAACTTTGTTTTACTTTTCTGTTTTAGACATTTTTAAAAATGTCCAATTTCAAAAACCCAATCGACTTTTTAAAATTTTGATTCATCCTAAATAGTCGTTGGTTCCTTTTTAACATTGTTAAATGTTTAATAATTTGTTACTATAAATGCTTTACAAATTATATATTAAACTTTAAAGAATGCCTCGCATGTTTAGATATAGTTTGACATTTGCATTATAAAATTTATATTTTCGTTTTTTTCGTTATTATGTGTTGATAAAAAAATTATGGGGTTAAAAGTGTTTATATAATTTCCATTTTAACATTAACAAAGGTAACAAATTTACAATAATATTTTAATTCGCATTTTTTCGTTTTTTTCTGTTGTCATTTTAATCAACAAAGAAAAACGACAAATTTATTTTTGTTAAAAAATATAAAAAGTTATCATAACAAAATATTTTAACATTTTTTACAAACGAGAGCATTTGTGTCACACCTCGCTTTTTTAATCATCTTTTTCAAAACTTTGTTTGACTTTTCTGTTTTAGACATTTTTAAAAATGTCCAATTTCAAAAACCCAATCGACTTTTTAAAATTTTGATTCATCCTAAATAGTCGTTGGTTCCTTTTTAACATTGTTAAATGTTTAATAATTTGTTACTATAAATGCTTTACAAATTATATATTAAACTTTAAAGAATGCCTCGCATGTTTAGATATAGTTTGACATTTGCATTATAAAATTTATATTTTCGTTTTTTTCGTTATTATGTGTTGATAAAAAAATTATGGGGTTAAAAGTGTTTATATAATTTTCATTTTAACATTAACAAAGGTAACAAATTTACAATAATATTTTAATTCGCATTTTTTCGTTTTTATGTGTTGATAAAAAAATTATGGGGTTAAAAGTGTTTATATAATTTTCATTTTAACATTAACAAAGGTAACAAATTTACAATAATATTTTAATTCGCATTTTTTCGTTTTTTTCTGTTGTCATTTTAATCAACAAAGAAAAACGACAAATTTATTTTTGTTAAAAAATATAAAAAGTTATCATAACAAAATATTTTAACATTTTTTACAAACGAGAGCATTTGTGTCACACCTCGCTTTTTTAAACATCTTTTTCAAAACTTTGTTTGACTTTTTCATTTTAGACATTTTAAAAATGTCCAATTTCAAAAACCCAATCAACTTTTAAAAATTTTGATTCAACCTAAATAGTGGTTGGTTCCTTTTCTTCACATTTTTAAAATTATATTATCGTTTTTATTTTTACACACACACATCTAAATTCGATCCATTTATAATATAAAAAAAAAGTGAAATAAAAATATTCCATTATATATTCATTAATAAATACCTGATAATACATTATGAATGCAATTAACAAAATTGAATTAAACCAAGAAATTAATTCTAATTACGATAAATTAGTATA
>Ga0315284_10000920_pt1 | contig 40610 bp, 41 predicted proteins | sample YL17G09_16_MG_FD_203696 | JGI IMG/M metagenome (GOLD analysis project Ga0315284, IMG submission 203696) | Sediment microbial communities from Yellowstone Lake, YNP, Wyoming, USA - YL17G09_16 | ecosystem: Environmental > Aquatic > Freshwater > Lake > Sediment | place: USA: Wyoming | collected...
GTTTCCTCCGAAGCCACTGGCCGACGCAGAGATGGATCGCGACGCTATCGAGTGGCCTGGATGCTTCGCGCAACCAACGGTGCGCGGTGGCGACTGGTGTGGAGAGTTCAAAGCACGTACACCGAACAAGGCATTCACCCGACCTTGTGAGAAAGGCGGCGATGCTTGAACTGGCGGAAGTGGCACGAGGGCAAGCAGAAGCGGAGCGAGCGGGCGCAGAAAGCGGCGCTGACGCGATGGGAACGCGTGCACCAGACTGCTGCCGGCGAGCCGGTGCGAAGGGATTGGGAGCCGCGGATTGTGCAAGTGGTTGTCCGGCCGCTGGGTGAGCCGCAGATTTGCCTGGTGCTGGTGCAGAGCGAGAAGCGGCGGAACCGATGGCGCGTGACGGAGCAGGGGCAGGCGTGAGACCACGAGATCGGGGCGTGGGAGTTCGGGCGGGCGGTGGGGCGGATGCTGGGAATGCGGATTGCGGAATGCGGATTGCGGAAGGAAGGCGGCCGATGAGGCTGGAACGGGCACGAGAGATTGCGGAGCTGGCGATGCAGGAGCTGGCGCCGTGGTGCGAACGGATCGAGATCGCGGGAAGCATCCGCCGGCGGAAGGCGGAGGTGGGGGACGTGGAACTCGTGTGCATTCCGAAGCAGGTGAGAGCGCTGGACTTGTTCGAGGGGAGCCGAGAGGAACGGCATCCGAGCTTTGTGAAGACGGTGGAGGAGTGGAGACGAGTGAAGGGCTGGCCGCGGGGACGGTACACGCAGCGGATGCTGCCGGAAGGGATCGCCCTGGACCTGTTTATGGCGCGGCCGCAGAACTGGGGGCTGATCTTCGCGGTGCGGACCGGGAGCGCGGCGTTCAGCCATTCGGTGCTGGCGATGGGCTGGTGCCGGAAGGGATGGGAAAGCTGCGAGGGGATGCTGTGGAACCAGAGAAGCGGAGGACCCGCGACTGCAGAAAGGAGGCCGATCGAGGTGCGGGAAGAGAAGGAACTGTTTGAACTGATCGGAGTGGACTGGGTGGAGCCGGAGAAGAGGGGATGAAGATGAAGACGCTTGAGGAGTTTCTGGACGAGGCCTTGCGGGCGACGCGGAAGGACCTGGACCGGGCGATGAACCTGCGAATGCGGAGGTTCAAGAATGGAGAAGTGCGGTGGTATGACCGGACCGATGGGCACCTGGTGGCCGCCGGATGCGAGAACATGATGGGAGCTTGGAGGAGACAACAGGAGCGGCTTGCTGCGCTTGGCAGCCGGCGCTTCGCGGCGCCGGGGAAAGGAAGACGATGAAAATTGAACACACGCGGATCGTGATTGAAGTGGAGGGGGAAGAGGAGCGGCGCTTGCTGGGTTGCATGGGGGCGCTGGCGGAGGAAATGGCGGAGCGGGCGAAGCGAAGCGGAAGCGGGCTGCCCGAACTGACGCGGGCCGGACTGGATCCGGTGAACGCGAGGGACTGGGAGGAGTTCAGGAGAATGGGGACGCGGTTGGCTGGAATCTGAGGGGCCTATGAAATTTGACCGGGCGATCGCGCTGCTGGGGTTTGTGGGGGCCGTGGTGCACGAGGGGAATGCGCGCCAGGTCCGCATGACCGGGGACGCGAAGGCGGCCGCGGAACACGAGGCGGTGGCGGAGGAGTTCCGGGCGGCGATCGAGGCGCTCAAGACGATTGGGGAGTTCGAGGAGACGACGCAGAAGATGAAGGAAGAGGAGAAGAAGACGAGATGAGCGGATTTGTGCCCACAGCGCATCCGGTGTTGAGGACCCCCACGGCGGCCCAGGCGGCGGCGTGGGGGGAGAAGCGGTGGATCAAGGAACTGGACCGGCGGGAGGCGCTGATCGAGAACGAGAAGAAGGATCCGCTGCGGTTTGGGTGGGAGCCGCCGGTGTGGGCGCTGGCGGATGCGCTGCGGGGGAAGCCCTGGGTGGACGCGGAGTATGCCGCCCGGATCCGGAAGGCCCTGGGATTTTCGCGGGCGGTGCCGGTGCTGGCGATCCTGGGAGGGAACCGGGCGAGCAAGACGGAGTATGCGGCGAAGCGGCAGATGATGCTGATCCAGGACAAACGCGAGGCGATCGCGTGGGCGTGCCACCAGACGGGGGAGGATTCGATCGCGGTGCACCATAAGCTCTTCTGGAAGTTCATGCCGCCGGAACTCCGGCGGACCGTGAAGGGGGTGAAGGAGTATATCGCGTACAAGCAGAAGACAGGTTTCTCGGAACACAAATTCGTGCTGCCCAACGGGAGCGAGGAAACGTTCAAGCAGTACGCGATGGACCGGGAGAACGCGGTGCAGTCGGCCAGCATTGACGACTGGTGGGCGGACGAGCTGGTGCCGCCGGACTGGATCGACGATCTGCTGGTGCGGATCGCGGACCGCAACGGGAGCGGGCTGATCACGTTTACGCCGATCCACGGGTATAGCCCGACGGTGCGGATGCTGCAGGACGGGGCGGAGGTGGTGATGAGTCAGACGGCGTTTCTCCTGCCGAAGGACGGGGGGGAGCCGGATGTGGCGCGGGCGCTGGGGTTTGGCCCATCCTCCGCTGCCGGCGGCGGAGCCGCCGGAGCTACGGAGGGCGATTCCGCCGATGCGGCGGAATCGGAAATGCGGGCGGCGCACAAGGAGGGGCGGTGGAGCGTGCCGACAAGGTTCGAACTGCGCGGGCCCGCCGGCGGCGGCAAGGGATTGCCGCCCTCCAAGGGCGACCAGGCGGAGCGGCTGGTGGCGATCGAGCCGGCGGTGCCGAAGGGGCGGGCGTTCGAGACGATGCCGCGGGTGATGCGGTGCGTGGACGATAACTTCGGGATTCTCTTCTTCTGGACGCTGGACAATCCGTTTGGAAACCCGCCGGCGGTGATCAGCCTGACGGCGGGGAAGTCGGCGGACTTCAAGAAGGAGCGGTTCTACGGGTTCGCGAGCCGGACGATGAGCGCGCGGTTTCCGAGGTTCTCGAGGAAGGTGCACGCGGTGCCGGCGAGCGCGATCCCGGAGGAGGGGACGAACTATTTCTTCAACGATCCGGCGAGCGGGAGGAATTTCTGCATGCACTGGTACCGGGTGACGAAGGAGGCGAGCTTTCTGGTGCAGGAGTGGCCGGGGAACTACGACATTCCGGGCGTGGGCGTGCCGGGGCCGTGGGCGATCCCGGACGGGAAGAAGCTGGACGGGCGGCCGGGGCCGGCGCAGAAGAGTTTCGGGTTTGGGTTGCTGCGGATGAAGCAGGAGATCGCGCGGATCGAGGGGTGGGAGGATGCGAAGCGGGGGAAGGCGAAGGAGAAGGCGGAAGGCGGAAGGCGGAAGGCGGAAGAGAAGAGCAACCGCGAATCACGCGAAGAAAACGCGAAGGAAGAGCAGCGGGATCGGTTTGGATTGGGGGGGAGCAAGCGGACGCTGGTGGAGCGGGAGGTGGAGCGGTGGGACGAGCGGAACGGGGCGGATTGGCGGATCTTCGAGCGGTACCTGGACAGCCGGGCGGCGAGCACGCCGCGGGTGGAGAAGGACCGGCCGCGGACGCTGCAGACGGATTTCGAGGACATCGGGCTGGACTTCCTCTTGACGCCAGGGGACGAGATCGAGGAGGGGGTGAACCTGATCAATGACGCGCTGGACTATGACCCGGAGGAGCCGCTGGGGTTCTTCAACAAGCCGAAGTTCTACGTGTGCGAGGACTGCAAGAACGCGATCTATAGCCTGGAGACGTGGACGGGGGCGGACGGGCAGAAGGGGGCGTGCAAGGATCCGGTGGATTTGATGCGGTACTTCTTCTTGAGCGAGTGCCGGTATGTGGCGGACGATTTCTGGAAGACGGAGGGAGGGGGGCATTATTGACCCTCCTTCGCTGCAGCCGGCTTCGCCGGCTGAGCTACGGAGGGCGAGCCCTCGAGGGCTCGGATGGGAAGGCTGAAGGCGGAAGAGCCTGGCTTCGCTGGCGCTCGCCGCGTAAAGGCGCCGGGCTTCTACGCGGCGAGCCGGCGGAAGGAGAAGACGATGGGCCTCTTGATGAGACGGGCGGAGGTGCTGGAACTGCTCGGGGTGAGCCGTGAGGTGCTCGCGAAAATGACCGGGGCGGGCACCCTGGTGCCGCGATATGCTTGCGGAGGAACAAGGGCGCACTATTGGCGGGCGGAGGTGGAGGGGCTGGTGGAGAAGATGAAGCGGGGAACGGAGAAGAACGCGAATGAAGCAGAAGGAGAAGCGGATGAACAAGGAAGAGATTCGGGAAGCGTTTGCGGGAGCGGGAAACGACGAGTTGTTTCAGGCGGTGCTGGAGCTCTTGGCGGAGTTTCGGGAGGAGTGCGTGCAGACGGCGAAGGACTTGACGCTGCCGGACAAGGTGTGCTGGGCAAGCGTGGGCGCCGTGGCGGCGTGCGACGACTTCAAGGCGGAATTGGAGGCGCAGGTGAAGAAGGCGGAAGAGGAAGAGTGAAGACTGGCCCTCCTTCGCTGCCGGCGGCGGAGCCGCCGGAGCTACGGAGGGCGCCCCCGCGGCGGGGGCGATGAGGCGGGTTCATTTGACCGCAGATGACCGCACTTGACCGCAGATGACCGCATTACGGAAACAGGTATTGGCGCGATAAGGGGTTTGGGGTGGATGATAGGGCCGTTCGAGAGAAGTCTCTCGAGCGGCCCTTTGCTTTGGCGGGGGCCCGCGAGAAGAGCGGCGAAACCGCGAATCACGCGAAAGGACGCGAAGCCGGAACGACCGGACGCAACCACGCCAATGGTGAAACCTCGACTTGGCGGAGGATGCAGCCATGCCACAACCGAAGGCGGAAGCCGGAAGTCGGAACGCGGAAGCAGGGAAGGCCGGAGCGGCAGGCAAGGAAGCAGGAGCCGCGGGGAAGCCGGACGAGCGCACGCCGGATGAGAAGGATTTTGCGCGGGCGATGATGGAAGAGCAGGGGTTTGCTGAGGCGCCCCCGGCGGAAGAGAAGCCGCCGGAGCCCTCCTCCGCGGCCGTCGGCGAAGCCGACGGAGCTACGGAGGGCGCCCCCGAGGCGGGGGCGGAGGAGCCGCCGAAGGAGCCGGACGAGGGCAAGGAGAAGGACGGCGACGCGGACAAGGGCGGATTGCCGCCCGAGTTGCAGGAGAAGATCGACAAGCGGATCGGCAAGGAAGTTCACCGGCGGAAGGAAACCGAGGAACTCCTGGAGGCCGAGCGGACCCTGACGAAGGAGCTCACCGCGAGGGTGAGCGAGCTGGAAGAGCAGGGACGCGCGGCGCCGGCCGGCGGCGGGGCGATCAATCCGCTCCTCATGGCGGAGACGGACGCGGAACTGAACAAGCGGGAGGACTACCTGTGGCAGGTGGAAGAATTCTGCGAGGAGCACATCGACGGGTACGAGGCGGAGAAGCCGGGGGAGCAATCCTACACGGCCGCCGAGATCCGGCGGAGACTCCTGGAAGTCCGCAGGGAACGGGAGCGGGATTTGCCGCGGGCCCGGGAGACACTGAAGCGGCGGACCGCCTACGAGGCGGTGACCCGCGAGGCGTATCCCGAGCTGGCGGATCCGCGGAGCGAACTCTCCGTGGAAGCCGCCCGGTGGGCGGCGCGGATCCCGGGCGTGAAGGCGCTCCCGGAGTACAAGCTGGTGCTGGGGGATCTCCTGGCGGGCCGGAAGGCGCGCGAGGGGAAAGCCAAGGGCCAGCCGAAGCCGGCCGCCAGGCCGGCGCCGCCGGTGCCCGGAGCACCGGTGCCGCCCCGCAGCGGCGTTCAGCAGCCAGGCAAACCCAAGGGAAGGTCAACGATGGAAACGTTCGCCGAAGGCGGGTTTAGCGATGACGCGCTCGCCAAGGCGTTGGATTGACGCAACGGTCTGATGCGCCGGCGGGACAAGCCCACCGGGGCCAGACGGAGGATCAGTATGCCTGGATCGTATGAAGTGGACCAAAAGGGTCAGCGGCAGGAAATCGCTGACGAGGTGTTCAACGTCAGGGCGGATGAGACGCCCTTCACGAGCCTGGTGCCGAAGGACCCCAAGCCCGCGCAGAAGCTGAGCACGTGGCAGACGGAAACCTACGACGACGTGGACGTTGACGGCGTTCCGGACGGCGAGGACGTGGCCGCGTTTTCGAGCCAGGGCCGGGAGGAGCTGACCGGCGTGGCGCAGAAGTTCCGCAAGCCCTGGAGCGTGAGCGACTTCGCGGACGTGACGGAGGTGGCGGGCCTGCCCTCGGGCGAGAAAGGGCGCCAGAAGGCGGTGAGCGCGAAGAAGCTGAAGTTTGCCCTCGAGGGGCGCTTCCTCTCCGCGCACGAGTGCGCGAAGCAGCCGGCGGCCGCGAAGAACGTGACGCGCGGGGCGTACAAGTGGCTGGATGTGGCGGCCCAGAGCCTCTACCCGGTGCCGGATGCGTTCCGGCCGGCGAGCGCGTGCGTGTATAGCTCGACCCTGGCGGCGTTCACGGAAGCGGCCTTCGAGGCCCTCGTGATCGCGGCCTACCAGGCGAAGCGGGGGAAGGTGGACATCGACGCCTTTGCCGGGGTGCTGCTGCAGCAGGTGATCGACAACTTCACCTGCCGGGATGCGCTGGGCACGACGAGCCTGATGCCGATCCGGAGTTTCGTGCAGGACGGGACGAAGAAGGCGATGGTGAAGAGCGTGACGGTGCTGTCGCTCAGCTACGGGACCGTGCGGATGCACCCGAGCACGTTCATGCGGCTGGACCTGGCAGGCGCCGCGAGCGCGGGGACGCACCGCTCGATGATCGGCCTGGATCTCTCGATGTGGAAAGCGGCGTTCATGCGGAAGCCGCGGCTGGTGGAGCTGCCGGACCTGGGCGGCGGGCCGCGGGGCTTCTCGGACTGCATCGCGATCCTCAAGAGCCTGAACCCGCTGGGGCAGTTCAAGGCGGAGATCGACAGCTAAGCACCCACCCCGGCCTTCGGCCACCCCTCCAAGGAGGGGATTGGCGCCGGGAAACGGAAGAGAAGGAGAACAAGAGAAAGAACTTTCTGAGCCCGCGCAAGGCGGGCACTCCCACAACCCGGCCACGGGGGGGCACCTGGGGCGACCAGGCCCCCCCAACCGGGGGAGGGATTGGGACTGAAGAGGCGGAAGGCGGCCTGCTTCGCCACGGAGGCTACGCAGGCCAAGGAAGACGGACGAGCAAGCGCAAGGGGAAAACGGACATGAAGAAGCAGATGTTGATGGTGACGGTGTTCATGGGACTGGTGGCGGTTGGAGCGTACGCCGGCGGCGGCCTGTACGTGCTGCCGCTGAACGATCAAGGGCCGAAGGGTGCGACGCACGTGGTGAAGATCACGCAGGCGGACCTGACGGAGGCGGTGAGCAACACGGCGCAGACGATCACCACCCTGTTTCCGGTGGCGGCGAAGCAGGGCGTGGAGTGCATCGCGGCGGTGCTGAAGACGCCGTTTGTGGACTCGACCGAGGCGGCCCTGGCAAGCGTGACGCTGACCGTGGGGGACGGGACGGATGCGGACCTGTTCCTGACGAGCATGGAGCTGGACAGCTACGGGACCGAGGTGTTCCTGAAGTACGGGCGCACCCAGGCGGGCGTGGCGACCACGATCTATGCGGCTCCGGTTACGACCGGGACGTGCACCAATGCGTACAGCGTGATGGTGGACGGGAGCTACGGGAAGAAGCTCTACACCACGGCGGACACGGTTGACTTCGTGTTTACGCCGGCGGGCGGCGTGCATGGCCTGGTGGACCTGACAGCGGGAGAAGTGTGGATCTACTTCCGCGTGTGGGACGGGAGCCGGGACTAAGCGGGGAAACGAGCGGGGGCGGCGGGTGTGTACACCTGCCGCCCCCGTTGCCTTTGCTTCGCTGGCGCTCGCCGCGTAAAGGCGCCGAGCTTCTACGCGGCGAGCCGGCGGGGCGGATCGGAGGCCCGGGATGTATACGGCGGCGGAGATCCAGAAGGCGGCGCGGCGGCAGGCGGTGATCCAGGCGACGAAGGGGGAGGGGCGCTTTCTGAGGGACGGGGAGGCGGTGGCGCGGATCGACCCGGTGCTTTACCACAACGCGGTGCAGAGCAACCGGCGGGTTTACGGGGTGCGGGACTGCTGGGCGGAGCCGGAATTTCTGAACGATCAGTTGCGGAGACATCCGGAGCTGCGGGTGAGGAATGTGGGGCGGAGCGTGCGGGTTCAGGGTTCGGGGTTCAGGGTTCAGGGGGAAGGCGGGACGGGGAGGCTGACCAGGTTTGGAAGAGTGAATTTCCACAAGAGCTATCAGCAAGCGGGGTGACGCGATGCCGGGAGAAAGCCAGGTTGACGAGGCGAAGGGCGACGGCGGGAGCGCGCCGGCGACGAGCGAGGAGCTGACGTGGTTCAAGAGCGAGATCGACCAGCTCAATGCGGACGCGGAGAGCGGCTTGTGGGAGCGGCGGAAGACGAACGACGACACGCGGTTTTGCCGGTGGGACGGCCAGGACCCGGACGGCCGGAAGCACCAGGAGAACCTCTCCGGGAAGAAGCCGCATCCGTTTGAGGGGGGATGCGATGGCCGGATCCGGATGGCGGACTTCGTGACGAACGTGAAGAGCGCCATTCTGGTGGCGGCGGGGATCCGGGCGCACCGCAAGGTGATCGGCATGGAGATCACCGACGAGCCGAAGGCGGGGAAGATCCGGACGCTGCTTTCGTGGATCACGAGCAATCAGCTGGGGCGGGACTGGTGGCGGGAGCTGAACAAGCTGGCGCAGTACACGGTGGGGGATACGCCGGCGGTGGGGATTTTGGGGATCTGGTGGGACCAGAACCCGGGGCTGCGGGCGAAGCAAGTGGCGCCCGAGGACCTGGTGAACTGGCTGGTGGAGGCCTACGGCGACCAGGTGACCCCGGAACTGGCGGCCGAGGTGCTGGAGATGGTTTTGAACCCGGCGGCGGAGGACCAGACGGCGGAGTTTCTGGTGGGCCTGGTGCCGACAATGGAGCTCTCGAGGGCGAAGACGATCCTGCGGGCGTGGCGGGAGGGGGCGGCGGCGGAATTCCCGGAGCCGTACATCCGGACGAACCGACCGAAGGTGCAGGCGCTGCGCCTGCTCTATGACATCTTCATTCCGACCAACACGGGCGCGCTGCGGGAGGCGCGGGTGATTTTCCATCGGGAATGGATCGGCAAAGTGGAGGCGCGGCGGCGGATGCTGCCGCCCTACCGGTACAGCAAGGCCTTTGTGGATGCGCTGGTGGGCGATGGGGCGAAGGCGACGGGGGCGGAGGGCAAGACGGGTTTTCCGCAGGCGATGACGGTGCGGAAAGTGGACGGGACCACGGAGAAGGTGGAGCTGCTGCAGGAGACGGAATACAAGGGGCTCTATGAAGTGGCGACGGGGTACTGGCAGGCGGTGCGGGAGGACGGGATCCCGGGGATCTACCGGATGGCGTTCAGCAAATTCGTGAAGAAGCCGGCCTACGACAAGACGCTGCAGGAGTACGACCACGGGGAATATCCGTACATCGAATTTGCGCGGGAGATCGTTTCGGGCCGGCTGATGGACAGCCGCGGGGCGCCGGAACTGCTGGTGACCGACCAGAGCTTCACGAAGCTCCTGGACGACACGTTTGGCGACCACGCGCAAATGACCTTCCCGAGCATCTTCGTGCCGGAGCGGCGGCCGGACTCGAAGCTCGAGGTAGGGCCGATGGCGCAGATCAAGCGGCGGCGGCCGGGAGACTACGAGTGGATGAAACTGCCGGACTACCCGGCGACGACCGAGAAGCAGCGGGAGGAGATCCGGCGAAGGGTGCACGAGTATTGGGGGATCCCGCACGAGGCGGTGAGCCCGGTGATCGCGGACCTGTTGAACCAGCAGGCGGTGGACGGCTTCTTGTGGGGGCTGGCGGATGCGTTCCAGATGATGATCCAGCTCTGCCAGCAGTACATGACGGACGGGCAGATTGCGCGGATCGTGGGCGGGAAGGGCGTGGCGCTGGGGCGGGGGTTGGCGGAGATCCAGGGGAAATTCGACCTGACGCTGGCTTTCGACGTGCGGACGCTGGACCCGGATTACGTGATCAAGCTGGCGGAGGCGCTCTCGAAGTACATCCTGGTTTGGGACACGAGCCAAACGATCATGCGGGACCGGCTGACGGCGATCGTGATGGGGGCGATCAATCCGAACCTGGCGGAGGAGACGATCCGGCCGGTGGAAGAGGCGGACCAGGCGGAGGTGGACGAGGAAGAGACGAACTTTGCCAAGATCGCGGCCGGGATCGAACCACCGATGCAGGAGCAGGGCCAGAACTGGGGCGTGCGGCTGCAGACCCTGGAAATGATCGGGCAGCGAAACCCGGAGGCGGTGCAGAAGCTGACGCCGATGAGCCTGGAGATCCTGAAGAAGCGGATGGAGCATTTCGAGTTCCAGATCCAGCAGCAGGAGAATGCGCTGATCGGGAAGGTGGGGGCGCGGCCGGCGCTGGACGAAGCCGCGCCCTCCTTCGCTGCCGGCGGCGGAGCCGCCGGAGCTACGGAGGGCGAACCCGGGGCGGGTTCGGAGGCAATACGATGACGACCGTGACGTTGAAGAGCGTGATCGAGGCGATGAGCCGGCGGCTGGGGCGGCATCCGGACGCGACGGACGCGATCGAGCCGGAGCAGCGGAAGGAGCTGATCGGGTATCTCGGGGTGCGGCTGGCGGAAGTGTGGGGCTGGGCCTGGTGGCCGGACCTGATGAAGTGCGAGGAGCGGCTGGTGCTGACCGACGCGACGAGCGGGGAGCCGCGGATCGACTTTGAGACGGCGGAGTGGAGCGCGCTGACCACGTACGCGGTGGGGGACGTGCGGCAGCGGTACGGGAAGCGCTATGAGGCGCTCCTGGCGGGGTTGAACCAGGACCCGGCGACGGCGACCACCTACTGGAGCGAGGTGACGCGCACGCCGATCGGGGCGGTGAAGATGGTGACGACGAACAACCCGCTGGCGAGCGATTACCCGGAGGAGTGGCCCTTCCAGCCCAAGGGGGCGGGGATCGTGGTGACGGATACGAGCGTGGGGACGAGCGTGTGGGTGCTCTGCCGGACGAAGTGCCCGGAGCTGACCGGAGAGGCGTGGGAGAGCGGCGTGGCGTATGTGGCGGGGGATGTGAGGTATCACGAGGAGGCCGGCGACTGTTACCGGTGCCGCCGGGGGACGGCGAGCGAGGATCCGGAGACATCGACGGATTACTGGGAGAAGCTGGAGATCCCGGCGATTTTGCGGGCGGCGCTGGTGGAACTGTCGCTGGCGGATGCGTTCTATTCGGACGACCGGGAGGGGGAGGCGGAGAAGCTGGAGGACCGGGGCTATGAGAAGCTGGAGATCGCGGGAGCTATCGCGCTGAAGCAGCAGCGGGTGACGGAGACGGCGGGCGTGGTGAATTTGGGATAAGTGACGGATGAAGAGAAGAGGGGAACCACGGATGCCACGGATGGCACGGATAGGAGAAGAAGAATGAACGTGAAGAATCGGAGCAGTTTGGCGGAGTTGCGGCCGGCAGGGACGATGCAGGAGCTGACCGTGGCGCACAGCCCGGTGAGCTTTGCGGCCCTCCCGGAGACCTCGCGGTATGTGTGGATCACAGTGGCCACGCAGAGCGTGAGCGTGAGCGTGGACGGGGTGACGGCGCCGGATACGGCGGTGGGGATCGGGCTGGCGGTGAACTATGAGGGACTCTGGAGCAAGGAGACGGCGGCGGCGGCGAGTTTCCACCAGCGGGGCGGCGCGGCGGTGGTGTACGGGCAGCCGATGGCGTAGCCGCGAGGCGGCATTGCGGATTGCGGATTTCAGATTGCGGATTGCGGATTTCAGATGGAGATCCCCATGAAGAAAGTGGCGGCCCTGATGGCGGCAGTGGTGGGAGTGGCGGGCGGGGCCCTGGCGGATCCGCCGAGCGAGAGCTTTACGGTGGATTACCGGGTGAGGGATCCGCAGTTTGCGATCCAGGCGAAGCGGGCGACGACGCCGCGGTGGGTGTTTAACCTCTATGATGGGACGAATGCCTGGACGGCGACGGGGTGGACGTGCCTGCTGCGGTATTACAAGAGCCTGGATTCGGCGGCGATGTGCACGGTGACGGGGACGGTGAGCGGGGCGACGGTGACCTTTGACGCGACGACGAACGTGCTCGGGGAGACGATCAAGGGGGGGTATGCGGCGCTGACGGCCAGCAGCAACACCTACCTGGTGACGTTTGCGATCGGTGGGATCGACGTGGAGAAGAGCCCGGAGGTGGGGGCGCAGAACGCGCTGCGGGCGACAGTGGCGATCAATGGGGCGGACTATGGCCCGTTCATCGGGGACTTCAGCGGCTGGCCGTTTCTGCTTTCGGCCGGGACCAACAGCGCGAACTATGCCACGTGGGCGGGGAATGCGACGAACGCGAACAATGCGGCGCTGCTGGGCGGTCGGAGCGAGGTGACCATTTCAAATGCGTTTGATGTGGCGTGGACCGCGAAGGACACGAGTTTGAGCAATGCGGTGTGGGGTACGTTCTGGACCCTGGCGCAGCAGACGACTTTTAGTAACTGGACGGCAGCGACCTATCTTCCGCTGCACGGGACGGCGGACAACTCCGCTGCTCTCGGCGGCCTGACGGTTGCGGGAGTCAGCAATGCGATCATCGCGGCTGGCGACGTTCGATACGACGTGGCAGGGGCGGCAGTCAACGCGAGCAACGGCGTGCTGGCCCATGTGTTCGCGGGCGTCGGCACAACCGGGACCGTCACGGCTGCCGCCGGGACCGCCACGGATTATCTGGCGCGGAATGGATCGTGGACCGCCCTGCCCTCCAGCGCGGGCTTCGTGGTGACCAACCTGGACACCACGAGTGGCAACGTCACGTTCACCCTGCCCGCCCCCGGCACATCGTTCTATGTGCTCTCGAAAACCAACTCCGCGAACTGGCTCTATGTGGTGTACGGGACAACGACGAGTTCCGTCGCCGGGACCGCCTCCGTGAAGGCGTACCCCGATGTGATCCTGAGTCTCTGGAGGGTGGAGTACTAACATGAAGAAACTACTTTTTCTTTTCTGTCTCTTGCCCTCTTTGGCTTTCGGAATCACCAACTACGTCAGCGTCAGCTCGGGCGCGTTCTCAGACACGAACATCTGGGGCGTAGTCACCTACCCGATAGCCAGCAACGACACGTTCACAATCACGGCGGGGCACACTGTCGATTACGACGTGGACAACTGGAGCACGGCAGGCGCGGGCTACGGCGCGAGCGTCATCAATGGAACACTCAGCATCACCAACCAAACGAAAGTGGTCGGAATGCGGATGCTCGGCAACCTCTCGGGCACCGGCACGTTTTTCATCGGCACATCGGCGCTGCCGATATTGGATCGAACAAATGACCAGACGACGGTGACAATCTGTTTCACGACGGCGGGCGCAATCACAATGACGAAAACCAACGCGATAGCCTGGTACGGCGAGCGCACGAATGCCGTGGGAAAATCGTGGACGCCACTTGCCGAGACGGCGGCCAACGGGACCAACGTGCTCGTGCTCACCGACGATCTCGACCTGCGGACGAATGACATCATTTGCTGCACGCATCCGACCGCCGGAGCGAACGCAACCTATCACTGCGTGGTCGGCTATGTCGCTGGCACCAAGACGGTCACCATCGGGGCGGCCTATGCGGGACTGACCACCGACGTTTGGCCGATGACGATTGCGGCAACCATCGTGACGGCTCGGCCACTCGGCACGTGCGGGGTGAGTGTGCTCAAGAAGTCCATTCTTTGCTACCAGTCCACGGCGATTGCCAACACGAGCATTTTCACGGCATCGCACTCGGGGATTTTGCAGGGCGTGCGAGTTCAGAAAGTGGGGAGGGGGGCGATCTACACGCTGACGGGCTGGACCGTCTCGCATTGTGTTGCGAACAATTGCAGCAGCGGCAGCGGTGGGCTGGCTTACTCCGGGAGCGGCTTCACGTTCACCTCCTGCAGCGCAAACAATTGCAGCAGCGGTGGGCTGGCTTACTCCGGGAGCGGCTTCGTCTTCACATCCTGCACGGTAAACAATTGCAGCGGCAACGGTGGGATGGCTTACTCCGGGAGCGGCTTCACGTTCACCTCCTGCAGCGCAAACAATTGCAGCGGCGGTGGGCTGGCTTACTCCGGGAGCGGCTTCACGTTCACCTCCTGCAGCGCAAACAATTGCAGCAGCGGTGGGATGGCTTACTACGGGAGCGGCTTCACGTTCACCTCCTGCAGCGCAAACAATTGCAGCAGCGGTGGGCTGGCTTGCTACGGGGTCAGCTTCACGTTCACATCCTGCAGCGCAAACAATTGCGGCAGCGGTGGGCTGGCTTACGGCGGGAGCGGCTTCGTCTTCACATCCTGCAGCGCGAACAATTGCAGCGGCAGCGGGGGGCTGGCTTGCACCGGGAGCGGCTTCGTCTTCACATCCTGCAGCGCAAACAATTGCAGCAGCAGCGGTGGGCTGGCTTGCTACGGGACCGGCTTCACGTTCACATCCTGCAGCGCAAACAATTGCAGCGGCAGCGGTGGGCTGGCTTACGCCGGGAGTGGAGACTTTTACTCGTGCTCGTACTCCAACCTGACTGCCGGAAAAGCAGCGTTTGAATACTGCGCGCAGACCACCTCCAGCAAAATGACTCGCTATGGGACTGGCGTGGATGTCCTGAATTACTCGTACCTCTGTCAGCAACCGACCTCGGCAATTGTCGTCTACAACTCCCCCACGACCCAAGTCTGGTATGAGGCGGGCGGCATCGCGTCCAACGCCGTGACGGTTCTCGCCTACACGACCGCGCCGACCGCGTGGAAACACGGCGTGATCGAAGCATATCCCGTTCGCTATTACGAGCGATGCAACGTGAGGCCGTACCAGACGGTTCGCTGGAACACATGGCTCCGCTCGGAGACAACCGGCCTGGCCATGACCGCGCAACTGACTGACGCCGCAGACGATCCGCTGTGCGGCGGCACCCTCTTGGCCGCTGTGACCAACGCCGCCGCGACAAATGTATGGAGCGCGGCTGAACTCACCTGGACAAATCCCAACGCCTACCCGCTCGACTGCAAACTCTGGGTGACGGCCAACGGCGACAACGCGCAGACGACCGCCACCGGCTACTCATGGTGCGAGCGGGGAACCGACATCCAAATGAGCAATCTGAAATGACCTTCCGCCACCTACAACTCCTCCTCGCCGCCGCGATGCTGGCCATCGGCATTGCGATTCTCTGCTGCGGCTGCGGGACAACCCAGTGGAGTCACCGGCCCGTGCTTCCGTTTTGTACGCCCGGCTGCGCGTTGTGGGCTGTGGCCGATGCTGCCGAATTGCAGTACGGCCAACGCATCCCGAACGAGGCGCGGTTGCGCGTGTGGGAGAAAATCCGGTATCGAACGATTCGCGGCATCACCCTGGATCAGGCGTTCGCGGAAGCGGAAGAAGCCGGTTGGGTGCCCGGCGACTCCTACCTGCACCTCGTCGCGCTGGACACCATCGGAGAGGGGCCGCTGATTTGCACGTTGTCGAGCGAGCGACACGCCATCGTAGTTCTCAGCACGCGAGACAATGAGCGAGTGACCTACTTCGACCCCCGCCGACACGAGCCGCAAACGATGTCTGTCAAACGGCTGATGCAAGAGACGGAAGGATTTTTCTGGAGGATCGCCCGATGACCCGCCCCCGCCTCATCGCCGTCCTGCTCGCCTGCCTCGCCGGGGCCTACGCCGTGGCGGGCAGCCTCATGGTCAGCGGCGGCAAGGTGCAGGTGGGAGGCAAACGGATCTACTGGGACAACTCGTGGAAATGCCCGCGCTCCCGAGAGGACCTCGGAACAATCCACGGCGAAACCATTGGCCCGAGCAAAGGAGCGTTCGACCTGTGTCCGATGCCGGGAGGCCCCGCGAAATGAACGCTTGCTGCGCTCGGAGGCCCGCGCTCCGCGGCGCCAGGGAGACGGGATATGACCACGGCGGAACGAGCCGAGGAGCGGATCCAGACGGATGCGCTGAGGGGCAGGATCCTGGAGATCCAGATGGAGCTGAGGAAGATGCCGCAATGGGGGATCCGGCGGGCGCTGGAGCATGAGCGGGCGTGTATCTGCGCGGAGTTGAGCAAGCGGCAAGAGAAGAGTGATGGCCACGGACCCACACAGACGGACACGGACGGGGAGAAGACCGCATGACGGGGTTTGAGAAGGAAGTGATCGACCGGCTGGCGCGGATCGAAACGACCGGCCAGGATACGCGGACGGACCTGCAGACGCTGCGGCGGGATGGGTGCATGAAGGGCGAAAACGACCGGGCGCGGCTGGAGATCCTGGAGAAGGGCGTGCTGCCGGAAGTGTGGAAGAAGCTGAACGCCTTGACGAATGGGAAGCGCAAGAAGCTGGCGATGGCCGGGGGCGGGATCGTGCTGGGGGCGGGGGCGATCACGGCGATCGTCGAGGGGCTGAAGGCGTTATTCGGGAAGTGAGCATGAAACTTTACGCATTCTTCAGCGCGGATTTGAGCACCCTGGGGAGCAATGCGATCATCCTAGGGACCGGCGGCCTGGTGGATTGGTGGCGGGTGCGGACCGGCCGGCTGGCGGGATTCAGCCATTGCGGCCCGGTGTTTTGGGGATGGGGGGCCCCTCCTTCGCTGCCATCGGCGGAGCCGCTGGAGCTACGGAGGGCGGGCGGCGCGTTCTACTATGAGAGCATTTGGAGCGTGGATTCCCAAACGCATAAGACAGGCGTGCGCGGACCGAAGCCGCTCGCGGATCTGCTGGCGTGGCGGGATGAGGATCCGAAGAACCACAAGGTGGAGCTGGTGGAGATTCCAGGAGTGACGGAGATGGAGATTTCGCTGGCGCAGAGCCGGTGCGAGTGGGCGAAGCAAAATATCAAGTACGCGAAGGGTCAGATTTTCCAGAACGCGATGGGGTTTTTGTTCAAGCGGGGGATCGGGCTGGATCAGAGAAGTCCGCTGGCCTGGACGTGCTGCGAGCTGTTTCTGCGGGTGCTGCCGTCGAGGCTGCTGGTGGATGCGTTCCGGCTGGGGGATTACCTGTTTGACGAGTATTGCCCGTGGGGCGATCGGGGGCCCGGGGTGTACCGGATGCTGAGGAAGCACGAGGAAGCGATGAAAGCCAGGGAAACCACGGATGGCACGGATGGCACGGATGCCGCGAAGCGCGGAAGAATGAAGAGCAGGCAAAATGGCGATTGATCAATTAGCGACGGAGCAGCCGCTGGCGCGGTGCCGGGCAGTGCTGGCGGAGAACAAGGCGAAGGCCGTGAACCTGGAGCGGTTCGACGGGGATTCGGTGCATTCGTGGGCGAATGGGTTTGCAGAGGAGTGGCGGATGTGGGAGCTGCCCACAACCGACGACGCGAGCCTCTACCTGGATTTCCTGACGACCTACACGAGCGCGGCGAACGCGAAGGCGTCACAATTTGTGACGGATCCCCGGATCGCGGGCGAGAAGCTGGACGGGGTGTGGCGACAAGTGGCGGCGCGGAAGATGCGCCGCGGCGGCAAGGTGTACCTGGTGCAAGGCCTCCGCCGGGTGTATACACCGGCGAGCGTGGCGGAGCTGGCGGCGCTGCCGTACCGGCGGACGCGGAAGCACGAGATCCTGGCGCCGTTCTCCCTGGGCGCCGGCGAGGGGGATGAAGTGGGGTTTGTGTGGGAGGACCTGAACCCGTCGAACGAGACGGCGTTTCGGGCGCTGACGGCCGCGGCCCTGGTGAAGGACCTGCCCGGGGCGGGCTGGACGTACGTGGACCGGGCCTTTACGCACCAGGGGAGCAACGTGGCGCAGGGGGTTGTGGTTTTCCGGAAAGTGGCGTGGAGCGCGTTCGATTACTCGAAGCCGGACCTCACGGAATATCAGAATTACGGGACAGAACACCAGGAGATCGACGAGAGCTATTTTGGAATCAACAACACGGACGCGCTGGCGAACCTCTACACCGCGGCGGCGAAGTACAACGTGATGCGCGTGAAGATCACGGAGCGCGGGGACGGGGCGCTCAATATCACGCGGACGAGCATTCACGAGGTCTATGGGAGCGCGGGCCCGGGGGCGGTGCAGGCGCTGAGCCAGGAAACGATGAACGTGCACGGCCTGGTGGCGGGGACGCTGGACGGGGTGCTGGTGATCAACGAGAACCTCAAGGCCCTCACGAGCGCGTACACGGCGCTCCCGGGCGGCTATACGCTGGCGTGGATGAAGGAGCAGCTGCAGGGCAGCGGGCTGTGGAACAAGTACTATTTCTACAGCAAAGCGACCTGGACGAACACGACGCCGACCTACACGCAGAACGGGCGCGGGGACGTGGGCGGGTGGGGCGAGAGCAAGCACGAGATCGCGAACGGGGTGCCGATCGCGGACGCGGCCACGAAGGTGGCGGCGAAGGCGGCAGACACGGGCTTTGTGATCGGGAACGTGAGCTTCCAGGAGGGCTTGCCGGGCGAGGCGAGGATCGGCTGCGAGCAGCGGAAAACTTTTGACTATGGGAGCGGCGCCGCCGTGGACGCGCCGGTGAAGGTGCGGATTCTGCCGGTGTGGGGCAAGCAACGGGGCGGGGTTGAGTTCTGGTGGCCGCGGGTGACGCCGGCGCGGATCGATACGGTGGTGGGCAAGGCGGAGCTGCTGGCGAGTTATAATACGTGGTTCACGGATGCCTATCCGAGCGCGAGCGGGTGGGCGGTGCAGCAGGTGGAGATCCGGCGGGAGCCGGATGGGGCGGCGACGGTGGTGGGGACGCTGGGGATCCCGACGGAGACGGCGGACAGCACGTTCGAGAGCTGGTATGCCGCGACGGACGTCTGGTACTCGAAGGGGTATGTGCGGGACTCGGATGGGGAGATCATTAAGACGATCACGTATGGGAACCAGCGGGCGCACCGGATTACGCAGGGCGACGCGGAGGATTGGCTGACGGCCAAGAATGCCGCGATCAGCCCGAAGACCCTGTTGAAAGGGGATTCGGGGATCACGCGGCCGGGGCCGAACCGGTACGTGGCGGATGCGTGCTGGATAGAGAGTGAGGCTTAGGAAGAAACGCGGAAGGCGGAACGCGGAACGCGGAAGTGAAGCGCAGATGATTGATCTGAAACAGTATGTGCGGCCGGGCGACTCGCCGGAGATCCAGAAGGTGCTGGAGACGGCGCGGATCCGCAGCCCCGTGGAGGAGAAACCGGCGGCGCTGCCGGACCTCTCCCGGATCCTGGGCGAGCTGGCAACGCAGAAGAGCAGGCTGGACCGGCTGGCGCGGGACGTGGATCTGCAGGCGGAGCCGGACCAGGCGGAGATGCACCGGCTGTCGGCGGGGGAAATGATCGTGAGCGGGAGCGGACGGAAGGGGCTCTTTGACCTCTTCGGCGTGACCGCGACGAGCTTCAAGATCCGGGGCACGAGCCAGGTGGGGAGCGCGGCGTGGATCGCGGGGGTGAAGAAGTCGATCGGGGTGTCAGGCGTGACGTGGAGCACGGACCACTGGGCGAGCGGGACGGTGAGCGCGAGCGAGTATGTGTATCTGCTGCTGGACGACTCCGCGGGCACGGCGACGATCACGATGGCCACGACGCTCCCGGCCGGAACGAGCACCACGCGGGTGTTTCCGCTGTGGTATGTGCCCTTTGCGGCGAGCGCGATCACGCGGGCCGGGATCGTGGACATGCGGCCGGCGGTGCAGCTCGAAGATTTTGCGCCGGCGCAGAACGATCACTCATGGAAGTTTGTGCAATCGAGCACGACGGGCGGGACCGTGACGCTGGGGCAGGTGTTCCTGGGCGGGACCGCGAAGACGGTGGGGAGCTGGCCGACTAACGGGATTCTTTCCGGGGTGACGACGACGACGAAGTATTGGGTGGCGATCGACCGGAGCGCGGCGACGGCGACCTGGGGCAGCGGGGCGAGCGTACCGGCGAATACGGACACGGTGGAATACTGGGAAGTGCTGGAACTGACGTGCGCGGGATCGGTGATTACGGGGGTGAAGCAGCGATGTTGCAGCGATATCAGAGTGACCTTGTTTGCGTGATGCTGGCCTGGCTGGCGCTTGCGGCGCCGGCGTGCCTGGGGCAGGGCTGGAGTACGAACTGGCCGGCGTGGGAGCACCAGCGGGAACTGACCGACCAGGTGGCGCAGACCTATTCCGGCACCCTGGAGCGGTGCACGGTGACGGGAGTGGCGGCGCCGAGCGCGCCGACCTGGTACCGGAGCAACCGGGGCGACATCGTGAATCTGAAGACTAAAGTGAAGGCGCTGATCCCGTACTTCGCGGACACGAACCGATCCGATAACGGGACGGACTTTGAACAGTACTTCCTGGACAACGCCGGCTCGTGGGCGGTGAACATTCCGAAGTATTCCGTGACGGGCCTGTGCGCGATGGTAGGGGTGCCGATCAACTATTTTGAGTACACCCCTTACCGGGGATTGTCCGGGGCGGGCGGAAGCACGGAGGACGCGACGGTGGGGCACCCGCACGGCTGGACGAACAGCACGACCCTCGCCGGCGGCACCTACTATCCGGGCGGGCGGACGAACTGGTACACGACCGATTACGGGGTGGACGGGTTGCGGGCTGTGCTGGACGCGCTGCGGTGGACGACCATCGCGCGCGGCAGCGCGAACGAAACGAGCATTACCAACGCCATAGGCTATACGCGCAACTGGACGAGCTGGGCGGCCGCGAAAGCCGGGGCTGAGGCGAGTTATCCGGGGGCGAGCAGCAGCGGGTATTACCTGATCGGCAACTATGCGGCACGAATGGTCAGCGCAAAGGACTGGACGGCCTATATTTTGATGCGGACGTGGAGGATGAAGGTGACGGGCCTGGCCACGAACTACGCACACGAGGTGCAATTTTACTGTTACTCCGAACTCGAGTACACCTATTCTCCACCCGTGTACACGAATTGGGGGATCAATTTGTTGCAGGACACCTTCACGCTCTTGGATGCGGTTGGCCCCGTGTATGACGGATCGGTTACGGGGGCGGTGGTGGGGTCGGTGACGTTGCCGGGAACGTGGTGTAATGAACCGGCTGCGCCTGACTCCTATGCTAAGTACAGCTCATTGGGTGTTTCTCGAACGCGAGAAGCGGATCAGGCCCTGGTGAAATGGGACGGCGCGAACGGGTTTCAATACAAATGAGGAGACAACTATGCCCTGGACGACATTGAGCGATGAGCTGATGGGAGAGTTTCGGAAGGCGACGCTGCCGGGTGGAGCGAAGGCGGGCGAACGATACGCCGGCTTCATTATGGGGGAGGCCGGCGCTCCCAAGCCGGTCTATTCGACGGTGCGGGAAGAGAACCGGGGGAGGACCCCGGGGGCGGGGTTTTATATGAGACGGCCCTCCTTCGCTGCGGCCGGTGACACCGGCCGAGCTACGGAGGGCGATCCCGCTGGAGCAGCGGAATCGGGCGTGACGGCCTCGGAAGTGATGTACGGGGCGCGGGCGGCCAATCCGCGGCGGGATGTGGGGCGGGCGGGCAGCGACACGCGGAGCTATCAGAAGTACCTGAGCGGCCGGCTGGAGCAGGAGAACCCGCCGGGGGAGCCGCCCTTGAACAGCATGGACCGGGCGCGGCTGGACATGGGCTTCGGCGGCGGGATGAGCGTGCGCGGGCGCCAGGCCTTTGCGGCCTGGGACGCGGCGACACGGGAGGCGAGCCGGCGAAGCGGGGCGCTGTCGGCCCGGGCGGCGATGAAGGATGCGGAGTACCAGGGGAGGGTGGCGAGCACGGATGCGACGCGGGCGCGGCTGGCGATGGAGACGGATGAGTTCGGGTGGAAACGGGAGCAGCGTCCGCAGGAGATGATGAAGGGGAGCCTGGAGATTGCAGGGAAACAGGTGGGGCTGGCGGGCCAGATCCAGGAGGCGGAACTCCGGCAGGCGCAGGAGGGGCGGGCGGCGGAGGGGAACGAGTACGAGAAGAAGAATCGCTGGCTGAAGGAGAATGAGACGCTGCAGCAGATGGAGATCCGGCACGCAAACGAGTTGCGGGAGCACGAGAAGTGGCAGGCGGAGAAGCAAGACCGGGTGAAGGGAATGCCGGTGCCGGAGACGCCGGAGCCCGGAGCCGCGCCAGGCGTCGCCCAAGGGGCTACGCCGGGCACGGCGGCGCAACCGCTTCCGCCGATCATGGTGCCGGCAGATGCGCGGAAACTGCCGAAGGGAAGCCGATTCCGAACGCCGGACGGGCGTGAAATGGTGGTTCGCTGAGGGGAGCTACGAGTGCCAGAACAGGACGTCTATGCTGAGTTTGCCGATCCGGTAGGGCCGAGCGCGACAGCGGTTGCAGATCCGCCGGATCCGTATGCCGAGTTCGCGGACCCGGTGGCCCCGGCGGCGCCGGCGGGCGCGACCGAGGCGGATCCCTATGCCGCGTTCGCGGACCCTGTGACTCCGAGCGCGACGCCCCGGGGGCAACCTGATCCCTATGCTGAGTTCGCCGATCCGGTGCAGCCGGAGAAGCCCTACAGCCTGGGCGCGGACGTGTCGGCGGCGCCTGGGGAGGCGGGGCGAGGGTTTGCGCGAGGCGGGGCGAGCGTGAGTGCGGGGCTGGGCGGCCTTCTCGAGGCCGCGGGCCGGGCGGGTTCGCGGTTCGAGTCGAATGTGGCGAGGGAACTGCAAATGCGGTGGTTCTATCCGGGCGGGAAGTGGAACCCCGTTCTCTCGGCGTTCGGGATGAAGGAGCCGGAGCCGGGGGCGGAAGGGGATACGCTGCGCCAGGGCGGGACGGCGGTGACGCGGGGATACAAGGCGGTCGGGGAGGCGGGGCAGAAGTGGGCGGAGAAGATGGAGACGATCCAGGCGGGCCCGGAGCTGGCGCCGCGGCCGGAGGGGCCTTACTCGAAAGTGGCAGGGATCGTGTGGCAGGCGGCGCCGATCGTGACGGGCCTGATCGCGACGCGAAACCCGACCCTGGGCGCGAGCCTGTATGCGGCGGTGGTGGGCGGCGAGGGGTTTCACAGGGCGAAGGCGGCGGGGCTGGACGATACGGAGGCGCTGGGGGCGGGTATCTTGCACGGGGCCGGGGCGTACGCCGGCGGACGGGTGAACCTGGAGAACATCTTCCTGAAGGATACGGCGGTCCGGGATGCGGTGGCGCGGTTTGGGTTCAACAAGGTGGCGGGCTGGGGGGTGCAGTACGCGAAGGCGGCCGGGGCGAACGTGGCGGTGAACGAGGCGCAGCAGGTGTACGATAACGCGGTCCGCATGGGCTACGACGGGAATGCGAAGGCGTTCGATGGGTTGATGGATGCGGCGATCATGGGGCTGCTGTTCTCGGCGCAGCACGCGCCCGGGAGCGCGGCGCGGGCGTTCCGTGAGGCGAACGTGAAGACGGTCCGGGCGAACCTGGAGAAGGCGTTCGGGGCGGAGAACGTGAAGCCGTATGGGGAGACGGGCTTTGAGGTGGCGAATGGGGAGCGGCGAACGATCGTTGAGTTTGTGAAGCATGAGGCGGAACTGGGTCCGCGGGACGTGGAGGGGTTGGCGACAAGCGCGAGGGAGAAGTACCCGAAGCTGTGGGAGAAGAGTCTGGCGGAATCGGGCGGGGACGAGGCGGCGGCGAAGGTGAAGGTGGCGGATTTGATGACCCCGCCGGCGCAGACGCGGGCGAATGTGACGATCCGGGATCCGGCAACCGGGGCGCTGGTGGATGTGGATGGACTGATTCAACTGGTGGCCGGGCGGGCAACCGTGGGGCAGACGCGCCATGAGCTGCTGCATGACTTGGCGAGGTTGTCCGGGGCGAGGAAGGAAGGGGATCTGCTGGTGGACCCGGTGTCGGGTGAATCGCTCAGGGAGGAGGCGCTGGCGGAGGCGCTGGAGAAGGGGATCGATCATCCGATCACTCGGCGGGTGAAGGATGCGGCGCTGGGGATCGTGAATTTGTTCCGGACGGAGAAGCAGGAGAGCCCGTTCCAGACTGCGCGGCGGCTGATGCGGGGGATGCAGGAGGAGGCGAAGCTGTCGGGGGAGGCGGCGGAGCCGAAGGCGCTGAGCGCGGAGGAGTCGGCGGAGACGGCCGCGGCCGCGGAGGCGGCTGCTAAGGCGTTCGATGCGCGGGCGGTGGAGCCAGGGGGCGGGCCGGGCGGGATCCCGCTGCTAGAAGGACCGCCGAAGCGGGTGACGGGGCTGGTGGACCAGTTTGGGCGGACGATCGCAGGGACGGAGAACCTGCCTGTGCGGGCGGCGGTGGAGCCACGGAATGCCCCGGCACAGGGCCAGGGCGCTAGCCAGGCCGAGAAGCCGATTACTGCCGTGTCAGCACAAAGGCCCCCCCCCTCGATCGCGCGTCCTGGGGCATCCTGGGCGGCCGAGACGCCAGGGAAGGAGGCGAAAGTCGGTGGATCGTGGAAAGTGGTGGAGGCGGCAAGCCTTCTGACGAGCGATAAAGCGGGCTATGATAAGGCGTTGCAGCCGCGGAACCGCTCCACCGTCGCGAGCCAGGAGCAGGTGGCGAGTATCGCGAGCGAGCCGGATCCGGGCCGGCTGGCGGATTCGCCTACCACGGACACGGGGGCACCCCTGGTGGACCAGAACGGCCAGGTTGTCAGCGGGAACGGGCGGGTGATGGGGTTGCGGCAGGCGTACGCGGGCGGCCGGGCCGGGCGGTACCAGGCGGCGGTGCTGGCCAGGGCGAAGGAGCTGGGACTGCCGGAAGCGGGCTTGATGAAGGAGCCGGTGCTGGTGCGGGAGCTGTCGGATTCGGGCGGGAAGACGGTGACGGACATCGCAGAGTTGTCGAACCGGAGCCAGGTGATGGCGCGGTCGGCGGCGGAGCAGGCTGAGGCGGATGGGAAGATGCTGGTGGAGTCGGGCGCGATTGACCTGTTCAAGCCGGACGCGGTGGGGACGATCCGGACGTCGAGCAACACGGAATTCCTTCGGGCGTTCGTGCAGGGGACGGGCGACGCGGGGTTGCGGGGGGCGAAGGGCGGGTTCGCGCCGGACATCGACGGGCGGGTGCGCCGGGCGGTGCTGGCGGCGATCCTGGGGGAGCACGAGCAGGGGCGGCAGATCGTGCAGGATGCGATCGAGCGGGCGGACGAACTGGGGATCCGCCGGCAACTGGATGGCGTGATGGCGGCCGGTCCGGAACTGGTGAAACTGGCGAAGGGGAAGCCGGCCTACGATCTGAGGCCGGCGCTGGCGCAGGCGGTCCGGGACCTGGTGGAATTCAAGAAGCAGGTGGCGTCCGGCAAGATGAAGACGCTGGAGGACTACCTGGGCCAGGGTGAGATGTTCGACACGGGCCGGACGCCGGCGAGCGAGGCGATCCTGCGGGCGCTGGACGAGAGCGGGACGATCAAGGGGACTCGGGAATGGCTGGACCGGTACACGGCGCTGGCGGCGAAGATCGACGTGACGACCGGGGATATGTTCGGGACCCGGGCGGCGACGCGGGAGGAGTTGCTGGGGAAGGCGCTGAAGACGAAGATTGAAACGCAGAAACCCTTTATGCCTCTGCCTTCGGGCGAGGCTCAAGCCCCGGCAGCCGCCCGTAAGACGGCGGCACCTACCCCCGAGGGGGCGGAGGCCCACAAGGCACCGATCACCAAAGCCGGGGCTGTCTTTGCAGACTGGCCGAAGGACTTTGGCGGAGCCAACCCCAGCGATGACGCGATGAGATTCGGAATCGAACACCAAGCGCCGGAGCACCTGGCCGAGATGGAGCGACGGTACCAGGCCAGCCTGGCACGGGGCGATCCGCTGATCGCAGAGGCGGAGGCGGCGCTGGCACGAGGGGACCGCGCAGAAGCCACGCGCATTACGGAGGCGATGGAGCGTGTGCCCCAGCTGGCGCAGTTCTGGCGCGAAGCACGATGGGCGGCCAATCAGGCCTTGACAGGGAAAACGGAATCCGATATTCTCAGTCTCAGAACAGGAGAGCAATATGCTGACCGAACAGGAAATCCGCCAGAAGATCGCCCGGGTGCGGCAACAACTCGCGGAAGGCCGGGCCTGGCTGGAACAGTGCCAGAGGGAACGGCCGGACCTGGCCGCCCTGTACCGGCGCAAGTACCCGGACAAGGCGGAAAGCCTCTCCCCCGCGAACCCCTGGGCGCTCCACTCCACAAAGGCCTGACGCCACCCCCGGCGACCGTGCGAGAAGCCGCGGCGGCTATGTCTCTGCCGGCAGAAGAACCGCGCCCGGGACAACCGATAACCGAAGCTGCCCCGCCTCTCTCTCTCCACCAGCGCGAGGCGCGCTCCGCCAAGGATATCCGCCGGACCTACTTCATTGAATCCGTACTGAACCCGGACGGGCAGCGGGAATACTTTGCCGGGGACGCGGAGGGAAACGAGACTCCCCGCTTCTTCTCCGCGGAGAAGGCGGCCGCCTACTACGAACGCGAGCAGCGGCTGAAGCAGATCGAGTTTCTGCGCGGGCAACTCTCCCGGACTTGGTTTCAGCGATCCCGCCTGCCGGTTGATGAAATCTTCCCCGAGTATGACCCCGCGATCATCCGGGAAGCGGCGCGGGAGAATGCCGCGAACGAGCCGATCCGCTATGCGGTGGAGGCGAAAGGCCCGGAAGAAGGCGATATTCTCTCAGAGTCCGAGTACCGGGCCACGCTTCGGGCTAACTATGTCGATAAGGAAGGCAAGGTCCTGGCGAGCAGCCGCGAGGCGCCAGCGATCCCGATGGGGCTGCGCTTGGGGATGTGGCGCCGGGACGATATGCCCCTGAATCACGGCCGGGAGCTGGCGCAGCTCCGGCTGGTGGATCCCAACACCTTGAACCTGGCGGAGGACCTGGTGGAGACGAACCAGCAGGGCCGAGGATGGGACGCGGATAGATATGCGCAATGGTTTCGAGAGGGCAAGGCCCCGCCGCCCGTGGAGATCGTGGAAACCGACAAGGGCACCCTGAAGGTTACCGATGGGCACCGACGCGTGGCCGCCGCGAAACGCAACGGCCAGCCCGTCCTGGCTTGGGTTTCTCCCGCAATGGATCACCCGGATCCGAACTATGCGGGCGTCAAGACGGGACTGACGTACGAAGCCTGGAAGAACGGAACGGCGAAGAGGACGGGCCCCCTGACGGGCGGTTTCTCCGATACGTCCATGCAGTATCCGGAAGGTTTCCCCCGCTACGCGGTGGAAGCGAAGGCCGGGGAGGAAGAGCGGTTTTCGTTCCAACGGGCCGGACCCCGCAACTTTGGCAAGTGGACGATCCCCTACGTGGACATGGGAACAAAGGCGGAAATGGCGACGCTGGCCGATCGCTTGAACCGCTCCGGATTGTCGGAGCGTGAAGTCTATGACGCGGCCCGGGCGGGACGCTCCACCCTTGAGTCCTTGCTGAGTGAGCGCACGCGCTACGCCGTGGAGAAGAAGGCGGGAGAGGAAGAAGCTGGCGCGGCGAAGCCGCGCTTCGCGAATCCGATGGTGACGACCGAGGCGCGGAGGTGGGCCGCCGCGCAGCGGACGGCCCGGGAAGCGGCGGGGTTGCCGCCGCACACGACGGATGCGGAGATCCGGGCGAAGGCGGACGCAATCCTGGCCGATAAGCCGGGAACATGGTCGGCGTTGCGGCGGGGCGAGTTGAATATGGTGGATGACGCGGCGAAGATGCAGGCGGCCAAGCGGCTCCTGGACGAGAAGGTGTCCGCGGCGATCCAGGCCGGCGATGCGTCCGGGCTGGCGGAGGCGGTCGAGGCGTATGGGCGGTACGAGGAGGCCGGCAGCCGGATGGGCGCCGCCTTCCGCGAGCGGCGGGACTGGACTCTGACCCCGGAAGACCATAACCGCCAAGCGTTGACGGATGCGCTGCTGAAGCCGCCGGAGGCCGTGAAGACGGAACTGGCGAAGGCGAAGACGCCGGCGGAGCGGACCGCTATCTCCGAGCGGGAGGCGGTCCGGATCGCGGGGACGGCCAGGGCCGTCGAGCAGCGGACCGGACTTAACCCGGCGCGGCTGAGCAAGGCGACGCTTCGGGACTCGGCGACCGTGGCGGAACTGATCCGGGAGATCAATGCGCGGTCCGCACGGGGCGGAGATAAGGCCTTCGAGTACTGGCGGAGCGCGATCCTGTCCGGGCCGGGGACGCAGGTAGGTAATATCACGGGCAACACGGCGGCCTTTGTGTGGGATCGGACGATCCAGAAGACGGGCGAGGCGTTGCTGAATCTGGTACTGCGCAAGCCGGAGGCGACACAGTTGGGCGAGCTGGGGCCGATGTGGCGGGCGACGTTCGGATCGATGGGCAAGGCGGGGCGCCAGGCGTTGCTGGCGTTTTCGACGGAGCTGCCGGTGATGGAAGGGATGAAGGTTGAGGAGAGCGGGCCGGCGATCGTGGGGACGAAGGGGCGAGTGATCCGGCTGCCCCAGCGGCTCCTGCTGGCGGCGGATGAGTACTCGAAGACGGTGATCTATGACGGAACAATCGCCGCGCTAGCCTACCGAACCGCCAAGGCCGAGGGGCTGCGGGGCGAGGACCTGGGGGCCCGCCAGGAGGAACTCCGGACCAATCCGACCGATGAGATGATGACCGCGGCCATGGCTGAGGCCAAGCGCCTGACGTTCCAGGAGAAACTCGGCGCGATCGCTGGGGGCATCCTGCAGATGCGGAAGAATGTGCCGGGCCTGCGCTATGTGGCGCCGTTTGTCACAACGCCGGCTAACATCGTGAAGATCGGCATCAAGAAGACGCCCCTGGGGACCGCGGCCCTGCTCTGGAAGGCGGCGCGGGGCGAGTACCGCGGCGAAGGGGCGGCACTGACCCGGGACGTGGCGGAGCAGATCATCGCCTGGGCGGCGTTCGCCGGCGTCGGGGCCATGATCGACGATGAAGACGGAGAACCGCGAGTCACCGGGAACCGGCCGCCCTCGAATCTGCCGGCGGGGCAACGTGCCCTGCAGCAGAAACACTATCCCCCGCAGTCGATCCGGCTCGGTGGGCGCTGGTTCAGTTACGCGCGGATAGAGCCGCTGGCCACGAGCCTGTCCCTCATGGTGGATTCCTGGGATCTGATCCGGAACCCGGGTGGCCGGAGCGTGGAGGAACAACTCTGGAAGGCGTGGAATAGTGTAGCCGGCCAAGTGCGAGACAAGACTTTCCTGCAGGGCCTTGGGGACATCCTTCACGCGATCGAGGACTCCGGCCGGGAGGGTGCGGTCCGCAACTGGCTCACCAATTTCGCGGCATCCTGGGTGCCCAACATTGGCCGGACGACCATGCGGGCGACGGATACGGAGATCCGGGATATGCGCCTGCGGAAGCAGGACCAGGAAACGCTGGGCAGCAAACTGGGCCAGGTGGGGCGGCAAGCCCTGCAGAAAGCCCTGCCGCTGCCCGCCCTGGCACCGTCGCCGCGCCGAGACTGGCTGGGCCAACCAATTCAGAAAACGGAACGCCTGGGCCCGGCGACGGACGTGGTTTGGCGCATACTGAGCGGCATGAAGATCCAGGAAGTCCCCGACCCGGAGGCATTGACAACGGCCCTGGACCGTTTCGTCTGGAACTACAACCAGAAGGCCGAGAAGAACGGCTGGACCGATCAATGGTGGCCCGGGGCGGCGCGTAACGAAATGACCCTGCCGGGCTATCCCGGGACGGACCGCAAGCGGTACATGACTGACGACGAGTTCGAGCGTTTCCAGATCCTCCGGGGCGAGTTGTTTCTGGCGGCCGCTGGCCGTTACCACTGGGACCCGGTAGATCCCAAGCAGACCCACATGCGGCACCTGAAGCACCTCTACGAGCTCGCCACTGATCGGGCCCGCCGCGAGGCGATCGAGGCCCGGACCCGCCGCTGACCCGCCTTCACGCCCACGACCGCCCGGCCAGGACATCGCAGATCGTCTGCCGGGTCACCCCGAACCGGCGGGCGAGCCGGCTCTGCAATCCCCACTGCCGCCCCTCGCGCTCGGCAATCCGGGCGCGGAGACGGATGTTGTACACGTCCGCCCGGGTGAGGACCGCGCGCGGGTTGTGCGCCCCAGATTTGGATTTGCTGCGATTCACTCGGACACCCCTTTCTCGAATTCGACCCAGGAGTTCCAGATCCCGAACGATTCGCCCCGGACTCCGGTGAGCTGGACGCGGGCGCCGCCGGCGATCGCGGCGGCGATGTCGTCCACGTCGGCGACGCAGAAATGGTCGGCGTCGGGGGTATCCTTGAGATACCAGCGGTTTGCGGAGTGCTGCTGGACGAACCAGTAGCCGGATCCGGTGGGCTGGTAGATGCGGAGCGTGGTGTACCGCCGGTCGTGCTCGCGGGGCCGACGGTCTTCGGGTTGTTTATCGAGCCAGGCGAGGGCCTGGCCCATGACGAGTGAGGGGTTGAGGTTCATCGTTGTTTCTCCTGCCCGGCGTTGCCCGGCCGGGCGGCGGGGGTTGTAGTGCGGTTAGGCCACGGCGTGCTCGGCGAGCACGCAGAAACCGGTTTCGTTTTCGCGCGCGGTCCGCGCGATGGCCGCACGGATGGCGAGACGGACGCGGGCGTAGTCTCCGTTGCCGGCCCGGAGCAATTCCACGGCTCCGTAGTGCCGGGAGAGATTGAGGTTATGTTTCCGCGCCCAGTCCTCCGACGCCGGACGGCAATTGCCGGCGGCGAGGGAGTCCGCGAGGCAAACCAGGATGCCCTGGGCCTCTGCCTCGTCCGCGAGCCGCTCGGCCGCGAGTTTCCGCCGCGTTTCCGCGTTCGCGCGGAGGGCGGTGACGATGCGCCCCGCTCCGCCCGGCCCCAGGTCCGTCGCGGAGACGTGATAGTCGTCCGGCCCGGAAATCGCGCGGAGGCCGTGGGTATCCTTGCCCCAGCGGAATCCGGGGGGGAGCATCGTCTGACCGCGGACACCGTTGATTTGCCAGGCGCACGTCCGGCCGACGAAAACGCCCACCGACTGCATGCGGGTCTCATGGTCGCCCGGCGTCCAATACTGGGAGGCTGACGGACAGTATCCTCCCTCACGGTCGGAGTCGGAGAAATACCAGGATCCGGCGCTGTCGATGTCCTCCGTGGGGAGGTGCGAGACGGACCAGTCCGCCGCGACGCCGCCACGGCCGCGGGGGGATTTCCAGCCGTACTCCCGGGCCTCTCCGGGAGAGCACGGGATCAGGGCCGCGCGGGAGTAGAGCGCGGCGAACGTGTATTTTTCAGCCGGCCGGCCGAGGGCCCGCGCGCGGCGGGCGATGGTCGCGGGCTCGTCGCCCAGGGCGAGGGCCTGGGCGAGCGTGCGGACCGCGCTCGCGCGGAGGTGGACCTGCGCGCGGAAGCGGGCGTCCGCGCGGGCGCGACGGAGGTCGCGCTCGGCTTGGCTGAGTACGTTCCTGACGGTCCACGGATCCCCCGTGGACGGAATCCGCGCCGCCGGCGGCAGCAGACTGACGCGATTCGCGCGGACGAATTTGAGGATTCCGCGCGTGGTGAGCGCGGTGGAGCCGGCCGCGCGGGCGGCGGCGAGATAGCGGGCGATCGGGGTTTCGGCGGTGGACTGCGTGGTCATGGTGACCTCCTGCGGCGATCGTCGCCGCTCGTTGCCCGGGTCGGTCGGGCGCCGGCCGGCGCGGAAGAGCGCCGGCACTTGTAATCAAGCAGGCTCTATGCCAAGGCTTATGATCGTACATTAAGCCCGGACTCCATGAGGATATGTACGATCATAATCCCGAGTCTGAGAAAATCCCCTCTCCAAATTGAGAACGAGAATTCCGCCGGAGGTCCCTGAAGCCGAAAATCCTGGGTACGATCATAAGCGGCGACGAGAGATCGCGCGTCCTGGGGCATCCTGAGCGGTCGGATTTCGCCCGCTGCCTCACATCACCCGGCACATCACGCGCACGGGACTAGTCATAACACATTGCGGCTCAATTCTCTGCCCGCAAATGACTTCTTTTCCGTAGTCAGATGCTCTGTCCAATTGAGCTACAGGTACGCAGTCTTGCGCGCCAAGGGCTTAGCGAAAATCGCCCGCTGTTTGATGGGTGGCCACACCCCTTTGAGCCCGCCCACTGATATCCACAGATCACCATTGACACCCGGCTCCCGTTACATCATACTTACATCACTATGAGATCGGTCGCCCCGAAAACTCAGGTACCCGAAACGCCGGCAGCGCCGGCTCCGACCTCTCCCCTGCAGCACGACGAGTCCGGATACTACGTCAGCACGCAGGTGTCCGGCAAGGAGATTTTCCGCCGGCTCAAGGCGACGGAGGAAGGCGCGGCGCGGTGGGAGGCGGAGAAGCTCCTCGCGGATCTGCGCCGGCGGATGCGAAACCTATGGCTGCGCGGCGGCGTGTGGTACGTGGTCGCCAAGATCCACGGGCGGCGGATCTCTCGGTCGCTCGAGGCTCCCGAGGCCGAGCGCGACCTGGCGCGCACCAAGGCGCGGGCCGTGATCGCGGCAGCACGGGAGCGGAGATGGGAAGCCCTGGATGACACGAAGCTCCGCAAAGGCTACGCTACCCTGGGCGAGCTGGTCCGTGTGTTCAAGGCGGAGGCGGCCCGCCACGATCTCCGGCCGTTGACGGTCACCAACTATGTGAGCTGCCTGGGTTTGGTCCTCGACAAGACAAGCGTGGCAGAGGTGAGCACGGAGCTGTTGAGTGAGAAGACAGTGGATGCCTACGTGGCGCGGAAGCTGGCGGAGGAAACTCCGGCGAACCGGGCGAGACTCAGGCGATCCATCAACTCAACCGTGAACCAGGCGCGGGGCCTGTTTGGAGAAGACTGGGCAATGGGCGCTTACAAGAAGGCGGGGCTGCGGCTGCCGGCGAGCATCGAGGACTTCCGGGATGCCTTTGTGGTCGAGGCGCCGCTCAAGCGCTATGTGATGACCGAGGAAAGGAAGCGGCTCCTGGCCAAGACCCACCAGGCGGCGGCCGCGTTCCGCGGGGAGAATTCGGACTTGTGGCCCGTCTATCTGTTGTGTTACTACTTGGCCATGCGTGCGGGGGAAGCGGCCGCGGCGCGGTGGGCGTGGATCGTGGCGGATCCGGATGGGAGATCCTGGATGCAGGTGATCAATCGGCCGGGCGAGTTTCGGGCGAAGGGGAGCGAGGGGAAGATCCCGATACCCAAGCAGGTGGTGACGTGGCTTGAGGAGCTGCGCCGGCGCCGCGGTGGCGATTTCATTCTTCCGGGCCCGCACAAGACGGCACGCCGGGCCCTGGTGGTGAAGACCTTTGCGGCCTGGATGCGGACGATCGGATGGGACGCGGCGCGCTACCCGAAGGCGGCCCACGAACTGAGGGCAGCACGCGGATCCGAATGGTATACGCTCCGCGGCCTGGAGGCTGCAGCAAAGTGGCTTCGCCATAAGGATCCCGCCACAACCGTCCGTTTTTATGCGGACTTCACGTCGCAACCGCCAACCCTCGAGGTGGGTGAATGACAACTCGAGAACGAAGCGGGCGATGCGCTGGCGGATCGCTGCCGGCGCTGCCGGGCGTTGATGGAGTGGAGTGACCGGGTAGGCGAGCGGACGAAGGAGCTAATTCGTGAGCTGGAGCGAGTATCAGCAGAGGCGCGACCCAATCGTGGCCAGGCTGGAGTGGCTGGACATTCGGCCGGGTGACGTCTTGAGGCCGACTGGCCCTCTTTTTGCGACCCGAGACGGCCGGGCAGTCCCCGCTTGGGTTGTCCGGCTCCACTGGGGCAGCGGTTTCTTTGTGTGTGCCGCGGGACAACGGGAGCTTCCGATATGACGACCAACCGGCGCGTTGAGGAGCACTACGACTTCAAGCGGGTGGGTGAGCTTCTTTCCGTCTCTGTCTCCACGGTCCGGCGGCTCGTCCGTACCGGGCGAATCTCCCCCGTCAGAGTGATCAGCCGCCAGGTGGTCCGAGTGCCTGAAAGCGCGGTAAACCGATTCATGGAGGCCCGGACAGTCTGATGACGGCCTTCCTCACCACAACGCAAGGGGATCTTTTTCGCCCCGAGGATCTGCCGGAATGCGACGAGTACCTCGCCCGATCCGTGGCGATGGGTGAGTACACGGGGGAACTTCTTTTTCGTCAGAATCCCCGGCTCTACAAAGCCACCGCGGCGATGCTCGCGGCTGGCATGGGCATCCGCCAGGTGAGCCGGCTAACTGGGCTGTGCTGCCGGTCGGTGAGCGCCGTCCTGGAGCACGAGGGGCAGGCCATAGCGACGATTAAACAAAGACTCGCCTCCACTCTCCTGCATCTCGGGATGCTGGGTGCCGAGGCCGTCCTGGAGTCTCTGCAGTCCGGCGAGCCGATCAGCCCGAAGGAGCGGCGCGACCTCATGATCGCGGTGGGCATCGCGGTCGACAAGGGGCTGCTGCTGGCGGGTGAGGCGACATGGCGCGGCGAGGTGCTCCACCGGCCTGCGCCTGGGCATGACGACTACAACCGGATGCTGGAAGTGGAAGGCGTGGAGGTAACCGGTAGTCGCGGGGAAACGCCGGCCCAAAAGAGCGCGGCGCCCGGGGCCAGCGAGGGGCCCCTGGGCCCGGATCCGGAGCCCGGCGCGACGCCGCAGCCGGTGATCGGGCCCGAGCGGCAGCTGCCGGCCGGCGACCCGGTGAACGACCAGGAAGGGGTGAAGACTGATGTGTAATCAGATGATTCGGACTGTAAGTGGTTGCGGGCCAACGATGCAGCGGAAGGTGATGGGCCTACTGATGCGACAGAGGATCCTGGGCGCGTGGTTCGGGATCCGGATGCAGGGCGATGCCCGGGATGGGAACCTGGGCAAGATGCTCGTGCGGTCGGGTGTGGTGCGGAGGATGTGAGGCGCGACAGGTAGGGGGAGGGGGGGGTGCGGGCGATCGCCCGGGGGCCGGGCGCGCATACGCATCCGCGCATGGGATTTTATGGGTAAAGGGCGACTTCAAAAGGAGGCGAACGGATGGACACGGAACTGACCACGAAAGAGGCGGCGGAGATCCTGGGGGTCACGGCCAAAAGACTGCGCGAGCTGCGGTCGACCCTCCACGAGGAGGACTTCGAGCTGCAGACAGACGGTCGCACGCGGTACACGGAGACGGGGTGGAAGGCCCTCCTGGCAGCGGCCAACGGCACGGCGAAAGAGGGCGGGCCACCGCCACCCCCGCCCCCGACGATCCCGCCACCCGGGCCCGTGGAGGGCGCGCCGCTGATGGCGCGGGTGATCGGGCGGCCCAACCCGCGGCTCCTGGTGGGCCAGCTCGAGGACGGACGGAGGATCACGATCCGGGTGCAGCACAGCGGCCGCTTCCAGCTCTGGAAGGCGGCCGAGGCAGAGACGAAGCCGACGATGCTGGTTCCGGTGCGCTACGTGCGCGGGGAACTGTACGAGCTTGCCCGGCGGGGGCCGCGGTGGTTCGGAAGATGGTGAGGTGACCGATGGACGATCCCTGCGGGAATGGGTACGTGATGCTGCCGCGAGCCTTGAGCCTCCGGCTGATCGGCATGGGCCCGATCACCCTGGAGATCTATCTGTACTTCTACGCGAAGGCCCACTGGAAACGGAACAACGGGAAGCCGGTCGGGGAGCTGGAAATCTCATGGCCCCAGGCCCGGCCGGAGCTCGTGAAGATGGTGGGATACCGCAAAGAAGAGCCAATCACGGAGGAAGCCTGGCACGCTACAACGAAGGCATTACGGACCGCCAAACTGATTACCACAACGAAGACCAAACGCGGGATGAGGGTAAGTATCTGCCATTACGAGCGTTATACCGACCCGAAGGCCTACGAAATCCACAGCGAAAGCAACAACGAAGGCAACACGAAGCCCGACACTGAAAGCAAAACTCCTTCCTATAGAGAAGAATTAAAGAAGGAAGACTCTCAGAGCGGGGGCGGGGAAGCACCCGGGGCAGCTCCGGAGAAGAAAGAGAACATCGGGAGCAATCGGGCATGGGAGAAGTGGTACCGGGACTTCAGGGCGTGCCCGGGGTGCGTGGACGTGAACCGGATGGCGTTCGAGAACACGATCAAGGGGGCGCTCTACGCGGATCCGGGGCTGGATGTGGGCGAGGTGATCGCGGAGTTCGGGCGGAAGTGGAGCGGGGGGCGGCCGGCAAAGCCGATCGCCGCGCTCGAGGCCGAGCTGGCGAGGCATTTGCCGGAAAAAGAAACAGGGGAGCCGCCGGCGCCGCCGGCGTGGACGCCGAGCTTTGGATTCAAGAGCAAAAAGGGGGAGGGGATATGAGCGAGAGGATTCCACCGTACAGCGAAGAAGCGGAGCGGGGCGTGCTGGGCGCGGCGCTCCTGGACGGATCGCGGGTGACCAGCTCGGCCTTCTCGGCCGGGCTGACCGCGGACGCGTTTTACGTGCCGGCGCACCGGACGGTGTGGGAGGCGGTGACGGCCCGGGCGCAGGTGGGGAACGGGAGCGTGGATATCCTGCTGGTGACGGAGGCGCTGAGGAACAAGAACCGGCTGGAGGAGGTGGGCGGGCAGGGCTTCCTGGACCGGCTGGTGGACGGGACGCCGACCGCGGCGCACGCGGAGTATTACATCGACATCGTGCGGCAGAAGTGGATTGCGCGGATGGCGATCCAGCACGCGCTGGAGATCGCGGATGCGGGGTACCACGCGGAGAGCGGGGATGGCTTGATCCAGGATGCGGTGAGCCGATTCACGGGGCTGGTGGGGCAGCAGGATGTGCGGCGCCTCACGACCGCGGAGCGGCTGGCCCGGCTGATGCAGAAATGGCAGGACGCGCACGATGGGAAGGGCGCGGCGATCGGGCTGGAGACGCCGTGGGATGCGCTGACGGAAATGCTCTGCGGGGTGGAGGTGGGGGTGACGCTCTTGGCGGCGCGGCCGAGCATGGGGAAGACGACGATGGAGGACCAGATTGCGAACCACGTGGCGAGCCTGGGGATCCCGGTGGGGCGGATCACGCTGGACTCGACCACGGACGAGCTGCTGGCGCGGACGTGCGCCCGGAGCGCGGGGGTGTCTCTGCCGAAGCTCAAATTCGGGTATGCGGGCGAGACGAACCTGGCGCGGGTGCGGGACGCGCAGGCGACGATCCAGGGGCTGCCGATTTTCTTTGACGACGAGAGCCGGGATATCCGGGCGATCTGCGCGAAGGCGCGGGCGTGGAAGATCCAGCACGACATCGGGCTGCTGACGCTGGACTACGTGCAGCTGGTGCAGGCGGGGGAGCTCTGGAGCGGGACGAGCGACAACAGCAAGGTGGCGTATGTGAGCGCGCAGCTGAAGGCGCTGGCGCTGGGGCTGCGGCTGCCGTTGCTGGAGCTGAGCCAGCTGAGCCGGCCGCCCAAAGAAAAGGGCAAAGTGCTGAAGCGGCGGCCGAGCCTGGAGGATTTGCGGGACTCAGGCGCCCTGGAACAGGACGCGCACAAGGTGATCATGCTCTACCAGGATCACGAGTGGTGCATGGAGGCGGAGAAGAATCACCCGGGCGCGACGCGCCACAAGCGGGCGCAGTGGGCGGACGTGCTCAAGCACAAGGACGGGGAGACGGGCCGGATCCCGATGTGGCTTTATCCGCACTATTTCAGGTTCGAGGAGGCGAACGAGGAATTCACGGGAGGGATGAGCTTTGACCGGGCGGGCGATCCGGTTGCGGAGGCGGAGCAGCCGCCGGACGAACCGGAGGCCGCGCCGGAGGCGGTGGCGATTGAACCGGAGCCGGAACTGGACCTCCGGCCCCCAGGAGAGGAGCAAGACACATGAACGGGATGCCCGATTTACGGCCGGCGTGGAGCCGGACCTGGTGCGTGTGCTGGAAGAGCGGGAGCGGGTTCGGCCTGTTCACGCTGGGGGACGTGGAGAAGCTGAACGCGACCCTGGTGGCCCGCGGGGAGGTGGGCTACCAGGTGGTGGCGCTGTGCCCGGACCTGGCGGCGGCGCAGGAGAAGGGGCGGGAGTGGAAGCGGCGAAAGAAAGAACAGGCGGCGACGGGAACAAACAACCCCGGACCGGCCGGATTGGCGAAGGCCGAGGCCAGGCCGAGCCTAACGGCCGGGATCCGGGGCGATGAGTTGAGCGAGGGCATCGCGAGCGATAAGCGAGCGCTCGTGGAAGGAGAAGGATGAAAGCATTGAGTATTAGACAGCCGTGGGCGTGGCTGATCGTTCGGCCGGACATCACGGACCCGATCATGCGCGCCACGGCCCACGTGTTGAAGGACTTTGAAAATCGGGACTGGGGGAACTTCGCGGCGGGGCGCGCCTTCCGGGGCCCGGTTTTGGTCCACGCGTCGAGCGGAATGACTCGCGACGAATACGCGGCGTGCGAACTCTTCATTGCCGGGTTCTCCGACATCCTTCTGCCGCCGGCCCGGGCCTTACTGCGCGGCGGGATCGTCGGGCGAGCGGTGATTGATGACTGCGTTACACAGGCCCCTTCGCCATGGTTCACCGGAGAGTACGGCTTGCATCTGCGCGATGCCGAGCCGCTGCCGTTCCGGGCGTTCAAGGGAGCGCTGGGATTCTTTGAGGTGCCGGCCGAGCAGCCCGCCGTGCCGGACCGCTGCCGGGATTGCCCGCACCTGCAGCTGCCAGACAGCCAGCGGCCGTGCATCGGGTGCAAGAGGGGGGGCTTGCTGCGCTCGGAGGCCATCGCTCTCGCGGCGCCGGGGAACGCCCCCGCTCATGGTGGCGACGGGAGGAGCCTACCATGAAGCGGATTGTTCGACGATTGATTGCATGGCCGATCTTGGCCTTGTTTGACGTTGCTCTCTGTCTGTTGGGATGGAACTGGAGAAAACTGCGAGCCGAGTCGAACGTGAAAGCTGAGGGTTTGCGATGAGCGCAGCGAAGAGCAATACCCTCCGGCGCTTGGTTGGGGCTGCTATGGCCCGAATTGCCAGCCGGAGACCAGGGAACTCCAGACTCGTTTACGACCGTGCGACGAGGACGATACGGATACGAGGTCAGCGCGGAGAAGACAAGGGTGACACAGGATTGCACACACATGACTGGTAGCCCCAACACCGGCCTTCACCGGACCGAACCCGCCGCGGGTTCGGGTACGGTGCGAGGCTTGGTTGGCAATTCTGAATCATCGAAAGGGAAATGACATGGAGGACGTATGAAACAGGAAATGATATGGGCAACGCAAGCTGGAATCTCGCTGCACGTCGAGATGCTGGAGAAGTCGGCGCGGTTCAGGATCGAACGTGGCCCCGAGACGCTTGCAGTGGCAGAGATTGAGGACTGGAAGTTCTGCCGCGTCATACAGATTCTCGGCGGGATCGCGCCACAGATACGCAAGGAAGGCAAGACGCCTCTGCGTGCCAACGCGGCGCTCAAGAGCGCCGACGAAGGCGGCGTATCTTGAAGCGCATTGTTCGGCCTGATGGCGTCACGCGACGGGCGCAAGAAGCGTGCGCCCACTGGCTCGCTGAGTGTATTCGCCTCGGCTGGTCAAAGGCGCAACTCGATGACCTCGAAACGATGTGGTGGCAGCACCACGATAAGCGTGGCGAGCTGACGCCGAACAAAGGCGCCACCTTCGGCGCCGGAGGCGACGTAAGGTGAGCGCACTGGTTCGCAATTCCATCATTCGCCGGGACGTGTTCAACCCGCGCAACTCGACTTGCGGCTCGGCACCGATTGCCGACTTGTCCTCGCACTGGTGGTGGACTGACAACAGCGATCCGGCCAGCCTCTACATTCACGCCTGCCGCTGGTCGGACAGGACCTATCATCGGGTGTGGCCGCGTCCGATACCGGGCTACACCTGCAAGCGAATCGAGATGAAGAACCGAATGCACGGGGCCAAGCTGTTATGGCTCTACGATGCGAACGCCGGAGGTGTGCGTTGAGCGATAGCGAATACGCACCACCTCCTTGTTCGCCGTTTCCGATACGGTGGGCATGGGGGTGGCCGTCGGCAGACACGTTCGACTGTCCGCCGATTGGGGAATGGGTTCGGAAGTGGATGGATGGCCGAGCCGTGAGCGTTGACCCGTTTGCACGGAACCGCCGATGGGCAACGCACACCAACGACTTGAACCCGGAAACGAAAGCCGAGCACCACATGGACGCGGAGGACTTTTGCCGAATGTTGACCGAGAAGGGCGTTGCCGCCGACGTTGTGCTCTTCGATCCGCCGTACAGCCCGACGCAAATGAAGGCGGTTTACGATAGCATCGGGATCAAGCACGATGACGGCGGAAGCAACGCCAAGCTCTACGCCCGCGTGCGGCGGGCGTTTGAGCCGATGGTGAAGGTCGGCGGCGTGGTTCTTACGTTTGGATGGAACACGCACGGCATGATGACGAGCAGAGCCTACGCCCGCGAGGCACTGCTTGTCGTGTGCCACGGGCAAGCGCACAACGACACGCTTTGCCTTTGTGAGCGCAAGGTGCAAGGCGGGTTGTTTGATACGGCGAACGCCCGAAATCAGGGGCTTGCGCCCCAGGAGAAGACCGATGACAAATGAGCAGAACGCGAGCGGGGCGCAAGTACCCTGCATTTCGTTGTTGGCGTGCCCGTTCTGCGGGGGACCGGCCAAGATCGACAGCATGAAGTTGTTGTGGTGGTCACGCCGCGAATACCTTGCGCGATGCACACTCTGCTCGTGTCTCGGACCCGCGCCGGACTGGTCAAAGACGCCAGAGGAAACTGCGGGCGCGTGGAACACCCGTCACGCCAACGTTCCGGGTGAGTCTGCCTTGCCCGGAGAAAGGAAAGCATGAACAAGAAAGCGACGCGGGGCAAGGCTAGACTCGACCCGATTGTTCGGTGCCAGTTCTGCGCGTTTGCGGATGACGAATGGCG
>Ga0315284_10000921_pt1 | contig 40604 bp, 28 predicted proteins | sample YL17G09_16_MG_FD_203696 | JGI IMG/M metagenome (GOLD analysis project Ga0315284, IMG submission 203696) | Sediment microbial communities from Yellowstone Lake, YNP, Wyoming, USA - YL17G09_16 | ecosystem: Environmental > Aquatic > Freshwater > Lake > Sediment | place: USA: Wyoming | collected...
AATACGCAGGAGGCGATCCGCGTCTGGAGTGAGTATGCGGATCTGTCCGGAGATCTGGAGACCTACCGCGGCAATATTGAAGCGGCTTGGGTCTACACAATGAACTATCCCGCCTATAATGAGGAGGGAGCGGAGAGCGACTATTACCGCGTGCACAACTGCGGCTGGGCGCTGGTAGCCGAAGGCAAATATCGGGAAGTCTACGGTGATACAGGTTATTTGTGGTACGCCGATTCCTGCGCCGGATATATTCAAACGCATCGCCTGAGCTACACGGGTTCGCCCGGCTTTTATGACAATGTCCATCCCTTGGTCGAGGGCTGGGGCGCTGGAACGCTATATGGTTATGGCATTGAACAGAGCGACTCCGTCGCTGTGGTCAGCGCGCTGGATATCGGATCGGACGTGCAGGCCTGGATCGAGGCCAGCCCGAACCGGCTGAACAGCAACGAGGTCTGGGCATTGTGCGGGGGGACGGCCTTGTGGGGCGTCTGCCGGTCGGTGTTCGCGGCAGACACCGCGGCGGGGCAGGCCTGGTTGCCGCAATACCTGCCTTATATGGACACCTACGCGTCCTTCGGAGAATGGAACAACTCCTGGAATGTCTGGTATGCTCACGCCTATCACGCCAGCGCCGCGGTATTGCAAAATCCGCTTTATGCGAATTACGCCTATATCCTGGTGGATACGCTGCTGGACTCGGATACCGATAACGACGGGGGCATCGTGGCCACGTCCACCAATCCGCCGACCATGGATCAGAGCTGGGTATCATGCTATCTGGATTTCATGGGATTGGAGCCGCTGATTCTGCAATCGCCAGCCCTGGATGCGGCAGCGTTTGGTTTTGCCGCGCCGGATTCGACCTTCCCGGTGGCTCAAGGGGAGAGCTATGACGTGGCCGTTATTGTTGTCAATTCCGGGACTCAATCTTTCGGCAGCGTGAATATATCCATCAGCGGCGATTTCACGGCACAGGCTTCGACCGTGCTCGATTTCGCCGACGTGGACACCGTTTTCATGGGTTTGTGGACGCCCTCGCAGATCGGAATCGCGCAATTGACCATGATCCTTTCCCCGGGCGGGCAGAATGCGCAGAATGATACGGCGCGGGCGCAATATTCAGTCTTGGGGCGCGGAACGATACAAGGGACGGTGGCTGATCAGAGCAGCGGCGATCCACTGTCGGCGCAGCTGACGTTCTATAGGGATGGTTTTCCGCCGGAGGAGCCTCTTTATCAGACGACGACCGACTCCACAACTGGTGAATATCAATTGCTGGTCATGGAAGGGAATTACCGCATTGTGGCTGATCCCCAGATCCCCTACACAGACCGCGAATTGACGGATGTCGAAGTTGTCGCGGGGGGAATCTCTACGGCGGATTTCAATCTGCTGCCGGCGCCCGTGCTGCTGGTGGATGACGACGGTGGAGCACTCTATGAAAACTACATCGCGGAGCCTTTGGCGCAAGCGAATTATGACGCCTACTACTGGAATACGCAAGACCTGGGCGCGCCCCTTGATGAGCTGAATCTCTTTCAGGCTCTGGTCTGGTTTACCGGCAATGAGTTGGACAGCGCTTTGACCGTCGCCGAAAGAGGCGCGCTGGCGAGTTTTCTGGACTCCGGGTGCTCCCTATTCCTGACGGGGCAGAACATTGCCCAGGGACTGGCGGGAAATCTGTTCCTGGAGCAATATTTGGGTTGCAGTTTCGTGACGGGACAGACCGTTCAGCCGCAGGCCAATGGCGTGCCCGGCGATCCGGTGACGGAAGGACTATCCCTGCTCTTGGTGGGAGCCACGGGAGCCGGGAATCAAACCTCCAAAGATGTTATCAGCCCGGCTGGAGCGGGCCTCGAGGCCATGACGTACTCCGGCACGACACCAACCACGGCGGCAGTGCGTGTTGAAAATCCATATAAGCTGGTCTTTCTGGCTTTCGGCCTCGAGGGGGCTTCAGGCTTGGGCGAAACGGCCACGAGGCGGCAATTTCTGGAATCGGTGATGCTGTGGTTTCAAATTCCGACCGGCGTGGATGAGGGCGCGCCGCCGCGCGATTTGCCTTCGAGGTTTGAGTTGTCCTCAATCTATCCCAACCCGTTCAATGCCGGAGTGCGGCTGCAGATTTCGCTTCAAAAGCCGAGCCGGATCGAAATATCCGCGTATAACATGCTTGGCCAAAAGGTCATGGATCTTCCGACCAGGTTCTTGAGCGCGGGTATCCATTCTATATCCGCCGAAATTCCGCTCAATCTAAGTTCGGGGATGTATGTTTTCCGGCTTGATGCTGCCCAGGCGCATAGCGCCACGCGGGGTCTGCTGCTGCGCTGAGGCAGCCATCGGTGGAAGCCCCCCTGTGGGATGATTCAAGGTTGCGCACTTTTGCGTTGACTTTGGGTCGAAAAAAGGTTAAATTACTATATTATCTGATATTCCGAATGCCTATCCGAAACAATCTCTGCACGACATGACTTTAGATCGCATGTTGGAACGGGCGAATCAGTCAAGCCCGGAAAAATTCGCCATTCTCTCGCGAGATCGAAACGTCACCTATCGCCAGTTGAACAACCAGGCCAGCGCCTTGGCGAACGGCTTGCTGAACCTGGGGATGAAACGCGGCGACGTGGTGGCCATGCTGCTCTCCAAATCCGTGGAAGCGGTGGTGGCGTTTCTGGGCGTCACCCGCGCTGGCGGAGTGATCGCGCCGGTCAACATGCGGTTGAAGCCGGACACCTTGCGCGTTACCTTCAATCATCTCAATCCTTTCGCCGTCATTGCGGATAGCCTCTATCATCCTTTCCTGACTAAGTTCTTCAGGCCGAATCATCCGCACAGCTATATTCTCTTAATCGGACACGCTAAAGGGGATCGAGTTCACTCCTTCAATGACCTTCTGGCCCGCGAATCGGAACGTTCCCCCGAAGTCCAGATCGAAGAGAATGACGTTGCCTATCTGAATTTTACCTCCGGGACGACCGGCATTCCGAAAGCGGCGATCACCACTCACGGCAACCTGCTCTGGAACACCAAGGGCGCGGTGGAGGTGATGCGGATGGATAGCGGGGACGTGCACCTGTGCATGTTTCCGATGTACGCGCATCCCCATGAGATCTTCTGCCGATCCATCTATATGGGCGGCACGACCGTGCTGCTGGACAGCATGTATCCCAAAACGATCATGCGCGTCTTGGAGCAGTTTCGCGTGACCTGCATGATGGCCGTGCCGATGTTCTATAAGTCGCTGTTTGCGCTGGCGCGGACGAAGGAATTTGATATTTCGTCATTGCGCATCGCCGAGGCGGGGGGGATGTTCTCGCCGGCCGAACTGTCGAAGGAGTTTGAGGAGGTCTTCGGTTTGCGGTTCCTGCCGGTGTGGGGAAGCACCGAAACGACGGGCATCGCGCTGGCGACCTCGCCGGTGGGAGAATACCGGCTGGGGACCATGGGCAAGCCCTGCCCGGGCTACGAAGTGCACGTTCTGGGTCCCGGCGGCCGTGAAACGGATTGCGACGAGGTCGGCGAGCTGGTGATATCGGGGCCCGGGGTGGTTCAGGGCTATTTCAATCTTCCAACCGAAGCGGAGGCGACCTTCCACCACGGAGCCTGCTATACCGGCGACATGGTGCGCCGCGACGAGGCGGGATACTACTATTTTTTGGGGCGGCGCAGCGGCTTGATGAAGGTGGCCGGGCTGAAGGTCTATCCGTCGGAAGTGGAGGCGGTACTGCTGAAGCATCCCCAGATCGAGGAGGCCGCCGTTATCGCTTTGCCGGATTCCCTGCGGGGCGAAATCCCCAAGGCCTTTATCGTGCCAAAGCCTGGTCAGACGGTGGATCCGAAGGAAGTGCGTCTCTTCTGCCGCGATCTTCTGGCCGACTACAAGATTCCGGCCCAGATCGAGGTGCGCGGAGAATTGCCCAAGACCGAAACCGGAAAGATCTCCCATGCTGAGCTGACTCAGGAAGCCCACGACGCCTTGGCCGAGGATGAATTGATTTCGCTGCAGCGCCGCATTCAGACTCTGGATTCCAAGATCGTGGATCTGCTCAACCAGCGCGTCGAACTGGTGCATCGCATCTTCAATTTGCGTGATCAAGAGGCCGGGGTCAGGCGCGCCCCGCTCCTCACACAGGCTCTGCGGCCCGACGACGTCATTTCCCACGCCATCGAGCAGAATAAAGGTCCCATCTACGATGAGGCGCTGGAGGAGATTTTCCGCAAAATTATCGCCCTGGATCTGCTGATTCAATCCTAATTCGCGTCCGGAGGCGGCGTGCATCGCCGCCCGCGCCCGCGGCGTCATTGCGCGAGACAGTACCTATGTTCAAAATACCTATCCCCACGGGGGGCGAACTGACGATCGGCGGCCCCCAAAAAATCATGATCGCCGGTCCCTGCTCCATCGAAGGACGAGAGCAGATCCTGCAGATTGCCCGCGAGGTTAAAGCTCAGGGCGCCCAGATGCTCCGCGGGGGCGCCTACAAACCCCGCACTTCCCCCCATTCCTTCCAGGGCTTGGGACCCCAAGGCTTATTCTACCTTAAGGAGGCCGCTGAGGAGACGGGTCTTGTCACCGTCACGGAGGTCATGGAGCCTGATGAGCTTGACTTGATCTCCAAATACGCCGATGTCCTGCAGGTTGGCGCCCGCAACATGTTCAACTATCCTCTGCTGAAGCGCATCGGCCGCACCGACAAGCCTGTCCTCTTAAAGCGTTCCTTCATGGCCACCGTCGAAGAGTTCCTGCTGGCTTCGGAATACCTCCTCAAAGAGGGCAATCACCGCGTCATGCTCTGCGAGCGCGGCATTCGCACTTTCGATACGATAACCCGCAATACTCTTGACCTGGCTTCCATCCCCATATTGAAAAAAATGTCCCCCCTTCCCGTTATTGTTGATCCCTCGCATGGCACGGGACGCTCCGACATCGTCATTCCCATGGCCATCGCCGGCCTGGTCGCGGGCGCCGACGGCGTCATGGTGGAAGTCCATCCCAATCCTAAAAAAGCTCTCTCCGACGGCTTGCAAACGCTGGACTTTCCCCATTTCCGGGATCTCATGGACCAGTTTCAGGCCATCTGTCGATACATCGAAACCCAAGCCCAGCGTTCTGCCCGAGCGGCTTCCGAAGATTCCCGGCCTTCCTCCGGCTCCCAGCCCTCGCCCCCCAGTTCCCGGAAGGAGGCCGCCTCCTGAGTCAGTTCTTCGAGCAGCACACTTCTGCCAGGATAAATGGTGAATCCGATCGGAACCAGGGATTGTCCCCCCAGCGGAGCATCCTCCGCAACACGCTATTCAGCTTTATGGCCCGAGGCCTCGATGTCGCCGTCACCTTCGCACTGGCCGTCATCTTGGCTCGATACCTCGGCGCGGAAGGCATGGGGCAGTACACTTACATCATCGCCTTCGTCGCCATTTTTGTGCCCCTGGTTGATCTGGGGCTGGATCATATCTTAATTCGCGAAATTAGCCGGCGGACGGAATCGCCGGCCGGTGTGCTCGCCCGCCCATCCCCAGGATCCGAAGGTCGCCCCGCGGGAGATCCTTCCGGGCATTTGGTCGGCGCGGCGCTGCTCTTGAAGATCTGGATTGCGCTGCTGGCCATGCCGCTGGGCGTGGCGGTGGCCTATCTGATCGGCCACCGCGGCGTCGAGCTGTGGGCCATCCTGCTCTGTATTTTGGGGACTTTGCTCTTTCGCGAAGTGCCGACGGTGGTGGGATATGCCGTATTCCTCGCTTACGAGCGGATGGAATTTCGCGTGCTGGCGACCTTTCTTTTTCAGATTCTTAAATTCGCCTGCACTTTGCCGGTGGTGCTGTTGGGGTGGGGATTGGCGCCGATTTTCGGGGCGGCCTTGATTGCCGAAGCCGGCCAGGGCCTGCTGGCCATGCGCATGGTGTTCAAGCGCTTCGCCCGGCCGATTCTAAAATTCGACCGCAAGCTCTGGCGTTATTTGGTGAAGGAATCTTTTCCCATCGGCGTAGCCTTCGCGTTCAACAGCCTCTATTTTCAGATTGACATCCTGATCTTAAGGTATTTTCGCAGCGCGGAGGAGACCGGTCTTTTCGGCGTCCCCTTCCGGGTGATCACCACGCTCTTTACGCTGCTGATACCGGTCATCTGGGTCTTGCTGCCCCATCTGACGCGGGCGGCCAAAGAATCCATCGCCAAATTGCATGAAGACGGTCAGGGCTATTTAAAGACCATCGCCGTTCTCACCGGGGGTATCACGGCGGTACTCATGCTGGAGGCTCGCGATCTGACGCTGAGCATTTTCGGGGCCGAATACGAGCGCTCGGTGCTGGTTCTGACGGTGATTTCGCCCGTAGTGATCTCGCACGCTTTTCTCTATTTTTTCGATCTGACGCTCACCGCGGTGGGGAAGCAGAAGCTGGTGATCGTGGGATCGGGAGTCATCTTCGGCGTAAAGCTCATCGCCGATCTCATTTTCGTACCCCGCTATGGCATCATGGGCGCGGCGGTCGGAACGCTGGCCGCCGATGTCGCCTGTTTCGCCGTCATGTATCACCTCACGCGGCGTCATGTGACATCCTTTAATTTTGGCGCCATTATGGTGAAACCGGCGGCGGCGCTGCTATCAGCCTCGCTTGTGCTCTATGCCGTAAGGGGGCTGCCGTTTTATTTCTCGATACCAATCTTCGGCCTGGCTTTTGTGGTTTCGATCTGGCTGTTTCGCGTCGTATCGCCCATTCAGCGGCAGTTTATGAAAGAGATGCTGCAGAGCAAACTGCAAAAGTTTAACTCAAATCGTAACACAAACTAACGAGGTTGCAACACGGCTGCTTCAGGGCTCACGCATCCATCGCCGCCGAACGCTTTGCAGATGAAAAACTGAGCGCGCATTGAAGATATTCCTGCTGCAGTCTTATCTGGGTCGAGCCGAGAAGCCGATCTATCCGATCGGCCTGGCCTATTTGGGCTCCTGCCTGCGGGAACACGAGTTGCAGGCCTACGATCCCAACGTCTCATCAGACCCCTACGGCGAACTGGCCGACCGGCTGAAACGCTTCCAACCGGAGGTCGTGGGGATTTCACTGCGTAACATTGATACGACCCAGTACCGCGATCCTTACTTGTACCTATCCACCTTGCAGCCGACATTGGACGTCATTCGGCAGCAGGCACCAAAGGCGCGGCGCATCATTGGCGGATCGGGATTTTCGATTTATGCCCAAGCGATCATGGAGCGCTTTGCGCAGCTCGATTTAGGCGTCATGCTGGAAGGGGAAGAGAGCTTTCCCGCCCTCTTGGCCAACCTCGATCACCCCGAGGCGACGCCGGGCATCCTATATCGCTCCAACGGTCAGGTTCACCTGTCCGGGCCGCCGGTCTTGCCCGATTTTGACGCTCTGCCTTCGCCCCAGTGGAATGTCGTAGATGTTGCCCCCTACGCCCGGCAGCTTGACGCCTTCGGCATTCAGGCCAAGCGAGGCTGCGGCCTGCGCTGCGCCTATTGCACCTATTTCTTTCTGAATGGCGCGCATTACCGCCTGCGCAACCCCGAAAAGATCGCTCATGAGATCGCCGAGTTGCGCGCCAAATTTAAGATTGAAACGTTCATGTTCGTGGATTCGGTCTTCAATATTCCGCAAAAGCATGCCGAAGAGGTCTGTCGCGAGTTAATCCGAGTGAAGATAGGTATCCCTTGGTCGGCGTGGTACAACGAGAAGTTGTTTCATCAGGATTTTTACAAACTGGCGCGGGAGGCGGGCTGCAAGCACTTCTCCTTTTCCCCCGATGCCTACAGCGACCGATCCCTCGAAATGCTGAAGAAAAATCTGCGCGTCAAGGACATCCAAAAGGTTTTCGATATCGCCCGTCTGGCGGATGGAGCAGCCTTCGGGTGGAACTTCTTCGTCAATCCGCCCGGGCAAACTTATATGGATTTCGTCCGGCTCATGCTCTTCTGGCTGAAGACGCGGCTTTTCTTGCATGGTAAGCTCTACGGCTTCGGCCTCGGCAATATTCGGGTGGAGCCCGATACGGAGCTGTACCGGCTGGCCGTGGCGCAGGGAGTTATCCCGCAAGACGCCGATCTGCTGCCTCAGAATGAGGAGGAGCTTCGCCGCCTGTTCTACACCAATCCCGAAACGCCCTTGATCAACGATTTGTTCAAGGCCTATGGGATGCTGGCCGGCCTCAAACATCGGATTTTTTCGTGAAAAGCAACTGGCGACATACCCTGCACTGGTGGCGCTTGCGGACGCAATGGTACCGCAAGAAACTGAAGCTGACTCTGCCGCCTTACTTCATCAATATCGAACCGACAGGATTCTGCAATCTGCACTGCAAGGTATGTTCGTATAAACAGGATCGCGGGAAGGGCTACATTTCGCTGGAAATGGCCGAGCGCGTCATCGAAAACGCCGCGCAGTTCGGCGTCAGCGAGGTGCGCTTCTTCCTGGCCGGCGAGCCGCTGTTTCACCCTCACCTCAGCGAAATGATCGGCTGGGCGCGTGACCGGGGTCTGCGCACCATGGTGCACACCAATGCGACGGTCCTGAGCGGTCCGCGCGCCGAGCAGCTATTGGACAGCCAACTGGATGCGCTTTCACTGAGTTTCGACGGGGAAAATGCGGAGGAATACGAATGCGTGCGCGTCGGCAGCGAATTTGAGCCCACGCTGCAGAATATTCTGGCTTTTCTCAAGCTGAAGAAATCGCGGGCTCAGGCGCGGCCACATGTGACGCTGCAGGTGATCAAGCTCTACAAAGGAAACGGCGAGACCCCCCATCTGTCACCCGAATTCAAGCGGCACTTCGACGGTCTGCCGGTAGATCGGTTTCTCGTGTTGCTCCCCTTTGCCTGGCCCGGGCAGGAGCCGGGGGACTTCGTCAGGCCCGTGGGAACAAGGTACTTCCCCTGCCCTGTGCTCTGGCAGAGCCTGTCGGTGGCTTGGGATGGGCGCATTCTGGGTTGCTGCGGCGACCTGAATGGGATCATCACTTTGGGCGATCTGCATCAGCAGCGCTTGGAGGAGATATGGAACGGGCCGGCCATAGTCGAAATGCGCCGGAAGCATGTCCTGGGCCAGCACCGCTCGATTCCCCTCTGCCGCCATTGCGACGCGGTCTATGTGCGCGTTCATCCCGCCCTCCGGGATTTGAAGGAATTGATGGTAGGCCAGTGGTCGCCGCTCTAAAATGCCATGATCGCTTTAGCTCGCAACCTGCAAGATCTCCACTACCGATTCTTTAGCATTTTGACTGAATTGCTGGGCGGCTTGCCGCAGGCATCCCGCAGCTATGCCCTGGCTGAAACTTTGGGGATCCTGCGCACTCGGTTCGGTTATATCGGCAGGGGCTGGTCCCGCGAGAAGTACCTGGCCACGATTCGGGCGTTCTTCCCGCAGATTCCAGAGGCGGAGGCCGAAGCGCTGGTGAAATCCTACTGGATCAACCACCAGAAGCGGTTCATGGAGCTTTTTCTGACGCGGGCTCTGCGGCGGGATAATCTCGACCACTTGGTGGAATTCGAAGGATTGGAGCATCTGGACCGTGCGTTAGAGCGGGGAAGTGGCGTGATTCTGCCGGTGCCGCACATCGGCAACGAGCGCCTGCATCACATCGCGCTGGCAGTCAAGGGTTATCCGGTCGCGGTTATATCCTCGAAATATGAGGATCATGGCCGCTTCGCCCGGAGTGTAAAGATTGGGGCGTCGAAACGCTTCCATGAGGTCGGTTATGCCGGCGATACCGCCTGGCTGCTGCGGATGCTGAAGGGCAACCGCGTGCTGCAAGTGGCGTCCACCGCCGAAGCGGATTCGCAGGGCGTGTTGGTGCAATTTTTGGGGCAGGAAATTCTCCTGCCCAGCGGTTGGGCGCGCCTGGCCATGATGACGGGCGCGGCGGTATTGCCTTCGGCGTTGCTGCGCGGGGAGAACAGCCGCCATCTCTTGACGATCTTGCCCGAATTCCAGATCCAAGCAGGATCTTCGAAGGAGGATTCCCTGCGCCGGAATGTTCAGGGCTATATGGATATTGTGGCCCGAATTTATCGCGAGCGTCCGGATTTGATTGACTGGATGTCTTTGACCGTGCGCCTGGATGAAACGCGCCGGTCATGGGAAAATCGGCACAAGAAATGACCCGAGCTTGAAGCGGGAAAGCGGCATGATGGAGTTCATAAGAAACTATCAGAGCAAGCCCTGGCCGAAGTTGGAGATACCTCTGCTCCGGCGGCGCCAAATCATCGGGCTGGCTCTGTTCACGATTCTCTTCATGGCTCTGGGCTGGGCGATTTATCTGAATCCGGCAACCCAAATTATGTATTTTGCCCTGATGGGGCTGGTGGTGCCGATTGCCTTTTTTCTGAAGAGCCGTTATGCGGCCTTGATCGGAATACTGGCCTTGCAGGTCCTTCTGGCGTTTGCGTTTTTGGGGAATCAGATTTATGTCGTTCTGTTCGTGGCTGGTCTTGTCGGAGCGATCATCGCTTTCGAAAGCCAAATTTTAATGTATGTGTTGTTGATCGCTGCTGTTTGGTTCGATAAGTCGCTTTTTGCCATCGGCCACCCGCTCCGCGTGGAGACCATCATCGTCGCGGGCTTGCTCATCGGCTGGGCCTTCAAGGCGGTGCAGGGCGCGAGCAAAGCCAGCAAGACTTTTTTCTACCTGCGGCTCCCCGCTCTGTTGTTGTTCTCATGGATTGTCGCCGGATTCTTGATCTGGTGTCCCAGCCGGGTGCCCGAAGGCTGGTTTCAATTGAAAGGGTATATCGTCGGCATTTTATTCTTCTTGATTACTCCTCTCCTCATTCGAAGCGAAAAAGAACTTAGGCTGGTGATGTGGACATGGATTTTCGCGGGTTTGGTGGCTGCGCTGGCGACTATTTATGCCCATCTCACCGGATTCCAAGTGGCCGACGCCTCTCAAGCCGCCTCCGGGGCAGCCATGCTGGCGGAATATAAGAATCCCACCGCCGGATTCATCAGTTACTCTTTTTTCGCGGCCATGGCAGCTTTCTATTGGGAAAAAGATTCGAAGGCAAAATGGCTCCTGGGTATAATTCTGGCTGTTCTTCTCTTTACCCTGCTGATTCTCCAATCCCGCCTGGCGCTGATGGGTGTCATGTTTGGATTTGCGATTTTCTGGATCGCGGAGACCTTTTTAAACTCGGAAAAGCGGGGTGCTCTGAGGGTATTTGCTCGCCTCTTAATCCCGATCGCCGTGGGGTGCATTTTTCTGCTGGGAATACTCTATTTGGACGTGATCGGAATAATTGGATTTTACGGTGAATTGTTTCAATCTCCGGAGCAAATTACTTCCATGCAATTCAGGTTGGTGGCCTGGGAAACGGTCTACGATATTCTGCGGAATGAAGGTCACATTATTCGGGGGTTGGGTGTCGGTGCCTTTTATGTATTCGCTTTCCAATATGGCTTCCCGTATAGCAATTTCTTGGAAGATAACGCCATTTTTCATCCGCACAGCTTATATCTGGATATGATTTTACACCTAGGAATTATCGGCCTATTATTTTTCTCATGGATGATGTTGGTCAATATTTTGCGTTTGTGGCAATGCTATTTAAGATTCGCCGCTGTCCGATTTAGGTATGTGTTCTTGGGACTTTTATGCGGGTTATTGGCTTTCTGCTTCCGAGGCACGATGGACGGTGCACTCTTTGGTGTGGGAGATTGGTGGCTGAACATCGGCCTGGTAGCAGCCGCCATAAACATCGGAATAAATCGGAGCGAATCGGAAGGAACCACCTTTAGGTGAGCGAAGCCGCGAGTTGGCGCCAGAGCCCGGATGCTCTGGATTTGAGGCGGTATCCTGATAAATATCCAGCCAGTGTGTGTTGTTAAGCGGTATGATCATTCTATGAAATATCCATCTACTATTCTCCTTCTCATAACTTTGACGTTGACGGTCATCGGCCTTCTGATGATGAATGCTGGCGGCGTGGAGACTTTGAGTCCCAGGATCAAATGGGCGGCGCTGGCATTTGAGCTTTATCTCTCTTTACTCGCCATCCTTCTCCTGCTTTTTCGCCAGCGCCGCTCCGTCCGAAATTTCATCATCAACCAATGCGTATTGCTCGGCTCCGTCCTACTGGTCGCCTTGACTTTGAAGGCTGCCGATTTTATGCTCGGCAAATTCAGGCGCAATTGGGATTTGATCTTCCTGCCGAACACCTCCGCGCATTATGTGACTCCGGAATTTGACTATGCCGCGGCCATAAACCGTTTCGGCTTGCGAGGGCCGAAGGATATGGAAACCCCATCGGCCGAGACCTTCAATGTCTTGATGGTGGGAGATTCGTTCACCTTCGGTTGGGGTTTGGCTTATCAGGATACCTGGCCCGTGCGGGTTGAGGAGCGGCTGCGCGCCGAGGGCCTGGGCGTTCGCGTTTTCAATCTGGGCAAACCGGGCAGCTCTCCCCTCCAATATGGCCAGGTCGTGGAAGTTGCTTCTCGACTCCTGAAACCTGATTTGGTCGTGATCAATATACTTCAGGGAGATGATCTTTTTCAATTGGCCCCCAGCCGCATCGAAGGGGTGGTTCATCAGGCGCCGCGGGGCAGCACGGCTTACAAATGGCAGCGGCTCAGGGAGCGCTTTCGACAATTCCTGCCCAATCTGCACGGGATGCTCTTCGGCGGCGGGATCTTTGGGAATCCGGCCATCGAAGCCGACATCGCCAGCGATTGGGTGAAACAGGCCAGAAGCATCTATCAGGATCTGTCTCCTGCGCAGCAGGAACGTTTTGCGGCTTTGGACGATACGATCCGGACCATGTATTTCCAGGGGCAGCTCAACCCCAAACTGGTTCTGGATGGAGTGATTACCCCGGGCCGATTCTTCTATCATGAAAATCTGGATGCGCCGCCGACTCAGGCAGCCCTTCGGGCATTGCAGGGCCAATTGCGAAAGATTCGTGAAACCGCCCGGCAAGCCCGGAGCGATCTGCTGGTCAGTTTGGTGCCCTATACGCCTTATGTGAGCCAGGCCAGCCAGCGCACCTGGAAAGGGATGGGCTATGAGCTCGATGATCAACTGCTTCAGTCCCATAGTTCTGAAACCGCCGTGCGCGAGGCGGCGCAGGCGGCGGGTCTGGACTTCTATTCGCCGCTGGAGGAATTCCGGCAGGCGGCCATCGGATCGTCTCTTTACTATGAATATGACGGCCACTTTAATCCCGCCGGAGCCGAGCTATACGCCCGTTATATGACGAGTTTGATTCAGTCAAGAATAGGGGCAGCGGCCGCGCCAAAGTCATCGAGCGGCCGACCTTGAGTCGGAAAGATAGGTGAGCCAAATAATCGGAAAAGGCCTTTTGAGAACGGACGCAAATCGTGGAAGGGAGTGGATGATTCCACTGGCCCTTTTCGCGCTGGCCCTGATCGTGCGGCTTTATCGCCTCTCCTACCTGGATGTTTGGTTTGACGAAGTCGCCATTCTATTTCAGATCCAAGGCACCTTTCCCGAAATTTGGAATTTCTGCAAGGCCGAAAATTTTCCTCCGCTCTATTCTTGGCTGCTGAAAGTCTGGAGCTTGGGCGGCGGTTCCGATGGCTGGCTGCGTCTGCTCAGCGCTCTTCTGGGCGCCCTGATTCCTCCCCTGGCCTACGCGATCGGCAAGGAGCTTAAGGGACGGCGGCTGGGCCTGTGGCTCGGCCTGGCTTGCCTTCTTTCACTGCCGCTGTATTATTATTCGCAAATCATTCGCATGTACAGTCTTTTTGTCCTGTTGGCATGTTTGAGCTATTACGGCTTTTTGCGCGCCTTGGCGACCGGCCGCTGGAAATACTGGTTCCTGACGGCGCTGGCGAATCTTCTGGGTTTTTATGCTTTTCTGTTCATGTCCTTTGTCGTCCTTTCGGAATTTCTGGTGCTCGCGTATTCTTACCGGTTTGAGGCGCGGCGTTATTGGCGGCCTGTGCTGGCTCATCTGCCGGCCATCGCCTTGATGTCTTTTTGGATGATGACGCTGCTGACGCGCTATCGCGCCCAGCAGTCTTATGTGCCCAGTCACCTGTCCTTTCAGGATTTGATTGAGCTCTGGATCTATTTCGGTACCGGCTATAAAGCGCCGCACCAGGAGCTTCTCATGGCGGCGGCGAACCTCCCTTTTGCGCTGGGGCTGATCCTCGGCCTGCGGAAATGGTTTGGCCATCCTCCCGTGACGGCACTGGTCTTGATTGCCGCTCTCTCACTGTTGCTCATCTGCGGACTATCCATCATCGGTCAATCCATCTTTTTTGATCGCTATATGCTGTTCCTCTTGCCGATTTATCTCGCCTTGGCCCTGATGGGTTGGATGGAATTGGCATCCCCGCTCTGGCGCAAAGTCGGCCTGGTCTGGTTCTTTGGCGCGCTTCTGTTTTCGCAGGGTTACTATTGGACGCATTATCACGCCGTCAATGATGAGTTTCGGCATCATGGTGTTTTTGTCAGGCCTGCGGATGATGATGGCCGCTCCATGTCGCGAACCGCGGCGGCCCTCGAACGCGAGGTTGGGCCCGACGAGGTCATTATTCACTATTCCTCGCATTTCCTGAAAGATTTTAGTTATTTTAATTTTGTCTATTTTCACAACCGCGCCTTGCCGGAATATATCTACTCAACGCAGGATATTCCTGAATACGCCGGTAGGCAGTATCTGCACGCCGGCGACCATATCCGCTCTTTGCGGGACCTGCCCCGCTTGCCTGAGGGAATTTGGGTGATTACCCTCAATCAGGTTGACATCCTCTTGCAGGGATCTGCTGCCAATCAGGAAGCGCAAAAAATCATTGTCAAAGAGGGGGATTTGCCGGGCGAGCTCGTGGATGACGGCTATGTTTTGCAGCATACCAGCCGCGATGGAGCCGTGAGTGTGGCCCACTTCCGAAAGCTCAGCGGCTTGGGAGCGTCCGGCGAATCCGGAAGGCGGGAATGACGTGACGGCAGACGATCCAAAATCGGAAAAGTGGCAGGCCGAGGGGCCCATTTGGGCGCTGCTGTTCGCGGTCGCTCTGGGGGTGCGGCTGATCCGCCTCTTTGATCTTGACATCTGGTTCGACGAAGCGGTGATTGTGCTGCAGTTGCAGAAGTCCTTCGCCGAGATCTGGAACATCTGCAAGACGGACAATTACCCGCCCCTCTATCTCTGGCTCATGAAGATTTGGTCGTCCGCATTTCCCGGCGAAGGTTCGCTGCGTCTGGGAACCGCTTTGATGGGCAGCCTGACGCCTCCCGCGGCTTACGCACTGGGCAAAACCCTGCTCGATCGCCGGCTGGGCTGGGCTTTGGGAATTGCTTGTGTGCTGTCCCCCTCGCTGATCTATCAGCACCAGATGATTCGCATGTACAGTCTTTTTACCTTCTTTGCCTGCCTCTCGCTGGTGGGATTTTTGCGGGCCTTGCGCACCAATCGGTGGCAGGATTGGATCCTCACGGCCGCGGCCAATCTCCTGGGCTTCTACACGTTCCTTTTTATGACCTTTTTAATTGTCGCCGAGATTTTAGTGGTTATATGGCATTACCGGCTGGCGTTCGCAAAATACTTCCGCCCCCTTGTCTCACAGATGCCGGCCATCCTCCTCATGCTGATTTGGGCGCTGATCGCCATGCAGCGGGCGCAACAGATTCGTGAGGATTTCCTGCTGGCTCCTTTTTCGCTGGTGGAGATTGGCAAACTCTGGGTATTCTGGGGTACGGGCCTTGACTTTGAGAATCAATACTGGTTGACCTTGGCTCTCAATTTGCCTCTTCTGATGGGCGTGCTTTTCGCCCTGAGCAAAATTCGCAAGTATCCATCTTGGGGAGCGGCAGCAGCATTGTTGCTGATACCTTTTGTCCTGGTGAGTGCCATTTCCCTGGCCGGACAGTCCATTTTTCATAAGCGCTATTTCTTATTTCTCCTGCCGATTTATCTCGCTTTGGGATTGGCGGGCTGGTTCTCATTGTCGCATGCCGTCATTCGGCGGCTCGGAATTGCCTTGTTCCTCTGCATCTTGCTGGGATCGAGCGTCTTTTACTTTGTTGATTACTACGGCCAGCACGTCGAATATGGCTTTATTCGGGGATTCGCTCCCGATGGTCGCGACAACGGGCGCGCGCTTTCGCAGGGGGCAGCTTTGCTGAAGGAGCGCCTCGAGCCCGATGAGGTGATTGTGCATTTTTCCAGCTCCATGCTGCGCTCTTTCAGCTTTTTCCCCATGATCTGGTATCACGGGCGCGCCCTGCCGGAATTCATCTATTCCGTGGATGAGGTCCACACTTATTTTGGCGGCCAATATCTGCAGCCGGGAGATCGAATTCGCTCCCTGAAGGATCTACAGCCGCCGCTGGCTGGTGTCTGGCTGGTGTCTTTGGACTCCACCGAAATCTTCTTTGATGACTCGACCCTCATCGCGCGAATCACGCGGTCCAAATGGCTGGATCGTGAAGACTTTCCGCGCGAATTGGCCCAGGCAGGATTTATTCGGCAGGAGACGATTCACCTGGGCCGGGTAACCTTGATGCATTACCGGCGCGAGAGATCCCTCGGCTGAGTGAGGTTTTGTTATCAGAATGCAGAGATCGTCTGATTTCGGCTCGGCGGATAGAGAACGCCACCCAGGCAATGCCGCGCCTCTGATCATCCTTTTTCTTCTGGCGCTGGGGCTGCGGCTGATTCGGCTATTCGATTTGGATCTGGAATTTGACGAAGTGACACTGTTGTTTCGCAGCCAAGATTCTTGGGTGGACATCTGGAACAATTGCAAATTAGACAATTACGCGCCACTCTATCCCTGGCTTATAAAATTCTGGATGCTGTTGGGCTCAGGAGACAACTGGTACCGGTTGTTCGGAGCCTTGGCCGGATCTCTAACGCCACTCGCCGCTTTTCTTTTGGGGCGGGAAATCGGTGGAAGGAAAATGGCGTGGCTTTTGGGTGTGGCGACGGTCTTATCGCCATCGTTGATTTTTTATTCGCAGTTCGTTCGCATGTTCAATGTGCAAACTGCTCTTGTATGCCTATCGTTGGCCGCTTTCTTTCGCGCCCTGCGCACCGATTCGACCCGCTCCTGGCTGTTGGTGATGCTCTTTAACTTGATCGGTTTTTTTGTTTATTATTTCATGTTGCTCATGATGCTGGCGGAATTCTCACTTCTCATTTATGATCGTCGGCGGCATTGGAAATCCTACTTTCGTCCGTTGAGCGCTCAGATTCCTTTTGTGTTGGGGGTTTTGTTCTGGCTCATTCCCGCCTATCAGCGGTCTTCTAAGGTGGCGGGTTCTGGCTTCTGGACTATGCCATTCGGACTTCAGGAAATCGTCAAAGTCTGGCTGTTTCTGGGGACGGGATCGGATTTCCGGGATCACTATGGTCTGGCGGCCTTGATGAATCTGCCATTTCTACTGGGGGCTCTCGGTGTCGCAGCGATTCGACCTCGTGAGACAAAAACTGTTTATGTCGCCTTCGTGCTGCTGTTCGTCCTGTCACTGCTCGCCACGGAAGCCAGCGTTGGTCCGTCTTTCTTCCAGAACCGATATGTCCTGTTTGTTTTGCCACTTTATCTTTTGCTGGCGTTGAGTGGATGGTTGCAGTTGAAAAAGGCATTCTGGCGAAAAGCTGGGATTATCTTGATTTTTCTCATTTTAGCTTGCTCACTGGCGTACTATTATGTTGATTATTACCAGGTTCACGACTATTTTGCCTTCGCTCGGCCGTTGCCTCTGGCGGGGCCACATGAAGGGCATTCCCTTTCCATCGCAGCGAAAAATATTGAAAGCCGCATTCAAGCAGACGAAGTGATAATCCACTTTTCCGATGGCACCGTTCGAATTCGTTCTTACTTCGCCTCGCTCCATTATCACAAGCGCCGATTGCCGGAATATTTATATGCCAAGGAAGGCGTGCCGGAATATAACGGCCGGCAATACCTGCAGCCGGGCGAATGGATCGCGTCGCTGCATGATCTACCCCACACACCGAGTGGGATTTGGTTGGTCACCCTGGGTTTTTCCGAAAGTCTGCTCAGCGACCATCCGCCGCGCTGGGTGCGAGACGGCAACCTGCCCGGGGAAATGCGGTTGGCTGGATACCGTCGCCTCGAGACGTTCCAGCGCGGCAACGTCACCGTGAATCATTTCCGGCGGCTCGAGATGACAAATGATCAATAACCTGTTTTAGGACGATGATCCGGAGAGTTCTCCAGAGGTTGGACGAGTGGGCCGAGCGGCGTAGCCGCGATCCCTGGATCGCGGTGAAGCTGCTGATTCTGGCCCTGATCCTACGCATTGGTTTCGTCTGCCTGCACAGCCAAATCAACCTGATTTCGGACATGCTGGGCTACCATGAGAGCGGCATGAGCTTGCTCTTGACTGGCGAGCTGAAGGTAAAAGGGCGCATCAGCGCCGGCCGCCCTCCGCTCTATCCAATTTTCATTTATCTCGTATACTATGTATTCGGTCCGGGGAATTTGTTCGCGCTACGGATCGTGCAGGCGGCGCTCGGCGCGTTGACCGTCGTTTTGACCTTTAAGCTCGGCGAAAAGGTCTTTTCGCGCAAGGTGGGTTTCTGGGCGGCGCTCTTCCTGACGCTCTATCCCTCGATGTGGGGATACAGCGACATGATCATGTCGGAGACGCTGTTCGGCTTCCTTTTTATCGCGGGTCTCTATTATCTGGTGGATGTCCCTCGGGGCCGATATTCCGACGCCTTTTTCTCCGGCATCCTGCTGGCTCTGGCGACGCTGACGCGCACCGTGCTCTACCAGTTTCCGCTGTTTCTGGCGGTGGTTTATCTTCTCTTTTCTCGAAAACGTTGGTCCGATCTTCCCAAGCTGGCGGTTTTCATCGTGAGCTTCTGGGCGGTCCTGCTGCCCTGGCTGGCGCGCAATGAACGCGCCTTCGGCGAGCCGATCATGACGACCAAAGCCGGAGTGGATTTCTTTTTATACAACCACAGTCCATTCCTCTACATCTTGAACAATGCCAGCCTGGAAGATCGGTCTGTGCTGGGCGAGGTTAAAATTTGGACGCTGACGGAAGTTGAGCGCGACCGGATGGCGCGCGATAAGGCGGTGGAATGGATTAAGGCGCATCCTCTGCTCTTCCTGTTCAAGGGGCTGCGCATGGAGTGGAATTATTTCGGCGTAGAAAGAGAGTACGTTTGGTGGCTCTTTGCAGGCATGTGGGGGCGGACTCCGCGCTGGCAGTTGGGACTACTCCTGCTCCTGATGGCGCCCACGGTTTATCTGCTCATCCCGCTTTCGATCTGGGGATTGGTTTACGCTTGGAAAAAATTCCCGTTGCAGGTCAACCTGCTCTGGATGATCTTCTACAATTTGGCCGTGACTTTCGTCTATTCGGGTTTCGCCCGCAATCGCATGCCCCTGAATCCCCTGCTGATGATGTTCGCGGGATACGCGCTGACGCAGTGGCAGCCGATTCTGGATGATCTAAAAGGGCCAGGCTGGCTGCGCCGCCGCGCGCCGGTCCTGGCTCTGGCGATGCTCGGATTCGTCGCTCTGGGCTGGATTTTGGAAATTGCCCTGGACGTAGGCTCGGTGCTGCACCTGGGATTCACCGACCCGATCTGGCAGCAGCTGAATTAACCTCTCCGCAACAGCAAAGGGAAATAAACGGGACGCCGTGCAAATCACTCTGATCAGCCCACCGCAGAACTTTTCCAAAACGCAGGAAACCGCCGGCGTGGTGCCCCCGTTGGGCCTGAGCTATCTCGCGGCCATGCTGGATCCCACCCGGCATCAGGTGAAGATCATAGATGCCGTCGCCGAAAAGTTCCAGCAGGTTTTCACCTGGCGCGAGCACTATCTGCGCGGTATGACATTTGACGAAATTCTCGAAGCCGTTCCGCCCCAGACGCGCATCCTGGGCATCTCCAATCTCTACACCTTTGCCTTCCTGATCGCCTCGGAAATCGCCGCTCGCGTAAAAGCAAAGTACCCTAACATCACTGTAGTGTTCGGCGGCGCTCATCCGACCATTATGACGCGCGAGACCCTGGCCCGCCCGGAAGTGGACTTCGTCGTGCTCTCCGAAGGGGAATATACCTTCCGCGATCTGGTGGAGGCCATCGAAAAAGGCGGGGGCTGGGAGCCATTGGACGGCCTGGGTTACAAGCGGGATGGCGAAATCATCATCAATCCCAAGACCCGTTTTGTGCAAAATCTGGATGAGATCCCCTTCCCGCGGCGCGATCTGCTCCCCATGCAGAGCTACTTCGCCGCCCGCGAGCCTCATGGCAGCGCCAACCGCCGCCTCTGGACCACCATGATCGCCACCCGAGGCTGCCCCTACGGCTGCACCTTCTGTAATACGCCGCAAATCTGGCAGCGCCGCTGGCGTTCACGCTCGCCCAAGAACGTCGTGGACGAAATCGAGCAATTGAAAAAGGACTACGGAGTGGAGGAGATCCACTTCGAAGACGAAAGTCTGACGACCAATCTCAAGTGGGTGCTCGATTTCTGCCGCGAGCTGAAATCCCGCAACCTGAATATCATCTGGCAGACGTCCAATGGGGTGCGCGCCGAGAGCATCACGGAGGAGACGCTCGATTTGATGAAGGCCTCCGGATGCACGCAAATCACCATTGCCGCCGAATCGGGGTCGCCGCGCATCCTGCGCGAGGTGATGCAGAAGCGGCTGGACTTGCAGGCTGTGCTGCGGGCCGCTCGGTTGGCCGGCAAGAAGAAAATGCGGTTGGCCTGCTATTTCATGCTGGGCCTGCCCGAAGAACGAAAGCGCGACGTGCTGAAATCTATCTGGCTGGCGGCGCGGCTGGCGTTTTTCGGCGTGGACGAGGTGGTTTTTTCCATCTTCTCGCCGCTGCCCGGATCGCAGCTCATCAAACGGCTGCAGCAGGAAGGCAAAGTGCAAATCGGCGAGCAGTTCTTCGATGATCTGACCCCGCATGGAGATCTGCTGGTCTCCCGATCCTACTCGCAATTCATCAGCGACCGCCAGGTGGTCCTACTGAAATATCTGGGTTATTTGGCCTTCTACAGCACCAAGCTCCTTTTCCATCCGCTGAAAATTCTGCGCTCTGTTCGCAATGTGGCCCGGGGGATTCAGGAGATCAAAACGGAGAGAGCTCTCCGCACCTGGTGGCTGCGGCTGACTGGCAAGGAAAACGTTGAAGTGAAGGGCAACCGACCGATTTCGTCATGAAAACGCTTTGGCATAAATTCTGGGTTGAGGAGCGCTTTCGGATCCGGGTGCTGTTGCTCTTGGCCTTCACGATTCGCTTTTTGTCTATCCTGCCTCTGGGCAACGGCATCAACTATCCCCTGCGCGACCAAAATACCTATTATTCTCTCGCCCGCGCGCTCGTGGACGATGGCTATCTCGGCGTGCCGCGCGAAGGTCGCGGGCCCTATGTCGAAACTCGCGATGTAAAACAGGCGCGCCCGGAGGGCTTTTATCCTGTTTTTCACGATTCCATGAGCGCCACCTGGGATGCCGAAGGGCGGCTTTACGGCGTCGTGGAGTGGGGCCAGCCGAATTCTTTCTTCGAGCCGATCTACCCGCTGGTTTCCGCCGCCATGTACCTCCTCTTCGGCGATAACTTCTTTTTCTGGCGGCTGCTGAATATTTTGCTGGCCAGCGCCTTGATATATTTCGTCTATGACATCGGCAAGCGCGCCTTCAAGGATCAGCGGATCGGAACCTGGGCGGCGCTATGCGCCTGCTTCTATCCGCATTACATCTTTTACGGCCGCATTTTGATGGCGGAGACTCTGCTGGTTTTATTGCTGGCGATCATCGTCTGGGCGTATTTCCGGCTGCTGGATCAACCCCGCTACGGCTGGGCGCTATGGCTGGGATTGGCCTTCGGCGTTTTCGTCTTAACGAGATCGTTCCTGATCGCGTATTTCCCTTTTGCGCTGCTTTTGATAATAATTTTCGCGAAGGATCGCCGGCGCTTCGCGCTGGCGGGCGTCGCCGCGCTGGGATTGATGCTGACGCTCGCGCCCTGGGTGTACCGCAACTACCGACTTCACGGGCAGTTCGTGCTGCTCTCGACCCGTTCCGGATATAATCTCTGGATGCGCAACAACCCCTATTTCATCGAGGATGAATACGCCGCGATGGGGGTCAAATTTTTACCGGAATATCTGGACAAATTGAATTACCGCGAATATATTTCAGGCTATCCGGCCTTCCGGCCCGAGCAGGGCGAGCTGGAGCGCAATGCGATTCTCTCTCGCGAAGGGATGAAATTCATCCGCGCCAATCCCGGTTTCTTCCTCAAACTGTGCTGGATCCGATTCCAGTGGACCATCGGCTGGAAAGGGGTAGGGCTGGGGCCGCTCCAGAATTTGATTTCCTTGATCTCCTACGGCCCCATCCTGCTGGGCTTTGTCGCTTCTTTGATCTGGGGGTGGGGGAGACTGTCCGCCGCGCTTCCTCTCTGGAGCCTGGTCGGATATTTCGTGCTCTTCTATTCTCTGATGCATGAAGGATTGCGTTATCGTCTTCCGGCGGACACCTTGATGATGCTTCTGGCGGCGTTTGCCGTCGTCACGATCTATGATCGCTATCTGAAACGAGGAACTCGCCATTCTGAGCTGTCTCATGCCTGACAAAACGCCAAAGCGCTATAGCATTTCGGTCTTTTTGCCCGCCTACAACGAAGAGTTGAACATCGAGCGGGCGGTGATGAATTCCGTCGAGGTCTTGCGGGAGATCAGCGACGACTGGGAAGTCATCGTGGTGAACGACGCCTCCAAAGACCGGACGAAGGAGATCGTGGAAGAGCTGGTTCGCCGGGAGCCGGGCGTGCGGCTGATCAACCATGAAAAGAACACCCGCCTGGGAGGCGCGCTGCGGTCGGGCTTTGCCAATTCGACCAAGGAACTGGTTTTTTACACGGACGCTGACAATCCCATTGATATGAACGATTTGAAGCGCGCCGTGCCCCTGATGGACGATGCCGATTTTATCACCGGCTACCGCCTGAATCGCGATGAACCGCTCAAGCGCAAGGTCTATTCTCGCTGCTATAACTGGCTGATCCGCTTGCTCTTCGGCCTGAAGGTTCGCGATGTCAACTTTTCCTTTAAGCTGGTCAAGCAGGAAGTGCTGAAAAAGGCCAGGCTGCGCTCCCTGGGCTCCTTCATTGACGCGGAGCTGTTGATCGAGGCGCGCAAATACCGTTTCCGCATCAAGGAAATCGGCATCCGCTACTACCCGCGTACCGAGGGCGAATCCACGCTGGCCACTCCGGGAGTAATTCTGAAAATCCTGGAAGAGCTCTGGACCTACTACCGACGTTATTACCGGGATCACAGCGGCAATGCCTGAGTCGCGTCGGCTGATCGTCAACGCCGATGATTTTGCTCTGCACCCTTCAGTCAACCGCGCCATCCTGCTGGCGCATCGGGAAGGCATCGTCACCAGCACAACCATACTCGCTGGCGGGATGGCCTTTTTTGATGCCGGCGAGGAATTGAAGAGCTGTCCGGAACTGGGCATCGGCGTTCACCTCTGTCTGGTGGATCAGAAGCCGGTCCTAAAACCCGAGGAAGTCCCCTCGCTGGTGGATCACGAAGGCCGGTTTTGCGCTTCGTATGCTGGTTTCTTGAAGAGATACCTGCTGAGGCAGGTTCCCCTGGAGCAGGTGCGTCGCGAGCTCGAAGCGCAGGTGGGGCGCATCCGCGACCTGGGTTTAAAAATCACGCATCTTGACAGCCATCAGCACCTTCACCTGCTGCCGGGAATTGCCCGCATCGTGGCAGACGTGGCCAGGAAATTCGATATTCGCTGCATCCGCGTCCCTGCTGAGCAGGTGAAGGGGCATCAAGGTCCGACATCGTTCACGAGGCGGCTTCAGGGGCGATTAGTTTTCCGGCTGGCCCAAAAGCGGCGCCGGGAATTCAGCCGGCAGGGATTCCGATTCCCCGATCATTTCTTCGGTTTCAGCCAGGGAGGCAAAATGCTGCTGAACGATTGGCTGAAATTGCTGCCGCGCCTGCCTGCCGGCGCATCGGAAGTCATGGTGCACCCCGGAGCCGATACGCAGGAACTGCGCGCTTGTTTCGGTTGGGGGTATCATTGGGGCGAGGAGTTGCAGGCGCTGATTCACCCGCAGCTTCGGCTCTTGATCATGCAGCAGAACATTCAGCTTATCAATTACGGGGATCTGGCTTGAATCTCCAGTCAACAAGTCGCGCCCCCGTCTTCCGAGCGGCTTCTCGCCTGCTGTCGCCTCTCGGCAAGGCGCGCACGGTCTGGAAGATATTCTTCCTCGGCCTGCTCCTGCGCGTCGTCCTGACGCTGGTTCTGGGCAATCGGTTGCTGCCGCTGGCCGACCAGCCGGTCTTCCTCGATCTGGCTGAACACATCGCCACGGGCCGCGGTTTGGCCGTCAGCGAGGAGCTGATCGGCATACCCGACAACGTATCGGATTCGCTGCGCGCCGTCCTGATGACGCGGCCGGAGCGGGTGCGCGACGAGGAGCTGGGCGCGCTTTGGGGCATCATTAAGCCGGAGACCCCGACGGCCTTTTTCGAGCCGTTTTATCCCGTTTTCGTGGGGGGCATACGCTATCTCTTCGGCCCCACCTCTGGCACGAAATTCGGACTTCAGGAGGTGATCCCCTTCGGGCCAAAGATTGTCATCGTCCGGCTCTTCCAGAGTATTTTCGACGCGCTGGTCATTCTGATTCTCTATTATCTCGGAGTTGCTCTTTTCACGCCAGCCGTCGGCGGTTTAGCCGCTCTCATCTATTGCTTCTATCCTTTTTCCATCGCTTTCGTTCTGAATTTAGTCACGCAGAACACCTACCTGTTTCTCCAAGCCGTGATGGTCTTTTTCATCGTGCGCACGATGCAGAAACAGTCCTGGGTGAATTACATCCTCTTGGGAGTATTTGCGGGTTTTACGCTCCTGACTCGCATTTCCCTGATTACCTTTATCCCATTCATCGTGCTCTGTCTGTGGCTGCCTCTGGGGAGAGAATTGAAGTGGCAGCGGCTGGCCGTTAGTGTGATCGTCATGATTATGGCGGTTGTTCCGTGGGTGGTGCGCAATGAGGCCGTCTACGGAAAGCCTCTGCTGCTGCCGACCAAGGGCGGACGCAACCTCTGGGAATACAACAACCAGTTTTTCACGCCGGAGAAGATGGATGTCCCGGCGGTCGGCGTCGAACGATTATATCAGAATTTCGCTCGGAATAATTATCCCGATCTTCAGGCCAAAGAGCTCTTGCCCTTCCCTAATTTCACCACGGAGAACGAAATCGAGCGCGACCGAATTCTGAACGAACGGGTGATGGGTTTCATCAAAGCCAATCCCGTGGTGTATGCCAAACTTTGCATTCTGAGGCTCTACCAGCTATTCAGGGTCATTCCTCGGCACCTGGGTGGACCGCTGACAACAGCGGCAGCCTTGATTACCTTTGCCTGGATTCTGCCGGCGGCCTTGATCGGCACGCTGCTTTCGTTGCGGGATTGGCGGCGGCGCTCCGTCATCTACGCCATATTTTTCTATACCGTCGGGACGGCCACCTTGACCGCTTCCGGCATCCCGCACCGCGTTCCCACGGATCCTTTCTTTATCCTTATGGCCGCCTTCTTCATCGTTAAATTGCTGCGCGTTGATCCCCAGCCCGGCGCCCCGGGCACGTAATCTGAAATTGAGCGCCAAGATGTACCTCCCGCCAAAACGCCACATACCGGCTCTGGAAGATCCGATTGCCTATTACTACATTCCGGTCTTTCGCTCCTTCTTCATCCGGCGGCTGACGCTGTGCTTGGACCTGCTTCCTAAAGGGAAGATGGGCAAGCTGCTGGATATCGGCTGCGGCACCGGGATTTTCCTGCCGGAACTGAAGCGCCGCACTGACGAACTTTGGGCGGTGGATAACCAGCTTCAGGATCGGTCGCTGAAAGGGATGATGAAGCTTGAGAATATTACGGCCAACGTTGCGGCGGCCGACCTCATGAAGCTGCCTTTCAAGAATGAGCGATTCGACGTGTTGCTGCTGATCAGCATCCTGGAGCACATTTCCGACTTGCCGGGCGCCGTGAAGGAGATGCTGCGGGTTCTGAAGCCCGGCGGAGTCGTGGTAGCTGGATTTCCGACCAAGAATGCCCTGACGGACAAGCTGCTGGGGCCGTCTACCGGATTCCACCTTTCCACGCATCGGCAGATTCTCGAAGTTTTGGGGCGGTCCCTGCGCGAGATGAAGATCGTCCATTTCCCCCCTTTCCTTCCTCGGGATTACTCCCTGTACGTTGCCTGCCGTGGCGTCAAGCCTCAAGCCTGATCTCCCCTTGAGTTTCGCGGAATAAAATGCCGTAACGTGATTACTTTCCCATATAAATTGTTGAATTTCTTAAAGAAACTGTTGTAATTGGAAGCTTGATAGCGTATATTTACAAGCTAAACCTCCGGCCGAGTTCCGGATTGGGGGAAGTATGCCTGCACGTAATGCTTCTCCCCTCATAGTCCATGCCAAGGATAGTGGATGCGCATTTTCTTCACTCGACCCGATAGCGAAATTCCTGCGGCGCCCGTGCCACTGGGCATGCTGTCGCTCTCCGCCTACCTGCGCCGGCACCGTCAGGGCGATGAGCTTCGGCTTTACGACGCCCGCGTCCATCAGACTCCCAATGATAAACTCGTCCCACTGATAAGCGATTTTCAGCCTGATCTGCTTTGCATCACCAGCTTCAGCCTGGAATCAGAAATCGCTCATGATCTGGCTCGCCGCGCCCGGCAAGCGCTGCCGAACTGCAAAATTTATCTGGGGGGGCCGTATCCCACATCGGATCCCGCCGCGGTCCTCAAAGATGAGGCGATTGACATGGCTTTCATCGGCGAAGGCGAGACCACGCTGCTAACGGTTCTAAATGGCATGGAAAACGGGCAGAAATTCGAAGACATTAAGGGCATTGCCTTCCGGCGCCATGGGGAAGTAGTAAACAACGGCTACCCGGACCTGATCCAGGAACTGGACAACCTTCCCTATCCAGCTTGGGATCTGATTGATCTGGACTTCTACTTTTCGCGCCAGGGCAAGCGCGCCATGATGAACAAGCTGCAGCGCAGCCCTCGAGGCGTATCCATCTTCACCACGCGGGGATGCCCCTATCGCTGCACCTACTGCCATAATGTCTTCGGCAAGATGCTCCGTAAGCGCTCGCCGGAAAATGTGATCGGCGAGCTGAAACTGTTGCAGCGGCAATACGGCGTCGAGGAGGTCGAATTTTTGGACGACATATTCAATCTGGATATGGATCGCGCCCGGGCGATCTTCGATGGGATGCGGCGGGAAGACCTGCATTTCAACATCACCTTCCCGAACGGCTTGCGGGCGGAATTTCTGGATGACGATCTCCTGCGCAAATTCAAGGAGGGCGGGGTCTATTGGATCACGGTGGCCATCGAGTCGGGCAGCCCGCGCGTGCAGAAAGCCATCAAGAAGAATGTCAACCTGTCCAAGGCGCAGGAGAACATCACCAAGATTTCCAAGTCCGGAATCAACTGCAACGGCTTCTTCATGATGGGCTTCATGGATGAGACGGAAGAGGAGATCCTGCAGACAATTGACTTCGCCATAAAATCCGACCTGGTGATCGCCAGCTTCTTTATCCTGACGCCTTTCCCGAACACGGAGATTTATAACATGGCGCTGGAGGCGGGCTATGATATGCATGCCTTCTACAGCGACTATCATGACGTCGCGGTCAACCTTTCCAAGGTGCCAACCCGGCGGTTGTGGCATCTCAAGAAAATTGCCAACCGCAGGTTCTATTTCAGTTTTAAGCGAGTTTATCTGATCCTGCGAGCCAATCCCTTCCGCGTCGGCTTGTGGGATGGAATCTGGCACCTCCTGAAGATGGCTTTTTCCGGACGCGAATTGAAGAAAAAGGACGAGCGGCCGTGAAGATCCTCTTCCTCCGCCCCAATTCCGGCATCCCCGTAGCGCCGCCCCCCATCGGGCTGATGTACCTGGCCGGCTATGTGCGCCATTACCGTCCGGGGAAGGACCAGATGCACTTCCTGGACGGCCGCAGCGAACTGTCGCCGGAATCCGAAGTGGTTGAGACGATTGAGAGGATCAAGCCGGACTTGGTGGGCATCACCGGTTTCACGATGGAAGGGCCGACGGCGCATCGCTATGCGGAGCTGGCTAAGAGACACTCCCCCGGTTGCACGGTGATCATCGGCGGCCCTTACGGCACGTCGGACGCCGCCAAGGCTCTCGAAGACCGCAATGTTGATTTCACGGCGCAGGGCGAAGGCGAGCAGACCCTGTTGAAACTGTTGGAATGTTTGGATCAGGATCGGAGCTCAGCCGGCGGGCGGAATGGCATGCCCCGCGGTCTGGCCTATCGTCGAAATGGCGATATCATCACCGGGGCATTTCCGGAACTGATCGAAAATTTAGACGAAATCCCCTACCCGGCTTGGGATTTAATAGATCTGGAGAAATATTTCGTCACCGGCAAGGTTCGCCGGGCGACCAATCCGATCAAGGCTCGAAAACGCAGCGTCTCACTCTTCTCCACGCGCGGCTGCCCGTATCGCTGCACCTATTGCCATAACATCTTCGGCAAAAAGCTGCGCAAGCGTTCGGTGGAAAACGTCCTGGGCGAGATCCGCTGGCTGGTCGAGCAATTTAAAGTTGAGGATATCGAATTTCTGGATGATGTGTTCAACCTGGATCGCCATCGGGCCAAGGCGATCTGCGAGGGGATCATCGCCGCGGGGTGGAAGCTGCATCTGGCCTTCCCCAACGGCCTGCGCGCCGATCAGATGGACGAGGAGTTGGTGGACAAGATGCGCCAGGCCGGAACCTACCGCATCAATTATGCGGTGGAGTCGGGCAGCCCTCGCGTTCAGAAGATGATCAAGAAAAACCTGAGTCTGGAAAGAGCGCGGCAAATCATTGATTACACCGCCAACCGGGGCATCTCGACCGGCGGCTTCTTCATGATCGGTTTTCGCGACGAGACGGAAGAGGAGGCCTGGCGCACAATTAATTTTGCCCTGAAATCCAAGCTGCATACCGCCAGCTTCTTCATCCTGACGCCGTTTCCCAATACCGTCATGTACGAGGAGGCTCTGGCGGCGGGCTATGACATGGAAGCCATGTATTCGGATTATGGAGCGGTGAGCGCCAACCTGTCCAAAATGACCAGCGCGGATCTGCTAAAGTTGCGTAAGAGCGCCTTTCGCAAGTTCTACCTGAATCCCCGCCGCGTCTGGGCGATCCTTCGCACCACGCCCAACAAATGGGGGCTGGTCGAGAGCTTCATCCGCACCCTGCGAATCTCATTTCTGGGGCGGGAGTTTTAGCCAATATCTGCGTCGGAGTAGCGTAATTATCTTTGTGAAAATGAGCTATAACGAAATCGCAAAACCATGAGAATCCTGTTCGTCCGACCCCATTCCACCGTTCCGTCTGCGGCGCCGCCGCTGGGGCTGCTGTATTTGTCGGCCTATCTGCGCGCGCACAGTCCGCAGCATCACATCAGCATCTGCGATGCGCGCTTCAAAGAATACAGCTTCGACCAGATCGAGAGGATCATCGCAGAGGAGCGGCCGGATCTGCTGGGGATCACCAGTTTCTCCATGGAGAACAAGGAGGCGCACGAGATCGCCAAGCGCGGCAAGAGCCATTTCCCGCAAATGCCGGTGGTTGTGGGCGGGCCTTATGCCACGTCCGACTATACTCGGGCGCTTTCCGACACGAATATTGACATCGCCGTCATCGGGGAGGCTGAGAGGAGCTTCCATCAGCTCGTCACGGCGCTGGATGGCGGGGGCGGCCTGGGCAATGGATCGGCCTGGACGAACGTGCGCGAACTGGCCTACCGCAAAAACGGCTCCATTGTAAAGACGGAGGTGCAGGAATTTGTGGAAAACCTGGATGAGCTTCCCTATCCGGCCTGGGATCTGGTGAAATTGGAAGAGTACTTCCAGCGGCGCGGGACTCGCAAGCGCACCTCTTTTAATCAACACCAGATGAAGCAGCGCGTGCTTTCTATCTTTACGACGCGCGGCTGCCCCTACCGGTGCACGTACTGCCACAACCTGTTCGGCAAGAAACTGCGCAAGCGTTCGGTGGAAAACGTCATCGGCGAGCTGCGGCTGATGAAAGACCAGTACGGCGTCGAAGAGGTCGAGATCATAGACGACATTTTCAACCTGGATCTGGATCGCGCCAAGCAGATCTTTCGCCGCATCATCGAGGAGAAGCTGGATTTCAAGTTCAGCTTCCCCAACGGTCTGCGCACCGACCGGCTGGACGATGAGATTCTCGATCTATTCAAGCAAGGCGGAGTCTATCGGCTGGTCTTCGCCATCGAATCGGGAACACCGCGCGTGCAGAAGCTGATCAAGAAAAATCTCGATCTGGAAAAGGCGCAGCGCAACATCGCCCTGGCGGCCAAGCGCAGCTTCTCCATGGGAGGATTCTTCATGATCGGCTTCCTCGATGAGACCGAGGAGGAGATCTGGAATACCATCAATTTCGCGCTCCAGTCTAAGCTGCAGACCGCCGCATTTTTTATCGTCACGCCGTTCCCCAACACGGAAATCTGGGAGGAAGCCCAGAAGTTGGGACTGAATCTATCGGCGGATTATGAACACTACCAGAAGGTATCCGTCAATATCTCCAAGGTGCCCAGCGAACGCCTCGCGCAATTGCGCAAACTGGCCTTCCGGCGGTTCTATTTGAATCCCTGGCGGCTGTGGAGTTTCATGCGCACCACGCCTTGGCGCGACCGCTTCTTCGAGAAAATCTGGATCCTGATCGCCGCGTCGTTCTTCAAGTACGAAAAATAGGATGGCCAAATTATAGATTTGCCGCCGCTTGGCGCAGGCTGACAAGAGACCAAACCATAGGGAGAGCAATAGGGTAAAATCGCAATGAAGGTTCTTTTTGTACGTCCGGGAACCGAAATCGTTCAAGTCCCGCCACCCATGGGACTGCTGTATCTGGCTGCCTGTTTGCGGCAAACGGGTGAACATCAGATAAGGATTGTGGACGGTCGGCTGCTGGAATATGGCCCCGGGGAGGTCTTGTATTACAGCGCCGATTTCAATCCGGATGTTTTGGGCATCACCGGCCTAACCATGGAAGGGCCGGCGGCGCATGAGATCGCAGCCAAATTCAAAAAACGCTGGCCCGGTCGTCCGGTTCTGTTGGGCGGGCCTTATCCCACCGGTGAACTGGAGAAGGCCATGCGCGATCCCAACGTAGATTTTTGTTTCATCGGTGAAGCAGAAAAGAGCTTTGTCCAATGGGTGCAAGCGCAGGAAAACGGTTCCGGCCTCGACCAAATCGAGGGAATCGCGTTTCGCAGAAATGGCGACGTTCATTCCACTCCTCACGGCGGTTTTGTTGAGAACCTGGACGACATTCCCCTGCCGGCTTGGGATTTATTGGAGCTTGAGCTCTATTTCAAGAAAAGATTTCTGCGGATTCGCACCATGAATCCGAATCAAATGCGCGACCGAGCGGTGCCCATGGTCAGCTCGCGAGGTTGCCCCTATCGCTGTTCTTACTGTCATAATCTTTTCGGCAAAAAGCTGCGGCACCGTTCCGTGGAGAATGTGCTTCAGGAGATGATTTTATTGAAAGAGCAATTCGGCATCGAGGAGATCGAGTTCATTGACGACATTTTCAACTTGAACTTGCCGCGTGCCAAGGCAATATTCCAGGCCGTCATTGACCGCAAGCTCGGCATGAATTTCGCCTTTCCCAATGGACTGCGCTCCGACAGCTTCGACGATGAGCTGTTTAGGATTATGAAAAAGGCCGGCGTGTATCGTCTGGTGTTCGCCATCGAATCGGGATCTAAACGCATTCAGAAAGCCGTCCACAAGAATCTGAATCTCGAGGTCTCGAAGGAGAACATCAAGAAAGCCGACAAAGCGGGATTCTTTCTCGGCGGCTTTTTCATCATCGGTTTCCCGGACGAAACCGAAGAGGAAATCTGGGCAACCATTAGCTTCGCCCGCGAGTCGCGGCTGCACACGGCCAATTTCTTCATCCTGACGCCTTTCCCCAGCACCGAAGTGTGGAGTCAGGCTATGGCTTCCGGCGTGCCCATCGAAGGCGATTTTCACCATTATTATCGGGTTTCCATCAATCTGTCCAAAGTGCCGAGTGATCGTTTGGAGAAATTGCAGCGTATCGCTACGGCCAAATTCTATCTGCGCCCCGTCCGGCTGATTCGTTTTGCCGCGCGCGTTCCCCATTTCTGGAAGCGATCGTTCGAGATGTTTTTAATCTTCTTCCTTGCGGTGATCGGGAAATGGAAAAAGTGAGAAATCCAAGATGGCGCGCTTCGCCCTGATACAAAACCTCTTGACCGAAAATCTGGGACTGATGTACCTGAGCGCCTACTTGCAGCGTGAAGGGCACGAAGCCCGCATTTTCATTGACGTGAAGGGATCCAACGCCGTCGCGGACGTGGAAGCCTACCGGCCGCAGGTGCTGGGCTTTTCCTGCACCACCGGGCTGCACCACTGGGCTCTTGAATTCGCCAGGGCGTACAAGGCCAAGCACGCTGAGACCGTTATTCTGATGGGAGGCCCTCACCCGACCTTCTACCCGCAGATGATTGAGGATCCCGCGGTGGATTACGTCTGCGTAGGGGAGGGGGAAGAGGCGGCGGTGGATCTGGCGAAAGCCCTCGAAGGTCAGGGCGATCCCGAGGCCATCCCCAACCTCTGGACGAAGCGCGACGGCCAGCTCATCTCCAATCCGGTGCGACCCTTGCTGCAAAATCTGGACGCGCTGCCGTTCCCGGATCGCAGCTACTACGACCGCTATCCCTTCACGGCGCGGGAAACGTCGAAGAATTTTATCTCCGGGCGCGGCTGCGCCTACAAATGCAACTTTTGCGCGAACCATACCCTGATGGAACTCTATCACGGCAAGGGCAAGTACGTCCGCTTCCGCAGCCAGGAAAACGTGATTGAGGAGATCCGGCAGGTGCGCCGTAATTATCCGCTTCGCTTCGTCGGCTTTTCCGATGATATTCTGATTATCAACAAGAAATGGCTTTTTCCATTTTTGGATCTCTACCGGCGCGAGATTGGCCTGCCGTTTCTTTCCACCGTGCGCGCCAATCTGGTGGACGAGGAGATCGCCGCCGCGCTGAAAGAGGCTGGCTGCATCTCCTGCGTTTTCGGCATTGAATCGGGCGTGGAGCGCATTCGCAACGACGTGCTGGCCAAGGGCGTCAAGGATGAGGACATCTACCAGGCGGCGCGCTTGCTGAAGAAGCACAAAATTCGCTTCGGAACCTACAACATGGTCGGCTTGCCGGGTGAGACGGTTGAAGATGCCTTTCAGACCGTGAAGATCAACGCTCGCGTGCGGCCCGATTTCCCCTGGTGTTCCGTCCTGCAGCCCTACCCGGGAACGCAAATCCGCAAGCGGATCGAACAGGATATCGGCCGCGAATTGCCGGTGGACGAAATAGGAGCCAGCTATTTTACCACCTCGGTTTTGCAGAGCCGGCAGATGCGCCAGATGGAAAACCTGCAGAAGTTTTTCCATCTGGCGGTGCGTTTTCCCTTTTTGCAGCCGCTGATCCGCCAGGTGATCAAGCTTCCGCCCAATCCGATCTTTCAATTCATCTTCCAATCTTGTTACGCCTGGCAGCTCATGCGCCGCTCCAGAATCAATTTCTTCAAGCTGATCCAATATGGCCTCAAATCGGGACGGCTGTTCCAGCAATCCAGGAAAACAGAGGACGCCGCCATCCGTCCGGCGGCGGGCGATTCGGTTCCGGTGAGGCAATAGCGCGATGAAGGTCCATCTGATCAATCCGCCCTCGCCGGGCAAGTTCGGATTTACGCGCGAAGGCCGCTGCATGCAGAAGGAGGGAGTGTGGACCACCACCTGGCCGCCCATCTCTCTGACCCAGACCGCGGCGTTTCTGCGGCAGCGCGGCCACGAAGTGCGCGTCAACGACTGCAGCGTGGAAGGCGTGGATCGGGAAAAGCTGACGGAACTGCTGCGCGACTATGCTCCCGATCTGCTGGTGATGAATTCCACCACGCCGTCGTTGAATTTCGATATGACCATCCCTGCGCTGGCCAAGCAGGCGGTGCCCGGTGTAAAAGTGGCCGCTTTTGGGATTCACGTGGGAACGCTGCCGGAAGAATCCTTCGCCATGACGTCGGCGCTGGATTTCATCGTGCGCGGCGAACCGGAAATGACCATCACGGAACTGGCGGACGCGCTGCAGCACCGGCGCGATTTCCAGGCCGTTCCTGGGCTGTCGGCACGCGACAACGGCACGGTTGTTCACGGCCCCAATCGGGTTTTTATCCCCAACCTGGATGAGATGCCGCATCCCGCCTGGGATCTGGTCAATCTGGATAACTATCGGCTGCCTTTTTCCGGCCGACGCTTCCTGATGGTGACCACGGCGCGCGGCTGCCCCTACGACTGCACCTATTGCGTGGCTCAGAGCTATTATGGGCGCAAAGTCCGCATGCGCAAGCCGGCGCGCATCGCCGACGAATTGGTTTACCTCCAGGAGCAATTTGGAGTTCAAGATTTCTTCTTCTGGTCGGAATCCTTCACCATCGTCAAGGCGGCCATCAAGGAGCTCTGCCGCGAGATTCTCGACCGCAATCTGAAAATTCGCTGGGTCTGCAATAGCCGCGTGGATAACATTGACCGCGAGCTGCTGGAGCTCATGAAAAAGGCCGGTTGCTGGATGATTTCCTACGGCATCGAATCCGGCGAACAGGCGATTCTGGATGCGGTCAAGAAAGATATTACCTTGGAGCAAATCCGCGAAGCGGTGCGCCTGACGCGCCAGGTGGGTTTTCAAATCGCTGGCCATTTCGTGCTGGGATTGCCGGGGGAAACGCCCGAGACGCTGCGGAAGACTTATCGCTTCGCCTGCAATCTGGATCTGGACTATGCGCAATTCTACTGCGCCGCGCCCTGGCCGGGATCGGAATTCTACCACATGGCCAGGGATCAGGGCTGGCTGGCTTCCACCAATTGGGATGATTACGAACAGGATCAATCAGTGACCAATTATCCCGGTTTGTCCGCAGAAGAAATCACCCGCTTTCGAAACCGGGCGACACGGCGCTTCTATTTGCGGCCCAAGGTTGTCTGGCGCACCATGAAACGAATCAAGACGCCCGAAGAATTCATGAATTTCTTGGGCATGCTTCGGGCTTTCCTAACCTGGGTTTAATCAGGGACTTCGGGCGAAATGAATCTGGGACTAATTCGACAACTCGATACCCAAATCGGCGGCATCGCCTGCAAATATCTCTATTATTACGACCGTTTTCGCGCTCTCTTTCCGCCCTTGCGGCGATCCGAGGGAATTCACAATATTCTGATCATCAAATTCTGGGGCATCGGCAATCTGGTGCACGTATCGCCAACGCTGCGTCTGATTCGCCGGCTCTACCCCGACGCCAAGATCGTCTTCCTGACGCTGGATCAGAATCGGGGCGTGTACGAAGGGTCAGGCCTTTATGACGAAGTCTTGTATCTGCGGCTGACGACGCTGTGGGATTTCACGCGCGCCTTTTTTCAGCTTTTCTTTCAACTGCGTAGCTATCAATTCGATCTGATCCTTGACCTGGAGCCGTTGGTCCATTTCGCCGAGGTGATCAGCTTCTACGCCGGCGTGGGGATGACAGTGGGGTTTTCGCTGCCGGGGCGCAAATCGCTCTTTACCAAGCCGGTCGAATTTCGCGAAGACGAGCACATCGCCCGCACCTTTCACCGCATTCTCGAACCGTTCGGCGTCAACCATGAGCCGACCGAAGAGCAGCTCTTGGCGGAGCCGATTCCCATCAGCCCTGAAGCGCTGGCGGCGGCGGATGAACTGCTGCGCAGCGAGGCCATTGACAGCCACGACTTCATCGTTGGAGTGAACGTCAACGCCTCGGAGGTAGCCCGGGAGAGGCGCTGGAGCCTTGAGAATTTCGCCGCCCTGATGGATCAGATCATGCAGAGGCTGAACGCCAAGGTGGTTCTCTTCGGTGCGCCGGATGAAGTCCCCTACGTGGAACGGGCCATGGCCATGATGCGCGAAGATCCATTGAACCTGGCCGGCCGGACGACCCTGCCGGAAGCCATCGCGGCCATATCGCGGCTGGATCTCTTCATCACCAACGATTCCGGGCCGCTGCATCTGGCCTACGCGGTGGGCGTGCCCACGATTTCCTTCTATGGGCCGGAAAGTCCGCGTCGCTATGGTCCCATCGGCGCCCGGCATCATGCGCTCTATAAGGGCTTGGATTGCAGCCCCTGCATTTTTTTTAAGAATCTTAAGAAAATCAACTGCCGGCGCGACGCCCTATGTCTGAAGGAAATCACGGTGGACGAAGTCTACCGAATCGTTGAACAGGCGCAGCAGGAGAGGCGGCTGATGAGTCCTGCGGCTCAGGGCTGAGCGGGCGCATCTACCGCCGGCGAAAACAGATAGCAAGCGCGAAATGGCGAAAATTCTCTTCCTGCAAACCATCGAATTTGAATTCACCGGCGTGATGTCGGTCGCGGCTTACCTCAAGCGCGCCGGGCATGTGGTGGATCTATTCCTCGAATCGGAGGAAGGGGAGAATCTCTATCCCAAAATCAAGGAATTTCAGCCTGACGTGGTGGCCTTCTCGGCCATGACCGGCGATCACGTCCGCTGCCTGCAACTGGCGACGGAAGTGAAAAAGCAGGTCGAGACTATCACGCTGATGGGCGGCCCGCATGTCACGTTCTTCCCGGAGACGGTCGAGCATCCCGGTCTGGATGTCATTTGCCGAGGGGAAGGGGAAGAAGCCGCAGCAGAACTCTGCCAGCGCCTCGATGAGCGGAAAGACTACACCGATGTGCGCAACCTCTGGGTGAAGCGCAACGGCACGATCTTCAAAAATGAGGTCGGAGCGGGGGAGAATGATCTGGATCATTATCCGCTGCCCGATCGGGAAGTCTATTATAAGTACCCCTATTTGCGCGACTATCCCACCAAGCCCTTTATCACGTCGCGGGGATGCCCGTATCTTTGCACCTTCTGTTTCAACCGCGACTTCAACCAGATGTACCACGGCAAGATGAAGATGCTGCGGCATCATTCGCCGGAGCGGGCCGTGGAAGAGATGCAGGCCGTGCGCTCGCGTTATCCTCTGAAGCGCATCTTCATCAACGATGATATCTTCATTCTCGATCAGGGTTGGCTGGAGAAGTTTCTGCCGCTGTACAAGCGGGAAATCGGCCTGCCCTTCGCCTGCAACGTGCGCGCCAATCTGGTGGATGAGGAAAAGGTCAAGTTGCTGAAGGAGGCTGGTTGCTTTATGGTCTCCTTCGGCGTCGAATCGGGTGACCCCGAGATACGCAAGACCATTTTGAAGAAGAACATCACGGACGAGCAGATCCGGAAGTCGGCGGAGCTCTTTCGGCGCTACGGTATCAAAATGAAGACCTTTAATATCATGGGTTTACCGGATGAAACCATCGAAAAAGCCCTGAAAACCATACGCTTGAATGCCGAAATAAAGGTAGAATACCCCTGGTGTTCCATTCTGCAGCCCTATCCGCGCACGGAACTGGCGGAAATCGCGCGTTCGAAAGGGTTCTTAAGGGAGAGTTTTTCCTTGGATGACCTGAGCGCCTCATTTTTCACCGCCAGTGTCCTGGATATGCCGCAGATTAAGGAGCTGACGCGGCTGCAAAAGCTCTTCTATATCGGCGTCAAGATGCCCTGGACCATTCCGATTCTGGGGCGCATCGTCAGATACCCGTTGGATCCCCTGTTCTGGCTGCTCTTTGCGCTGACCTATACCTACCGCTTCATGCGGGAGACGGACATCGGGCTGTGGAATACTATCAAATTCGCCTTGCGGCATCGGAGAAATCTCTAGCGTAGCGCAGAAAACCAACTTACGGTTGATAGTCAGGAGAATTCGTTGAAGTCATTAGTCACCGGCGGCGCCGGTTTCATGGGATCTCACGTCGCCGCAGATTTGCTGCGGATGGGTCACGAAGTCGTGGTTCTGGATGATCTCTCGGGCGGCTTTTCGGAAAATGTCCCGCCCGGCGCGAAATTTGTCGAAGGCAGTATCTTGGATCGCGATCTGATCGAGAAGCTGTTCAGCCAGCATTGCTTCGATTACATTTTTCATCTGGCGGCCTACGCGGCGGAAGGGCTGTCTCACTTCATCAAACACTTTAACTATCAGAATAATCTCATCGGCTCCGTGAATCTGATCAACGCCGCCGTCAACTTCGGCGTCAAGCGGTACGTCTTCACCTCGTCCATAGCCGTCTACGGAGCCGGCCAGCTCCCCATGCGCGAAGATATGACTCCGGCGCCGGAAGATTCCTACGGCATTTCCAAGTACGCCGTGGAAATGGAGCTGAAAGCCACTCACGAAATGTTTGGGCTGGATTATGTCATCTTCCGGCCGCACAATGTCTACGGCGAGAACCAGAATATCGGCGACAAGTACCGCAACGTCGTTGGCATCTTCATGAACCAGATTTTGCAGGGCCAGCCGATGACGGTCTTCGGAGACGGCGAGCAGACGCGGGCCTTCTCCTCTATCGGCGACGTTTCCCCGATCATTGCCCGGTCGGCCGAATTGGAGGGCGCGCGCAACCGCATATTTAACGTCGGCGCGGATCAGCCCTATTCTGTGAACGATCTTGCGAAATTTGTGGCAAAAGCGATGGGGATCGAGCCGAAAATCACTCATCTGCAGGCCCGGCAGGAAGTGGTGCACGCCTTCAGCGACCATTCGCGCGTGAAGGAAGTTTTCAACTACGTGCCGAAAACTTCCCTGGAAGAAGGCGTAAAACGCATGGCCGCCTGGGTCAAGTCTCACGGGGCGCGTCAGTCGAAGGAATTCGGCAACATCGAAATCCGAAAGAATTTGCCTCCCTCATGGCAGATAAAATAAAAGCGAAATCGCCGCGCTATAAACTCTCCATTGTCACGGCTAACACCAACGAGCGGCACTTCACCCTGCCCATGTTGGAGTCGGTGCATAAGACCGTCCGGAAGGCCCTCCCGTTCGAATTCTGGATTGTGGACAACAACTCCCAGGACGGCTCGGTGGCGGCGATCCGGGAGCAGTTCCCCGAGGTGAAGCTGATTTGCAACTCGCAAAATGCGGGCTTCACCGAAGCGAACAACCAGGCGATCCGCGAATGCACCGGGCAATATGTCTTCTGCCTGAATCCCGATACGATCTGCCGCGAGGGCGCCATTGACCGGTTGGTCGAATTTCTGGATGCCCACCCCAAGGTCGGCATGGTCGGACCCAAGCTCCTGAATTCCGACGGATCATTGCAGTCCTCCTGCCGGGATTTCATGACCACCAGGCATCTATTGCTGCATCACTTGCTGCCCTGGTCGAAGATGTCAAAGAGTTTGGCGGGGAAAATCTCGCTGATGCACTGGGATCACAGTTCAACTCGCGAGGTGGACTGGATGCTGGGCGCGGCCCTGTTGGTGCGCCGGGAATGCCTGGATGATATTGGACTGAAGGATGAATCCTACTTCATCTTCCACGAGGATAGCGATTGGTGCTTTCAGGCGAAGAGGAGGGGGTGGGGGGTGGTCTTCGTCCACGACGCCGAGATTGTCCATCATGGTTCGCAGACGGTGGCCAAGCTCTGGGGAGCCAAAGTCAATATCGAGGTCTATAAGGCGCAGCATAACTTTATCCGCAAGAATCTGGGTCCCATCGAGCTTTTCCTGCACCGCGCCTTCTTGACAGGGCTGCTGTCTATGCGCCAAATGCGTCTGCGGATCTTGAGGATTTTCAATTTGATCAGCGCTCAGGATTACAGCGCCGGCATGGATTTCCTGCGCCAGGCAGTTTCGGTGCAGCTCCATTCGCCTCCCGTGGATCGCAAACCTAGAATGCAGGTGCCTGTTGAAGCGAAGTCCGAGAAGGCTTGAGTTGGGTCGGGAAAGGTCTACCCGGGTGAGATCGTGATCTCCGTCATCATACCGGCCTACAACGCCGAACGAACGCTGCCCTACACGCTGCGGGCGCTGCAGAATCAGACGCTGCCGAGGGATCTGTACGAGATCATCGTCGTGGACGACTCCTCGACCGACGGCACCGCGGCGTTGGCGCGCGAATTCGGCGTGCGCTACCGGATTCAGAACAAGGAAGGGCCGGCGGCGGCGCGCAATCTGGGCGTCCGGGCGTCACGCGGCGAGATCATCCTTTTCACCGACAGCGACTGCATCCCCAAGGAGGACTGGATCGAGAAGATGGTCAAGCCCTTCGAGGATCCGCAGGTGGCCGGGGTGATGGGACGCTATCTGACGCGGCAGAAGGAGATCTGCGCGCGCTTCACGCAATTGGAATTTGAGGAGCGCTTTCGCATCATCCGGAATTTTGATCGCATCGATCTGGTCCCCTCCTTCGCCGCGGCGTTTCGGAGATCGGTTTTCGAAGAGGTCGGCGGCTTCGATTGCCATTATCCGCTGGCCAACAATGAGGACGTAGAGCTTTCTTATAAGATCGCCTCGCGCGGTTATAAAATGGTCTTTGTGGATGACGCCGTCGTCTATCACCGTCATCCCGCCAGTTGGAAAAAATTCCTTCACGTCAAATTTTTTCGCGCCTTCTGGCGCACGCTGGTTTATAAGAAATTTCCCCGCAAGATCTTCAAGGAT
>Ga0315284_10000922_pt1 | contig 40593 bp, 34 predicted proteins | sample YL17G09_16_MG_FD_203696 | JGI IMG/M metagenome (GOLD analysis project Ga0315284, IMG submission 203696) | Sediment microbial communities from Yellowstone Lake, YNP, Wyoming, USA - YL17G09_16 | ecosystem: Environmental > Aquatic > Freshwater > Lake > Sediment | place: USA: Wyoming | collected...
TTTTTGGGGAAAAGTCTCCCAGGTTTTTGAAAATGGACATTATAAATGTCCAAAAATGAAAATCCCAAAAAACTTTCCCCAAAAAAAATTAAAATCATCACTTCACGTGTAGGGACCCTTTTTTGAGCGATTTTCAAAAAATCCTAAATACCCCCTTCACTATGTAGTGTATTCAAGCAACTTTAATTATTTAAAATAACAATTTTTTTATATAATTATTTAAATTTATGTAGCATATAGCAGGCCAGCATTTCCGCCAACAAATACAACCATATTAACCCTTTCTTCCATTACATATAAGTCAAAATTGTAATTATATATGCGCCACGTTGGCTTATTAATACCAACTAAATCACCTGTATTAGGGTCACAAATTGTTAACACTTGTGCATATGGGTCAAACGGAGGTGAAATTGTTGTGAATTCAAATTCGATATTAGTGAAACGGCTCATATTCATTGCTCCTGATGGTTGCAAATTGTAAGGAGATGTATCTAAACAAAAATTATAGCAATATAAGCCTGAAGGCGCGTTTCCTGCAGTCCTAACATATTTTTCTATAAAATTATATACACCTGACGGCAAAATATTCTCTCTATATTGTCCATCTAATAATATTCCCATAGCAACAAGTATGGCTTGAAGATTTTGTGGATTGTATATTCCTGTAGTAAAAAGACCACTTAATGTGCCATCAGGATTCAAACCAGGTCCCAAAGAGGTATATGAACTGCTTGTATTCGGATTTGAAACATCCCCAGCAGTAGAAGCAGGTGTAACATCCTGTGGCATATAGTTATAAGGCCAATTTGTATAATTAGACCATTGATTTCTTAAATTTACATCACTTCTTTGAAAATAGAACATCCAACTAATAACCATTCCCAGAGAATCTAAACTTACTTTATTTTGTCCTGTAATGTTATAAAATGGGGTTTCATAAACTTGTTTTATTAAATATTTTTGTTCATTTTTTGCAAATAATTTGGATTCATCATTGGAGAGAAAACAATAAGTGCAATTTAAATTAATATCAACATTCCAATTTGTTCTTGTATCGGTATAAGAAACAGGACCCAAGGTTTCATCAGGAGGTGTCTGTAAAAATCGATAAAGTTGCATATAATATTGATTAAAATTTGGAGCAACAACTGGAAAGTTATTAGCATAATCCATAACATCACGAATAGTAAACCATTGATTAAGAGGTCTAAAAGTAACACTAATAGTTAATTCATTATATTGAAGGGAAACTAATGGAAAAGCTTGAACAGTCTTTAAATTGAACCATGCTCCTAATGGAATATACAATGTTTGACCCATTATAGATGGCTGTGCTCCTGCAGCACTTGTTGTGTAATACGCATTTGGATAAGCATTCACACGTGCACCATAATTTGCTGGGTCATTAAGTTGTGGACTGTTTCCAATCATTTCATTGAATAAAGCCAATTTTTGCCCAGCAAAATCTCTTTGAACTGAAGCTAAAATATATTTTCCTGAATATTGTTGTAATTGTTGATTACCACAATTAATAGAAATTTTATCAATAATTTGAGCTCCCAAATTTTCTATCCATTGAAACTCATATGGAGCCCAATTTGTATAAGTAATAGAACCATCAGAATTAGTAACTTCTTGTGGTGGTAAAATTGGAGACCAAATATTAGGTAATGTAAGAGATATATAACAATCCATTAAAAGGTCTGCATATCGTTTTACTTTGAAAGTAAATGTAGATTCAGTTGTTAAGTTAAGAATAGGAGTTCCTTCAAAATCAAGTCGAAAATTTTGTTTACCAAAATTGGTATATTTTAAATATGTTGTTTTCCAAAATGTTTTTTCAGGATTTCCATTTAATATTACATTTTGTTGACCACTTGCAACTAAATTCATAAGACCACCTGCCATATTAGTATATATTATCACTATTTTTTAATTATTTATTTCATCATATTAATATTATTAAATAAATAACAGTAATAAATCTTTTTACATTTCTGCATATACTCTTCTACCACATCTTTGAAAAGGGTCTCCATAATTATAACGTAAAACTAAAACAATAATACCCACAATACAAATAATTATCATAACTATAAACGATTCTATCATTACAATAACAATTATAATTATAATATATTTAATTACATTATAAATGATATATATTATATAGTTCAAAGTAATTTAAAGAAGAATAATAATAAAATTGAATAAATTTAAATATATAAAGGTAAATAACAATATAATAACAATGAATACAATTACTCAAAAGTCAAAAAATAAAAAAATTCCACTTATCATAGAAGAAGATGAACCAGAAAATTGCGATAATCAAGATGTAAAAAAATATTCAATTGATGAATTAATAAACAGAATTATTAATGCTGATTCTGAATCCTTTCTAAAAACATTACCTACTAATTCTATTGATTTAACAGTAACAAGTCCTCCATATGATGATATCCGTGATTATAAAGGTTACAATTTTTCAGATAAAGTGTTAAATAGTATAATTAAAGAGCTTTATCGTATTACAAATATAGGAGGGGTTGTAGTTTGGGTTGTAGGTGATTCAACAACAAACGGTAGTGAATCTGGAACATCCTTTCGCCAAGCATTAAAATTTATGGAAACCGGTTTTAAATTACACGATACAATGATTTATGAAAAAAACACATCATCATTTCCAGCAAAAAGAAATGGGAATAGATATACACAAATATTTGAATATATGTTTGTATTTTGTAAAGAAAAAATTAAAACAGCAAATTTAATTAGCGACAAACCAAACAAATGGGCTGGTCATACAAATTGGGGAAAAAATACAAACAGATTAAAAAATGGTGAATTAAAAGAAACAACAGATATTAAACCGGTTCCGGAATTTTCACCTCGTAATAACATTTGGAAATATAATGTTGGAAAAGGTTTTAACTCGAGTGATAAAGAAAGCCACGAACATCCAGCTATATTTCCAGAACAACTTGCAGAAGACCATATATTAACATGGAGCAATGAAGGAGACATTATATTAGACCCATTTGCGGGTTCAGGAACTACATGCAAAATGGCAAAAAAAAATAAAAGAAACTATATAGGTATTGATATTAGCGAAGAATATTGTGCACTTGCGGGAACAATTTTACAAAAATATTAATTTAAAATTCAATATATTCGCTTCTCCCTTTTACGGTTAAAGGCAAATTCAAATAAATAGAAACCAATTTAGTAAGAAATTTATTAGTAAACCCAAACGCACGTGTCAATCCAGATTTACAACCGTGTTTATGTATATGTAGATATTGTTGACCACACTGACTAACATTTTTTTCTAATATACATGTTTTAATTTTCATAAAATCATCCTGAAATATTTTTTCTATGTCAGGATAATCTTCAAACACATCATCCAAATTATAAAATACAATTCCCAGTATTTTTTTTTCATAATATTTTTCAATTGTATCATAGTCAGTATCATCATGTTGAAAAATCAAAATAATCCCTTTTTTAATTTTATCATAATATTTAGTTTCCTGTATGAATTGTTTATCAGAAATGGAGTCAATATTGTTTTGTTTATTTGGGTCACCAAAATTGGTTAACGTCAAACGTTCTTTTGCATTAAACATTTTGTCTTCTATTTTACCTATATTTTTAAAATGTGTGGTTTTAATATCGCCATATTCCATATCTGGACACGATTCATTGTTAGGTAAATTTCCAAATAAATAGAATTCTACAATCTTACCTGTTAATCCTTTATCTTTTACAGATGTTATATTAAATTTATTTTTATTTAAATTACAAAAAGCTTCTAATTCGGGACATACTATATGAACAGTTTTAATTAATGTTTTTAATGAACAATTGCCTAATGTCTTCATAATTTCTTTTATTACATCATTAAGAATATTTATATAATTTTCACTTTCTTTAATTTGTAATAAATCTAATTCATAATCAATAATTATTAAAGGTTTTTTTGTAGATTGAATTTTATTATTATCCATCAATAAGTTATAGAAAATATTGATTTATCATTATTATTGTTCAATTTTATTTTAAAATACTATATTATATTATATTATATGTCAAGCCAAAACACAGATTATTTAAGCGTTATAAAAAATATGAATGAAGATTTTCAGAGTTATATGGTAATAGCATTTATTTTAATTATTTTGATGATAATGATAGGATATATAATATATTTATCACGTCTTGAAAATGCAGAGTGTAATTATATGAACACATTATATTCAAGTGTAGACGGAAATATTAGACCCATTGCTGCAAGCGACCCTGATTGTGGTGGTAGTCTATTTGATTATTATATAAAAACAGCATTTAACGCATGTTCTGGTGGTTCTTATAAAAATGATTTTGTAGATATATGCAATTTAAAGGCAGTAATAAAACAAGGTGTCAGATGTTTAGATTTTGAAATATATTCTATTGATGACAAACCAGTAGTTGCTACAAGTACATCAGATGATTATCATGTAAAAGAAACATTTAATTCAGTAAGTTTTGGAGATGTTATGAATACAATTAATAGTTATGCTTTTGCAGGCGGAACTTGTCCTAACCCAACAGACCCTATTATAATTCATTTAAGAATTAGAAGTAATAATCAAAAAATATATTCAAATATGGCGACTATATTTAAATCTTATGATTCAGTGATGTTAGGTAAAGAATATAGTTATGAAAACTCTGGCAGAAATTTAGGAGGCTTACCATTGCTATCGTTTAGAGGAAAAATAATTTTGATAGTTGATAAAATAAATAACGCCTATTTAGAAAACAAAGAATTTCTTGAATATGTGAATTTAACAAGCAATTCTATATTTATGAGAGCATATGAATATTATAATGTAAAAAATAATCCTGATATAAATGAGCTAACAGAATATAATAAAAGAAGTATGACTATTGTGTTGCCGGACAAAGGTGTAAATCCTTCTAATCCAAGTGGACTTCTTTGTAGAGCTGCAGGTTGTCAAATGGTTGCTATGCGTTATCAAATGGTTGACAATTATCTTATGGAAAATGCATTGTTTTTTGACAGATGTGGATATGCGTTTTGTTTGAAACCAGAAGATTTACGATACAAAGTAGTTACAATTGCAACACCTACACCTCAAAATCCAGCTTATTCATATGCTACACGCACAACGAGCACTGATTTTTACAGTTTTAATGTTTAAAAATTATATATAAAAAACAATTTAAAAAAAAAACTGTAATAGTATTAATATCATGGGACAATTTTTTTCTCAAACTGAATTTAAACCATTTAATCCTGTAAATGCCGATTGTCCTGAATGTCAAAAATCAGGTAAAATACCAAATTTAGCAGGCAAATTTTTTATTATTAATTTAACAGAATGCCAATGTAATGGGTGTAATGCAATATTCGAGAAAAATAGATTTTTTAAACAAGTAGTTACAGATGCCGAAAGTGTTGAGCATGGTCCATAAAAAAAGTGTTATAATTATAAAATATAAATTCTTATCTTATAAAAACTGATATATAAAATAAATCTTTTTATTTTATATAAAAATTCAATACTTATATTTTTAAAACAACCATGAATCTAAATCAATATCATCAACTAAATATTTTTTCTTAATTATATCAACAAATATTTTATTAATAATATTTCTTTTTATTTTTTTTATTCTATAAATTTCTTCAATAATTTTTTTTAATGTAATAGCTGGGCTCCAGTTATTTCTACAATTATAGGAGTGACAACAAAAACAATCGTGTCCTAAAAATTTTTTAATTAAATAATTATTTTTGAGCATATAATTATTTTTTAAATAATCATAATATGTTTTGTTTTGATAAAAAATTTTAGGAGGTTCAAAAGGATAATTTATAGTAATTAAAAAAGAATAATTATGTTTTTTATTATCTATAACTTCACTAATACTAATTGTTAGTTTATCATCTATAATATCAACCTCAATATCTTTATAAATTTTATATAACTCTTGTAATTCTTTTTTAATTCTACTTCTCATTCCTTTGCTCCAAACAAGCATTAGTTTTTCTTCATTTTTTCGCATAAGCATATTATCTACACATAGTTCCATATTAAATATATAATAATAATTTTTATATAATAATTTTAATATAATAATTTTATGTTATTATTATATGAAAGATAAGAATATATGTAAAGGTTTAAAATTTGCCGATTGTGAATTAGCAATTTTACGTATGGCAGTTGATAAAGCAGAAGAAAAAATTGGAAAACGTGTTGTTGATTCTGAAGATATTAAAAATATAATACAAATTGTTGAAAATTTTATCAAGAAAAAAAATTTAATATGTTATGGAGGAACAGCCATTAATAATATACTACCTACAGATGACCAATTTTATAATAAAGAAGCAGAAATACCAGACTATGATTTTTTTACACCAAATGCGTTAAAAGATGCTAAAGAATTAGCAGATATTTATTTCAAATTCGGTTTTACGGATGTTGAAGCAAAAGCAGGACAGCATCATGGAACATATAAAGTATTCGTAAATTATATTCCAGTTGCAGATATTACTTTTTTAGACAAAGGTATATTTAATTCTCTCAAAAAAGATGCAATTAGAGTAGCGGGTATATTATATGCCCCACCAAATTTTTTAAGAATGTCAATGTATTTAGAACTTTCAAGACCTGCTGGTGATACAAGTAGATGGGAAAAAGTATTAAAAAGATTAACATTACTCAATAAAAAATTTCCTTTAACCCATATAAATTGTCAACATATTGACTATCAACGAAAAATGGAAAATAAAACCCAAGAATATGAAATTTATAATAATGTAAGAAATACATTTATAAACCAAGGAGTTGTTTTTTTTGGAGGTTATGCAATTTCACTTTATTCCCAATATATGCCAAAAAATCAAAAATTAAAAGTGGAAAAATATGCAGATTTTGACGTTTTATCTAATGACCCAGAAACAACTGCAGAAATAGTTATAGAAAGACTAAAAGATATAAATATTAAAAATACAAAAATAATCAAAAGGGCTCCTGTAGGAGAAATAATTCCAGAGCATTATGAAATAAAAATAGGAAATGATACAATAGCTTTTATATACAAACCTGTAGCATGTCACAGTTATAATGTAATTAATATTCATGGTGAAAAAGTAAGAATTGCTACTATTGATACAATGTTAAGTTTTTATTTAGCTTTTTTATACGCTGACCGTCCATATTACAATGAATTTTTAGACAGAATATTATGTATGTCAAAATTTCTTTTTGAAGTTCAACAAAAAAATAGATTAAAGCAAAAAGGTTTATTAAAACGTTTTAGTATTTTATGCTATGGTCATCAAGAAAGTGTAGAAGAAATGAAAGCTCATAGAGCCGCAAAATATAAAGAAATAAAAAAATCAGGTAATAAAGATGAAATTGAAGAATGGTTTTTAAATTATAAACCGGATTATTCAAAAACAGAAAAAAATAAAGAATATGAGAATAAAATTACAACAGAAAAAACAGAAAAAACTATAAAAACAGGTAAAACAGAAAAAACAGGTAAAACAGGTAAAACAGAAAAAACAGGTAAAACAGGTAAAACAGGTAAAACAGGTAAAACAGGAAAAACAAGAAAAACAAAAAAACAAAAAAATAAAATACTGGATATTTATGGTAAGAGAACTAAAAAAAATAAAAATATATTCTACTAAATTGGACATGCTCCTCCAAAGAACGTATTTTTATTTTCTCCACTTTCATCAGAAAACCTTACTTTTTTTTGATTTAAATAAAATTTGTATATGAACATTCCTACAATTATCAAGAGTAACGCAACACCTAAATAAATTACAAATGTGTAATCACCTTTTGTTGCTCCGCCTACAGATTCATCAAAAGAATTAGCTAAAGAAAATGCTGCTAAATCAGCAAAAGTATCATTTAAATTATCCATTTATTTAATTTAATAATTAAAGTTATTAAATCAAACTCATATACAATACGTTTCTAATATAATAACAAATACATCTTGTATTATTTTAATAACAATTTTACTTACAATAGAAGATTTAAATTCTACAGAAAATTTATTTTCGAAGTAAATTAAAACACAAGTGAAATATACTACTATTTTTTCTATAATATACTTTAAATATATATTAAAAAGATTAATATAGTTCCATTCATTTACAAAACTGCACATGGATGTATTGCTTTGTTTAATAAAAAAAGTATGAATATCAAGCATACCAGAGAGAATTCTATGGTAATTAGTTTTTTCATTTTTAATATTTAATAAATTACCAATTTTGTCATAACCAAATAAGTCTAAATACAAAATTTTACTATTATGTTCTTTATTAAAAATAAAAGGGTTAATTCCATCGATATATTTTGACTGATATAATATATTACCATCTATTAAATATGGTATGAAACAAGATTTTATAATAGTATCAATTATTTCATCTATATCTTTAAATTTTGATTTTATTCTTTTTTCCCCTTTTTTAATATTATAGTAAGTTATAAATAAATTATTGTTTACCTTGTCGCATATATCGTTAGGAATATGTTTAATTAAATATTGTTTAAGTTCTTTTACAGTTTTTAATTTGTGTGTTTCTTTAAATTCTTTATTAGCTATAATATATAATTGTGACATCAAATCGAGAGAATCAATAAAATAAAGAAATGCTGCAATAGAACCAATGCTACAACCTGATATTCTATTTATTTTAATATAATTTTGTTTTTCCATTTCTTTTAAAAAATAAAGAGCACCAATAAGATAACTACCGTTAAATATACCTCCATCTAAAACTAAATCTATTATTTGAGGTGAATTTACATTTTTTATGTTATCAGGTAAATTTTCAATTAATTTGCTAACATATTCTTTGACCATTTAATTATTATTTAAAAGTATTTACAAATTAAAATTATAACGAATAAAACTTAAATTGATTTTTATCAATTTTATTAATTTTATTAATTTTATTAATTTTATTAATTTTATTAATTTTATTACTTGACTTTTACATTTTTAATTAACCTATCAATAAAATCTTTTTCATTTTTGTGAGAAACATATATATTAATTAATTCGGCTGGAGAGTAAAAATTAGTTTTAATTTTTTCAAGTTTATTTATTTCTATAGTTTTTCCAAATAAATGATGAAATATTTCAGCAATAGTATTATGATTGGCATTACATAACTCATGAGTTATATCAATGCGCCCTGGTCGAACCAGCGCAGAATCTAATTTATAATAATGATTTGATGTTATAATAAGAATTCTTCCAGGTGTTTCACGAATACCATCCCATAAATTTAGGATATCATCCAGAGTAATAGGTTGTTCATTGGTAATATTAGAAACTGTAGGATTTGAATTACTATTATCCACATGACATATTCCTTGAATAACATCATTTATACTCATATTATTTATTTTTTTTGACTTACATTTTCTATTTGTATTTGTAGATATATTTTTTCTGTCTAATATTATATCTCCAATACAATCAATATCTTCAAATACAATAATTTTTTTATCAAAAGTTATACTTCTTCTTTCATTATTATCGTTATATGTACTTTCAAAGAAAAAATGGTCTAATTGTTGTTTTGTTTTAATTAATTTAAGTGATATGATAATTAAGTTTCTGTTAGTATAATTTGCAAGTGCTTTAATAAAAGAAGTTTTACCAGTTCCTGGTGGTCCATGGAGTCCTATACCGAGAGAATAAGGTATTCCCTTTTCATAATACCAATCACGATTATTTATAAAGAAATTTATTTTTTCAATAATTTGTTTTTTTCCTTCGAAAAAAATATTGTTAAATGTTCGGGTGCTTTCAAATAATTCTTCATTCCAACAATCATATAATGCGTCTTCATTATCTTTTTTAATTTTTTCAAGAGTATATATATACTTTTTATTACAACGATTATTTTTAATAGAAGATTTATAATTATTTGTTATATCATCAATATATTTTGTTAAATAAGTTGCATCATGAACATAAGAATAAATTTTTATTGTAATTTTGTCAATCTTTGAACTTATCTTTTCTTTTTCATTTGACATATCTTCCTCTTGAATTGTAGATTTTATATAAATATTCTCTTCAATTTTAAATGATTGATTTTGATAAACAATAAATATATCCATATTTTTTTTTCTACTCTCATTATCTTCAGAGTTTTGATAATTAGTATGTGATTCTTTAATTTGATAAATAGAAGGTATTTTATGCATATTTTTAGTAATAAAATCATTGCAGGCTTTAAAACGGTCACTGTAAGAAGAAGAAATAACATGTATTTGTGAAAAAACAGATGATGTAGAACATCTTTTCCCTTCAAGTATTATCATATGTCTTTTATAAAATAATGATTTTATAGAATCATAGGATAAATTTTTGAATATAGATTCGAGATTATATTCATATATATAATTTATAACATACCCTACTATTGAAAGTATTAGAGAAGACAAAATGGTATCAAAAGCCATATTGCCTGTTTTAAAATAATCAAAAAATGTGAATCTTACAACATTTGTATAATTACTTTTTAAAATATTAATAAAATTACTCATTGTATTGCTTATAATATTAATAAAAAAATGTTTAAATTGTTTAGTAATATTTAAAATCGGTTAAAAAAATAACACATTTTTAATTATTTTAAAATGCTGCAAAGTGATTTGTGATTTTATTTAGTGTGTAAAATAATAATCCAAATAATATACTCATAAATAAAAAACCGTTAATATTTAAATTTCCATCATTCGAAAATAAAATTGGAAAATATGTAAATAAAAATTTTCTAAAAAATGGAAGCTGAAACAAAAAGTAAATAACAGATAATAGTAAAGGTGTCTGTATTTCATTATACATGTCATCAAGTGAATTTTGTCTTTGTGTATTTCTACTGTAATTATCTATCATATCTTCTGTAGTTTCATAATTTCTAATATAGTCGTTTTTTTGTGGTGGCATAGGAACATAATTTGGTTGTGCATATGGGTCATTACTATGACCAGTTGTAATCATAGGAATATCTCTTGATGGTAATTGAGTTATACCGGTAGCGCTTGCTTGTTGTAATCCATTTACAATTTGACTAATAGTTGTTTGGTCTAAACTTACTGCTCCTTGAGATTGTTGTCCCTGTAATTGTCCTTGAGAAATTACTTGGTTTTCAGAAGCTTTTAAAGAAATATTATTTGAAATATTTCCTCCACTAACTGGGTCGGTTGGTAAGTCTAAAATACTTGTAGTTTCGCTCATAATTATTATAAAGAATTATTGATTATAATAATTACGTAAAGAAAAATTTATTCAAAATCTACAATTTTTGCATTAACACTACACTTTGTAGCAATAGTATTGTATTTTACACACTTATCATTATTTTTAAATATTTTATCTTTAATTTTTTCTAAAGGCGGCGCATGAAAAATAAGACAATCTTTGTCTTTACATACAGTTCTAAACAAAGATGCTAAACCTAAACCCAATAATATAGACATTATATATTTTCCTGTTTCTGTATGAACAAATTTTCCCAGATTTATTCCCATTTATATATTTTGTATATATTATTTAAGATTGAAGAGGTATTGATGATATTAATGATTCATCTTTGGGACATTCTACAACTTCTTCTTCAAAATAAAAACAATTTTCAGCTTTATCCTTAAATAAAACCTTATTTACATTTTCAGGACTCGGGTAAATATATATAGTTTTCATTTCAGGTCCTAAAATATATATAAAAAATATTCCTATTGCAAAGCTTACTAAAAATACTGGAATGGAAATATAATTTAAAATCATATATATTTAACATACAAAATAATGTGAAATCGTATTATTATTCAATAAGTAATCATATCCATGTTGTAAAATTTATGTTTATTGCAGAACATTTTAAGAACTTTGAATTATAGATGGTTTTAATAAAAATTTTTCTTCAGAACTACTGGTAGACTTTTTAGGTAATTTTTCTTCCTCTGAATCCGATTCTATAATTAACCCTGGTTTTTGTTTTTTATGATGAACAGGTTCATAACCAACATTATAATCAATTACTTTATCAACAAATGATGAATATTCCATACTTTTAATAGTGGTCTTGTTTTGTATTAAATGATATGTATTTTTGTCTATATTATAATAAACAAAACTTTGTTTGTATTTTAATGCCATTATTTTTCTTAATAAAGGTTGCAACTTCGTTATATAAATATCAACCGAATCTTTTACATATTGTGAATTTTCTGTTTGATTATATAATCTCATAGATTGCTTAATTTCTTCTATTAATATATAAGATTGTTCTAAACTTTCTTTTAATTCTATATTTTTTTCAGCATTATCAGTAATTTTTATATAAGTATTTAAATACTCTTCTAAAATGGAAGTAAAAGTATCTACTAATTCTTTTTCATCATTGAAATTTTCAATAGCTGATTCAGTTGTAATATATCCAAAAAGTAATTGGTTTTTGCTATCAATAATATTTTTTTTTGATTCTTTAATTTCATCCTCAAATTTTGTAATAATTCCAGGTAAATACGCATAAATACCTATTTTAATTGTTATATTTAAATTACAAGGGTCAGAAATAATTCCACAACGCGCTCTTAATTCTCTATATTCATCGTCTTCATTTTTGTAGTATTTGGTTGAAAAAATGGTGCCACCTGGTCGTTTACAATTGATACATTTAGGTTTTAACTGTAGATATTTTTGTCTTTTTTCTTTATCACTGAGCGAAGAATCATTCATAATTATTTTTTTGCTTTTCATGATTTCGCCTTCATATTTATTTTTAAGCTTATAATATTCATTTAAAGCAGATTCTGGAGACTCTATAGATTCATTAATTTTATTACCTTCATTAGATTGTTTATTTTCAGACATGGATGAAGATTTTCTGTTTAATAGAAAATTTAATGAATTTTCATTTTCTTCTTCTTTTTGTTCTTCTGGCTCTTTGCTATCATTAAATATTGATGAAGTAGCAGGTGTATTAGATTCAAATTCCATTATATATATTATATTAAATAATTTATAATAAATAATTTATAATAAATAATTTATAATAAATAATTTAATATACATTTTTTTTATGAATAATATCATATTCACTTTCCCATGAAGGCAATCCAGTTATTAATTCTTGATGAGCTATACGTTTAGCATGTTGAAAATTTTTAATTTTTGATAAAATATATTGTTGTTTTTGTTTATTATTTTTTTCAATTTCAACCGGTGTTAATCTTCCTTTGTATTTATAAATAAGTATTACTCCTAAAACAATTAAAAAGGCAATAAATAAACCAATATTAAAAACAGTGTTATGAAAATTATCTCTAATAATATGGCATTGTTTAAGAGTATGGTTTAAAAAATATTTGACTCCTGGCTCTGTAAGTGCTGGTTTAGAGAAATCATCGAAATTCATAATATTTATAGTTAAAATTTTAAATTAAATTATACATAATATCTATATGGCAAGTTCGTATTTAAATATAGTAACCTTTTTATTAACAACATTATTTTATTATTTGGCTATAAAACCAAGCTTAACATATGAAACATTTTCAGACCCTACTAAAATGAAAGATTATACCAAAAACAATTATATGTATTTAGCTATTTATTTATTATTGGTTATGGTAATACAATTTATTGTAAACGCATCAATAATTGCGACAACATGTGGTGGAAGTATTAGTGAAAATATGGGTGCAGCAGGAGTATTTACTTTTTTACCATGGACATTAATTTTTGGAGTTTTAGTTCTTGTATTAACTGTTTATCCAGGTTTTAAAAGTGCATTTTCAGATGTTATAGGTTATTTTTATGTATCAAGTTCTGCTAATAAATTAATAACAGAATTATTAATTGATAAAGATGTACAAAAAAAAATTGATAATGACAATACAATGACATTAGAAAAAAAGGAAGCCATGCAGAGTGCAGCAGATACAATTATTAAAATATGCGGTAACACATCTGTTTTAATTAATCAAATAGTGCCAGATAATTTTAATGATTATTGGAAAATACTAACACCTTTAATGAAATCCCAATATCAAACTGAAACACCTGAAACATTAGAAAAGAAAACCGAATTATTTGAATTGGTTGTAACTCGTGATAATGTAGGTGAATCGATGTGGTATATTTATACAGGTTTACTTTTGACATCTATTGTCCAACTAAAAATAACTACACGAGGGTGTGCAAGTAATCCAAAAACAATGGAACAAAATTATCAAAAGTTTTTGCAAGAAGAAGCTGTCGCAAAAGCAGCACAAGAAACAGCAACAAGTACAACCTATACTATTACCGGTTAATTTATATATTATTTAATACATATTATAAATAATAAAAATAATATAAATAATAATTCTAATATTTATATTATGGAAATAAATAAAACAAATATAATAGACAAGAATATAAAAATATTAGATGAAATAAGAGATTTAATAGATACGAATGAAACAATTGGATTTATAAAAAAATCTAATTTTATTTTAAATAATAGTTATTTAAATAAAGTAATATTTTTAACACATCATTTGAGCTTAAATTATTTTTTTTATAAAAAAAAATTTTATTTCACAAGAAATGGAATTTGGTATGAATATTTAACTGATAATTTGGAAATAATTAAAAAAGATGAAAAAAATGATAAATCATTAATAAACATAGATTTAGCTATAATAATAAGTAAAACCAAAATATATAAAATTTTTAAAAGAATTCTAAAAAATAATATTAAAAATCAAATATTAGGTCTTGTTGGTCTTGAAAAACCAGAAAATACAAATGAATATTTTAATCAAATAAAAGATTGTCATGAAGATTATCAAAAAATAGTAAATAGTAATGAAAAATCATATTTTTATCAAGTATTACTAACTTTATGTGAATATGTATTTATATACAATAAAGACGAACTTTATTGCAAATCATATGTAGATAGTGATAATAATAATGAATTTATATCTGAATCAATGAACCATAATGAAAATCTTGAATTAATATTAGATTAAAATAATCTTGGATATGCTACATAATACATAACAGCTAAATAACATAATATACCTAAAACAATTGAGAGAAGCCATATGGGTAATATAGTTTTATTTTTATATCCAACGCCAAATTCACGTATGCTACCATCTTTATTATATAAACAAGCCGGTTTACACATCTGAATAAATCCAAAAATTATAATAAATAATATAACAGCAACAAGAGTTATATTTTCTCGGATATAGTTTCTATACATCTTATATATAATTATAAACAATTTTTTATAATTATAAACATTTTTATTACTTATTTTAATATTCTTCTAAACTTTTATTTTATGCATCAAAATCATTATAATCATCATATTCTTCTTCCGGAGCGCCTGTTCCATCAGTATTACCATTATAGAAATCTTCATTCATGTATTCCATATCATTTACTTCCTCTTCAATTTCATCATTTACGGCTTGTTCTGTAGTATAATCTTCTATTAATTGTTCAATATCATCATCTGTAGCATTTTTATTTTTCTTTCTAATAATTGTTTCTGCTTTTGTCATTTCATCTCTAAATTCTTGTTCTTCATCATAGAAATTTTTATCTAAAACAGTTAATCCTTTTTGTAACCCCTTACTATATTGATTGAGTTTATTAATTTTTAAAATAGTATCAATATTTCTCTCTTCATCTGTTAAATTTTTAAGGCGGTCTGTAATTGAATTTTTTTCTTTTTCTCTTAATTTGAATACGCTGTCTTGAATTTCCTCATAAGATATATTAATTGTATCTTTATGATTTCTCATAATTTCAATAAATGCTACTAAAAGCTGGCTTGTATTTTGTCTTAATTCTTTTTTATTGCCAAATAATAATATTGTTTCAGTTTCAGACCTTGTCACAGATAAATCTACTCTTGTATCTCTCTCTTCAATGTATTCTACAGCAAATAAATCAGTTATCTCTTGTTCTTTTCTCACTTCGGTAACAATCATTTCTTCATTATCTGATAATTCAATATAATTAATAAGAACTCTCAATAAATAATACTCAAATAAAAATCTGCTGGTTCTTTCATCAAATACAGGTTTAAAAATTTTATCACCAATTTTAATAGTTGAAAAAGATGGAGTTTCTTTTGCCATTTTATTCAAATTTAATGAAGTTTTTTGTATAGTTGTCAATATATTTTGTAATATTGGAACACCATAAAACGTGTTTAACTTTTCATAGTAATTTTTAAAATAGGTCTTTAATTTTTTAATATGATTAGCAGAAAACCCAAAATAACTTGGTATAAATAAACTATTATGGTCAACATTATTTAATATAATATTTGGAAATATAGATACAAAATTTTCAATAAATGTTTTATAAAAATTAACAATATTATACATTTTATCATTAGATATTTTTATATCTTCATTGCGAGTTGATTCATCTGTCGACCAAACAGACAAATTATTTATAAATTCTCTTGCTTTTTTAATTGATGACCTTGTAATTTTTGACCCAGAATTTTTTTCTATAAATTCAATTATTTCTTCTCTCATTAATTCATTCTGTTTAATTAAAAAATTATTTAAATCTTTAACTTCACGTGTAGATTCTTGATTTGCAATATCATAAGTATCTAATGCGGATGTAATTAATTCTCTCAATGAAGGTTCAACAACATCATCATTCGCATCATTAATAGAGTTTATTAAATCTAATAAGCGAGCTATTGTGGAAATTTCAGTTATATCAAAATTTATATTTACTATATTACTTCTACCAATAATTTGAAGTAGTCTTAAAAATTGGTCATTAGTATAGTTCCTACCATCATCTTTCAGTTTTTTAATTATTCTATCGAGAGAGTCGTTTGGATTAATTAATGTAGATTCTGGTTTACCAGTGCATATTGGTATTAAATCATTTGGAATAAGAGCTAACGATTTGAATTTGCAAAAATATATGAAAGCCATATAGATTGTTTTTTCATTAAATTGATTACTAAGAGGAGGATAAATATTTTTAGTATTAATATCACTATATAATAAAGAAGCCTCACCATAGCTTGTAATATCTTCAATTATATTAGTTAATCTTGTAACAATTTGATTATATTCTTCTATAATTGGTTTTTTATCTATAAAATAATCTATAGTTGATACTCTGCCTTCTGTTTGACAGCAAGCATTTTCTAAATATGGTTCATTATTTGAATTATGTAATAATAAATGATTATTTTTTACAACGTTGCCTATTTCTTCTTGAATAGCAAGAGAGAACTTAATAATTTTTGAACATACAACTAATATACTTTCATTTTGATTACTTACACCATTTCTTAAGTCCCTTGTTAATGTTTTTTTAAATTCTTCTGAAATATTTACAAGGTGTCTAATTTTAAATGGCACAAGGGGAGGAAGAAATTGCGACCACTTTGCTATGTCATGTTCATTAGGAATGGCAGTAGCCGGATTAGTTAATAAGTAATCAGTTTTTTCTTCAAATTTTCTTTTTACTTCTGAAAGATTTAATAAAACTTCATCAACTGTTTTTTTTAATTTGCTTATAACAGTTTCACGTTTTCTTAAAACATTCCATGGTTCACCAGACTCTCGTATATCATATGCTACACATGCTACATAATTTAAACTGGATAAATCACCTGCACCCTCATAGGGATAACCATGAAAAGACCTAATACAACCAGGATGTGTTTTTCGTGTTTTAATGGACGGTATGGCTGTTTGTGTTGCTATTAAAAACATACCTAATGTATAGTATAAGAGAGACATATTATAAAAATCTTTATATGAAGGCATTTTTGACCCTTTTTCAGCCATATGTCTTATCTTTTCCTTATAATCAGATTCTGATTCAAGTGTATCACTCATAGCAGTTATAACACAATTAATAATAAATTCTTTTTGATTTTCCATATTTATTCCCATAGCCACAGAAAGCGCATTAATAATATTTGAAATCATTTTTGTTTGAGGTGTATTATAAATGATTGATTTTTCAGTTTCAGATGACATTATTTTGTTTCCAGCATCATCTTCCATAACAGAACGTGTTGTTATTTTAAAACCTTCTTCGTAACCTTCTTCCACATCAAAATCAACATGACAGATTGGCCACCCACTATGTTCATCGGTCCACCAGTCTCCATCATCACTTAATTTACCAATTCTACTTTTAATAATCTCAAGTTGGTTCAAATAATTTGGTTGGTCATTAACAAAAACTGCTGCAAGTTCAAATTTAAATCGAGGTAACAAAGGAACATTCGATATTAAACAATATAACCAAAATTGAGATTCACGTTCATTTAATGGACCAAACCCTTCAACTGGAGGACGTGTATATATATTAACAAATTTAATTATATCTTGTTGTTTTTTTACAAAATCCTTCTGATTTAAAATAAGGTTAAGCAATTTTTGGTTAGGAGATATAGGTTTTATAGATGGGTCTTCATCAATATTAGCACCTAATTTGTATTTTTGATTATTAAATTTTAACATACTATTTGTCTCCATTTTTGATAGAACTCCAATTATATCTGAAAAATAATCATATTTCTCTTTAATTTCCTTTTCAAAATCTTCTTTGGAAATTTTATATCTTGTATCAAATTCATTTATAACATCTTTCAAAAGCTTATTTTGTATACCAAGTTCATCTACTTTAATACTTTCACATTTGTCATCCATATTATTATTTGTAGGAACACTAATACACTTTTCTTGTAAATTACATAAAATACTGGACTCTGTGCTATTAATTATTTTGCTCATATCATTGTCTAATTCCCATTTATTGTCTCTGCGAACATAATAGTCGACTTCTTCATTTGAATTTTGATTATAACCTTTATATAAAATAGCATATTGTCCATCTATTACTTTTTTGTGACCGTCAAGTAACGTATTTGCAAGATAATTTGCTTCTTGTTCAGTAAGTTTATTTTTATTCATTAAATCCTTTGTTATATGAATTAATAATTCTTCAGGTGTTAATTTAATAATTTCTTTTTCATAATTATCTAAAATACCATAATTAGTTTTATCATATTTTTTATCAAAATATATAATTTTACCATTATCTGCATTTAATGAATCGAGTGATTTATAATATTTACTCAATGTCATAGTTTTACAAGAATCTTTTTCTTGTTCATTTTTTAGTAATGAATCATTTTTTTTCTTTTCCTCATCAAACAAATTTGAAAATTCACTTGGAAACATTAGAGGAACATTTTGTAATGATAATGCAGTTGTATAAAGTTTACTATAATCTTTTAAAATTATTTTTCGTAATATTTCAGAATTTGTAAAAACCTTTTCAACATCTTGTAAATCATAACCTTCTTCTATTACATTTTCTCTCAAACTATTTTTGGTCGATAATATATTTATGAGAGAATAAGCATTTGCGGTAATAATCGGCGTAGATTTTACTCTGTTTAACATCATAAACATTCTTGAACGTTCGGCGTATCTTTGATTAGATTTGGAAATTTGTTCACTTATAAATTTAGTAATTTCGATATATTGCATGTATGATAGGTCTTCTGTATAAATCAAAAAAGGTTCTAAATATGATACAACATCAACAATAGATAATCTTCCTGTAATATATTTTTTCATTAAATTAAATAAAACCTTTATTTTGGGTATTAATACATTAATAAATTTTTTGTAAAGTTCTGAATTTGTGAGCCCTTTTAAGTCATCACTTGTCAAATCAATTATATAACTTTTAATATCATTTGCAAAATTAGAATCGTTAAATTCAATACCTTTATTTAATTCATCAACTAATATGTAGTTAACTTGTGTTTTCTTTTTGAGAAACTCCCAGTAATTTAAAAAATGTAAATTCAGATTAGCTTTATCAATTAATGTAGAACCTGGAAGATTAATAGTGGAAAATTTAATAGCTGGTTCAGGTAACGTTATAAAAGATTTAATAGAAAGTATTTCATTAGGAGTCATATTTACACGAGCAGTAATGAGACGGCTACTTGTTGAGTTAAGTGTATTAAGTTTAGTTAATCCAAGATTATATCTTTCTATCACAAAACGACGTGTTCTAATATTATTTTGAGAAAAAATAGAAGAATACATATCTTCAAGATTATCAATTATAACATTCAAATCACAATTAATTTTTTTTTCCGCTAATATTTCGCTATTATTTTCATCTCCAATTAAATCAAAAGGTGTAAAAGAAGGAGTTAAATCATTATATAAAGCGGAATAATTATTTTGCTCTGTTGGCATTGTATTTGATTCATAATTTTGGATTATTTCATCAATTTTTGCAAGGTCTGTATTTAATTGTATATTAACAATATCAGGATTTTCTTCTGAATCTAATTGATTTACGTCATATACCTTTTTAATATTTTTAACGACTGGTAAAATCCAGTATAAATTTTGCTTGAATTTTCTAAAGTATGTTTCTAAAGGTTTTGTTGTTGCTTCAACTACCACAGCAGAATTAATATTACCATATTGGTCAAAATTCGAAAAATGTTCACGAAGTTGTTTAAACCTCTCAATAATAATATGAATATTATTCAAAACTCTGGGAGTTCTTTGAGCATTTGGTATAGTTGATAATAATTCGTCAAGCAAATCAGAAACTTGAACTTCTATGCTATATCTTTGCGCATGTTCTTTAACATCAACATATTGAACAATTGGTCCTAATTCTTCGTCACCAAATTTTATTTGGTCTGCACGAAGAATAAATTCTTTTAATTGATTTTTTATATTTTTTGTTGGAACTGCTATTTCTATTTTTTCAGTTGCCATTGTTTCATAATGTCTTGCTAATTCAGGCAAATTTTCTTCTATATTACGTGCTTCTTCACCTTCTTCTAAAATTTCTCCTTCATCTTCTAAAATTTCTGGTTTACGAGGTTTTTGTGGTTTCTCTCTAATTTCAATATTCTCAATAGGTAAATCTTCAGGAAGACCTTTATAATCAAAATTTATATAAAGTATATCTCCATCAATTGTTCGAACTTCAATCATATCTTCTTCTAAATTTGTAATTTCGCCTGTTAAAATGACAGGAAATTCACCACCAAAATAAATATTAATCCATTTACCTGGTAACAAATCATTTTGCTTTGCATAACTTGCAGTTTCACTTCTGCTTAAAAGTGCTATTTTTACGATATTACCGTCACCAATAATACCATCTTCATTTATTTTCAGTTTAATTCTTTCAATTGTATCTACATTTATTAAAAAAGTTTTTAATTTATCAATATAATCAATTATAAATGTCTGATTATTAAGTTTATCATTTAATGGGTTGGTAATTTTAATCACATCACCTAATTGTAACTCTATTATAGTATCATTTTCATTTGCTTTTTCAAAATCAATTGGGCTTTCTGATGAGTTTGATGACATTTGTTTCTATATTTATTATAGAAATTTTTATGCTTAAGTAAAAATCAATATAAAATATAGTTTAAAGACAATTTAATAATAATTTTATTGATAATGATTAATCCAAATAGCGTTCTTATTGCTAATTTATCACATATACCAGGTTTCAATGTTCTTCTTCACGATGATGACAATACAAATACAAATATACTAAAATTAAATAAAGTTGTTTGTAAATCAACTAATAACCAAACATATAAAGTAATCAGATATGACAAAAAATTTTTGGCATATGATTTAGTAAAGACATATGGTTTGGCAAGGTCAATTGTAGTAAATAGTGATAATAATGTAATATCTTTCTCTCCACCTAAATCAATTCCATCTGATGAGTTTATTCGAAATTATTTTGATAATAAAGAAAACATTGTTGCTGAAGAATTTGTAGAAGGAACAATGATAAATGTGTTTTGGGACCCCAAAATCGGCTTGTCTGGTGCTTGGGAAATTTCTACACGTAACACGATTGGTGCAGCGTCTTCTTTTTATAAATCATCTAATTCAAAAACATTTCGGACTATGTTTTTGGAAGCAGCAAAGGCTGCAAATTTAGTATTAGATTTATTAAACCCATCATACAGTTATAGTTTTGTATTACAACATCCTGAAAATAGAATTGTTGTACCTTTTAAAGAAACAAAATTATATTTGGTTGCTATTTATTATATTGATAACAGCGATAAATCAAATATTAATGTTCATTCCATACATATGACTGATGTAAAAAAATTTGATTGGTATGGTGCAAATATTTACTTTCCACAAAAATATGCATTTGAAAAATATTCTGAATTAATTGAACAATATGCATCTATGAATACAAGTTATGATACGGTAGGAGTAGTATTACACAATACTATAACTGGTGAAAGAGCTAAAATTCGTAATCCAGTTTATGAACAAGTAAGAAATCTACGCGGTAATCAACCAAAACTTCAATATCAATATTTGTCTTTAAGAAAGGAAGGAAGAGTAAAAGATTTTTTACAGTTTTATCCTGAAAATAAAAAAGAATTTTCATCTTTTAGAGACCAACTTCATTTGTTTACTGATACTCTTTATTTAAATTATGTTTCTTGTTATATCAAAAAATCAAAGCCTCTTATTGAGTTTTCACAACAATATCGCACACATATGTTCAATATTCATAAAAAATATATGGATGAATTAAGAGAGAAACAATTATTTATTACTAATACCTTTGTAATAAAATATGTGAATGAATTGCACCCATCACTTTTAATGTATTGTTTGAATTTTCACATGAGAAAGCGTAATGTAGATTATATTTCAGCGGAACAAAATATTTAATTAAAACTATTTAATAAAAAATTATATTTTTATTATTATTTAAACATAATTTATTATAATAATTTATAATGCCAAATGATTGTTGGAACCATTTAATTATTACCAGTGATGATATAGAAGAACTAAAAAGGCTTGTGGAAGATGAATTTCAAATTGTAGAAAATGGAGAAAAAGTTTGTAAAAAAAATGTCCATATTCATCAACAGTGTCCAAGAGGTGTTGCATTAGAATTTTTAAGTGGATGGGCACCTCCTTTTGATTTTTTGGAATTATTAATTCATAAATATCCATCATGTAGAATTAAAAATAGGTGGGATGAAGAAGGAGGAGGAGAAGGTATTTGGATTGGAGAAGCAGGCACTATTGAGTGTGATTATTGTTGGCATGATTTATGTATAGAAGCTCAAAATCATTTTTTTATGGATGAAAAAGAGATTATAATGCAAGAAGAAAGACTGAATAAAGAGGAAGAAACAAAGGAAGAAACAAAAGAAGAAACAAAAGAAGAAACAAAAGAAGAAACAAAAGAAGAAACAAAAGAAGAAACAAAAGAAGAAACAAATAGCAATTCAGAATGTGTTTTTAAACCAAAAAAAAAAATAATTAGTTTAAAACGTCAATTCAACAATGAAGATATATAAATAAAATATTTTATAAAATTGTTAAAATATTTTATGTTTTTAATATTATTTATTATTTATTATTAATTTTTAATTTTTAAATAATTTTGTCATTTCTTTTTTAATTTTTCTGAAAATATCTTTTGAATCAGCAATACATTCTTTCAAATGTCCTTTTATAGTTGCCTTTTCAACTGGTTCTGTATATGCAATTCTAATAATGCTATCATTATCATGTGGATGCATTTTTTTAAATCCACAGAATGTAAGAATTTTTGTTTCATAAAATTTGCTATATAGGAAATATTCTAATACTTTCCCTAATGTATAATCTTCATTAACAAGTATGACATCAAAACAATTTGACATTGTATTTTGAGAATTTATAATTTCCAATTCATCTTTTTCAATAATCGTATCGAGTTCGTCCAATTTTTCTATTAAAATTTCACAAGCTTTATCAACAATTTCATTATCACTATATACTCCTACTGATTGAACAATAAAATCAAAACTGTCTCTTTTTGTAATACGCATTCCATCAAGCAATTTCCAATTTTCCGCTTCAAAATCTATTTCTTCTTGACTTTTACCTTCATCTTTCCATGATTGTTTTTTTCTTGCTAATTCAGCGTCTTGTAGAACACTGTCAACGGTATAACCATAAGAACAAGTTGCGACTGAATTAAACATTCCATCTTCTTTTGCTGTTCCAATATCAAATTCACAAGTTAAATGAATTTTTTCGCCCTGTAGCTCTTCAGAAACTTTAGGTCGTAGTCGAAGAAAGTCAATATAATCTCCAGTGTAATCATTTGCTGGGAAAATTTCTCTAATCATATCTTGTTGAACAGGTTTTTTAGTGTCAACATCTTTAATTACAAATTGTTCTGTTGTAACAAACATAATGGTATCTGTATTATTTTCCACATTTACTTCCAGATAATATTTTTTTAAAGGAAAACCGGCAATGTCTTTAATGTGTATAGGAATACAACTCAATCTTTGTTTTATAACTTCATTATTTAAACGACTTGTATTATTAATAATATTAGCCTTATTTTTATCATATGGTGTAGTTCTAAATATTATTAAAGGAATATCAGATATCATTGTTCTTCGGAGAGCATTAGCTAAACTTACATTTACACCACTCAGTGTAAATCCAAGCATATCACCGTATTCTGGTCTGTTATTTAGTTGTACTTGAGGATTCATTGTATTTAATATTACTTTATATTTAAATTGTAAATTTAAATCATTTTTTTTTAAAATGAGTTAAATATTATTTTCAATTAACTAAGTATAGTTTATAATGAGTTGTATTTTATATTATAGTAATTATTGTGAGCATTGTAAAAAACTTTTACAAACAATATCAAAATCAAACACACAAAATGATATACATTTTATTTGTATTGATAAAAGAGTAAAAGATAATAACAATAAAACCTTTATAGTTTTAGAAAATGGGCAAAAAATAATTATGCCAGAAAATGTTACACGTGTTCCCGCATTACTTTTATTAAATCAAGGATACCAAGTATTATATGGTGAATCTATTTTACAACATTTAAAACCAAAACAAGAAGTAGAGGTAAGAAAAGCAACACAAAACAATATGGAACCAATGGCTTTTTCATTTGGAGGAGGAGGCAGTTTTGGAGATATCGTTTCCGACCAATATAGTTTTTTAGACCAAGCACCTGAAGATTTAAAAGCAGATGGAAATGGAGGTATGAGGCAAATGCATAATTATGTCGATTTAAATTACAGTGATAAAATGACTATGCAAACCCCAAATGATGAGCAGGAATATAAAGGTGCAAATCGAATAGCTGAAGATGGTTCAAAAGATTTAATGGCAAAAATACAAGCTCAAAGAGATAGCGAAATACAAAATATCACTAAAAATAGACCGCCAATGAGTTTATAAAAAATAAAATAAAAAATAAAAAATAAAAAATATAATTAAATAATTTATTTATTAATTTAACAATAAATTAATTTAAAAAGAAAAATATAAAAATAATTAAATATGGCTAACAATATTCTCACTGCTTTTAATGACCATTTTATTGATTTTGTAAATGATATTCAAACAGTTTTCCCCCAAGATGCTGATGTATTAACAGCAAAAAATGCTTTAATCGCTATTAGAAAAGCAAATCCAAAAATGATTGTTAAAATTTGGAATTCATTTATTGTAGGAAATTATAAGGGAGAAATTGAATCAGGTAATTTGGATTTTTTTATAAATAAAGATTATTCTTCGGATGTTTCTTCAGCTGCAAATTCTGATAAAATAATGGAGTCTATTAATAGATTACGTGAACCTATTAAAAATATGACTCCAGAAAATCAATCAAAAGTTATGAAATATATTCAAAATTTAACCAAGCTTGCGGAATTATGTGATAATTAATACTTATTTTACACCCTTGATTAAATAAAATAAGTATTTATCCAAAATATTTAAATTGTTCATTATCTTCTTCATCTTCTTTTTTGTTTTCTAATGATTCTTGCTGAATCAATTCTGAATTAGATGTTGTATTTTCTTTATCGGAAGAACTCTTTCTTGTTAATTCATCGTATTTTTGTAAAATAAATTCAAAATCTAAATCATTTTTTATATCAGTAAAATCAGAGGGGGTAAAAAACCACCAACTTTCTTTATCAAATTTGCCTACTTCTTTAACTGATTCGATAGCAGCGGTATAATAAGAAGATAATAATAAATAAACATATACAAAATTTATAAATTTATCATCAATTTTAAAATCACTATTTTCTTGATAAATATTTAAATAATTACCATAATCTTCTATATAATTTTTAAACATAGGCAATAATTTATCATTTTCACCAGTTTTTTTATTTTCTTCATTTTCAAGTGATTTATTTCGAATAATATTCTCTACAAGGTCTGGTATAGCTCTTAAATAAGCAAAATCAATTCCAGTTACATTAAATTGTAAATCTTTTTGTATTAAAGGTAATTTTTTATAAGAAACATCCAATTCTTCTTTTAATTTTTTTCTCATATCTACAGTTTTGCTAATTTGTTCATTGATTTTTTGTTCATTTAAAGTAGATTCTGAATCAGCAAAACCCATTCCTTCATTTTCTTTCTGTAATTGTTCATTAAAATTAGATTCTGTATCATTATTACCAATTTCTTCATTTTCGCTTGTTTCTTTATCTGTTTCGCTTGGGTTCCCATTTAAATCAGTTATTACGTCTGCTGCAGCATTCGTTTCTTCGTTCACTTTTAAATTAGAACCATTATCAGGAAGAGGCATTGGTTGACTTTCTATTTGTTTTATTCTCTTATTACATTCTTGTATTAAATTTTTACACTTTTGTATAAATTGCAATAAATTGTTTAAACCATTTTCGTCTGTATATATACTCTTATATGATTGGTCTAATGATTCAGGTATTTTAGGGTCATTTTTTAAATAATTATACACATTGTTATTACTTACCACATCATCTGCTTTTTTTTCAGCATTCTCTAATCCAGCTATTATTCTTTTAAGTTCTTCAATATTATTTTCTTGTTTGATTGCATTTATAGAATTGTCATATTTATTTTCATCAATTTCAGGAAACTTATTATCGGGGTTCTCTGGAGAAGGATTTATGTTTATATAATTATAAAAATCACTTACTATTTTTATTGTGGAAGAATCTGATGTCTGTAAATCTTCTGATGCTGGTGTATCTTGTATATATTGATTTGCAACTTTATTTTTTAATATTTCAATTCTATCTACAAATATATTTAAATTGTCAATAATATTGTCTGATAAATATTGTGGATTACTCTTTTTTTCCTTAAACTTTATTGTTTTATTATCTTTAATTTTGTCACTCTCGGTTATAATTTCTTGAGTTTTAACAAGAGCATCTTGTAATAATATATCTGTTTCATTAAGTTCTTGAGAATCCATTTTTGGGATTGCTTCAGTAGCTGCAATATATTCATTTTCATCAAGTTTAATTGCTTTTATTCCTTTATTTCCACCAGGAACATCATATCTTACTAATCTTGATTTTTGAACATATTTTTTGTCATATACATAATTTAAAAATGTTTTAACTTTTTCAACATCTTCAGCTGAACCCCCTCTTTGTCTAGCAGTTTTTTTATTATGTTTTTTATGTTTTTTATTTTTTTTAGACATTTTATTTTTAACTTTTTTATTAATTTTTTTAGTATATTTTTTCTTTTTAAGTTTCTTAACTGTATAATTTTTCTTTTTATTTTTATTTTTTTTTGCTCCTCCAGATACAACAGGGTCAACATATTCGTATTCAATATTATAAACTCTTTTATTTGGATTACGTGTAAAATATAATTTAAAATAAAGATATTCAATCCATGGTATATTACCAGTTTCATTTTTATTTTGACTTGCTTGAAAAAGACCAGATGGGTTAATTATTTCATCTTCGAGTATAGTTTGACCAAATTTTGTTAAATTATCGGCTTGACTCCTAAAAAAATCACCGTTTAAAATTTGTGTAAACTTATAAATAAAAAAAGCCTTTACAAATGTTGTTGTAAGGTCATTTTTTTTATTAAAAAATTTAGAATATGGAATCACTTCAACAGTCTCTCCCATTATTGGTGTACTTTCAATATTCTGTAATTTTTGATTTAAATTTGTTAATCTTAAAATAGGAATTGTTTCAAATTTATTTATATCACTACTATTCATGCTCAATTGTAAATTTACCATTAAGTTATTTAACTTATAACCTTCCCATAATTGTTTCCAATTTTTTGATAATCTAATCGTTGGATTAGGCGGACATTGATAATTAAACATCAAATTTAATAACTCAAAACAACCATGGTGATGATGATTGACTTGAAATTTAGGACAAAAAGTAAGAAGGGGTCTCTCTAATATTTTCCAAAATGATTTCATATCATAACGTCTTAAAGTTAAAACAGTAGGAAATCGTCTTGGCAGACCAATATTAACATCTAAAAATTGATGTCTCATTTCATATTCATACCCTGCAACAATAAACGCAAAAAGGCCTATATGTTCAGATGTATAATCTGTAATAGCATCAAGAGCTTCTTGACCATATTCATTAAAAGTTTTTTTAACTTTATCTTGTGAACCAGCAATCGAATAGGCCTCATCTATAAAAACAACTTTACCAAGAGCCTGTGTTAATTCATTATATACTTTTGGTGCGGTTTGCCCTGTATAAGCACCAATAATGTCTGGCTTTTTAATCTCTTTGAGGTCACCTAATGTTAAAAAACCAGACCATTTTAATGCCATACCAACAATAGCGGATGTATAACTTTTACCAACACCTGGTGTGCCCATTAAAACTAAATTAAAATAGTCATAAGAAGGAATAACATTTACATGTTCATTTTTTGAATTTGGGTCTTCCACATAAGAAGTTATATAACTAACAATTAATTTAGATATGAGAGCTCTCCATTCAGGAACAGAATCAAGATTTTTACATTGTTGAATAAATTCATATAAATTATTTTTAACATAGTTTGTTTTAATGTAATGTCTAATAAAAAATTTTTTTTTACTAATTTCATTACCATAACCAAAATCATTTTTTAATGGTTGGTCTAACTTATTAAAAATTTTGTCAAATATTTCTTCATTTGTTTTTTCATTTTCAGATTGTTCTATAAATGAATCAAAAATTAATTTATCTATTTCATTATTTTTATCACTTATACTTTGTATTTCATCTATTTTTTTCTGAATTTCATCGGATATATTTGTTAAAGTAGTTTCTGTACTGCTTACTAACTTTTCAAGTTCCTCTGTTTGTGATGTAATAGTTGAAATACACTTTGATGCAGATTGTTTTATATTTTCAATCGATTTATCCACTATTTCATTCATTTTATCTATTTTGTCTTTTAAAGTAAGTTTTTCATTATTTACTGCATCAACTTCATTTTCGTATTCTTTAATTTGTTTTGCTAATGAATTATAATTTTCAAGAAAATGTTGCCCCATTTCATTATTAAAAGCTACACTTTCTTCTAAAGCTTTTTGAGCATTTTCAACAGAAGCATTTACTTTTTGATTAGAAAACTCTGGAGCATTTGGTATATTCGGTTGCTGAATATTTTGTTGGTTTGTTGATGTTGGTTGTGTGGAGGTATTTGCTGTGGGTGTTGGTGTTTGAGATGATTGTCCTTGTAATAAAGCAATATGTGATTCTATTTTTTCTTTAAACTGTTGTAGAGGTCCTATAAAATCTGAATTTAAATTTTGTTTTGATAATAATTCATCTATTTTTCTTTTAGTATTTTCCGCCTCATTTAAATCTTCATTTTCAATTTCTTTATTTATTTCGTCTTCTTCATCTTCATTTGTTAATAATTCATCATCTCCACTATCATTTTGAATATTTAATAAAAAATTGTCTAATTTGGATCCACCTCCTATTAAATTAAAATTATTATTTTGTATTTTAAGTTTCATTACAGTTTCCTCTAATTCATCTAACTGAAAATAGCCTTTATTTACAATAAATGGATTATTAACAGCATTTTGAATTTGAAAAAGTAAATAAAGCATTTGTATTGCTAATATGGAATTAGTTGTTGTTTTTTCTCCAATTAAATCATAAGTTTTTAGAACTATTGAATACTTATCCGAAATTGGTTTAAATACATTTATTTCACCCGTAAAATCAGTAGTACCATAAGTTTTAATACCTCCTTTTTGTTTTCTTCCACCCGATATATCACCAAATAAATTATCTATCAATTGTTGATTACCTTCATCAGTTCCTGAATAATCTTTTATTGCATCTCTAATTTTTTCTATATTCTCCTCATATTCTTTAATTAATAAAAGATATTTTATAGTTCTATTTCTATCATCATAATCTCTCTGCATAATTTCTCCACTTTTGTCTCCAATTTTATTGTAATAAGATTCAATCATTCGTTTCAAATCATTAGAATTAACTTTTTTAACCTTACTATCATCTAAAATCATTTTTTCAATATTCTGTTTTTGGTCTTCTTGAATAGTTATATCTCCAATAAAATTTTTTTTGTTATCAGATTTTTTTCTTTTCATCAATTCATTTACTGATTTTATTTTTTTTTCATAAAACAAAATAAGGTTTTTTCCATAATTTGATAATCCAGTAGAAATACCTGTTGTTCTATAATTTGAATCAATTATTCTTTTACTATTTAACCATTCATTATTAGATGGAGTATTTTCTAAATCATAATTATCATCCTCTTTGAATAAATCCTCTATTTCTTCAGGATTATATTCTGGTTCTTTACTTGTTAGATTATCATTTTCATTTTGCGATGCATCTTGATTTTTATCATTCACATTTTCATTATCTGGTTTTGAATCTGTATTTAGTTCTGTATTTAGTTCTGTATTTAGTTCTGTATTTGGTTCTGTATCAGCCATATATATATGCAAATAATAATTTAAATTTAAAAAAACATAAAATATTATTTGCTTATATATATGTCACAACAAGCTCAACAATCACAGACTAAACAATCATCAAAAGGTACAGGGTTATCAGCGCCTATAGCTGTACAGATAGATAGTCTTAATCATGTTGAAAGTTTTATAAAAAAATTTAATATCACTAAAAATACTTCAAAACGAGAAATAAATTTAAAATTAGCAGAAAATAGAATTAATAGCATAATAGAAAGTGGACTTACAAAAGGTAAAATATTTATGGAAAATGGTAAATATTCAATAGGTGGTAGAGAAAATTTATCTAAACAGGAAATTATACAAATAATAGCAGAACAATGTAAAGAAGAAATAAGAGAACTGATTTTAAATATGAGTAAAAATATCAATTTAGTTTTGGAAAGAGTTGAAAGAGATGATGAAAAAAAAAGAAATTTACAAAAGATAAATCAACTTCAAAAAGAAGTAAAAACTTTAGCAAAAAACCAACAACAATTAAATAATACTCTTCAAAGACAAAAAAAAGATTTATTAGAAGCGACGTATAAACAAGCAAGGGTAGAATCACAAATAAGAACAGAAATTGCACAACAAGAATTTCAAAAAACAAATGCTCAACTTACAGGACAAGGATTAATGCAAGGATTAGACCAATTAAAACAAGGCATAAAAGGTCAAATCCAACAAGCACAATCACAACAACAAACTGCTAATATACAAATTGGACAAGCAGTGCAGCAATCAAAAGCCGCTAATTTAAATATGGCAAAGTTTTTAACTCAAACAACATTAGATGAAGAAAGAAATAAAATTTCTAATGATAGACTACAAGTTGCCAGAGATGCAAACCAAATATTAAGTAATCAGTTAAAAACTGCTCATGACTTAAATGATTTAACACAACAAGGTCTTGCGCAAAATATTCAATTAAGAAATTCAATGGTTACAGGTTTTAATAATATAACTTCAGCAATAAATACTAATAGTGCTTCTCAAATATCTGCTATTAATAATGCAAGTGCAGCTCAATTACAGGCTCAAACACAAACTTCACAGGCTGTTAATGCAAATACTCAAGCTTTAAATGCTGCAAGTGCAGCTCAATTACAGGCTCAAATGCAAACTACCCAGGCTGTTAATGACTTATCACAACAATTAGGAACAGACATGCAAAAGCTAAATAGTAAGGTTGCATCAATGGATGCTAACTTACAACAAGTAGGAAGTCAATTAACTGATGTAGCGAGTAAATTAGCAAAGACAGACCCAGAAAAAATTCAAAAGATTCTTAAAGAAATCGGCAATTGTGAGATGGGTTTTCCGTATAAAAAAGTATCTGGTGGTTGGAGATGTTCTGGTGGTACACATTTTGTTTCAGATGCTACTGTAGCTGCTAAATTAGGAATCTAAAACAAATATTATAAAAAATAAAATATATATATTAAAATTAGTTTGATTTAAATAAATAATTTTTATAATAAATAAAATGGCAGACGATGCAAAAATAGTTCCTAATGAATTCTCAAAGGTGATTAAGGATTTTATTAGAGATTTAAAAACTACTTTTCCAGAATATTTATCATTAATTAACAAATGGTGGAAGCCTTCTTCTCATTTTGATTATATTGAGGAAGAAGATGAAAGAATGAAAGCAATTTTAAATTCAGAACAAAAAAGTATTCAATTACTTTTTAATTTTTGTCAAAAAAAATTACCTTCAAGATTTTTTGATATTTTATATCAAAATGAAGAAATTTTTAAAGAAGATTCAGAATTTGATACAGAATTTTTACCACATATTCATTTTAAAAATCTATGGCAATGCGAAATTACACAAAAAACTCGTGAAACTATTTGGAAATATTTACAATTAATTATGTTTTCTATTGTTGGAACATTAGATAATAAAGATGCTTTTGGTGATACAGCAAAATTATTTGAAGCAATCAATGAAGAGGAATTTAAGAGTAAATTAGAAGAAACTCTTACACATATTCAAGGATTATTTGATTTAAGTGGTAATTTACCAGAAAATAATGAAAGCACACCAGAATCTGGAATTAATATGGAAAATATACCTAATGCTGAAGAAATTCAAGACCATATTACCGGAATGTTAGATGGCAAATTAGGACAATTAGCAAGAGAAATTGCTGAAGAAACAGCATCTAATTTAAATATGGATATGGAAAATGTAACTGACATGAAAGATGTATTTCAAAAATTGATAAAAAATCCAACAAAATTAATGGGATTAGTAAAAACAGTAGGAGATAAATTAGATTCAAGAATTAAATCAGGAGAATTAAAAGAATCGGAACTTATTTCGGAAGCAACTGAAATGATGAATAAGATGAAAAATATGCCCGGTATGGAAAACATCCAAGCCATGTTAAGCAAAATGGGTTTGGGAGGAATGGGAGGAAAATTAAATACTGGAGCTATGCAAGCACAATTGAATAAAAATATGAAAATGGCTCAAACAAAAGAACGTATAAGAGCAAAAGCAGAAGCTAATTTAAAGGCTAAATTAGAAAAACAATCAGAGCTAAATAACAATCAAACTCAATTAAAACCAGAAATTTCAGATGAGGAATTATTAAAAATATTTAGCTCTGGAGAAAAGATAGAGAGAACACCTCGAGGCACAAAACCAGTTGAAAATCAAAATAAAAATAAAAATAAAAAGAAAAATAAGAAATAAATTATTATTTTGAGGATATAATTATTTATATTTATTTTTAAATGAATATAAATAAATATAAATAATATTTATATTAGAAATGTTTGAGGACTACGAATCTTCTGGTAAGCATATGATTTGTGATTTTAAGAATATTAAAAATACTGAATTATTAAATGATTGCTTAAAATTAAATAATATTTTAAAGCATATTTGTAAAGAAAATGATTTTCAAATACTTAATGAAATACAGCATATTTTTGAACCAATAGGTTGTAGCATTTTATTTTTATTATCAGAATCTCATATATCTATTCATACGTTTCCAGAAAAGAATCACATGTCGTTTGATATTTATACATGTCGTCAATATAAAGATAATGAGGTTTATAATAAAATATTTCATTTTTTAGTAGATAAATTAGATGCATCAATAGATAGCAAATGTAAAATAATGAATCGTTATTTTTGACATTTATTTTAATAATAAATATCAATAATATAATTTTAAAATTATAATAACATATAAGTAGTATAATAAAATAAATTGTTTAGTAAAATAAAACTTGTTAATTTTAGTATTTGTTTTGATAAACTTTTTTAAAAGATTTATATATATATAATGACAATTCAATTTTGGTCAAATGATCCTACTGTATTATTTAATAAAGATTATATTTTTGAACTATGGCCTACAACAAATATGTGTTATGAGCAAAAATTAAACGCTATAACACGATTAATTATATTAATTACTATTTTAGGATATATTTTAACTATGTCATCGAGGATTTTAATTGTAGGCGCTTTAACATTAGGTGTAATTTTAATTTTGTTTACTATGAGAAAAAAAAAAATAACAAAAGAAATGATAAATGAAGGTTTTAAAGTGGAAGGAAATGAAGTAACCGGGATGTTTGATAAATCTAAACAAATAGTAAATCCTGTAACACTACAATCTGTCTTGAAATCTGAATTTAAAGAAGGAACAAAAAAGAATCCATTTAGCAATGTTTTATTAACTCAAATAATGGATGACCCAGAGAGAAAATCAGCGCCACCATCTTTTAATGTAGATGTAGAAGAAGATATTACAAAAAATGTTAAACGTGCTGTTCAAATGATAAATCCAACTATTAATAACACAAATAAACAATTATATAGCAGCTTATGGGATAATTTTCAATTGGACCAATCTAATCGTATTTTTTATAGCACACCTAATACCAGGGTAACAAATGACCAGACAGCGTATGCAGAATTTCTATACGGCACGATGCCCTCTGCGAAGGAATCTAATGCTGACGGTGCTTTTGCTCGTGTTCAAGACAATTACAGATACACATTATATTAATTTTTAAAATATATTTATTTATGTGAAAAAATTTTTTATCATTATTTCCATTATTTTATATCATAAAAATTACAAAAAGGGATATAAATATTACGCTTATATGGTAATATTAATAAAATGTATAATTTTCTGTATTAATTATATCACAGAGTTTATCTAAATCACTAATAGGTTTGCCAAAACCCATCACTCCAATTGTTTTAACATCAATATATTTAATTTTATCAATATTAATTTGAATATATCGATTAGGGCCTACGCCAAGATATATCATTGCATGTTTTGATTTTTCCTTTGGATTTGAATTATTTTTCATTCTTAATGAAGCAATAATTCCTCTAAAATAATATAAATCATCTTTTATATAATAATAACAATCTGGAAAGAAATCTATAGTATTCATTTGCCAATATCCATAATTTTTAAGTTGTTGATATACATCATAATTATGAATTTTTTTTCTTCTATTTAAAGCATAAATTGAGACATCATCTTTATTTATTTTTTCTATAGATAAATCAACATCATTTAACTTTGCTTCATATAAATGCACCCATTTTTTATAAGAACTTTCACAATTATTTAATGTCGCCTTCCAAAATTCTTTCGGATAGTTTGCTTTCATATACGCTAATTTCCAAACAAGTTGTGCATAGGAAAACGCATGTGATTTACAAAAACCATAACGTGATAAATTAGACAGTTTTTTTAAAATTTCTTTTTGCTCATTTCTATTGAGGTGACATATAATTTTTTTAAAATCATCAATTCCTTCTTTATCACCTTTAGCAAAAGCTCTTCTATATTTATCCGCATCAGCATTACTTACATTAAAATCTCGAGAAATAATATCAATTGCGTCATCATCAAATATAATATGTTCATCAAAATTTTCACTTGATTCCACATTTCTTGCATCTTTCGCTGCTGGACGAATAATAGATAAACAGACTGCCATATCATAAACACTTTTTGGTTTTATTTTCATTAAAGCCTTTCGCATTAATGGCGATTCTGCTAATGTAATTCCTATATTATCACCAGCTGCCAACATATCAGAAGTTTTTTTATCATATGTAAAATCTTCAAAATTAATAGATTTATATTTATTAATTTCGTAAAGCTGTGAAATAGCACGACTTGATAAAATATCTATTTTAAAATTTTTATCTTTTGCAATATCTATTTTATTTAATGAAACTTGATATAATATTTTGTCTTTTTTACCATTTTCATTTAATAGTAATTCTTTTGGAACACCAGTAGGATAATATACTATACCACCACAATGTAATGAATAACAACGAAATGTATTATCAAGCTTAATTTTCTCTTCTCTTATAAATTTTTGCGTTTCTCGAGGTAATTTAGCAATTTCCTTTTCAATATCATTTTTACCAATAAATTTATGAATACCTGCATTCCTAATTGCTTGACGTAAAGCTGATTTATCATGATAATAAACATGATTGCTTATTCGAGCTATTTTTCCAGGCCATTTTAATTCTATTTTTAGAAATACTTCATCCCTTAAATTATGAGGAAAATCAAGGTCAATGTCTGGTAAATTATTTCGGTATTCATTTAAAAATCGAGCAAATTTTATATTATATTTAACTGGGTCAATGTGACTTATTCCAAGCAAATAACAAATAAGAGATGAACCGCACGAGCCTCTTGTTACATGGGGAATATTTTTTGTTATTTGTAAAATTTCGATTGCTTGTAATAAGTGAGAAATTAATTTTTTTTCATAAATCATTTTAAGTTCATAATTTAAGCGCTCTAAATATTCGGGTTCATCAGGAACCTCACGAATAAATAATGCGACTAAATCTGATATTTCATAGTTTTTTTCCAAATCTATAGATTTTTGGTTTAATCCTTGTTCTTGGTCTTGATTTAGTGGATTTACCATTGTCAGTGAATTAATCTTAATTAATTTTGAGTTTGTAATTATTTTATCGTAATCATATTGCCACGGAAATACCTCGTCTTCAATATTTAAATAACTATTAATATTGGAACAAATAGTAAATGAGCTTTTTGCTTTTACATCTATAACCAGTCCAAACTTTTTTTTTCTCTCCTTATCTATTCGTAAAACTCTTCCTATACATTGAACAAAAACTTTAGGACAACGATTTTCTACTTTATCAAGAAAAACACAACAATCTAAATTTTTTATATCAGAGCCTTCACGATGTTTGCATGCACAAAATAAAATAGCACAAGAATATGCGTTTTCAAAATCTGAATAACCTTTATAATTTTTTATTTCGGTATTATTTTCATCACTTGTATCAATACAAATTAAATAGTCTGGAAAATAAATTTGCCATAATTTAGCCATACTAATACATAATTCAATCATACCACACCAAACTATTATTTTTTTATAGTGAATTTGCTCATCATTTATTATATCTTTAATTGATAATAAAATATCTGTTTGCGATAAAGAATCATTACTTGTAAACCATTTTATTTTAGGAGGAACAATAACTTCATCCAGAAAAGCATCATAAATTGAATATGTGCTAATTATTTTTTTAAAGGGTTCAAATTCCAAATTTGGGGTTGCTGAAAAACCAATACATTTTGGAATAATAGGATTGTTAAATATATAACTATAAAACATTTGTGTAGTTTTATTAGTTATACTGTGACATTCATCGTGTATAATTAAATGAAAATTTAATTTTATTTTTTTATATTTATCATTTGATGTTAAAAATGCACGATTTATAATCAATAAAACAGGTTTACTCCAATATTTAGCTGTATTTACACTATTAAACCAGTCTTTTTGTTTTACTTCAGTATAATTCAATATATGAAATTTTTTTAATATATCTGTAAAATTTCTATCCTTTATATTAGTAGAATTAAATTGTTCTATTAATATTGATTTTTTTTCACAAATCCACATTATATTAGCGGAAGGATACTTATTATTAAATAAATCAATAAGTGTCATCGCAATCCAAGATTTACCACTCCCTGTTGCATGAAAATGAACACCAGATTCAAAGTCATTTGAAGCCGATGAATCAATTGCTTTGATTTGATTCTTTCGTAGAATATTACTCATATTAGATTAATAACATATATATATTTATAATTTTTTTATTCATTTTTATTTTTTATTATAAAAAATTCATTAATCATAAATATAAAATTTTAAAATTTAGAAAATTTAGAAATAAAATATTTATTTTTAATACTAATTTTAAATACTAATTAAATGTTTAAGTTAAATAAATATTATTTTATATAATATATAAATGGCTACTTACTCGGGATATACATTCGATAATATGTCAAGAATTGGATTAGACAGTTGCTGTGTTGACCAAGATACTATTCAAGATGTTGCTGCTTGTAATTATATGACACAAAACTTTTTTGCTTCTGATTGTTCTATGAAAAATCCTATAAGTTTAGCAACTACACAACCAGGTATAATGTATAATGGTGGATATAATTCTGGAGCCGGCGGTTGCAATATTGATACCAATTCTAAACTTCTAATAGGAACTATTCAAACACATCCAAGATGTCGTATTGATTTGTTTCAACGACCTTTTGCTACTGTTCCATTTTTAGGACGTGGTTCTGTAAATCCTGTTATTGAATCACAAATTCAACAGGGTGAGCAGATTGTGAACAAACGCAGTGTAAATAATTTAAGTGAAAAAAGTTATATTAAATATCACCAAACTCCTCTTCTACCTGCTATAAAAGAAAAATTCGATAATTCTTCTACTAAAATTGAAAATGATGCTTCTAATGGATGGATTCGAGGAGGAGTGCCTTCTCGCGAACTAACACGTGATACTGATTATTTTAACCAACACACATCAAATCAATATGTATAAATTAGTTTTACATAAATACATTTAAATATTTTTTAATAATTAATTAAATGTATAACACAAAAGTTGAATGCACATACAATACGTCTGAAGTATTTATTGAAGAAGATAAAATTTCGGATGAGGAAAAAAACTTTATAAGAGATGTATTATATCGTCAAGAATTGCTTGATATTTTTGATATTAAAGAATACAATGAACAAAAAATGAATACGGCTATTTGTGATTTATATAACATAATTAATGATTGTCAAGAATTAAAAGAATGTATAATTAAAGTAGCAAATAAATTAATTATTGAAGACTCTGAAGAAGTTGGGCTAATGATATTATATTCTTTTGATTTTATGTATTTAACACATATTTGTGTTTCTGAATTTATAGAAAATGGAAAAATTACTGAAAATAATATTTCAAAATTAAAAAATAAATTATTTGAAAATTAAAGTATTTTGCTATACTTTTTTTAAAAGTATATATAAATGGCTTCTACACGTAATAGAAATACTCCTGGAAACTATTGTTTAGAACAAAGACAATTTGCAGAATCAACTAATTATACTTTATATTCTAATTCACAATATGGTGCTGCATATAATACACAATTACCTGGAAATGGATTATTACCAGCTCAAATACCATGGAATAAATTATCATATAATCCAGCAGATACTGAATCATTTTTATTTGGAATAAATTCTACTAATTTAGTTAATCCTGCTCCATGTTTTGTGCCAGAAATTGCTAAATTACAATCTGCTAATGTATATACAAAAGGACCAATTTATATACCAGAACCTTTAGTAATTGAAAAAAATCAAAGACCTTTTCCTATTCCTAATTAAATTTTATTTTTATTTTAAATTATTAAATTATTTTTATTAATTTAAAATGTTATACTTTTTATATAATGAGTAATATAAATGCACAAAATATTAATAGTCAAAATATTACAGTTACAAATTTAAATGTTACCTACATAAATGGAGTTCTTTATACACCTAATCCATGTGGTAATCCATGTACAAAAGGATATTATGTTCCATGTCCTGATTGTGACTATGTAGGACCTGATGATTGTGATTGTGGAAATACGTGTGATTGGTGCGAAGAAGAAAATCCTTTTATACCTGATGAATGTGATTGTTTTGTCACATGTAATAATAGCGGAGGAGGTCCAGGACCAACTGGACCCACTGGTTGCACAGGTCCTACAGGTGAAACTGGACCTACTGGAACAACTGGACCTACTGGATGCACTGGACCAACTGGACCCACTGGACCCACTGGAACAACTGGACCAACAGGAACAACAGGTCCTACTGGTTGCACAGGTCCTACTGGAACAACTGGACCTACTGGATGCACTGGACCAACTGGACACACTGGACCCACTGGAACAACTGGACCAACAGGAACAACAGGTCCTACTGGTTGCACAGGTCCTACTGGAACAACTGGACCTACTGGTTCAACAGGTTATACAGGTTATACTGGACCTACTGGTTCCACAGGTTATACAGGTTATACTGGACCTACTGGTTCCACAGGTTATACAGGTTATACTGGACCTACTGGAACAACTGGACCAACAGGAACAACAGGTCCTACAGGTGAAACTGGAACAACTGGAACAACAGGAACAACTGGACCCACAGGAACAACTGGACCCACTGGAACAACAGGACCTACAGGTGAAACTGGACCCACTGGAACAACAGGTC
>Ga0315284_10000923_pt1 | contig 40568 bp, 42 predicted proteins | sample YL17G09_16_MG_FD_203696 | JGI IMG/M metagenome (GOLD analysis project Ga0315284, IMG submission 203696) | Sediment microbial communities from Yellowstone Lake, YNP, Wyoming, USA - YL17G09_16 | ecosystem: Environmental > Aquatic > Freshwater > Lake > Sediment | place: USA: Wyoming | collected...
GATCTTCGGGAACATCGGGAAGTTCGGGAACATCAGGGTCAGGATCTTCTGGAACTTCAGGATCTTCAGGAACATCAGGTTCAGGATCTTCGGGAACATCTGGTTCAAGTGGAACATCAGGGTCAGGATCTTCGGGAACATCTGGTGATACAGGATCTTCAGGAACATCGGGATCTTCGGGTTCATCGGGAACATCAGGAAGTTCGGGAACATCAGGAAGTTCGGGAACATCGGGGTCAGGATCTTCTGGAACATCTGGTATTGCGGGGTCTTCTGGAACTTCAGGTTCAAGTGGAACATCGGGAGAAGCGGGGTCTTCTGGAACTTCGGGTTCATCGGGAACATCGGGGTCAGGTTCTTCGGGAACATCTGGTTCATCGGGAACATCAGGGTCAGGATCTTCTGGAACTTCAGGATCTTCAGGAACATCAGGTTCAGGATCTTCGGGAACATCGGGTTCAAGCGGGACTTCGGGAACATCTGGTATTGATGGATCTTCGGGAACATCTGGTATTGATGGATCTTCGGGAACATCGGGGTCTTCGGGAACATCGGGTTCATCGGGAACATCAGGTTCAGGATCTTCGGGAACATCGGGTTCAAGTGGGACTTCAGGTATAGACGGGTCTTCGGGAACATCGGGAGATTCAGGGTCTTCGGGAACATCCGGTTCAGGATCTTCGGGAACATCAGGAAGTTCGGGAACATCCGGTTCAGGATCTTCAGGAACATCAGGAAGTTCGGGAACATCGGGAAGTTCAGGAACATCTGGTGCCGCCGGGTCTTCGGGAACATCGGGTTCAAGCGGGACTTCGGGAACATCGGGAAGTTCGGGAACATCGGGAAGTTCGGGAACATCGGGTTCATCGGGAACATCAGGGTCAGGATCTTCAGGAACATCAGGTTCAGGATCTTCGGGAACATCGGGTTCAAGTGGGACTTCGGGAACATCGGGAAGTTCGGGAACATCGGGAAGTTCGGGAACATCTGGTTCAGGGTCTTCGGGAACATCTGGTTCAAGTGGAACATCAGGGTCAGGATCTTCGGGAACATCTGGTTCAGGGTCTTCGGGAACATCGGGATCTTCAGGAACATCTGGAACATCGGGATATACAAAATCTCAAATAATTTCTGCTACTGATGCTGCTTGGGTAAGTCCAGAAAATGTAACTTTACTTTGGGTTACAATTGTTGGTGCTGGAGGTGGTGGCGGTGGTGGTGGTGGAGCAAATGCCACAAAACAAGGAGCGGGTGGCGGCGGTGGAGGTGGTGGTGAAACCGCCTGGAGAGTTCCTGTAACCGTTGTAAGTAAAACATCTTATGCCATTACTATTGGTGAAGGTGGGGCTGGTGGTGGGCCAGGTGGTGTTGACGCTGTTGGAAAAATAGGAACAATTGGAGCAAATTCTAATTTTTCTACTAAACTTCTTGTTGCTGGTGGGCTTCCTGGAAACCTTGGTGGAAAATCTGTTGGAGCCGGTGGAAATGGTGGAAATGGTGGTGGAACACAAGGTGGAGCAGGTGGAGCAGAAAAAGTAGCCGGTGTTGCTGTTACCTCAAGTTATTGTTGGGGAGCAGGCGGATCTGGTGGAGGTGGTGCCGGAAATGATACTGGACCTGGAAAAGCTGGTGGAGTTTGTTTAAATACTGCTGGTGGTGGTATCCTTGCTGGGGCAAATGCCACTGGAGGTGGTGGAGGTTCTACTCCGTTTGGTGCAGGTGGTGCAGGTGGGAACTGGGTAGTTGCTACTAATGGAACTGCTGGTTCTGCTGGTTCTAATGGATCTGGTGGAGGTGGCGGAGGTGGGGGAGGAAATGCAAACAAAGAAGGTGGAGCAGGTGGAAAAGGCGGAAACGGAGTTTGTATTATAGAGTGGGTTGCATAAATGGCAAGAGCAATAACCAAATCTAATTTATTTATCGCTACTGGAAAATTCACTTCCCACGCTAATTCAACACTTGTATGGGTTACACTTGTTGGTGGTGGAGGAGGTGGGGGTGGCGGCGGTGGTGCAGGTAAAGCTAATCAAGGTGGTGGTGCTGGTGGTGGTGGAGCAGGAGAAATTATTGTAAAATATCCATTGACCGTTGTTGGTGCTACAGAGTATACTATCACAATTGGAGCCGGCGGAACATCTGGAGCAAACGCCGCCAAAAATGCTATAGGAGGAGAAGGGGGTACAGGTGGTGCTTCAAATTTCAGTACAAAATTAATTGCTGCTGGCGGACTTCCTGGAAATGGTGGACTTAACGGCTCTGAAGCAAAGCAAGGAAAAGGTGGTGCGGGTGGCGGAACTTTGGGTGGTGCTGGAGGAGCAATAACTCCAACTCCTGGCGGAAATATAACAGTAGAATATATAACTGGATGTGGTGGAAGCGGGGGAGGTGGAGGAGGAAATAATACTACAGCAGGCCAGAAGGGTGGAATTTGTTTTAATGTTGCTGGTGGTTTAAATGGAACTGGAGCGAAAGGCGCAGGCGGTGGGGGAGGTTCTACTCCATTTGGTCAAGGTGGAAATGGTGGAAACTGGGTAATTGCTACTGCTGGAACAGATGGTCTTGTCGGTGTAAATGGTTCTGGTGGTGGTGGAGGCGGTGGCGGTGGAAATAATAATACCGCTGGAGGCAAAGGTGGTGTTGGTGGTGCTGGACTTTGTATAGTAGAATGGATGGAAGCGTAAATGAAAAGTAATAAATAATATAATAAAAGGAGATATAAACTGTGAATAATGTAATTCCGTTAAAAAATTTTAGTGATTATTTTTTTGAAAATGTTTCGGTTAATGCCCCAAATCAATTTCAAATAACATCTTTATGTAACGCAAAATGTATATTTTGTTCTAATGAGCAAAATCCTTTTGAAATAAAAAGGTGTGAATTTCGTTCATTGGAAGAAATAGAAAAGGTGGTCTGGGCAACACCTCTTTTAGATGGTCCAATAATGTTGAATGAAAGCCTTCCTGGAAGAATATCAGAAGGTGAAGCATTTTTACATCCCAAATTCTTTGAAATATTAAATGTTATAAGAAGAAAATTTAAAAATACAATCAAAATTACCACAAACGGATCAATGCTTACTACTGATCTTATCAAAAAATTATCTACATTCAATCCAATAGAAATAACAATTTCATTTCCAACTGTAAATTTACAGCATTGGAAAGAAGTATTTGGCCTAAAAGATGATCATTATTATACAGCCCTTAATTCTTTTCAATTATTAAAATCATATAATATTGGTATATTTGGATCAATAACCCCAATGCCTTCATGGATAGGTTGGGAAGAATTAGAAAATACTTTTAAATTTTTATCTGGAAATGTAAAAAGTATCATCATATATGCTCCAGGATATACTAAAGATACTAAATCTACAGTTATAGATAAACTGAAATATGATAAAATGGAATTATCTTTATTTTTAGAAAAGATGAGTAGGAAATATTCCTTTATATATAATTGGCATTTAGATCCAAGAAAAGCATTGTATGTAAATTTTGATTCAATCGTAAATAATTTATATGCTTTTTATGAAAAAGGTCATCGTAAATTTTTATGGCTAACATCTGAATCCTCAGAAGAAAGATTTAGGGATCTTTTGGATAAATTAGCACTTGGTATTCCTGTAAAAAATACTGTTCTCGCAGTAAAAAATGATACCTATGGTGGAAATATTGAATGTACTGGATTATTTATGATCAACGATTTATCCAAGGCATTAAACGAATATCTTAGCATACATGAAAAACCTGATCATATTTTTATACCGGGAGGATTTATGGATAAGTATGGATATGACTTGTGTGGAAACAATATAATGGATTTCTTTAAGAAGTATAATCAAATATCAATATGGATTTTTTAAATGTATACAAGTTATTAGAAATAGTGTATAATAAGAAAAGATTTATAAAGTATAAAAGGAAAATAAAATGTATAATTTTGATTATGTGATTGCTCATTGTAGTTGGGTTTCAAAAACAGGTTATAGTCAACATAGTAGAGATTTTTTTACTCGCCTAAATAATTTCATTCCTGTCAGAGTTCATAATTTTTCTCATATGCCAGAGTTATCCCATCTTAGTCAACTTGAAAAAGATATGACCATATACCAAGAATGGGGGGAACCGCCATGGAAAATTGGAACGCCGTTTAAACCAAAACCATTAGCAAAAATTCTTAATATAATTCTTTTGGAAACAAATCATTTTTGGTATTTTAATGAGTATAAAGGCCCGACTATTGCGTATAATGTCTGGGAATCTACAAGACAACCAGATGCTTTTTTCAAGAGACTTTTGAATTTTGAACAATTATGGGTTCCGTCTACATGGCAAAGAGATTGCTCTATAGAACAAGGATATCCACAAGATAGAGTAAAGGTTGTTCCAGAAGGAGTTGATGGATCAACATTTTTTCCAGAAGATATTTCAGATAAAGATGGTAGATTTAAATTTCTTATTTTCGGGAGATGGGATGATAGAAAATATATAATGGAAATGATCAGGGGTTTTTTGGAAACATTTGATAAAAAAGAACCTGTTGATCTTATTATATCAGTAGATAATCCATTTTCTGTTGATGGGATGCATTCTACAGAAGAAAGATTGAAATATCATAATCTTGTGGATAGTAGAGTAAAAGTTTTACATTATTTACCAAGAAAAGAATATATTCGATATATGAAAAAAGGAAATGTTCTTTTATGTGTTTCAAGATCGGAAGGTTGGAATTTGCCTTTGATCGAAGCAATTGCTTGTGGAACACCAACCATAACAACGAATTGGGGAGCACCTTTAGATTTTGCAAAAGATGTTTCATTATTGGTGAATGTAAAAGATTTTGCAAAACCTGATAAAGTTTTTATGCAACCGGATGGGACAACTCCCGGTGTCTGGTCTGAGCCTGATTATGATCATATGAAATTATTGATGAGAGAGGTATATGAAAATTATATTGATTGTAAAAAGAAAGCAGTAGAAAAAGCAAAGAAAGTGTCTGAAAAGTTTTCTTGGGATAACGCAGTTCAAATTGCATTGGAGACAATTAATACTATTAATGCGAGAAAATTTTATCCTGTCAAAATAGATGTAGGATCTGGTATTAAATCAAAAGGTGATGGGTATATAAAAATTGATAAATATGATAAAAATGCTGATATTCAAGCAGATATTTTGTTATTACCTTTTGAAAATGGTTCTGTTGATGAAGTAGTGAGTTCTCATATGATTGAACATCTCAGTAAAATGGATGTTCATAAAGCATTGAAAGAGATGCATAGAGTTTTATCTTATGATGGTAAATTATCTTTGGAAGTTCCAGATTTTGAATGGTGTATAAAAAATTTTTTGGAAAAGGGTGAGAATGAAAGATGGGATCATCCAATCAATACTATTTTTGGTCTTCAAGAAAATGAAGGAGAGTATCATAAGACAGGATTTACAAAAGATAGAATAAAGTTGTTACTTAATGAAGTGGGATTTTATAATAATAATATAAAAGTAGAAGATGTATTTTCACACGAACAACAGTGTATGAATGTAACAGCATATAAAAAGAAAATAGAATATAATGATGATGTTTTTTTTCTTGATTGTTATACTGATACTGAAGAAAAAGAAAAACTTTTATTGAACACAATTCAGAAATTGAAAAAATATAATAAACCAATTATTATTGTTACTCATTATCCTGTATCAAGTATTGTTCAAAAGGAAGTGGATCATATAGTTTATGATAGTAAAAATGTAATGAGTGAGAATTGGAATTTGAATTGGTGGTGGGTAAGAGATAATTTTTTAAAAATTGTTTCTTCATATGAACAACGGTATCATGCGGTTGGTGTTTATTCGTCTTTGAAAAATGGATGTTCTTTTGCAAAAAATAAATTTAATTTTGCTCATTTTATTGAGTATGATATTGATGTTGACTTAGATAAGTATTTGGAAAATGTAAATGAACAAAGAGCAAACGGTAAAGATTTTATATTCTTTCCTTATAGTGATGAACAAAACCGTAGAGTTATTATTGGTTTGATTGATAAAATTGGTATTGTTACAAATTTATTTTCTTTCAATATAAAACTAATGGATGATTGTTTGGTTCCTATAAACAGTTGGGAAGAATATCGTTCTATAAATGAAGATATAGCAAAAAGAATTGGACCTGAGAATGATCTTATTTTTGAAAATTGGTTGTATATGTATTTTAAGGATAAAGGTATTTTTGATAATGGATATTTCTTTTCATCTGATTTAAAGAAAGAAATTATTATAAACAGAAATATTATTGATCAAGGAAAAAAAGAACCTGGAATAAAAATTTTACTTTCAGAAACATATGAAGAGAAACCTATTATTTTTGCTATTAATACTACAGAAAAAGAACAATCAATAATTATAAAATATAATGGAAAAGAAATTAAAAATATTGTTCCTGGGGGAGATATTACATATCTTGTTTTACCAGAAAAAAAAGGAACTGTTACAGTGAAAATTAATCATGATGAAAGAAATATGGAATTTCATCAAACAACAGAATATACGAGAACAAAATTTAAATTTTATGATGATAGAATAATATGCAGGAAATGGGAAGGATCTGATAGTTTGGGATTTGATAAAGATAAAGAAAACCAAATATATTATACATTTATTGACGGTGCAAAAATAGAAATATTGGGACATACTAAAGAGAAGTATCACGTTAAATTTATTGATAATGATACTGATGTATTGTTTTATGAATGGGATATAGAAAATAATAATTGGTCGTCTCCTAATAAAAGATATTTTGTTAATTGGAAATGTCAAATTGAAAAAGACAATAAAGTTATTTCAGAGCATCTTTTTGATTTGAAGGGTAAAAAAGTTTGTATTACACTTAACAGTAAATCTCTTGGTGATACGCTTGCATGGGTTCCATATATAGAAGAGTTTAGAAAAAAATATAATTGTATAATTTATGCAATAACTTTTTGGAATGATCTTTATAAAAACGAATATAAAGATATTATTTTTATGTCTCCTGGAAATAAAATAAAAAATTTATATGCGTCTTATACAATAGGTTGTTATGATAATGATTATTCAAAGAATAAGAATAATTGGAGAGTAATTCCTCTTCAACAAGTAGCAACTGATTATTTGGGATTGGATTATATTGAAATAAAACCAAAAATTACAAGATCAATAAAACCAAGACCGATACCTGAAAAGTATGTGTGTATTGCGGAATATTCAACATTCCAGTGTAAACATTGGTTACATCCAGGCGGATGGCAAACAATAGTTGATTATTTGAACTCTATTGGATATAAGGTTATGGTTATAAGTAAAGAGAGTACGAAACTTAAAAATGTAATTAAAAATACGGGAAATCAGATAGAAGAAACTGTAAGAAATATTCAATATGCAGATATTTTTGTAGGTGTAAGTTCTGGTCCAGCGTGGGTTGCTTGGGGATTGAATGTCCCTACAGTTATGATTTCTGGTTTTAGTCCTGAATATTCTGAAATGCATAGTTGTGAAAGAGTTATAAACAAAAATGTTTGTAATAGTTGTGTTTCTGATTTGAGTGTTACATTTGATCGGGGTAATTGGATGTGGTGCCCAAGGAACAAAAAATTCGAATGTATGATAAGTATTACACCTGATATGGTAAAGAAAGCAATACATAATGCGTTAAAGACTTGATTTTATTATTGAATTTATCTATTGACAAGAAATCTGATATATGTTATAATAATAAGAAAAATTAGGGAGGTTGTATGTTAGATTTTTTTATGTATGGTTTGATCATTTATGCTTCTTTGTTTACAGTTTTTTATTTTGATACTCGAAGAAAAATGAGACTTGTTCGTAGAACTCTTTTATTGATAGCGGGAATGAGGGGTTATGAATTGGGAGAGGATGATCAAGAAGAATATCAAGAGATTTTACGAAAAAATGATATTCAATCTGAATATGATTTCTCGAAGATGCATAAAGAAGGAAAAAGAATAAATATAGAATAACAATATTCTATTTAATTAAAGGGAGTTTCACTCCCTTTTTTTTGGCCTACATTTTATAAATACAAGCAATGATAGAACGATCTTTTTTTAAAAATAAATATGTGAGTATAAAAAAGAATTGTTTATATAGAAAAATTGCTAAACTTGTAGAGACAAAAGGATTTATTGAAAAAATTTGGTTCTGCAAAATGGGTAATAAATGGGATGGTAGACTTTATTATACACATGAACAACCATTCCTAATTAAAATAACAGGTATGACGGCTAAAAGGCGTAAATTTGTAGAGCCTTCTGCTTTGATGGATCTTGAAATACTCACCGATAAACATATAGCATATAGTGATGGTAGAAATATTATATGTATTCTTATAGATCATAATTGTCAAGATGATCCTCTTTCAATTTTTATACATGAATGTATACATTATTTTTATGGTGAAATGCTTGAAGAACCAGAAGTTTTAAAAGTGGAAGATAAAATGATGAAAAAATTATCATGGAAATGTAAACAAAGAATACTAAAATCTCTTCTTAATGTAAAAGAATTGAAAAAATCTCCTCCTATTAGAGAATTGAATAAAATGATATTATAAATAGATAGAGATATTATATAAAAGGGAGTTGTATTTAATGATTTTTCATGAGATCGACATGCAGGGTAGTAACTTGACACAAAGGCTATCAACTACTCCTGGCGTAAGCGGGGCTGTGGAAGGTAGATTTTTATATGCACAGGATATAGATACTTTTGTTTTTAGTTCTGCTACCGCATTCAAAAATTATATCGGTTTTCAAACAGTGGAAGTATCAGGATCAGCACAACATATTCATATGACTCTTGCTGAAGATACTTTGACTTTTGTTTCTGGAATCGGTTTAACAGTTACAACAACCCCTGCAAGCAAAAAAGTTACATTTACATCTATTCCGACATGGGGAAAGATTACAAGTCCTTGGGGAGAAACAATATCTGCAACATCTGTTGGTGATACATTGACGTTTGAAGCGAGTGGTGGTTCTGTAAATATAAACACCCTTGCTCCTGGAATAAAGGGAATAAATATTGGTGGAAAACAAAGTATGTATGTTATTAAATCGGCAGCATCTCCTGGTTTAATATATGCTGGGCAATCTGGAGATTTAATTAAACTTGCATCATCATCCTTATATTTTAATTGTGATCCAACTAATAGAAGAATAACTGTTTCTGTTGGTAGTGGAGATGGGTTTCTTGCACCTGGAAGAAAGATATGGGTATATCAAACTACAGCACCTGCTGGATGGATAATACATACAAATACAAGTTCACAAAATGGAACCCTTCTTGCTGTTAAAGCGGCTTCGGGTACTTATGCTGTTTCTGGTGGAACAATAGCGGGGTCATGGGCTCATCCGACACATAAACATTCTGGCGCCACACACTTTCATTATACACAGGGACATATACATTCTTTAAGTTCTCATGTACATTCAACATCGAATGTGGTTTTATCTTTAAGTCAATTTCCAAATCATGCTCATAATTATTATGATAGGTTTGCTGGTTCTGGTGCTGGAACTACATTTGGTAGTGGATTAAATGGTCAAATACAACGGCTTTCTTATACCAGAACTTCAGCCGGTGTTGTAAAATCAGATGGTAATATGCCGGCATATGGAACTTCACATGGTCATGGAAACACTGGTATTAATACAGGCGGCGCGCCGGTTATTGAGGGTGCTGGTATTTATGTTGCACATAATTCATGGGATTCTTCTGATAATTCTTTAGAAGCAGATGCTTGGAGGCCGGTTATGAACCAAGGAATTATTATTCAAAAGGTATAAAGATGCAATATCATAAAGTAGATACGAATGGAAAATATTGGATACAAGAAGCGGATACTCTTCCTACATGGATTTCAGCATATAAGGGGAGAATATTGTATACCAAAGATAAAAATACTTTTTATATTGGTGGTCTTTCAGAATGGATAAGTTTTGCTAATATTCAAAAGGTAAGTGTTTCTGGTCAAGGTAATATAATTATAAATAGTCCATATGATATTTTGACTCTTGAAGCAGGATTAGGTGTATCAATAACTACAAATCCAACAGGAAAAACTGTAACATTAACACTTGCAAATAATTTTGGTCGAATTCATGTTGCTGGTGAACCTTCCACTTCTGATGCAATAGCAACATGGATCAATGATAATTTTCTTATGTACGGCAATAATGGAATTACAGTATCGGGGTTTTCTTCTCTTAGAAAAATATGGTTTTCACAAACTCCCAATTATGGGGCAGTAAGTGTTGCGGGACAGCCAACCATTTCAGCAATAACAACAAATGATACGTTGACTTTTGTTCCTGGAACGGGAATTACTATAACAACAAATCCTTCAACGAGAACATTGACTTTTGGTATTGATACATTTTTTGCTGATGCAAAGGTATATATTTTTAATGATACCGCTCCTATTGGATGGAGAATTGTTTCTGGTACAGGTGATGCTCTTATAGGTATCGGTGGAACTCCTGCAACGATGACTTGGAGTATAAACAGCCATTCTCATCTTGGTGGTTCACATTCAATGAATATCCCAACAAATCATGTTCATACAGGATCTGATCATATTCATAATGTTCCTGCTTTTCCGTTGACTATAGATCATGTTCCAAATCATTATCATACTTTAGTTGATTATTATGAATTACAAACAGCCAGCCCGCCTATTGTACTTCCTGTCGCAAGACATGATTATGATTGTAGTGTTAATACTCTTTCAAGAATGACAATATCAACAGTAAATACAGGGGGAACGGTGTCTGCACAAGGATTAGGTCATAGTCACGGAAATACTACTGCTACAACACCGTTTACATCATCAAGTGCGGGAGCTGGTGCTGGAATTTCAAATTCTGGGCCGTGGGTAAATTCTTCACCTGGAAATACATGGCGCCCTTATGCGGCTGTTGGTATTATTGTTGAAAGAACATAAAGGAATATATAATTATGCAATTTCATGAAATGGATATTATAGGTGAGCATACAATACAGACTGTTACAAGTCCTGATATTGCAACATATTCTTCATCTGATAAAAGAAGATTTGTATATAACAGCACTCTTGATACAGTTGTTATTGGTACGAATACAAAATGGGTTCCTTTTTATGGAGTTGGTGAAATTAATGTTTCTGGACAAAGTGATATTAATGCTAATGCAAGAGCAGATGTATTGACATTTGTAAATGGAAATGGTATAACATTTACACCGAACCCAACAGCAAAATCATTATCTTTATCTACATCATATAGTTTTGGAAGAATTGTTGCGAGTGGATTATCAATACAAACAATTGTTGCAGGAGATACTTTTATTTTCGATACTCCAGGAATTCAATCGGGATTTAATATTTTTACTAATCCTACCACAAGAACAGTGAGTTTATATGCTTTTCCTTCGTGGGGAAGTGTTGCTGTAACTGGTCAATCATCAATATTAATGGGGTATCCATCTGGATCATATACAACACGAATGCTTACTTTTGCAGCAGCCAGCCCTTCAGTAACAGTAGTATCGAATACGACATCAAGAACAATTACTATAGATGCCGGTGCTACCGCTGATGGTTTTTTCACTGATGGTAGGAGAATGTGGTTGTATGAAAATACTGCACCTTCTGGATGGAATATTATTTATGGTACAGCGGATAGCCTGGTTGCAATAAAGGGTGGTACTGGTGGAATTGCATCATATAATAATACAGGGGGTTATCTTTGGGGGCTTTGGATACAAACTGCACATACTCATGCCGAATATCCTCATAATCATAATGGTCCTTCACATACTCATACAGTAGGTACACATTCACATACTGTATATGGTGTGTGTCCATCAATAGCAGAAACTCCACTTCATTATCATACATATCCAGATAGAACTGTTTTAGTTGGTGGGGGTGGAGAAGTTGGAGTATCCAGACAGGGAAATGTTGCTGGTCAACTTTCTGATCTTACCAGCCTTTCAAGTGGACAATATGATTATGCAACATCAACTTTAAATCCTGGTGGAGCAGTACATAGTCATATTTCTGGTACAGCAGCCGCTACTATGACAAATCAAGTTGATGTTTCAACCTTTACTCCGGCCGGGTATGTTTCAACTGCCGCATATGAGCCTAATACATGGCGACCATATGCTCATGTTGGAATTTTATGTGAAAGGGCTTCAGGATCAATACCTGTAAATGTTGAAAGAACAGTTACAGTTACTTCATCTGGGGAAACTCCCGCAGGAATACTTGTAAAAATATATCCAATTGATAATCTTGGTAGAACTGATGGATATACAAATCAAGGAATTTCAAGAAAATGGTATAATGGAACGATTGCATCATTTATAGCACCGATGGTAGTAGGAACAAGTTATGCTTTTCAGAAATGGACGTTGGGTGGTGTTGATTATACAACCGATTCGATGGCTACAGTAACGATTGATAATAATTATACTTTGAATGCAGTTTATGTGAATACTGCTTCTGCCGTTTTAACTATTGATTCTTCTATTCCAAGTACATATATTGATGTATCTCCTGCTGATTTGGATGGTAATAGTGGAGGAACAACATAATGTCATTTACAAGAAGATATAATTTTGGAACAAGTGTAACCTTAACAGCACCATCAGCAGATTTTTATAGATGGACAAAAGATGGTGTACATTATGAATATACACCAGAAGTTACAGTTGTTGCTGATGTATCACATACATTTAAGGCGTGGTATCCAACAGAAGTTATAAGTTTTGTTACATCAGCAATAGAAGAAGGATATACACATCCTTCACCGCTTGGTGTAATATCAGTAATAATAAATGTTGCAGGAACAGGATATGATATTGGGGATGTCCTTACTATAGTAGGCGGTGATAATAATGCAACGATTCGTATTACTTATATATCAGGACCAATTACATCTGTTTCTATAGCATATGGTGGAACAAGTGGTTATCAAGTCGGGGATATTCTTACATTGACAGGTGGTACAGGAGATGGTAAAGTTAAAGTTGAGACAGTGGACGGTAGTGGTGTTATTACTTCTATATCAATAAATGATCCAGGGACTACTTATGATGCACCGAACGGATATAATGAAACAACAGGTGGAAGTGGAAGTGCTGATGCAATTATTTTTGTTGATAATGTTGGTTCTCCTAAAACTGTAGTTGGTATTGATGTAAAATATTCTGGATCAAATTATATACTTGGTATATATGATACAACATACGGTGGAACTGGAATAGGAACAAAAGTTGAGGTTACTTATATTTACCCAACCAATGCTTTTTTTACTACTGTTGCTCAAATGATTTTAGGAAGTTTTTCCAGTGAAACGCCTACTGTTTGGGATAGTTGGGTTCATTTTAATAATATAAATGTTCCACAGGGAGCAACAATAGTATATGCTTATCTTGTAATTACGGGATATACAACATCAGGAACAACATGTAGAGCCGTTATTCATTTTCAAGATACAGATAATGCAGTTGCTCCAACAAATGCTACTCAATATTATACAATTACAGCGAATCTTACTTCTGGAGTAAGTTGGAATTCTGTTCCTGAATTTGTAAATAATATTCAATATCAATCGCCTAATTTGGCTACTGCATTACAAACTGTTATAAGTAGACTTGGATGGGTACAGAATAATTCTCTTAATGTTCTTTTACGGGATGATGGTTCTTCTTATGGTGTTAAAAGATATATTCAACCATATTTTGATGGTGCAGCAGAACTTCATATAGGTTATATAGTATAGTAGAATAAATTTTAAGGAGAAAATTATGGAAAATACTTGTTGTTTCGAAAAGTGTGAGTTTGCTAAAATTTTAATGTTATCAAACCCAAATCAATGTATGAATTATATAGAGTCGATGTGGATGAAAGGACCAATGGATGGTTCTGCTGGAGGAAGTAGACCAAAACTTGTTAATGATTGTGCGCCTAAAAGAACATTTTTAATGGTTCAAGAATTATATGCAAGACAAATAGGAACACAACAAGCGGTAGAACAAATACGAAATGAAATTCAATGGACAGAGGTTGTTGCAAATGTTGTAGGAAAGAACCTTGGTTTAGATTTGGAAAAGTTTGTTTCTGAGAGACAGAGATTGATTGAAGTAAATAAGATTCGCCAAATTGCAGCAAGTAAACAAGAATTTGATGATATTGTTGAAGGTGATAAGCAATTGAAAGAAAAGAATGAATAATAATTATAAATATAACAGAGGGAAAAATTATGGGTTTACGTGATAGATTATTTGGCGTGTCTCAAAAAGAAGTGTCGAAAATTGTACAAGAAGAAATAAAAGCATTCCAGGGAAGGAGTGATCAACCAGATTATAATCTGGAAACCACTGCCGGAGAAGGTATAGAGGATGTTTTTTCTCTTGGATATGGGTCATATGGTCTTGGTGGTTTCAATAGATTTTATAATAGATTTATCAATAAACCATTTGAAACGGAATACTCAAAAATTATGGAGTATCGAAAGATTGCAGAATCTCCAGAAATAGCAGATGTTATTGAAGATGCTGCCAATGAAGCAACAGAAGAAGATGATAATGGACAGTCTCTTAATTTACAAATTATTGATGCAAAACTTTCAAAGAACAGTAATATAAAAAAGACTTTATTGAAAGAATTCAATGAATTATTTCATGACAGATTAGCAATTAATGATAAGATTTGGGATTGGTATAAATCATTTCTTGTCGATGGTAGATTATATTATGAAAGAATTGTCAATACAAAAAGATTGTCTGAAGGTATTTGGAATATTAAAAAACTTCCATCAGAAACAATAGATTATGTTTATGATCCTAAGACATTAAAAATTCAAGCGTTTTATCAGTATTTGGGAACAAATATGAAAAGACCTGTTACGATAGAAGAAGCGAAGAGAGATAGAAATACAATTGTCTTTTTACCGGAACAGATTGGTTTTATAAATTATGGTTTATTTGGTAGAACTCGACAAGAAATGTTTGGGTATTTAGAAAAAGCAAAAGTTCCTTATAATCAATTGAAACTTATAGAAACGGCAATTATTATATTTCGTATTGTTAGATCACCGGAAAGATTTGTATTTAAGATTGATACAGGAAATATGCCAAAAGATAAAGCAATGAAGTTTGTTGACAAAGTAAAGACCAGATTTATTAAGAGACAAACATATGATCCGTCTACGGGTAGAATGTCAGCAGAACCAGAAGTATTAAGTATATTAGAAAACTTCTTTATTCCAACTTCACCGGATGGAAGAGGTTCATCAATTGAAACTGTCGGTGGTAATTCTGCTGGATTTACAGAATTGTCGGATCTTTATTATTTCCAGAAAAAATTATATAGATCAATAAAATATCCCATGTCAAGGGTTATTGCAGGACAGGAAGGACGGGAAGGTGAAATAGTTTTCGGTGGTAGTAAAGCGAGTGAAATTTCCAGAGATGAAATTAAGTGGGCAAAATTTTTGGAAAGACAACAAGAAATTATGTGTAGAGAATTTAGAGAATTATTCTTGATGCATCTTGATTTTAAAGGATTAAAAAAAGAATATGATTTAGATAAAAGTAAAATAAAAGTTAAAATGCAAACACCTTCTCATTATAAACAATCAATGGAACAGGCGTTCTTAGAACAAACCTTTGCTAATTATAATGCGTTGAATAATAATCAAGAGTTTTCAAAGTCATATTTGATTAAAAAATATTTGAAATGGACAGATGATGAATTAGAAGAAAATCTTGCAGGATTTACAGCGGATGTTAAGTTGTTCCCACCGTTAGCACACGAAGAAGGTGGTGGTGATTTCATAGGCGAAGAGCCAAGTCAAGATGAATTAGCCGCAGGTGATACTGAAGATACATCTGATTTGGAGGCGGAGGGTGAAGAATTAGATGCTCGTTTAGAAGAATTAGGTGGATAGCAACAATAATTTGATGTATGTTGAATTTTATTAGAAAAATAATAAATAAATGTAGATTTATAATAAGGAGAAAAAAATGGAAGAAAAAGATGTAAAACAAGTGCTTGATGATTTTGAAAATGATGATTTTGTGGGAGCAAAAGAAAAGTTACAGGATTTGGTAAGAACCGCAAGAGATGTTCGCTTGAAAGAAAAATTAGGATTAGAAAAGGATATCAATCCGAAACAAGCTCCATTACAAAATCCGAAACAGTCTCCATTACAAAATCCTTTTAAACCAAAAGGACCGGAATTACAACGCAGGAGGACATAATAACAATGAAGGATTTAGATAAGAAATTAAATAGACTATTGAGTGAGTCTGAATTGGTTAATGGAAAAACGAATGAAGAGATTACACTTCCTTCTTCTTTCAGTGACGCAAAAGATATTGCAAGTTATACTACGGGACTGAGAAGAATTTCTTTGTATGCAAAGAGATTGAATACACCTGTAAAATTTGCTATGTTTTGGCAGTTGATTGCGGATCTATCAAAAGCGTTTCCAAGTAATCAGAAACAGATAATGATTTTCAAGGCTGTAAGAGATGCGTTTGAAATGAAGTATGGATCAAAATTCGGCCCATCAGAAGAAGATTAGGAGGGGGAGAGTGAAGATGAAAATCATAACTGAAGTTTCTCATAATATTGAGGTTCTTGATGAAGGGAAAACCCCAGACGATAATAATGCAAAATATATTGCCGGTATTTTTAGTACAGCAGAACTTATGAATAATAACCAGAGAAAATATAAAAAGACAACTTTGGAAAGAGAAGTCAATACTATTATGGAAAAAATTCAGAACAAATGTCTTTGGGGAGAACTTGGACATCCGCCTAATCCAGAAATCAATCCAGAAAGAATTGCGATTTTAACGGAGGCTTTGGAATGGAGAGATGATAATAATCTTTATGGTAAGGCGAAGATTCTTAATACCCCTATGGGAAATATTGCGAAGACCTTGATCAAAGAGGGTAGACTCGGTATTTCAAGTAGAGGTCTTGGAACCGTTTCTGAAACAGACAAATATGTAAATGATGACTATTGTTTGATCACTTGGGATTTGGTAACTGATCCTTCAAACCATCCTTCATGGATAGATGGTGTTTATGAAGGGCAAGAATGGGCTAATCCACGACTTCCAAAAGAAATTAAACCAATCGTTCCTGGGGCAGAAGAACTTATTGCAAAAGCGAAGGATGAATATCATCGTAAGATTTGGCAAGTTCTGATGGATATTGAAAAAGGATCATAATATGGAAATTATGTTGATGCTTATAGTCTGCCTGTTGAGTATCATGGTATATGTAAATTGTATCAAAAAGATAGATAGTATAATATAAATTTGATAAAATCATAATATTGTTATGGTGAGTATAAATAATAATGACAAGTAGGAGGGGTAATTTAGATGGGTAATGTAGAAGATAAAATTAAAACATGGTTGGATTCAAAGGACAAGAAGAAAGTCGATCCTAAAAAGATGAAGAAACTTCTATCCCCCTTCAAAGAAAGCAAACAACCTTTGAAAGAAGATTTTGAAGAGTTTGGTGATGAGAGCATTTATGAGAAGATGGAAAAATTGGTTTATAGTCTTGATCCAGATAAACTGGAAGATGAACAATTGATGCTTCGTGATGACATTGTAAGTTATTTGGAATCAGTAGGGGATCAAGAAGAACCAGTTGAACCGGAAGATATAGATGATGAATTTGGTGAAGAACCAATGCTCGATCCTGAACCAGAGGAAATGTTCAATAAGTATGAAGGGACAAAACATGTATGTCCGAAATGCGGGAAACCACAAAAGGAAGATACAGATGGTAATTTAAAATACTGCCAAGGACACTAAAAAGAAATACACAGGAGGAATATAACTAATGTTGGTAGAACAATTATTGAAAGAATTAAATGTTGACAAACTCGATGAAGCAAAGCAAAAAGAAATTAAAGAAAAAGTCGATGGTATTGTCGATGTAAAGGCAAGAGAAAGAGCAGACGGTCTTCTAAAAGAAGAAAGGGAAAAACTATTAGAGGAATTTGAAGTTAAGTTTGAAGACTACAAGAAAGACATTACATCAAAGTTTTCAAATTTCGTCGATTCAGTTATTGATGAAGAAATGGAAATTCCTGAAGTAGTTTTGAAGTATGCTCGTAAGGGTGAACTTTATGATGAATTGATCGAACAGTTCAAAATCCGTTTAGGTCTTGATGAAGGTCTTTTGGATAAAGAAGTTCGTGACCTATTGAAAGAAGCAAAGGATGAAATTGAAAAATTAAGAACTGATGTCAACAAGTTGACTGGTGAAAAGATGGAATTGCTTGATGACAGTAAGAAAATGGCCGCACATATTTATTTGAGAAAGAAATGTGATGGTCTGACAGAATCAGTGAGAACCAAGGTATTAGCATTGCTTGGTGATATTACTGAAAAAGAGGACATTGACAAAAAGTATGATTTGCTTGTCAATGAGGAACTTGCAAAAGGAACAGAAACTCCAAAAGCAGAAGCAGAAACGGATCAGTTTGTATGTGATAAATGTGGTAATGTAATGACCACAAAAGGATCACCTGGATCATGTTCAAAATGCGGTGGATCAATGAAACCTTTGCAGAATTTAACCCCGGCTGCCGATGCAGGACAGGGAAAGATGGAGTTGACGGATTCTCCTGAAATGAGAGAACCGAAACCGACAGATGGACCGCCTAACAGCATTGGAGAATCAACCGATGTTGCTTTCGAAAAGCAGAAAGAATCATGGTTGAAAATGTTGAAAGAAAATAAGATATAATCGAAAAAAAGAAACATGGAGGAATTTAATAAAATGGAATTGAAGGAATTAGTAAAAAAATGGAATGACATTCTCGTTGAGGGAAAGAAGATTAAATCTTCAAAAGTTGCAAAAGCAACAGCTCTTATGTTGGAGAATGAAAACAAATACTTGACTGAAACAGGAAACTATACACAGCCAGGTTTGACAAGAGATCCTGGGTATGCACATAGCGGTGATTTTCATCACATTGCTATCCCAATGGTAAGAAGAACCTTTCCCGAATTGATCGCACACGAAATCGTTGGTGTTCAGCCAATGACAGGTCCGGTTGGTTTGGCATTTGCTTTGAGATTCAGGGCTGGATCAACCTATTCAGGTTCAGGTCCACTTCCTACTCCTAATGTAAAAAATCTTGATGCTACAACATCATCTCTACCAGCAGATGAACTTGGATACAACAAGATGGATTCCAGTTATTCTGGATCAGCATTAACAAGCGCATATGAACTTTTGGGTTCAAATGTAACTGGTGATATTGGTCTTGGTGTAGGTGCAGGAACCGCAATCAAAGAAGTAAATATGACTGTTGAAAAAGCACAGGTCGAAGCAAAGACCCGTAAACTAAGAAGCAGATGGTCATTAGAAGTAGCTCAGGATTTGAAGGCGATGCATGGTCTTGATCTTGAAGAAGAAATGTTGGACATTCTTGCGTATGAAATTACGGCAGAAATTGACCGTGAAATCATCACTGGAATTAATACTGTTGCCGTATCATCTGGTTGGGATTATAACAACCCCGCAGACGCAGACGGTCGTTGGCAGTCAGAAAAATACAGAACTCTGTATAACATGGTTGTCCGTAAAGCAAACTTGATCGCAGTATACACCCGTAGAGGAGCAGGTAACTTTGTAATCGCATCTCCTATGACATGCGCAGCATTGGAATCTTTGTCCTCATTCGTAATTCACCCAACCGATGGTGATATGAATACTTTGGTTGCCGGTGTATCAAAAATGGGTTCGCTTGATGGTCGTATCACTGTATTCAGAGACACATTCGCAACATCTGACTATTGCACAGTTGGTTACAAGGGCCCTTCAGAATATGATGCGGGTATTATTTATCTTCCTTATATTCAGTTGATGGTTAGCAAAACCATATTCGAACAGTCATTCCATCCAACCGTTGGATTGATGAGCCGTTATGCTTTGCATTCACACATCTTTGGTGCGAACTTGTATTACAACAAGATCACTGTATTCAACCTACCCCAGTAAACTATATAGATAACTGAGTTCACATAGACCCTTGTAGGTGAAAGCCTACGAGGGTTTTTTTATTTTTATAAATACATTATATATGTTTACAATTTGTCAATTTTATGTTATACTATATGAAGGAATTGGAAATTATGCAGGAAATAAATGATAGTAAACTGAAAGAAGAATTTGGTTTAGAAGTCATTGATATTTCAGAAGAAATTGAAAAACCATCTTCAGGAATGCCAGTGTATCTTCCTGCCCGTGATCCCGCCCAAATTCTTTATAATAATATTGATAGGGCTAATCGCTTTCTTGATAGACTTGAAAGAAAAATAGATGAAGATGACAGTATCGAATCAAGACAGGTTGAAGTCGCCGCAAAAATGTTGGATTCAATCACACAAGCCGCAGAAAGAATATTTACAACTCAATTAGAATATGATACACTCTCACTAAAGACTAAATTTTTGGATTTGAAACAAAGGGAACTTGATATAAAAGAAAAGATTGGTTTGTTGCAAAGTGGTGCCCCAAGAAGTCAGAATAATATTCTCATAGCAGATCGAGAATCTATTTTGCGAGTAATAAGGGAGAAATCCCAAGAGAAGGAAAAATTGTTATACGAAGGAGAGGTAAAGGAGAATGATAATGTCAATGCAGGAATATCGGCAGGTAATTCTGGAACAGAGGGAGAAGGTTGATAATACCGAATGGGAAGGCTCTGTTCTTGATTATTTACAAAAAGTAAAAGAAAATCCGAAAATTGCAAATTTTGCACCTGGAAGAATTTATGATATGATCGTAAATTATGGTGTTGAAGATGTTTCCCCTGAAGAAAAGATCAGGGGATATGAGGATTTGGTCAAATACAAATTCTTTTCAGGAAAGATTTATGGTAGTTATCAGGCTATCCATGATCTTATGAAATTCCTCAAAGCGTCTGCCCGTAGAACCGAAACAGGAAAACGTATCCTTATTATGGTTGGTCCTGTTAGTTCTGGTAAATCTACGATTGCTTCTCTTGTCAAAAGAGGATTGGAAAATGATCCTGTTGATAAATATGCAATCAAAAATTGTCCTATCAATGAAGAACCTCTTCATGTTATCCCAAAAGATGTAAGAGATTATTGGGAAAAAGAATTAGGGGTCAAAATTGAAGGAACCTTATGTCCTGTATGTTTACAGGAATATGAGAAAAAACATTGGGAAGAAATTCCTGTTTCCAAAATCAAATTTTCTGAACAAAAGCGTGTTGGTATTGGAACATTTCAACCCTCTGATCCTAAGTCACAGGATATTTCTGAATTGATTGGTAGGGTCAATATGTCTAAAATGACCCGCTTTGGTGAAACTGATCCGAGAGCATATCAGTTCAATGGTGAAATTCAAATCGCTAATGGTGGTTTGATCGAATACATTGAAATTCTGAAAGCGGATGTAAAATTCCATTATGTTCTTATCACCGCCGCACAGGAACAGGTTATCAAATCACCTGGATTTCCACAGATGTATATTGATACTTTGATTCTTGCTCATACTAACCAGACAGAGTATGATATTTTCAAAGCGGATAAAAAGAATGAGGCTCTTCATGATCGTATGTATCCGATTATGGTTCCTTGGAATGTCAAGGTAAGTGATGAAATCAAAATTTATCAAAAAATGATTTCAGAATCTGATTTCCGTAATATTCATATTTCACCAGGAGCATTGAAAGTAGCCGCTCAATTTGCTGTTCTTTCTCGCTTGAAACAATCAAATAAAATTTCTTCATTGGTTGAAAAGATGAGAATCTATGATGGAGAAATTAGTGAGGAAATGAAAAAACAAGAAGTTGATATAAAGGCTTTGCGTGAAGAAGGTCGTGTTCAAGGTGAAGGAATGTCAGGGGTATCTCCCCGTTTCATTATCAATGCTATAAATATTGCATTGGGAATGAAAGAGGAAAAAAAATGCGTTGATGCTATTGATATTCTTCGTGCATTACGCCAGAATTTTGATCATCATATTGGAGTCAATGATGAAGATAAGGTGAGATATATCAATCTTTTGGTAGGTGAAAAAGAATCTGTTGCTTATGAGTTCAAGCAGTTTGCAAAGAAAGAAGTAAATATGTCTTTCTTATCTGCATACGATGAACAAGCGCAGACTTTGTTTGAAAATTATATGTCAAATGTTACTTCATATGTTCGTAAAGAAAAAGTAACCGATACTATTACAGGGGAAACAAGTGATCCTGATGAAAAATTGATGAGGTCAATTGAAGAACCTATTGGGATTCCTGTTCCTTCGAAGGATGATTTTCGTAAAGGTATTTTTATTTACAAAGCAGGACAATTGGAAAAACATTTACTCTTTACATTCAAAGATTATGGTCCTCTTCGTGAAGGTATCGAAAAGAAATTGATTCATGATCTCAAAAATGTTGTGTCCCTTACTATTGCGGATAGAACAGTATCCGATGATAAATCGAAAAGACGCAGGGGAACTGCAATCGCAAATCTACGAGAACACGGTTATTGCGATGAATGCGCTGGAAGATTGTTGAGTTTTGTCGGAGAAATACTTCGTAAAGAAAGTTAGAACTAAGGGGTCATTGACCCCTTATAATTTTTAGAGGAGAATATTTATGGCGATTGTTCCGCATGATTCTTGGGACTTGTCTGAAAAAGGAATGAAGGATGCCCAGAGACATAGAGAAAAAATAGATGATGCTATACGTAAAAATGTCAGAGATGTTATTGCTGATGAATCTATTATTACTCGAAAAGAAGGAAGAAAAGTAAAAATTCCTGTAAAGGGTCTTCGTGATTACAGGTTTGTTTACGGTATTCCAGAAAATCGCCAAGGGGGAATTGGTCAAGGAAAAGGAAAAGCAGGGGATGTTCTTGATGAAAAACAAGCGGGTAATGGAAATAAAGCAGGAAATCAAGCCGGTGAAGATTATATGGAAACCGAAGTTGATCTTGATTATCTTATCAAGATCATGTTTGATGAATTAGGTTTACCTTATATTGAAGAAAAAACAAAGACTGAACATCTTGTTCCGAAGGGATGGAAGTTTGATACAATTTCGAAGGTGGGTATTCATCCCCGAATACATAAACATAGAACACTCAAAGAAGCAATCAAGAGAACGATGGAGTTTGCTTATGAGATTATTGAGGAAACTGGATGTACAGAAGATATTGCTTTAGCATCTCTTGAAGAAGCAAAGGGGGATTTACAAGTTGCAATTGAACTTGTAAAAACTGGAAATCTTACGCTAAAATCTCCTTCGGGTGCAATGTTTATTGAGGATGATGATCTTCGATTCAAACAAATTGAAGAAGATATGGAAATTCATAGCAATGCGGCTGTAATTGCTGTTATGGATACTTCTGGTTCGATGACTTCAGATAAAAAATATCTTGCTCGTTCAATGTTGTTTTGGATGGTTGAGTTTCTTCGAAAAGCATATAATAATGTTGCTATCAAATTTGTTGTCCATACAACCGATGCAAAGGTTGTAAGTGAAGAAGATTTTTTCAGAAAAGGGGAAGACGGGGGAACATACTGTCATACAGGACTTGATCTTGCAGATTATTTGATTGAAACAGAATTTCCTCTTGATACTTGGAATGTTTATGTAATCTACATTTCTGATGGTGAAGATTTTGATTCGAATAAAACGATTGTTTCAATTCGTAAACTTGTTGATAGAAAAATCAATATGTTTGGATATATGGAACTTCAAGTTGATTCTGGATATGGGTTCAGCCCAGGTCAATCTTTACTTGGTTATATAACAAAAGCGTTTCCGTTTGATACTCATTCTGAACAAGGAACACAATTTTATAAAAATGAAGAACTTCATATGTTGGCGGGAATAATAAAAAGCAGGGAACATGTTTATCCTGCATTGAAACATCTTCTCTTTGAGAAGAAGAAATAGGGGAAAAAAGATGACACATGAAGACCTTCAACGGTTGATAAAAATTGAAGATAGGATAAATCAGATTGCGGTCGGAATGGGATTGAAACCTTGTCCTATTGAATGGGATGTTGTGCCTCCCCCAAAGATGTTAGAAATTATGGCTTACCGTGGACCAACACAAGTTTCTTCTTGGAAATTTGGAAGAGATTATGAGAAAATTAGAACCATGTATGAACATGGTGACTCTATTCCAATGGAAGTTGTTATCAATGATTGTCCTGCGAGAGCATATTTGATGAACTCAAATCCTCTTGCTGTTCAAGCATTGGTCATGGCTCATGTTGTCGGTCATGTACATTTTTTTACAATGAATAAATGGTTCAAGAATAATAGAAGAGATATTATTGGTTTGCTTGCGGATGCTTATGTTCGTTTCAATGAATATGAAAGGCTTTATGGTTATGATGCGGTTGAAAAAACTGTAGATGCGGCACATGCTCTTCAATTTCATTCTGATCCATTTTATAATGAATCGGAAGAGGCTGCTCGACAAAGAGTTTATGAACAAAAAAGAGTTTCTCTAAGAAAAACAAAGCACGAATTTAATGATCTTACAATAGGTGTTTCTGAAATTGAAGAAAAAAAAGAAGTGGAACATATAAATTCTAAAATTTGGCAGGAATTGAGAATGAAAACCCCTGTTGAACCAGTTGAAGATATATTGAGATATGTTATTGATAATTCAAGATATCTTGATAATTGGCAGAAAGATATTCTGGAAACTTTAAGAACGGAAGGTCAATATTATTGGCCTATTATTAAAACTAAAGTGATGAACGAAGGATATGCCACTTGGATTCATGAACAAATTATATCTCAATTATTTGTTGAGGATGTTCTTACAACTGATGAACATGGTCAATATAATTATGCTAATTCACTTGTAACTGCAAAATTGAGAATGACTATGAATCCTTATCTTGTTGGTAGGGAAATGTGGAAAGATATAAAGGAAAGATGGGATAAGGGTCGTTATGGAACTGAATATGATAATTGTACCGATTATGTTCAAAAAGAAGCATGGGATACAAAAGAAATGAAAGGTATGGAAAAAGTAAATTCTGTTCTTGAAACATATACTGATTGGTTTTTTATGCAGGATTTTATGACTAATAAACTTATTGATGATTTGGATATGTATATTTATCAAAAAGTTAGACAGGGTGATATTGAAAAATGGGTTAGAACAGATCATACAATTGAACAAATACGAAAAATTATTGTAACAAGTTTTTCGTATAGTGGTATTCCAAAGATTGAAATTATCAATGGAAATTATGATGGAAATGGATCATTGCTTATGATCCATTCAAATGATGATCTTCGTCTTGATGAAAAGTATTGTATTGAAACCTTGAAACATATTTACTTTTTATGGGGTAGACCCGTTATGTTGAGATGTAAAGTGGGCCCTGGAAAGGGACAAGATGCAATTTATAAAGTAGACGCTAAAGGTGTTGATACTGTAGATAAAGATGGGGGTTCAAGTTTAATGAAAAAGAAATCTAAATCAACCAACCTTACATATTTCAATCCGATGTTGAGCCAAGAAAAAATTATCATTCTCCAATAATGAAAAAACTCTCCGGCTCACGACCCCAATATAGTAATATATTGGGGTTTTCTTTTTTCTGGACAATCCTCTGATATAAATAATATAGTAATATATTGGAGGATTTTTATTTATGACGATCAGATATACAGAAAATGTAAAAAGACCAGGCGAAGAACATGAATATTCATTGGATCAAATCGCAGAATTGGGAAAATGTTCAGAAGATATCTGGCATTTTCTCAAGTATGTAAAAATCATTCATCCAGATAGGGGAAGAATTCTTTTTCATCCATATGAATATCAAAGAAAAATTCTTAAAATGTTTCAGAAGCATAGGTTTATTATTTCATTATTGTCTCGTCAATCAGGAAAAACGACAGTAGTTGCGATTTATGCTTTATGGTATGCGTTATTTTTTCCTGATAAAACTGTTGGTATAGTATCAAATAAACAAACATCAGCAACAGATATTTTACATAGAATAAAACTTATGTATGAAGAGTTGCCCGGATGGTTGAAGCCTGGAGTAAGAGAGTATAGCAAAACATTTATTACTTTTGATAATGGTTCAAGAGTTATAGTTTCTGCAACATCGGAAGATGCTTTTCGTGGTAGAACATTGAACCTATTGGTTATGGATGAATTTGCATTTGTTCGTAAGAATGTTGCAGAAGGATTTTGGTCTGCAAACTATCCTACAATTTCCGCTTCTCAGGAATCAAAAATTTGTATTATATCTACCCCCAATGGTATTTTTAATTTATTTCATCAGATATATTCACAAGCAGAAAGAGGGGAAAATGAATTTAAATATATCAAATCTACTTGGAGAGACGTTCCAGGAAGAAGTGATGAATGGGCAAAAGAACAGTTGCGAAACTTGGGTAAAACAAGATTTGCACAAGAATTTGCTGTTGAATTTTTAGGTTCTAATAATACACTTATTGATACAATTGTACTTGAAACATTATTCAGTAAGTATTCTGAAACTTGGTCACAAGAACTTGGCGGTGCGTTTAGAGTATATGAGAAACCTTTGGCTGGTGCCAAATATACAATAGGTGTTGATGTTGCTACGGGTGCTGGAGAAGATTTTTCTACAATACAGGTAATAAGAATGATAGGTTTACAACCTGTAAAATGTAAACAAGTAGCAACATATCAAAATAATACGATAGACGTATATAATTTTACAGAAGTTGTTCATAGAATCGCAGTTTATTATAATCAAGCATATATTATGTGTGAAAATAATGCTGAAGGATCGGTTGTTGTCAATGGTTTATGGTGGGATTTTGAAAATGCGGGATTGGTAAATTATGGAAATAAAACACGTGAATTAGGTATGAGGGCTAATAGAAAATCAAAACCCGCTGTTGTTCTTTATATGAAAAAACTTATTGAGTCTGGACAATTGGAAATTATTGATAAAGGAACTGTAGAAGAGCTTGGTGCATTTGTTGAAGAAAATGGTAGATTTTTTGGAAAGGATATAAATGATGATCTTGTATCAGCATTGTATTGGTCTACTGCTATATTTCAAATGAATGTTCTGGATGAAACAGCAACTCTCCGAGTTGTCAATGATGTAAAAGAAGAAGATGATACTTGGGGAATTTTATCGGATTCAGATACCTATGTTGATGACTTCTCTTGGGTAATTAGAGATAGATAATTATAAATATAAGAGAGTAAATACATACAAGGAAATAAAAATGAGATTATCAAATTATTTGACAGAGAAAGATCATGAGACAGGTGAATGGGAAGTCATGATGGTTGATAAAACATTGACCTGGAAAAAAACAGGGAAGAAGAGGGAATATTCTTTTGTTGTTCGTGCAAAAGATCAGAAACAAGCGAAGGAAAAAGCAGAACAGCAAAAACCAACAGCAAAATTTGTATCTGCAAAAGTTATGTCGTAGGAGAATAAAGAATGAAAAAAAGTGATCTGATAGAGAGAATAAAGAAAAGACTGGGATATCCTATGATAAAGGTGGAATTAGATGCAAGTCAGATTGAAGATCATATAGACTATGCAAGGGCTCGATGGATAAAATGGGCTGTTGGGAATGCAACGCAGGAATATTATTTTGCTGTTATGTTATCTGGTGGACAGACCTTATATGATTGTCCGTCAAATACTGTAGAAGTTATCGGTTATGAAACTCGAACCGCAGGATCAATCAATACATTATTTACAATGGAAAATTATTTATATAATCAGGGTATGTATGATCAGTTATTGATGCGTGGAGCATCTACTGGATATACTCTTGTTTCTTATCATATTGCGAGAGATTTTTTGGATACTGTCAAAAGATATGTTGTTGATGCTTATAATTTTGCGTATCATCCGTATACAAATCAACTTGAAATTCAACCTCCACCTCCTTCCGGTGGAACGATATATTCTGGTAGTACGGTTTATTATAACACACCTGGATATATTTTATGTAGAGGATATAAAATTGAAGGAACAGATGATGATATTTATACTCAAATGTGGATAGTTGACTATTCAACCGCATTATGTAAAATTACTCTTGGTAGAGTTCGTTCAAAATTCGCAAATTTTACTTCAATAGGTAATACAGGATTGTCTCTTGATGGAGATGCATTGATTTCGGAGGGAACATCGGAGATGGAAAAACTTGATGAGCAACTGAGAACTGAAGAAACATTTGAGGGTGGTTGGATAGTTATAGGATAAAAAATGAAATTACAAAAATACCTTTTAGAAGACCATATAGAAAAATTCGGTGATGTTGATGAAGAGATTATATTTCTTAAAAAACATGCCGGATATAAGTATCAAAAAATCAAATGTTGTTCTACTTGTAAATTTTCTAAAATAAAAGATACAATTGTTTATTGTACAAATAAAGATTTTGTAAAGAAAATAGAAGATAATATAACATCTGAGATGGATGGTATTATTGATAGAAGAGAGGGGTATGTTCTGGTTCATATATTCGGTTTATGCCCCATGTATAGAGAGGATTAGGAATGGATACATTTGAAAAATATCTTACAGAATTTAGTATGGATTGGACGAAAGCAATCAAATATAAAGAACAAAATAAATTACCGTGTTGTGATAATTGTGAATATGCTGAACACGATTATGAACATATATATTGTAGAAATATAGAAAATATAAAAACACATACGCTTTTTGATAAACATAATGATATCTATGTGAGAAGCCTTGGTATTTGTCCAAAGTTTAGATTGAGTAGGTAATAATAAATGCCCCCAAGAACAAATTTACCTGGAATTGCAAAACCTAAATGGTCATTATATGACATTCAAGAAAATCCAGAACATGAATTAGCACGATCACTTGTTATGGAGTTTACTGATATAGCAGGAATTGAAATTCAATACTATATGAGAACTACACCTATAACTAATTATGATCAAATATATGGTGAAATGAATTTGGTAGGTTTTGCTGCTGCAAGAACGACAAAAATCTTATATGATGTAGGTGAAGAACCTAACTTATGGTCTAATTTTGGTATGGTTGGTGGTGATATTATTGTTGCTCATATTCCGCAGGGAACATTTTCAAGGGATGTTTCTGGTGGAATTGATGTAAATAATAAACCAATGATCCCGAATATAGGTGATGCTATATATGTTCCTTGGATGAATAGGCTTTTTGAAGTATCACACGTTGATGATGATGATAAAATTTTCCAGTTGAGAAAACTCATTTGGTTATTGATATTGAAACCATTCCGTTATTCTTCACAAGGAGCAGATGCGGATGCTATGACAACTACAGATATACCGCCTTCAGGAACATATGGTGATAATGAGTCTGTAAGTGAAGAAAGCACAACCATAGATACAACCCTAACTAATTTAGATAAGAAGATTTACGGATACTAACAAATGTGGTATAATATATATGGAGAAAGTAATAATCAATGAGACTTGAATTATTTTTAGAGAAAAATAAAATGATTGGAATATTTGTTGGTAGAATGAGCCCTCCTACAAGAGCGCATCAGGCAATTATCAATCTTTCTTTATCGAAATATGCGGAGGTTTATGTTGTTATTATAGAGGGAATGCAAACTTCTCTTTTGTCGAAGAATTTTTTGACATTTGACGAGAGAAAAAAATTATTACATATTACAAATCCAGGAGTAAAACCTCTCTTGGCAAGGCAAGGTTATCTTCCAGATATTATCAAAGAGAACCATATCAATACAGTTCACGGTATTGCTATAATTGCAGGAACGGATAGAATTGATTCCTATATGAAACAATTCAAGAAAGAAGATTATTCTGTTATTGCAGATGAAATCAAAAGAACTGAAAAGGATGTATCCGCAGGAAAGGTTAGAGACACACTTGCGAGAAATGATTTTGCTTCATATAAGAAGATGGTGGCGAAGGGTCTTGATAACCATCAATGGTTTCAGACATTGAGAGGATTATTGATCAAGAAACAAAAGAATGTAAAAGAAGAAATCCTGAGACTTTTTGGTGGTATGAAAAAACTGTATGAGAAAATAAAAAATATGTTATTTGGAGGAAAAATGTTGAAAGAGGAAAGTGTAAATAAACATATTGAACATTACGAAGATAATGTTTTCAATATGGGGGCGCAAGGAATAAAACAAAATATAGCAATTGCATATTCCATAAAGGATATGCTTACTGGTGATGCAAAATTCAAGAATACATCAATAACCGTAAAATGGGATGGTGCTCCCGCAGTTATCTTCGGTAAAAATCCAGAAGATGGAAAGTTTTTTGTGAGTACAAAATCTTTATTCAATGTTACACCAAAACTTGGTAGAACTGATAAGGAGATTGATGAAAATTTTGGACACTCTCCTACTCTTGCAAAAAAACTGAAGGTATGTTTGAAGTATCTTTCAAAATTGAATATCAAAACGATGTATCAGGGAGATTTACTTTTTACAGATGATAAGAAGAATGAGAATATAGACGGTGATCCTTTTATTACTTTTACTCCAAATACAATTACCTATGCTATACCTGACGATGATTCATCTCTTGCAAAAAAGATTAGGGCTTCGAAGATGGGTATCGTTATTCATACAGAGTATACGGGAAAATCTCTTCAATTATTATCAGCAAAATTCAATATTGATGTAACATCTCATTTCAATAATAGAGATATATGGATACAGGATGCTTACATAAAAGATATATCAGGTATCGTCAATTTGGAAAGGAATGAACAAAAAGCAATAGATACGAATATTGATAGTATAAATGATTTATTTGCAAGAATTGACACAGGATTTTTCAGTCAATTGAGAGATAGTAAATTATTTGATCTATTGAAGATGTTCAATAATGTATATGTAAAAGAAGGTAAACCAGTTGAAAATCCAGGAGTGTTTATAAATGATTTTTCTGCTTGGATAAATGATAAATATAAAAGTGAAATAAGTAAATTGAAAATAGATAAGGCGAAGAAAAGTAGAGAGGTTGAAAGAGATGCAATAATCTCATTCATGAAGACATATAAGAATGATTTTATCAATGCTATAACAATTTATTCATTATTCATAATAATAAAATTAATTTACATTCGTAGATTTGAGAAAATTGATAATATCAAAGCATTGATCAAAACAAGTGATGGTGAATATCGTGTTTCTGCTCCAGAGGGGTTCTGTGTAATTGATAATGATGGTTCAGTATTGAAACTTGTAGATAGATTAGAATTTAGTCGATCAAATTTTTTGATACAGAAGAGTTGGTAAAGGAGTTGACTTATCAAAGATTTTTATAATTATAACATAATTAGAAAAACATTCGTTCAGTTTATCGAAATGTTTGCCAATATGCGTATCGCAAGATATGATGAACAAGGGACTATTCAACGATATGTAGGTGTTCCTATAAAGTTTGGTCCGAAAGAAAAAGCATTTTATTGGTTGAAAGAAAAAAGAAAAACAGAAGAAGTTCTTCCAATGCTTGCTGTTGAAGTTGTCTCTGTTGATTTTGCAGGAGACAGAATGGCAAATATGAAAGAAAAAATTATAGTTACTGAGGATTCTTCTAACCATATAGTAAAGAGAGTTTATAATGCAGTTCCTTATAATTTTGGTATCAATTTGAATATATGGACGCTTTTTATGGTTGACCTTGACCAGATTCTTGAACAAATTTTACCATATTTTTCTCCTCACGCATTTGTTAAAATTAATGTTCCAGAACTTGGTGTTGATATGGAAATCAAGGTTGTTTTACAAAGCAGTAACCCTGATGAGACATCTGAATACGGGGAAGAGGATTGGAGAGTTATCAGATGGTCAATAAATTTTATGGTTCACGGTTATGTGTTTAAAAAGATGGAAGATGATGAAAAAACTATTATCAAAATAATTGATAATATATATACATCTGAAACAGATTTTAATGAAAGAAGCACAACATCAACATTCTCATCAGCGGCAGCAAGTGGAGCGGATGAAGTAATGTATCTTGAAGGATTAGCAAAAGATCCAAATACAGGGGTTATTACATATAAATTCGAAATATTCGATTAGGAGAATAATTATGGAAGGAAACGTGGGCGGGAAAATAGAACAGTTGAGAAAGCAAATTCATACTATTGAACAGCAGTATGATCGTGCAAAAGAAGCGAAAGATACACAGAAAGCGCAAAGGATCAAAGCCGAATTGGATGCTCCGAAAAAACAATTGGAACGATTTTCTCCGAAAAAGAAAGATGAATCAATTGAAAAAAGGCTTGGAAAATTTTTGGTTGAAGATAAATATGCAAAGTTAAAACCAATTCCTGGTGAAAAGAAATATGTAGAGGAAGAAGATGGATATTTTCATATTTTTGGTGAAAAATCTGGTTTTTCATATAGTCAACATAAAACGGAAAAAGACGCCAAGGATAAATTGAAATAAGGTAATATTATGGCTGTAAACACAGTAACTATAAATCGTGCTACTCCGGTAAGTTATAAACTAACTATTCCGTTGTTACCTACTGAAACTTCTTTGTCTGCAACAAAAGAATTAATTTTGGATATATTCGGAACAATAATTCCTACTGTTACACTTGATCAGACAGAGGAAAGATGGCAGGCTGCAAAAATGCAAATGGCATCTGGAAGTGTTACTTTTGATACATGGACCTTTTCCTTTATTGTTGATAATCAATTTAAAAATTGGAAATCTTTATTCAAATGGTTGGTATATATAAACAACAATACGGATTCATATAATAAAAGACCACAGCAATATGCTATTGATTGTTCATTGAGTATTATAGATAATTTTAATAAAGAAATTTTAAGAATATTTTTTAAAAATGTTTGGATTCAAGCCCTTGGAGAAGTGTCAATGTCCCAAAGAGAGGGTGAAATGATTCTTGAATGTAATACGACAATGCAATATGACCGCTTTGAGATTGAGGAAAAGGTATAATGAAAAATATATATGAAAAATATCTTGTAGAGGCTAAAACAACAGGATTTGTTGGTGATATTGAACAATTGACATTGGATAATAATTATTTTAGACAGGTCTTGTTTACTGGTAAATATAATCAACTTGTTGTAATGAATATAAATGTTGGAGAAGATATTGGAGATGAAGTTCATCCTAAAGTAGATCAATTTTTTAGAATTGAAAAAGGTAAAGCAAAATTTATTTTCAATGAAAAAGAAGAACACGTTGTTAGTAATGGTGAAGCCGTTATTGTTCCCGCAGGAACTTTTCATAATGTAATCAATGTTGGATCGGAACCATTGAAAATGTATACCATTTATTCTCCACCAAATCATCCAGACGGAACGATGCATAAAACCAAAGCGGATGCGATAGAGGGGGAAAAGAAATGAATGATGTAGCAAAATTCAGTAAGGATATAAGTAATCTTCAAACAAAATATGATCGTTTGAAAAGTAAATCAGATAGAACCCCTGATGAAAGCGCAATGATAAATGATATAAAACACGAAATTGATACACTTACTATGAAGAAAAAACAATTACAGGGGTTTATGAAGAAGGAAAGTAATATGAGTATAGAAAAAATAGTAGATAAATATTTGAGGGAAGAAAAGAAACAATATAAGAGAGTAAAAATTGATAGCAGAGAAGCAAAAAAATTACAAATGGATGGGTGGAAAATGATACATACCGATCCAAAATTAGGTTATGTAACATTTGAAAAATAATTATGTCCCGTTCAATATTATTTACAGATGAAAATATAAAGGCTTTTGATATGTTTCTTACTCCTGATGGAAATTATAGAAGCAGGAGTAAGAAAAAAACATATTATAAAAATACTTGTTCTTGTGGAAACATATTTCTTGGAGCAAAAGAACAGGTATTTTGTTCTCCGTCATGTTCAATGTCAGATCCTAAAGTGCAAAAAAAGTATAAGGAATCAATGAAAAAAGCACATGGGGTTGAATATAACTTCCAGAAAAATGAAATAAGAATCAAATCGCAAAAAGAAAAAGATCAAGATGCAGAAAAAATGATGAAATATGATATTGATTACTATTTTGTCAATAACCCACCTATAAAATAATCCCAGATCAGTCTCGTAGTATCTTGTAATAAAATAATAACTTTGTAACTCTTTTCTTATTTCAAATAAAGAAATATAAATAGATAGTGAGAGAGGGATATTTGGTAAAAATATCTGCATCTCTTATTATGAGACAGACTTATGTTATAATTTAGGAGGAAAAAGAAATGGCATTTTATTTAAGCCCATTGGTTGATGTAAAGGAAATTGACCTATCTACTACTATACCGGCAGTTGCGACATCAATCGGAGTTGCTATTCTTAGAGAAACCTACAAAGGACCAGAAAGAAAGAAATGGTTGATTACTTCAACCAACGATCTTATTGACACTTTTGGTCAGCCCACAAATACCGCTAATTGTTATCAGGATATTTTGGCTGCAACAGGATTTTTAAGATTTGGTAATGCTCTGTATTGCACAAGAACTATGCCGGCCTCAGCGACTTTCGCAGGCGCAAGGGCTGTAAGTGGGTCAGAAGTAACATTCAACGCATATGCTACTCCATATAAACTTTCGGATTTCGCAAGTGAAGATCCTGATGAATTTGGAAATGAGGTTTCAGCAACAGGAAATGATCCGTTTTGGCTTATTGCTTCGTCAAGAGGCCTTTGGGGAAATAAAATTAGAGTAGCTGTAATTGACTATAATACATATACTGAAATTGCATCGGGTGGACATTCTACATGGGAAACATATTCTGTATTAGCAGATGTTGATAGCCCCTTGCAAGATAGTAAAGATTTTTTGATTGTTGTTCAGGTATGTAATCAAGGTGGAAGTGTAGCAACAGCAAGTACAGATTGGATATTGAAAGAAGTATGGAATGTTTCGACTGATGAAAATAGAACAAACGATCAGGGAACAAAAACTTTTGCAGAAACAGTTATCAATCAACAGTCTAATTATATTAGAATTGCATTAAACCCAAATCAGAAAAATGAAACAATGGTTATTTCTACAAGTTCATGGCAAGTATTTATTGGTGGTGTTGATGCTGCATCTGGAAATGATACTGTTACGGATGGTTTAATTCAGTCAGATTTTGATTTATATGCAAACGCAGAAGAAATTGATGTTAATATTCTTATTGATTCAAATAAATCTGATACTGTTAAAGGTTATATGGACACTCTTGCGGCAGGAAGAAAAGACTGTATCGCAGTTCTGGATGTTCCGTATGCAGACGTTATTAATAATAACGGATCAGAAGCAACTGATATGAGAACATGGAGAAGAGATACGTTGAATATAAATTCAAGTTATTCATCAGTTTACGGTAACTGGCTTGAAGTATATGATAAATGGAATGGAAAATACCGTTGGATTCCTGCATCCGGTCACGTTGCGGGTATCTATGTAAATACTGATGATGTATCTGATCCTTGGTTTGCACCTGCTGGTCTTAATAGAGCAATTCTTGGTAATGTTAGAAGATTAGCTTGGAATCCAACACAAGCAGAAAGGGATTTGATTTATAAAGCAGGAATTAATCCAATCGTTAGCTTCTCAGGACAGGGAAAAGTTGTTTGGGGTCAGAAGACTATGTTGGATAAGGAATCTGCATTTAATCGTGTAAATGTAAGAAGGTTGTTTATTGTTTTGGAAAAAGCGATTTCAACTGCTGCAAAATACTTCTTGTTTGAGCCTAATGATGACTTGACAAGATTGTTAATGGTCAATATGATTGATCCATTCTTGAGAGATGTAAGATCAAGAAGAGGTATTTATGAATATATGATCATTTGTGATGAAACAAACAACACACCCGAAAGAATTGATAGAAATGAATTGTGGTGCGATCTTTATATCAAACCAACAAGAGCGGCTGAATTTATTGTATTGAACTTTATTGCAACAAAGACAGGTGCTTCATTTACTGAATTAGCGGGTGCTTCAACATCAGGTTAATAAAAACTAAACCCCCCATAGTGGGGGGTCCATATTTAATTGGAGGAATTTTAAAATGCCAAGATTTGATATTGACAGTTATAGAGCATCTTTTCAGGGCGGTGCAAGGCAGTATTTGTTTTATGTTAAACCAAATTTTCCCGCAGGAGTAGCGGGAGCTGATACGGAAAGAGCAACATATCTTGTAAGATCGTCAACATTACCTGAAACCACAACAGAAGAAATTATGCTTAACTGGCAGGGTTTTGACTATAAGGTTGCGGGAAAATATACATATGCTGATTGGACAATTACATTCAATGTAGATATTAATTCAGATATTAATACAATGTTTATGAATTGGATGAACTTGATTCATGATCCAACAACAAATTTATACAATGTCCCATCTACATATTTAGCAGATCAACAGATTGAATTGTTAAATTTAGATAGTAAACCAATTATGAAGTATAAATTGGTAGGTGCATGGGTAAAAATGATGGGTCCGATTACATTGGATTATGCATCAAATGATATAGCACAGTTTGATGTAACATTTTCATACATGTATCATGTTACTGATAAGGCATCTTATGGTGTTACACCTGCATTCAGTGGTTAATAATGTCAAGAAAATTAACATATGATTATGTAAAAAAATTCATAGAAGACACTGGATATAATTAGTATCCAGTGTCTATAAAAATGAATATCAAAAACTTGAATTAATATGTAATAAAGAACATAATTATAAACAAGAATGGTTGTCTTTATTTAAATAAAGCAATAGAATTTAATGGATTATATTGGCATTCTAATTTATATCAACAATTTAAGGATACCCAGAAAATAGAACAATGTAAAAAATTATGTATTAATTTATTAACAATAAATGATAATGAATGGGTTAATAATCAAGATGAATGTGTAAATAGATTAAGAGGGTTTATAAATGAAGCCTGGGTTTGATATTGAAACATATAAAACAAGATTTCTTGGTGGGGCTCGACAGTATTTATTCTTCGTAGTAATGGTATTGCCTGCTACTGATTCTACATTGAGTAAATCATCTGGTGGGGGCAGGGATGATGATTTAGGATTATTATCAGGAATTAAAGACAGGATACGAAATGCTACAGAACCTATTGTTTCGAAATATAATGCAATAAGTAAATTTGGTACTCCGGTTACAAATCCACTAACTGGTCTTGGTGGGCAATTACAGACAAGTGTTGGAAATGCTTTTAGTGATATAACATCAAAAAGTATTGCAAATATGGGTCAGATAACAGGTTTAAGAGCGTTAAATATTTTTGGATTAAATAGAGAAAATGATATGATAGCATATCATGTTAGATCAACTACTTTACCTGGAATGGCATTTGATGAGAAAGTAATAGATTGGTCTGGTTTACCTTTTAAAATGGCAGGAAATGTAATGTTCAATGATTGGACTGTATCTTTTAATGTAGATGAAGGCGGAACATTACTTCAAAAATTTAATAAATGGCAATCATTGATTGCTAATTCTGAAAGAGGATTTAGAGGTTCTATCAGGGATTATATGATAGATCAAGAAGTTCATCTTTTAAGTTATTCTGGAGATAGTGTTACATCATATAAGTTATATGGATGCTGGCCAAAATCAGTAGGAGATGTTGCACTTGATTATTCATCACAAGAAATTGCTGTTGTTGATGTTACTTTTTCATATCAAAGATATGATGTATTACCTGGACCATCACCTGTAGTTGGTGATATAATTAAGAGAGGATTTAACAGGATTTTAGGTAAATAGGAGATATAGAATGGATATAGATAAAGTAATTGAAAAGTATCTGGATGCTGAAATTCTTTCTGAAATTACGCCGCCAGGCTGGGAAGGAACAGTAAAAGCAATGAAAAAAAATTCTGATGTTGATAATCCTTGGGCTCTTACATGGTGGATGAAGAATCAAGGTTATAAATCAAGAAAAAAACCACCTAAAAAAGAAGAAGATTAATATGACGATAGCAGGATTTGATATAAATACGTATAAGAGCAAGTTTCTTGGTGGAGCAAGAGCATATTTATTTTTTATAAGGCTTAATTTTCCAGGATATACAAATGTTATACAATCTACAATTCAAGGCGGTCTTGCTAATGGTCTTACGGGAAATTTAGGAATAGATGAATTAAAAATTATAGGTGAAGGTGCTGCTGTTGGGGCAGCACAATCTGCCGTTGATGTTGCATATTTAGGGAAAAAAACTGAGAATTTTTCATATTATGTAAGAGCAACAACTCTTCCAGAATCAAATATTAATGAAACCGTATCCCATTGGGGCGGACAAGTATATAAGTTTGGAGCAACAACAACATTTTCGGATTGGACTGTAACAATGAATGTAGATTCAAATGCTGATGTTTTAGTAAAATTTAATGATTGGATGACAATGGTTCATAATCCGCAAACAAATACATACGGAAGACCTGTAAATTATATGGTAGATCAGGAAGCACTTCTTCTTGGTGGAGATGGAAACCCAATCGCAGTTTATAGATTATATAGTGCATGGCCGAAGATATTGAATGCTGTATCTCTTGATTATGCGACAAATGATGTAGCAACAGTTGATGTTACCTTTTCTTATCAGTATCATACAGTTGATAGAAAATCTATTGGTCAGACAGAAGTAGAAATAAAGAAGGGTATAAGGTCGATTATAAGTGGATTGTAATGATAAATACCTGAAAAGAATAAATTATAAGGAGAAAAAATATGGAAGATTTTAAAATACCGGAAGCAATAATTGATCCAAAAGATCCTACATATGCAACTTCACCTCTTGGTGTTAGGTTTAAAATTCAGACTTTTGGACCGAAACATTGGTGGTGGTGTGGCGGTAAGGTTCCCATATTGGAACTTTTAAAACCTATTGATACTGGAGGAAAGAAAAAAGGATGGTCTACAGATATTCTTTATTTTGCAGTTCCTTTCTTTTATTTTGATCAAACTACAGGACACGGAAGATTTTTTGAATCATCTTTAGCACCTGGAGCCTTTCCTATGGTTCAGGGTGGATATGCAAAAGTTGTTGGATATGAGACATTTGAAGAATAAAAAATAAAATAGTGGAGGAAATATGTCTTTTAAGAATTATCTCAATGTATATGAATTTGACAGTGTGTTACCAGGAACAGGGGAAAAAGTAAAGATTAAACCGATAACAACTGGAATGATGAAGCGAATGCTTTTATATGAAAGTGCAACAGATGAACAGGGTGCGATTGAAGATGCGTTAGATGATTTACTTAAACAGTGTGTTATTACACCTGGATTTGAACCCGATAAACAATATTTGCAGGACAGATTTTTTCTGATAACAGAACTTAGAAAAATTACAAAAGGTAATTTATATACATTTCAAGCATCTTGTCCTGCTTGTAAATCGCAATCAAGTCAAACTGTTGATTTGACAAAATTAAAATTAACAAAAAATAAACTATTGGATGAGAAAAAAGACGAACATCCTATAGCAAAAAAAATTACAGAAGAAGTAAAATCTCCTAAAATAAAACCTGGACTTCATGTTAAGAAACCAGAAAAGGAAATTCCTGTAGTAATAGAAGTGGAATTGAAAGTAGAAGTTCCAATAGCACAAAATGTAGTAAAATTAAACGATACTATAAGTGTTGAATTAGAATTAATTACAAGGGGAATGCAAAAAGAAGCATTTAAAATTACTAATAATTTGAAAAATGTAACAGAAAATCAAAAAAGAGCGGAAACAATGACTGTTACAACTGCGATGGCTATACAGTCAATTATAACTCCTGATGGTAAAGAAATTCCTTTACTTGAAGATAAGATTTTTTTAGTAAATAATATTACGCAGGGGGAAGTAGAAAAAATTAGGGAATGGTTTGAAGACCACGATTTCGGTATTGACTTTTCTTTTGACACAGTGTGCCCCCATTGTGGAGACAAGTCAAGGAGGGAAGTCCCTATGGAAGATTTTTTCTCCTAATTTATCTGTTATGTGCTGATGTGACATTACAGATGATAACTGAAGATCAGTATATATTAGCAAGTAGAGCAAATATCTCTATATCAGAAAGTAATCAAATGGCTGATTTTGAAAGAGAAGCCATGATAAATTTAGTGATAAAAGATATAAGACAAAAAGCAGAACAACAAAAGAAACAAGGACAACAATAAAAACCACGCTTGAACACAGTTCAATGGATCATATAAATGGTCTAAAGGGTAAACTTTAGACCATTTTTTTTAAGAGGATATGATATGGCAAGAATGTTCGGAAAAAAAACACCAAAAAGCCCGTATGAAAAAGAACAAAAAGAATATGAAAAATTAGTAAAAACAGCAAGAATGGCTGCTGGATTTATTAGTGGCGCTCCTATGGGTATGGAAAAACCAATGCAAAGGAGATGGTTAGGAACCTGGCAGAAGTTTCTTTATACAAAGGTATATTTTCCTTTTAAAAAATTCTTTTTTGATTTAAGAAATTATGCGATAAA
>Ga0315284_10000924_pt1 | contig 40556 bp, 55 predicted proteins | sample YL17G09_16_MG_FD_203696 | JGI IMG/M metagenome (GOLD analysis project Ga0315284, IMG submission 203696) | Sediment microbial communities from Yellowstone Lake, YNP, Wyoming, USA - YL17G09_16 | ecosystem: Environmental > Aquatic > Freshwater > Lake > Sediment | place: USA: Wyoming | collected...
CTCCACCTGCGACTTCTGCGCTGAGCCAAGCTACAACATTCTCCCATGTCAAAGTTGCATGTGCATTGTGGACAAAGATGCAGCGGTACTCAACGTCAGATGCGGCATTTTCGTCACCAGTAATATCATCAAAGAGATTGTTCAGCGTGTTGTCAGTGAGTTCTGTAGTGGAGATATATTTCCCCAGAGACTCATTAACATCTGGCTGAGCAGAAGCGTTGCCTGCCACACCAGTCTTTAGACTTAGTTTGAACTTGATGTCGGAAGCTGCTATTGCCATTTTTATTTACCTCCAAATTACGTTTTGATTACTCTTGGGAACAGGTTTGCGCTGGAAGAACCTGCTGCGGCCATGTGAATTGTACCAGCAGACCAAGTCATTACAACTCGGAATCTGCGCCAGAAGCCTAAGATTTGATAGACCTTAGTGGCAGTATCGGTAGTCAATGATAACTGAGCCACGGCTGGTGTCTGCAAGGCTAGAGCATCTTGACGGATATATGGGACATTGACCCAAGATGATAGGTCACTTAATTTGCCTTGGATGTCGATTGTGCCTGAGAAGCCAACTGTTTCCATCTGGAGTACAACAAGTTGGCAACGCTCAAATTCTGTGTCGAGGTTCTTGGTTTCTGTAGCAGCGGCTACATCGAATATGATTTGCGATTTTACGTATGGGAGACTCATGGTTTGCTACCCTCCTATATATTTTCTGGAGCAGCTATTTTATTTTCTACTCCGTTATGGTGTCTTAAATTCGTGCATGATTCCGTGTTTGAATTTCAGTGTTCCCACTCCGGGGATTACCACTGTAGCGTTTTCTCCTTTCTTGTCCTCGGCATATAGGTTGCCAGAAATAGTTACATTACCAGAGAAATTCACATCTGAGGACAGGAGTGCGGATATGGCACTAGCTAGTGTTTCTGGAGTCACACCCTCCGGAAAATCTGCTGCTTCAATCCAACCGCCAGCGCCATCCATTGTGAAGAACTGCTGTGTGCTGGGTTTGAGCCAGACATAGGTGTAGTATATTCCAGTAATAGATAAATCTGGTGCGGTTTCTTGTATGACCAATCCAGTTCCTAGCTTCATTATATTTATCTCCTGTTTAGTGGGAGAGGGCGGATTTTATTTCCACCCTCTCCCTGCTCAGTTTAGTCGTCAGTCTTTTCAGACTTGGACTTCTTTACGGGCTTCTCTTTTGGAGCAGCCTCGATGGCACAAGTCGGGCAAATCCCGAACTTGATGTCGCCTTTGCAATTAGGACACTTTTCCATGTTCGTCACACTCCTAGCTATCCAGCTGAAGCATAATGGTGTTGTCACCATAGTCGCTTGCAGTTCTGAACAGCAGATAGCCAACCCTCTGTTTACCGGCGCTGTAGGTCAGAAGTGAGCCATCAGTGTTGGCATATACATCACGGTAATACTGAGTTTGGCCGGGCCAAGTGCTGGCACCAGTTACGCCTGAGATTCGACCTGCGGTCTGAAGCCAGAAGAAGTAGGCTGTGGTCACCGGGAACTTTGCATACCCCATCGCTGAGGAGTAGCCTCCGCCTGTGGAAAGTTGCCTGATGTTGCGGTATGGGCTGAGATAGGCGTCAATGCCCATTGCGGTAGTCAGCGCCACTTTGAGACCGGGCGGTTTGATGTACAGGGTGGTGGTGGTTGCATCAGTCGCATCATTGCCGATTATTTCGTAATCGGAGTAGATGTGTTCGGTGTCGTCATAGATGGTCAGAAGTCCACCCTGATAGTAGTTCTTGACAGCAGCAGTGTCCGCTATCTTAATTGCTGTGGCACCGATGGCACATGCGGCATAGGCAGCACCCTCAAAGCCAAATCCGGCGCTGTTTCCAGACTTGCCCGGAATCTGAGTATAGCAGCCTTTCATAAAGCCGTACTGTGTCATTGTTTCACCAGCATGGCAGTAGCGAGCGATGAAATCCTTTTTGACGAGTTTGGTGCCAAGAGGATACATCTGCGTTACGCAATGCTCCAGCAGTTCTGCCTCAGTCGGTATGTCGGTATTCTGCAATGTCGGCATAACGTAGTCGGGAAGCCAGAGTTCAGCGTTACCGGCACGTACTATGGGATTGCCAATGTGTACTAATTCAGTAGCTACAGTCATGGTTATACTCCCCACGCTGCATCGGTAAGACCATCGTACCGAGCCAACGCTAATGTATTGAACAAGGCCAGTGATACGTACCACTTAATCCTTGTCCTTGTGGCATCCTTGGTTTCGAGGTCACCAAGGTCTTTGACTTGGATGCCTCCATTCTGGCAACCTGCGAGCAGCTTCTCACCGAGCTTTGCAGCGAAGATGGAAGTGCAAGCGCCGCCAATCTTGAGTGCATAGGTCGAGCTTGCAATGGTTTCGGTTTGCAGAATCCAGTCGGTGCAGATGATGGGAACGCCACCGAAGTACATTATCGGTTTGCCCATATCGTCACGGCCGTTGATAGTTACTGGACTCTCATTGCGCTCTGCATAGTCGCTGAGATTGTCACGGGTGGTTCTGCTCATGATGAGATAATCGGGACCATTGGGTTTTACCATCCTGAGTAGAGTCCTGAGTTTCTTGATGGAACCGGCTGCGCCAGTAGTAGTCGAACCGGCGTTCACTACCATTGCAGAGTTCACCAGCTTGTGAAGGCCGTTGAAACTCTTTGGGTCAGTTGCTACGTCACCGTAAACAAACGTGTCCTCGAAAGTGCGGGCGATTGCTTTGCTCTTGAGGTCGGTGACTATGGCTTTGAGATTCTGGACATTGCTCCGAGTCTGTCGAAGGAACTCGTCAACATCGGCATCGCCACCGAGGATTTTCAGGGTGGCAGTTGCCTGTACGAAGGTGGGAGTAGATTCAATCCACGTGTCATTGACATCGTAGAAACCTGCTCCTGGAAGTGTATTCTCCTGATTATAGGTGAGTCCGTTGCCAATAATGTCGATGAAGGGCAACTTCTTGAGAACCTCTGACTCTGTAATTATGGTCTCAATCACACCTTTCAAGAGAATGTCATTGGACAGTTTTGCGGCTTCTGTAAGTAAAAGCGCCATTTACATTCTCCTTTAAGTTTTTCTTGCGGCTTCCTCTTGTTGGAAGGCATAGGTTAGTTTCTCGAATGGGGTCATTTTGTTTGTGTCAGGCATACCAGCTCCGCTCGCACCGGCTGTGGATATTCTATCGACGCCAGTCTTTTTGCGAATCTTGCTGATTTCCTTTTCCCCATTGTTCTTGACTTCTTGGATAGCCTTTGTTTGGTCTTCCACTAAGGCTTTCTTTATACTAGCTGTGAAGCGAGTATAGCCTACCTGTGGGTCAGTAACATCTGGCGCCCAGTCAATTCTCTTGTCGTCAACCCGCAGACCAACTGCATCTACGACATTGGCAAGATACTGTATGAACTGGGAGGATTGTTCTTGTACGGGTTGCTGCATTTGGATTTTAGGCATTTGACCGCCTTTCTCCAACCTCTCTAAACGCTTCATAACCTGTTCTTCCTGTGGAAGTCCACTTAGACTTACTGCCTCTTGGGTTTGGAAAAACTGATTGAGAGCGTTTACAGTTTGGTTCATCTGCATATTAAGAGCAGAAATCTTGCGGTCCATAATGGACTGAAAATTCCTGCTGGCTTGGTCAACTAATTGAGCGATTTCCTCTTTGGACACGGCTTGCGCTTTTGCCTGTTCATAGGTTTCCTCAGTGGTTTTTTCTATATCGGCTTCCTGCTCATCTTCGGCTTCGTCTGGAAGCTGACCTTTTATCTGCCCTTTCATCTGACCATCAAGGCGTTTCTGAAGTGGGGCAGAAGGAGTCTCGGTCTTTGGAGTTAATTCCTCAACCTTGATTTCTCGGTCTGGTACACCGATATTCTTCAAGGCTTCGGCTATTACGCTATTCGCCATCGCATCTGCACTACCATTGTCGGGCATTATTCACCATCCTTCTTATTCTTATCAGAATTTGTTTCAGTTTTATGAACCTCTCCGTGTACGGGTGGACCACTTGTAGGATAACATACTTTTATATAAACATCTGGTCGTGGTTTTATGGTCTTAATCTTTCCACCACGTCTCACGCAGCGGTCAAAATTAGCTGGAGACATTTGAAAACTCCTTCCTTAAGAGGGTGCCGCACTGCTCGCAATACTTGTTCAACTAAACTCTCCTATACCTATTATAGAGCGATTTGTGCTGCTTTGTCAATAGCCTTCCCTACCTTATATATATGCTCGCTGATTTAGCTATTCCAGTACCTTAGTATCCTGTCGATATTTGGATACTGTGTGCGATACTGGTCTTTCATTGTGCGAACTCGGCGCAAAGCTAAGAGTGCTTGTGGACTCCTTGCTAAGTATGCCTTTTGGATTACTGGAGAAAATTGTTGTGCGTATTCGATTAGCTGCTTTATGTCAGGCGGATATTGTGCAAGGACTTGGTCTTGGATGTCATAGTATGGGCGAACCTTCTCCATGTCATTGCTGTATGTGGCTCGAAGCGGAGTCTTGTAGCGGTCTTTCCTTGACTGGATATAAGCTGCTTGTTCGGGAGTGACGGTTGCCAAGAAATTCTGCTCTGCGGTGCGGTAGCCGTCAAAGTTAAATGCACCAGCTTCGTCTGTGTATTTGGAAGAGTCCAACTCGTCATAGTAGGCATCTAGCTTTTGGTCATCGGGATGACGGATTGGTGTATCCCAACCAAGCATCTTGCGATATGATTCCCAATCGGCATCTGTCTTAGGAGCTTTGCTGTAGAGCTTTGTGGCCTCGTCAACTCGATTTTTGTATTCGTCATAATTCTGACGGTAGAGAGCTTTCCACTCTCTCGGAGTAATTTTGCCTGTTCGTAGTGAGCGGTCAATAGCTTGCTCTACATAGAGTCGGGAACCTTTATCTGGTTTACTTGGGTCAGACCCATAGAGTAACTTCTCACGCTCCAACTTTAGCTTGATATAGTCTTGCCAAATCGGTCTGCTCTCGGCAGTAAGTCCTGCTGGTCGAATATAGCGCCAGAGCTTAGCTGCGGGAATATCCTTATATACGGCTTCAAGCTGGTCTTGGCGAAGTCCTGTAAATGGACTCTCATTCAAGTCTCGATATGTGGTTCGCTGTTCTTTAGTGAGACCCATATCCTTTGCTTTCTGATTCATTGCTTGGAAGCGAGCTTTCTCTGTGGGATTCATTGTCTTTACTGCGCCACCGGGAATACTCCAAAGTTGACGAGTGTAGTATTTATTCCAAGCGGCTTGTATAACTTCTGGAGTTGCAGTTTGAGGATTGAAGCCCATGTCAACGATTGTCTTTTCCACTTCCCTCTTTGAGTATTCAGCAACGGTTTCACCATATACTGCTCGTAGGTAAGCATCGAATGGCTGATTTAAGGCATCAGCAACACCAGATACTAACTGACCTGCTAATCCAAATTGGGGAAGTTTAAGACCTGCTACGGCTTGCAGCCATCTTTGCTGAGGGATTATTACTTGTGGTTCTGCTGTTAGAGCGGTGTTACCAGTCTGACCAGCAATTATGCGCTCTACCATCATGGAGGCGATTTTCCATTGTGGACCAAGACTGACTCCCAGATTATTTCTCAGGAAGTTGTCACCCTGCTCTAGCCCACCTGCTCCTGCTGCATTGAAACTCTTGGACATGGGATTTGTAAGCTGCCACCACATGGTAGATTGTAGTGGATTGTACCAGTAGTCAGAGGGTTTTCCATCTAGTCCCGGAAGATTGATAGCACCAAATAATCTACTTGGAGTATCGGACTCATTAGCTTCCTTCTGCATACTGAGAGTTTCGATACCAAGTCCCGGATGCTTAATAAGCTGAGTGGTATAGTAGGGTATGCTGCGACTTGGGAAGAACCAGAATGGTGCACCCATCCCTGTCATAAATTCATCGAGATTTGTTCGCTGTGCGTAGTTGCCGTATGTGCCATGGGTGGTATTCAAAGCAGTATTGCTGGCTTGATTGTGTATGGTCTTGGACTGTAGGGCGATGGACTCCTTAGCAGATATGACCTTTTCACGGAAATCATCGAGGATTTGGTTCTTGGTCAAACCCACCTTTGCAGGGCGTTCCATGACGGTGGCTATTCCTGCTGTGGACTTGCCTACTGGTTTGTAGCCGAGTTTGGTGTACCATGCTTCAAGTTGCGCCTGAGTCATATTAGGATTTTTTAATGATGGTTTATAGTTGTTAAAAACCAAATACTCCAAATCTTGGTCTAAACCACGATGTTTAAGATTTTTATAACTGGCAAATATATCCTTTATATCAAATTCCTTGGTTAAGATTTTGGATTTAGGAACTCCTCCGCTTGTTAACCAGTCAATATCATCTGACCAAGATATTATTTTATTAGCTTCTGAGCGTGGACTTTTTTGTAACCTATATAAAGTAATTTTTCCAGTTGGATGAATATCTCTCAAAACATCTTGAGTGTTCTGATATATGATGGAAGCTCTATCTGGATATTTCTCAATTTTATCTATTAAATTTTGTCTTGTTATTCCACCACCTTTGGTAGCCACATCTTTGACGGCTGCATCTAATGGGTTATCTACCCAATCAAGAGGTTTTGCTGGGTTTCTTAGAGGCTGTGCGTGGACTTTGACAGCGACTCCGTGCTTGTCCGCTATGTCATGTATCTCTTTCAGAACGGCTGAACCTGAGCCGCTCTTTGGAGTATTCGATTTTATTACGTCAATTTCGAAGCCATTTTTATTGATGGTGTAGTTGATTTGGACTCCCTTGTATTCTGTATTGTTGGGAATCAATGCACCTAATTCTGTCTTTAGTCCAACTAGGTCATTGGCAGCAGAGGGAATGCCCACATTATGCCTCTTGTCCCACGCATCAACTATGCGGTCTTCCCAACTTTTTAGTGCCTTTAACTGTTCTTGTAGGAAATCCATCTGTGTCAGAATTTTTCCATCTGGGCCAGCTACCTTTGCTAAATCTCCAGCATCCAAACCCATTGCCATTAGTTTATCTTGACCCACCTTGAACCATCTGCGCTCCTGAACCTTATAGTAAGCGTTCCATAAGTCGTCATTGTTCGGAGCAAGTACCGACTTCAAACCTTCTGCCACTTCGGGGAAGTCAGATTGTATGCTCATAATATAGTTGTCCCAAGCAGACTGAAGTTTAGCTGGGTCTTTGGCAAATCTTATTGTTTCAGCGGTATTAAATGTTCGACCAACAAGTTCTCTACCAGAAATTCGTGCTACCTTGTTTATTTCTGTACTGGTTCTATGCCAAGCATCCAGTTCTGCTGGACCGACATTGCCTTCCAAAGCTCTGGTAGTCATTAGAACTTCCGCAATATCCTCTAGTTCTTGGCGACTGGCTACATGGGCGTCAAATATAGCTTGCTGAAAATCCGTCAAACTACCTTTGATTAAATCCTTGGACTCTTTCTCCACTACTCTGTCAGCTTTGAAAACGTTTATAGCTTTGGTAAGCATACTACGATTTTCAATGGAAAGTTTAGATTTGGCTAAATCTCTATACGCCTTCATTTCTCCAAGCATTTTCTGCTTCTGATAGCTCTCTACTCGCTGTGGCAGAGTTCGCTTCAATTCTTCAAATAGATTAGTGATTCCACGAAAATCACTCCTTGCCCATAGACGTGGCAAATCATATTTGATTTTGTCTTGGATTGCCATAGGAATACCTTTTTCCAAATTATTCATAGGTCGGGTAATAGTTAGAGTTTTGTTCTTCTGCACTTCTGCCATAGCTTTGACAAAATCATCTGTATTGCTGGATATCGCCAGTTGACCCAACTGTTCTGCAAGTTTGGGTTCTACTTTACCAGCAAGGTCTTTCACTAATGCTTGTATGTCCGACAATGCCTTTGCTGTTTCTGGGCTACCTTTCTCCATCAGTGTTTTTACAATAGAATCGTAGTGATGGAAGTATGTATTGACCAGAGACATATCATCTAAATAAGCGGCTAAAGTAGTGGCTGGCATCTTATGCCCTCTAGCCAAATTACCTGACAAAGCCTCGGATATATTGCCAGCAGATGGAGTCCTTGCAAATATAGAACCTGCCTCTGGTTGCTTATTAGCCAACCTATCTCCAATGCTCACTATCTTTCTCTGTATATCAATTGGATGCTCCGAAAGATTTATTACTTTGGAAAATTCAGTGATGTCGAATATTGGACTTATACCGTCAAGTATCTGACGCACATTATTTTCCACTACTTGTTGCAGGACATAATAGGGAGTTTGTAGAACCATTGGGCGCCACCAGTTATAAAGTCTCTGTGCAAGTCCGAACATACCGGGAGCTTTTATACTAGACTTAACTCCAAGTTGTCGGGTTACTATATCCTGCAACTCTTTACTCATTCCTACCATGGCACTTTTAGGGTGGGTAGCTGAGAACTTAATCCAAACATCCATATCCATTTTGTCTAGATTTTCCTGTAGATGCCCCAATGCTCTTTTCTGTAATGGGCTTTGTATTGTACCAAGGAGTTCTTGGTCAGGTATACCCATACGGAAGTCCTCAAGGATTTGGTTTAGCGGCTTACCCTTCTCTGCACCAGCACGCTCTAGGCTAGCCAGAGTATCAAAGGTATGGGTTGCTGTGTTGCTTGCGATGGTTCTATTGGATTCCTCAAAAGGTTTGCCCCATTTACCTGTGAAGAATTTACCTGTGGCACCAAATTCTGCCCAGCTGGTTTGAGGAACTTTGAATGGTAGAGCCTTCAATGCCGCTCCAGCACCTTTTATGGGAAGATTGGCTGCCTTCACAAACATATCTTCTGGTACTGTTCCAAGTGCGTGTATGCCACCAGCAAGTCCTTTATAGCCAGCTTTCAATGCAGCTTTCTCAGCAATGCCGGGAAGTCCCCAACCTATGTAACTGATTGGGTCAACACCCATCTCCATGGCAGTTCGGACAATCCAAGGAATCTGCTGATTTTCTTCCCACATAGCAGAGCGTTCTTCTGGAGATACATCGAATGTACTCCTTCCTTGTAAGCCTTCTCGAAGCTGTGACGAGAATGGTTGTGCGAGACCCATAGCTGCGGGTTTTATCCAACTGTTCTCGTGCTGCCCATACATATCTATGATGGGCTTTATTATTGGCTGCTCTGCTATAGTCCTCAGTATTGGTTGCTTTCCTACTGCTTCCATTAGATTTGCTACTGGCTTCAGAAGAGGCTGTTCGGCAAGCCATGGGATTGGATTCTCATATGCACTTGGCAGCTTTGTAATGTCAGGGATATTTGGTTCGGGAACTGACACTGGCTTACGGACGTCAATGACCGGCCCCGCTACGGCTGAGGCAAATTCGGGGCCGTACTCATTTGTTAGTCTGGTTAAGGCTGCGGTATAAGAATCCTGTGGAAGTTTTCCTAGATATTCTTGATATGTGGATAGGTACTTCTCCCTCTCCTCATCGGGGAGTCTGCCTAATGCCCCCATTATGTCTGACTGTTGTGGTTCAGCCATAGTATCTACCTACCATAAGAAGGAGTTATCTGCCTAGAGGCTAACCCCGGCATCATGCGCTGCTGCATTTCAAACCAGTCCTCAGGGCTTACTCCCATCCAGTTCAGAGCACCAAGTATTTGCTCTTGTTCGGATGGTAGGAGATTATTCCACCATTGCATAGAGGGATGAGATAGAGGGACTCCTGAGAATTTTTCACCCGGAGCAACTTCGCCTCCAGTCAGAGCGGCTACGGCTTCTGGAGTTAGTTGTCCCATCTGTGCCCAGTATTTATATGGGTCAGCAGCGTACATGTTGGCCATATTCTGAGTAGAAGCAGCTAGTTCTCTCTGCCGCATCAGTTCATTCTGTTGGGCAGTTTGTGCTGCTTGTGCTTGGTTATTCATCTGTGCAATGCGTTCATTGGATTGAGTCTGAGCCATTATTTCTGCCATGCGGTCTCTAGCAACTTGGGCTGCATTTGTACCACCTTGGCCTTCTGCTCCTCCACCACCTGATATTTGCCGCCACTCACTTCCATTCCAGAAGAACCTACCATCAGGACTAATTTGCAAACCACTTGCTCCTTGTCCTCCAGTATTATTTCTAGCGGCGTCTAATATGGCTTTATCCGCAGCTTGTTGAGCTGCCAAATCGGCTGCTGCCTTGTCTGCTGCGGCTTTATCCGATGCAGTTTTGTCCGCTGCGGTCTTTGCAGTCTCGGCTGCCCCAACTCCAAACCAGTCAGGAAAGCCACCTCCTATAGAGTTTACTGCTCCTGCACCTGCTAGTCCTGTGGGAACCGCAAGTTTTGCCCAGTTGGGGAGATTAGTTGGACCCATACTTGAACTCTTTAACCAGTTACCTGCACCGCTGAGCCATCCCGGAACTTGACCTGCGGCGGCTACGGTTGGTTCAGCCTTTCCTGCGAGTGCTAACAAGTCCTTCCCTTGGCTTCCAAGTTGGGCAGCCTTCTGTGCATCGGTCATGGCTTCCCATAAAAGTCTTCCACTAGATAAATTGCTAGACCCAAATGACCGAACTCCGCCTATTCCCGGCAAAGACTGTGCCGCCATTAACCAAGATTCAGGACCACCAGTAGGATTGCCACTTGTATTAAATCCGGGCGTGTTTGAGCCTCCGGGCGGTACATACAAGCCGCCTCCGGGTTTAGTCAAACCAGCAAACCAGTCTCCCATGCCTTGCCAGTTCGGCGTGACCTGCGCTTGCTTGGCAACAGGAACGGCATTGAAGCCGCCTTGAGCAGTTTGTTCTGCGCCGCCATATTCCTCACCTGTTATTTGCTGATATAGGTCTTGGGCTCCAGGCTGCTGCATTGTATTAACTGCTTGTTGGCTCAACTGCGCTGGCTGCTGAGGTTGAAAGATGTTTTGTAGCCAACTCGGTTGCTCAACTATCGGCTGATTCATCATTGGCGTCGGAGGCCGATATGCAGCTGGTTGATTATAGTTCTGGAATTGACTTAGCTGATTTCTTGTAGCTTGTACGTTGCTGATAGGCGTTGGAGGTCTAGGAGTGGGCAAAGTAGGAGGCTTGGGAGTTGGTGCTCGTAATGCTGCTGGTGTCTGAATAGTATTGTAGCCTCCAGAACCAGTAGGAGTCATGCCAAGATATTCATTTCCAGTTATTTTCTTATAGAGACTTTGGGCTCCGGGATTCTGCATAGTGTCGAACGCTTTTTGGTTCAACTGAGCTCCAGCTTGAGGTTTGAATAAATCATCCCACCATGCCATTTTATATTCCCTCCTTTTGGTCTTGCTTTAGTTTCATTAGTTCCATGCGAGCCATCCAGTCACATATTGGGCAGGGTTCTTGTTCGCCCTCGGTGTGGTAGATGTCCAGTAGAGCAGCTATCTCTTGTTCGGATAGTGCATCGTATGGCTTGTTCAATATCTTCCATGGCGCATCTGGTATCTGCATAGTCTGGCTTATCTCGTCTTTGAACATTGCGATGGCGCCAAGAACAGGTCTTAGGGTTTCAGCGACTAGTCGTTCCAAGTAAGTTTTTTCTGCCATCTTACTGCGCTCCGGGATAAGGATTTGAGCTTGGGATTCCTTGTACTGCCATTGAGCCTCCTGTACTTGGCTTGCCTTGACCAGCTATGAGGGCAGCCATCTGCTCTGGACTACCCGGCATCGGAGGTCTGAAGCCTCCCATATTCTGCCTTGCCATAGCTGATACTGCTTGTGCCATTCCCTCTCCAGATGCTAGAGGCTGGCCGGGGATGCCTTGACCTGGCTGTTGACTCTGCATGGGCGGCAGTTGTCCACTCTGTAGAGCTTTAATTTTGCCGAGTCGAGCCATCTCTCCGGCCAACTCTTGCGAAACTAATTGAGCCACTACCTGTCTGATGGCTGGGTCATTGCGGAGCTTTTCAGCTTCCACTCTGATGTCCTCAGCTTCGGGGTCAATGTGGCTCATGTATCGCCTTCGTGCTGTGGCAGAAGAAATTATGCCCGTCTTGACAAGGTTTTCCATGTCTGCGTGTCGTCTGGCTTCTTCTTCTGCGGATACGGGTGTGAACTCCACAAATGTAGTATAATGATGCTTGATTTTCTTCCTCTCTACTCGGAAGTCGAATTCTTCATTGGGAGTCCTTGCCCAGATGTGAAAGTCCTCTGGGACCACTCTCTCTGCAATCTTGGTGCAGTTGCTCATGACCTTGGCAGTTGAGAGTTGCAGCTGCTCCATGATACTGTCATAGCGAAGTCTGGCTTCCGATATTACCTGCGCTCTGTCGGTGCCCGACCTTACGCCAGTTTCTCCCAGACCTCTGACAGACCTCGGTGCACCAGAGGCAGCGAGTATCGAGCTTGTATAAGCCAAATGCTGCATGACGAACTCAGGCGGTGGAGCTTTGACGTATTCCTCCATTGTCACACCTGCGGGTTTTTCATAAATCTTCCCATACTTCATCTTTATCGTGGTCAGAGCAGCGGCTCCTGGACCAGAGACGAATGTTATGGGCCAACTCTGCGATTTCAAAACGATGTTATAAACTGAGTAGGCAAAGGATTCTGAACGAAGTAGCGGGAGCAGATACCTGACCAATCCCACTGCCTTTATCTCAGACTTGGAAGATTTGCTCTGATTGCCAAGACCTGAGTAGCCAACGACATACGGGACAAATCCGTAATCATGCTCAATTATTCCCTCTTTGTCACCGGCAGTTAGCATGGGTTCGTTGTTGACGTAGATGGCTCTCCACTTCTTGTCAATATATGAGACTTGCACCACATCTTGATAGTTGCCCGCACCTGCTGTGGCGACTCCTACAACGGGGGCAGTCCAGTTCGACCACTCTGCCCTTGCTTGACTGATGGTCTTTGTCTCCTCAATAATCATATAGTTGCCAGATGGGTCAGGATAGACATTGCGTGGATGAACGGAGCGAATACCTATTGGCAGAACATCGTAGAGTTCGCCATTGTAGATATCCATTCTCTCCTTGAACTCATCGTCCGATTCACCTTTCTCTTGTTCTGGCTCTTCTGGCACCTTGTTCTCGTCAAAGACGGTTTCAAAACACCACATGCCGTATAAGCAGCCATGCTTTGCGGCAGTGCGCCATGGACTTATATCCGACTCTATCTTGGTTCTATAGAACATTGCCATGTCGAATTTGCGCAGCATTTCTGCTTGGTCTTTTGCCACTGCATCAGTCCCTCGCATGGGTCTAAAGAAGCGTGCATAGACAGTGGATATGTGATTGGTGCCAGCATCAACTATGTCCCTAACTGTGGGCAGGACTATTCCATCCTCTTTGTACTCCTCTGGCAGTCCGAGTTTGTCTCGAAACTGCATTTCGTAGTAGAGGTCGTCTTGGTCAAAGGCGATATTTCTGGCACTATACAGGCTCTTTAGGCTCGCCAGTTTGCCAAATATCTCGGACTTCGTAGGTTTGTCCATTCTCTTTTTCCTCCATGGTCAGATTGGTCTCTATTTGTCTCAGACGTGCAGGCTCGGCTAGCTTCAAGAACTCCTCAAGAATACGGCTTGCGGTTGCCTCAATGACCTGCTCTGCGTGGGTTCTATAACGCATCGCTGTACCCCAGACAAAAGGAGTCTCTTCAAGTTTCATCTTGATTGCGGTCCAGTTCTCAGGTCTCCAGTCTTTATCTATCATTATTAAAATCTCCTGTTGCTGAATGTGGCATAATCCCCTACTGCCAGTGTACTACCTGTGAAGTGTTGTGGGCTGACGGCGATGGCACCCATAAACGCCATTGCTCGGTCGTCATGTATCTTGCTTATTATCTTGCCGTCTTTGTAGACCATAGCCTTGAGTTGCCGAATCAGTTTGCGGTCATAGCTTACTATTGACCCATTCCTTATTGCAGATATGGTGTCACCTACCATTCCCGCCTTATTGCTGTGATTAGTGACCCAGCCCCACTTTCCTGTTAGCTCGCCATTAGCCGACCTCTCAGGATATAGATTCTTGTAAACGATGTCATTGACCAGATAGTTTAGGACACCAATGCCGACTCCATTCCTCTCTACTATCAACAGGGCATTGTTGTATTTGGTCGCAACATCTGCCACTTTATATGCAAATGACTTTTGCTCCATCTTGCTCTGCACAGCGGCGACTTGTTCAAGACCGCCTGCCGTTAGCTTCAAGACTACACCATCATGTGGGTCACTTCCTGTTGCACCTTCGCCGCCACATGGGTCAACCCAGAATATATATCTCGCCCCAAGTTCAGGTTCTCGCCAAATCTCAAGTATCCCGTCTTGCTTGATTGGGTCACGGGACTTGAGACTCCAAGATTGAAGCTGCTCATCCACTTCGCTGAACACTTTGTCTGGAGGACCAAGCCAGCAAGATTCCAAATCCTCGATGTATTCTTGCGGAAACAAGTTGCCTTTATTGTCGCTCCGCATACTCCTCATCTTCCAACGCTTCCATCTTATCTGGTCTTCATTCAAGCCTTTCTCAAGCATGAGTTCCATCTCTTTCCCCGTGAAGTCCAGCTCTCCACGTTCTTCTTCTGCTACCAACTCACTGCCTCTCTCAATCTTATAGTCGTCTGCGAGCCACCAGTAGAAAGGAACTAGCTTGTAGTCGGACTCGCCATTTATGCAGTCCTGTACGGAAGAATAAAAATAGCCACTGTCGCCCAGTGGAGTAGATTCCCTTACCAAATACCCCGACATCGGCACCGCCTCAGCCAAACCACTTAGGAGCTTTTCTGCATCCGTATAATGTGCCTCTTCCGAAATATGCGCTCGATGAACTGTGTCGCCTCTCCCAAATGCTCGCTGTCCTGCGGTGCCGATATACATAGTGCTGCCATTCTCGAATACTTTTTCGTTGTCCGAATCATGAAACATCTTGCTCTGCATGTCTTTGGGCAAATGCTTGTGATAAATGTCCACCTTGTCGAGCAGTCGCCTTGTGGCATACTCCTCATGGCTGACTATTGCTACCACTAAGCCCGGTATGAGTTGTGCCTCGATGAAGAACAGAGCCAGAATTGCCGTACTAATACCTTCCTGACGGCTCTTACACAGAATCATTCGGTGAGACCAATTCGAGAACAGCCATTTCTGCGCCTTGTTCAGCTTGAATCTCTGCATAGTAGCATCCTTGTCTACTATCCACAGCAGATTTTCGACCAAGGCTAACTTGGTTGCCAAGTCTGTATTAGGCGCAGTCATGGAAACTCCTTACAGGTCTTCCATTGTTTCCCAGCTAACTCCTGCACGGGCCCAAGGGTCGAAACCCATAGGATAGGAGCCGCTGAACTGTACATTCCTTGCTTCGGCTGGACTATACCCAAATTCCTGCAATGCCAGACGGCTTTTCTCGTTGCCCTCTCCAGCATACACCCTCGTCACGGCTTCATCGACTGTGGACTTCACGGCGTACCAAATCGCTCTTTTCATGAAGGCGGCTTTCATATACGCCAATGCTGGCTCCTTGTCAATGGCTGTGAAAAGGTCGGAGATAATCTGGATGTCCACCTTGCTCGACATTGCACCGAGGAATCCCGGCTGCTGGCTCAGCTTTTCGCAAGTTTTCTGGTCCAGCATAACGCCTACCACTTCCTCGATTGCCTGACGAGCGACTTCAACTGGAGTGCCTCCTATGCTGGCAAATCTCCGCAACGCCGCTTCAAAACGCTCCTTGAAAGTCCCAAGCAGTAGTGCCTTGGCTCCCTCCCATGTACTGAACGTCTGCCGTGCTATATTTATTCTATCCTTGACAAGAGAGATGGGAGCTACCATTGCCACTGTCTCAGGTGCCGCAATGGCGATTGCAACCTCTGGTGCCGTAATCGCAAGTGTTTTTATCATTTCGGTCTTGGTTTCCAAAGCTGTCTGTGCCGCCACAGCCTTTCCTTTTGCGGCGCTCTGATTGACCAGCGCAAATATGAGTGAGGCAAGTATCGGCGCAAGTATGGCGATGAGTTTTACCCACACATCAATATTTTCCTGTGCAATGCCGAACGCCAATGCCACTGTACCAGCTATGCCTACCAGTGACATTATGAACTTTTGTATTCCAGCTGGTGTGGTGAAATCAAAATCCATATTTCCTTCTCCTAGTTTCTTATTTCGCTGAGGATGTCCCCAACGATTGATTCTGCCAGCCTTTGCTGTTCGGGATTTGGAGACGTAATCTCTTTAGCCGTTATTGAACGCTCTAATCCATTCTCATTGACCTCCTTGATGACCAATTCTCGCTGTACCATAGTGTTCTGAATTGAGTTGGCAAGTTTCTCCCATGGATTCCCTGACTCCTCTTTCGCCATCATCATAGGAACACGGAGACCAGCCAGCTTTGTCGCATATGCCCACATGTCTGAACTCACGCCTTTGCCACCGCCGACAATTATCTTATTGAAAACAATAATCCCTGCCTCAATAATTGAGATATCCAGCATCGCCGTTCGAATGACCCGTGCCTCGCCTCCAAACCTGACCTGCATAGCTGGTATTGCGTCATCCAGCCTCAAGAAGTCCTCGTCTGTTGAGCGCCACGCCTGCCAAGAACGGTACTTCCGATTCACCAACTTCAAGGCAGTTCGATTATCCGCACCACTCACCCTCAACAGCAAAAAAGTACCCTTGTGGTTATCATCAGCCTCAAAAGGCTTGAGGGCGTCCAGTACAGTTGGAGCCGCAATCAATAAAGCATTTTCTGTCATGCTCTAATCTTAGCACTCTGAAACTCGCTTGTCAAGTTTTACGAGTCAACGAGTCAATAGTATAGCCAAATCAGTTCTGGACGCTTTGCATGGGAATTATTATGTCAAGGATTCTATACGTCTTATTATTATATATATACTATGTATATAACTAAAAACGCATAGAAAGCATACACTTGTGCTAGTTTGCTACGAGTCAATAATTAAAAAATCACTATTGACCTATTGAAGCTATACGAGTCAAAAAAAGCCCTGCCTTCAATCCACGTTTTCATTTCCACCTTGCCTTTCGGCTAAATCCTGACTCGATGGCGAGTGAATCCACCTCTCTTTTCCCTGACTCGTACGCTCTCCAGCTCCTTGCCCTCTATGCCCTTCTGCTTACAATACTCGAAAACTCATAGACTACTCTCAAAGTCTGCTCAACTCGCATATATATATACTCAAACTCGCATAGAATCCCTCTTGACTCGCAGAAGGCAAATCCCATATCCACTATCTCCATCTCGCCTCTCTGTCGGCTAGCTCACGGGCCCACAAGTCATCTATCCTCCAACACTGTACGGAGTGCAGGAATTGAAATGGGCATCCTAGCCTCCCAGTAAATAGTGGAAATCCCCTATCAGAAACTTGTCAGTGTGATTTGAAGCTATGATTGCGGCATTTGAAGCTAATATATATTTGCGAGCTTTTGATATGGGACCATCATATGTGAGGATTGAGGATAGGCAAAATAATGAGTCAATAATTAGTGAGTCTACTCATTCTGATTAGTCGATATGATTGTGCTCGATAGCTTTTGAAGGTACCGCAAAATTCAATTCTTGACGCTCTTGTTGACGCGCAATTCTAAATTGTCTGCGCTCATATTGACTGCGCTTTGTGTCTACTCTTATCGTTGAAGGTACTGTAACATTCTTCAATAACTCCTGTATTTGAGCTTCAAGCTCATCAGTGTCAATTCTGATATTTATTGTCATATTCTGATTCATAAAATTATACCTATTTATGAGTAGTTTAGATTCCCAATAATTATTGACTCAATGTAGCAGTCAATCACGCTCAAGCTATTTAGCTTTGTGTTTCTTCGGTGGTAGCTTCAACGGGCATTTTGTACTCAAAACCTGTGAGATTGTGAGCCTTCACAAATTCATCAAACTTTGCTTTTGTATCGGCTTGTGTGTGAGGATATTTGAAGGCTGCTGTAGTCAATTCTGCTGCTGTAGCATTTGCCTTTATGAAGGCTGTAACTGATTGCTCCTGGCCTTGGGCATCTACAATCTTAACATGTCCCTTACCCACTTTGCCAGTACCAGTTCCCTTCGAAGCAAGTTTTGTGATCTTGTTGATATTGACTGATACTTTGCCTTCACTATCGACAACGTACACAACTGTTTTGACGGGCTCTTTAATGAGGTCAGCAATCTTATAGGCTTCAAGTAATTTTGAGATTGTAGTTCCTATTGTGATGCACTGTTCCTTGACTGCGTTTTGAGCTTCATCAATCTTTGCCTTGTCAAATTCTGCATCGATTTTGGTCAAGTCATTCTTTGCTTTGAGGTACTCGCTCATTAGCTTGTCAAAATCATCGGAAAACGGCTTCAAACCTTTGAGCTTTGCTTGCGATTCCTTGACTGTATTTTCCAGATTAGCTTTGCGTTCCGTAACTTCAATAACTGTCATAATAATTTACCCTCATTATGAGCGTGTTTTTATTTTGACTGCTACATTGAGTCAATAATCGATATATTCTTTTGTTAAAGTGCACCTGTGAGTCAAAATTTATTGACTTCAAATACATTTTACACTCTCACAATGCACTTGTCAAGTTTCTGATAGCTATGATTGCAAAATATTTTGAGATTTTGACAAGGGAATTGTAAAATTTTTACGTATTTTGCGCATTGAACGTGGTGTAGCTTCAAAAGCTCTCTATTGTGTCACATGCGAGAAATTCAAGAGTGGAAATAGCGAGTTTTATTGGCAGACTCTTCTAACACTGGGGGCATAAATGCGGCGCGGAAATTCTGATTGGAGCCAGAAGGTTGTTGCGGAGAATTTACGAGTCAGAATAAATTGACTCGTAGACAGCCTCAGAAACGCTTGACTATAGTTGTGGGGCATGATATACTTATATCAGAGGCAGAATATGCCCAAAAATAAATTTAAGGATGGTACCATGAAGGACAAAATGACAGTACAATACCCGCAGGACTTCGACCACAACCCGGCAGCCCGCATTGACAATACATTGGTTCAGAATTACTTAGAGGGATTGATTGCGAATGGTGAAGTGGACTCCATTGACTCAGGTGATGTATTGGTGAAGATAGATGAATTGGGCTTTGCAAGTATCTACCGCTTAGAATGTTCCGTTGACCTATATAATAAAATTGACCCAAAGTTATATGATAGCATAGTGAAGGTCAGTTAATATGGACCCACGTTGTCAAGGTTGCCGTTATCGAACCCCGCAAAGAGTAGGCGGTTATGGCATACTATGCCAAAGTCAGGACTGCCAGTGTCCTAAGTGGATAATTCACAATGAGCTTACTTATGGCAGGCTCAGTCCTTTTGTTGAAAGCCCAAAGACCACTGACGCTCAGAGGGAAGTGTGGAAGGAGAAGTTACTGGAGGAGTTACGGATATGAAGGTCAGTTGTCCTGATTGTGGACTCTATATCCGTGAATCCTACTCTGAGGTTGTGGCAGAATTACTGATTCGAGACCATCAAGAATTTAATTGTAAGGAGAGTGGAAAGATGGAGTGGATATGTCCAGTTTGCAAACATGTGTTTTATTCTAATGGTCCAATGCTACATTGCCCCGAATGTATGAGCCAGAAGGCTAAGAGGGAAGCGCAGTATTGGGCTGACAAGGCAGCCGTAAGCAGGTCGATTGCGGACGATATAGTAAATAAGATATTGGAGGCAAAATGAATGGAAGAAATTCGTAAAGGTTGCACAAAGCGCAATCATCCACCACACTCAATTTGTAAGAAGTGCCCGTTATTCAACACGTAAAATTGCCCCGTAAAATAAATCGAATAGATGGAGAAAATTATTATGACCCGTCAAGAATATGAGCTAATTGCAAAAGTGGTAGCTGGTCTGGACGAGACCAAGAATTCTAAGCATGAAGTGGCGTTTGCTTTTATCAAAGCACTACAGCAGGAATATGGCAGATTCAAGGTTGAAAAGTTCTGGCATCAGTGTCTTGGGGTCAAGATGCCTACTGACGACAAGGAATCACTGGACAGGCAAGATGTTCAAGCTGAGTGGACAGGCAAGGAGTTGGGAATATGATACCGACCAAAAAACCGTACTTCATTAGCCAAGGCAACAAGAGTATGATAGAGTCGATTATGGCGACTCGAACTGCCCATCCAGTCAATATCCTCATAGAAGGCAAACATGGTATGGGCAAGTCAGAATGTAGTCGCCAGATTGCGGTGAACTTTGGGTTCGATGATTATATTCCAGTACCTATAGGCTCATTGCAGGAAACTGGACAACTCATGGGCCGCTATGAACTAATCAATGGCGAAACTAAGTTTGTGAGCGGTGCGTTTCCAAAAGCCGTGCAGACTCCAAATGTACTGATACACTTGGAAGAGTTGAATCGGCCAGAGTCACCCAAGGCTCTGAATGACCTATTCCCTTTACTGGACGATAGCAGGGAATTGGTGCATGAGCAACTTGGAGCTATTAAGGTGGCAGATGGGGTCGTCTTTATCGCCACTCTCAATGAGGGTTTTGAGTACACGGGAATTGACCCGCTCGATGCGGCACTGAAAGATAGGTTCCACATTCTCAGTCTGGATTACCTGCCACTGGAGCAGGAGTCCATGCTCGTCACTGTAAAAACGGGGATTACTGACGAATGGGCAAATAAGTTACTGGCTTTCGTCAATAAGCTGAGGTATGACGGGCAGGACCCAATTCATGTCTCAACCCGCAAGGTCATTATGATGGCTGAATTGATGGTCGCAGGACTTGACCTCAGAGGAGCAGTGGTCAGCAATGTCGCTTTGGACAAAGACAAGCTGGAAACAATCCTTCTGCATCTGGACTTACGTGGCGAGAATCATATAAATGGCGCACTTAATGACAGCTCTTTTGTGGTGCTATGATGGACGACTTACAATACAAAAGAGATATTCGAGCCAAACTCGAACTGCTGCTCCAAGAACTTCTGCCTGAGATGGAAGACCAGACCATGAACAAACTTGTTAGGAAGATAATGGAGATTTGCCATGTCACGAAGTAATAACTGGCGTATCAACAAAAGCTCGATTATGGCAGTCGAAGGTGCCCAAGCACTAAAAGCCTTGCGAAAGGTGGCTGGTGCTTCTGGACTTCCAAGCGATTACAAAGTCCACTTTAGCTCTGAGAGTATTGGTGCAGGGATAGACTTGGACGATAAGGAAGTTCACATTGGTGGAGGTCGCTTATTTACTGAGGCTCCAATCCCGCCTGAGAAGTTTGACGTATTGGTCGGCTTGACCATGCACGAAGTTGGGCATCAGCAAATCCAGACAGATGCAGTTTGGCGCTCACTTCAAAGCAGGATTTATCAGTTGCCACAAAACGAGAAACTGATTCTAAAAGAGTTTGTGAATGTGGGCGAGGACATAGCTATCGAATCAAGATTGGCTCAGAATCCAGCCCTGCAAGACTATGGCGATGCGCTCTTTAATTGGGCTTCTGCTCAGTCAAGAGGAGCCAAAGAGCATAAGTTGATGGAATTGTGGGTTGAGTATGGTTTACTCCACAAAGCCGATAAACTGCTCAATTTGCCTACTGAGATGGACGCACCTATGTCTTTACTGGCTGCTCTTACGGGTTGGCTACGTAATGACCATGGATACGATGAAAGAGCCAGCGCATACCTTGATTACTGGACTCAACTTAAAGAGGACTTCATGAGACCAGAACCACCTAAAGAGCCAAAGACAACTCAGCCGGAAAAGGACAAACTTGGTGACAACACTGATGGAACCAACACTACCGAGCCATCTGAGGAAACTGAGGACTGGTCAAAGGAATGGGGCAACGATTCTGAGAAGGAGAATGAAGAAGATGGAGAGGAAGATTCTGAGGAGAAAAAGGCGGGAAGCGGTGGGCTATCGTCAGGAACGGAAGGTGAAGATGGAGATGAAGTTACTGGAGACGAAGATGATGATGGAGAACTGAAAGCGCCATTAACAGAGAAAGATGGTGACAGAATATCTGACGACTTGGCTGATGCAATTAGAGAGGCTATGGAAAACAACCGTGAGGACATAACGAGCCAAATTCTCGATGAGTTCTCAAAACTTAGTGGTAAGCAGGAATTTTCCAATGCTATTATCAGAAGTCGAGAGTCCAAGAGCCAGCTTATACAGCCAAATTCCAATCTATGCAAGAAACTGTCAAGAATTTTGACGATTAAGAAACGGCTACAATCCCGCACTATGCACGGGGAACAGTATGGACACATTGACAAGAGGCATTTGGCAAGAGTAGGAACTGACAAGCGGATATTCTCCCTCAAGTACAAGTTTCCTGATGGGTTCCCAAATACTCGAATCCTGATTGACCTTAGTGGGTCTATGAGTGGAACCCAAGCTACCAGTGTTCTACAAGCTGCTGGAGCCTTGCAGATGTTGGCAAATGCAGAAGTTTGGGGATACTATCAAGATGGGAATATTGGGAATATACAGTTAATTAGGCTGGACGAGGGCAAACTGGTACATCACTTCGACCCAATAGGTTCGACACCTTCGGGACTTGGGATTGTAGGTGTCTCGCTTGGGATGAAGAAGAATGGCTTAGTCATACACTTGACAGACGGCGAGCATAATTACGGGCAAGAGCCTTGGAATGCTCACTGGGTACTACAGAAGCGGGGAATACAACTGGTCAACTTGATATGGGGTCGTGTGACCAAGCACTATGACCTGCCGGGATTGAACTTCCGAAAGCTAGATGGACTCGCTGACTTCCCCGATGCTCTGTATGAGATACTGGTTCAACAGGCAAAGTTAGGAAATATTGGAGGCTAACATGGAACAAACAGTAACGCCGAAAGAGGCAGCCAGAATACTCGGCATATCGTACTCAACAATCTATCGCTGGATAAAGAGAGGCTGGATAAATGTAGTCATAATGCCTAATGGCTACATGCGATTGTCCAAGCCTGTCATTGAAGAACTGTCAGAAAAAGGAGTGGAAGATTTAGTTAGTGCTTATGCTGGGTCGGCTAAGTGGTAGGTCATAAATAAATGGTCGATGTATACGATGGAGCAAACTATCTGCTCCAGAATTTCCCTGAGCCACCGTATATAATCAGCGGGGGTATCATGCCAACAGCTATGAAGGCGATTATGTTTGGGCCACCAAAGAAAGGCAAGAGTTTACTGCTCAACCAGCTTGCAATGGCAGTAATACATGGTCAGCCATGGCTCAACTTCAAGACCAATCAGAAGAAGGTTCTTTATATGAATTTTGAAGTGGGACATAAGAGCTGGCAAATACGCCTCAAGAAATTCTCAAGAGGTAATGGGATAACCTTGACCAGTAACCTCTGCCTTGTAAGTGACCTTATGGGAGTCCGCGTTGACACACCTACTGGGCAGGCAGAAGTTGAGAAGTTGATTGCGGTACACAAGCCACACTTAATTATCTTTGACCCATTGAAGAAGATTCTGAGCGCAGGAGCGACTAATGAGGAGTCAGTATTGGCAGCTACCGACTTCTGCGACAAGATGATATGGAATTATGGAGTCTCAATCTTCATCTGTCACCACACAAGAAAGTCGAAAGTGGTTCAGGCTGGAGTCGTAGACTTGGGCTCACAAGAAATGACAGGCGTATATCATCTGGCACAATGGGTAGATTCTATCATTAGTCTGGTACCAGTAGCCGAAGATAAGATTCGATTGGAATTTGAACTGCGACATGCGGAAGATATTGTAAAGCCAATAAACTTAAAATTGAATAGACAACTGGCAACCTTTGAGGTAGTACCATGAGCAACATACCATCTGGAAATTTGGCAGGCAATCGTAGTAATGTATCAGAACTGGACTCCTATGCTACTCCATCATCTGCTACCCATAGTCTAATGAAGCGTATAAAATTTGAAGGAATAATATGGGAACCAGCCTGTGGAGACGGTGATATGCTAAGAGTTTTGGAACAGTATAATCCATCTATGGGAAGTGATATTGTTACTGGCGATGATTTTTTGAAGGCAAACTCTATGCTATCAGTCCCAAATATCATTACTAATCCACCTTATAAATTGGCTGAACAGTTTGTTAGACAAGCCAATAAATTAGCTTCTGAAAAAGTAGCTATGTTTTTGAGGTTGAATTTCTTGGAAAGCCAAGGAAGATACCAAATGTTTAAGAGTTTACCATTGGAATGGGTACTGGTTTTCTGCAAAAGACAAACACTACATCCAAAAGATGTAATAGTAACTACTGGAGGAACGATTGCCTATGCTTGGTTTATATGGAATAAAACTTATAAAGGAAATCCACAAATAGATTGGATTAACGATTAAGAAGGAGAAAAAGATGAATAGAGATTGGACGCAACCCAAAGTCTACTGCAAGTATTGTGGTGAAGAAGCCCAAGACTGCACTTGTCAGAGAGTTCCGTTACTGGTAGCTCCAAAGGACATCGAGATTGATGCGAATTATGAGAACTGGATAGCTTCATTATGAAATTCACATTCGCAATGGTCTACAAGCCAGCATATCAGAAGCGGTATGGCAAATGCCATCACTGCGAGCAGGGTATAGTGGCAGGTGAGAGGATTATGATGGGCAGTGCCTTCTGGCAGTCCCATATTTTCCTCCGCCGATTACATTTTGCATGTTACTTGGAAACCATGCAAAAAGCAGCGAGCGACTGGTTCTTCGAGAACGATTTTGTGGCAAAGAGAATGTTACCAGAACAGAAAGCCGCATTGAATCGTCTCAGAGCCAAGAGATATTATCTAAAAAAGAATGGAGGTGACAAGAATGAATTAGATGCGAAGTTGGCGGAGGTGGAGAAGCAGATAGCTTTTATTAAAGCGGAAAAAGTAAATTAAAATTTGGAGGAAAAATGACTTACGGACAACAGCAACCACAGCAACCTTCCTATGGCGCACCGGGCATGCCAGTACCTATGCCTCATGGTCCAGCACCTATGCCCTCAGTGGTAAAGTGGGGCGGACTATCAGCAGGTGGCAGCAATAAGATTCCAGTAGTCTGCTTCATTGGCAGGCTGACGGACATCCTCTTTGTGCCTGATAACTTTGGCAACTATCAAGTCCAAGAGAAGTATGACCAAGTACAGATTCTTGAGTCGCCGGCACCGTGGCCGTGGGCTACTCTCGACCTGCCAATCAAATACTCAGAGCGTGAGGATTCTGGATGGGGTCGTCATGTTGGTAGCGCAAAGACACTTGGCTTGGCACAGAACGCAGCCAGCCTTGATGAAGCCAAAGCAGACCTAATCGGCAAAAGCTATGAGCTGCGCCAGAAAGAAGAGGATTATGGCGAGGACAAAAAGACTGGACAGAAATTCAAGGGTGATGTGTGGAGGTTCGTCAGAATCGTACAGGCTGGCGGTCAACAGCAGAGTTTTCCGCAACCTCAGTATGCACAGCCAGTAGCAGCGGCAGCACCTTCGCAAACGACTGCTGCTCCAGCACCCACAGGAAATTTTTCGCCCATAGTCGCACCTACTGATACGGCAGCAGTCAGAGCCAAGAAGCTACTCCACGGCAAAACTCTCAATGAGTTCTTGGGCGTCGCTCTTGTTGACGACAAAATCAAGGCGGACTCGGCGTTCACAAACTCAATCTTTGACCAGAGCTTTATTGTCGGATTGAAAGCTGGCGGTCAGGTAGTCCTTGGCGCAGATGGCAAGTTCAACGTAATAGCGTAGTAAAATAAATTGGAGGATAATCAAGTATGTTCGGAAAGAAGAAAGACAAGAGAATAGCTGGCGCACCAGTAACCAAACTGCCCTCAGTTGATGGCTCTGACCAGACCATTGCGAAAGTACAGGGTTTGGGAATGGAGATAGTCACTCTTAGGTCAGAGTTGGACAAGGCGAGATCTGAACTGGCAAGGGAACTGAAAGCCAATGACGACCTTACTGCTCATTTAGATATGGCTAATGGTCGAGTAGCTATATTAGAGGGCATAATTGCCAACACTTTCAACTCGGTCATGGTAGCAGATGCGCCAAAGACTGTAGCACCAGTACAGGAAGCCGAAGCTCTTAACTGGTAGAAATCAAGTGGGGTGCGCATACTGGAACCACGCACAATAAAGTAGGAGAATAAAAATATGGCAGGCATAGTAAGAAAGGACACATATTGCCCATTGGAATCGGGAGAAACTGGGCTTAAATGCAATTCGGCATGTGAATGGTTCATTAACGACACACGAGCAAGTCATGTTGGATGTATAATCCACAAGATTGCTTCTTCAATAGCATCATTGGAAATACTTATAGATGAAAGGATGGAATCCTAATGGAAATCCACGACTACCCCGAACTTATTGACAAGACATACGAGTGGATAACAAAGCGTGTCTGGGACATGACTACTGAACCAAGGTCAGCTGGTATCCATCTAACAGAATTGATATACTGCCTGACCGCTTCATACTATACAAGAATAATGCCACTACCATACGACAAACAAGCAGCGTTGACTATGGCACTGGGCATTGGTCTTGAACGTGTTATTGTCCCAGAAGAAAATCGAGCAAAGCCGGGAACATGCGAAGGTGTGGACTACTCACCTGACTTCTGGTACTCAGGCTCTTTGCCCGCAGAATTGAAAACTACAAGGATGGGCAGTCGCAAAACCAGAGAGCGGGAATTTCCTGAGAGCTGGATGCAACAGATTCAAGGCTACTGCTATGCGGAAAAGAAGTTAGAGTATGGACTCTCTGTTGTGCATCTGATGGGAAACTACAAGCCGCCATTCCCTGAGATACTGGCAGTTAAATTCACCTTCACAGAAAAAGAATTGCAGGATAACTGGGACTTCCTGATGTGGCGAAGAACAGTTCTTATTGGTTCATTCGCTGACCAGAAGCCGCCTGAGAAAACTAAATGGTGCAAGGATTGGGAATGTAAAATGTGCAGATATGGAGACAGCTTAATCCACTGCAACTTGAGGACAAAATGACAAAAGAACAAGCTAAAGCGGAATTTGAAAAGCTGCTAGAGTGGGTCGAATCTGACAAAGACCTAATGGAATTGGTAACTCAACCACATGTACACAACCTGCTTGCATTTATAATGTATAGATATATCATGAGCGGTTCCAGTCTGACTATTCTTAGTTCTGGAACTATGGATGCTCTCGTCTTAGTCGCCCAAGCCTCGTACATGGCAGGATACAAGAGAGGATTGGAGACAGGCAAACTGGAGAAATTAAAATGAGCCAAGTTATAGCATATCATGGACTGGAAAAAACAGGCAAGACTACGTTTGGCTTCTCATCAATCAAGTCGTTTGCGGAAGGCATACTTGTCCACTTCGACTTCGACCTCGGCAGAGAGAGAGCGATTTGGAGATTTCAACCTGCGATAGTTGAGCGTATTCAATCTGTCCAATTCGCAGAAGTCCCTACTTGGACAATGGGTTCTGGCGCAATAACTCGTCAGTGGGCAGAGTTCGAGAGGATTTATGAGCAGGCATTGGCTGACCCAAATGTCAAAGTCCTATTCATAGATACTGGTTCACAGATGCACCGCCTTAATGCGGATGAGTATCTGGAAAACTATGTCAAAAGGAATAAGCCGAATCGGCATCAGTTACAGCAGATGGAATATCGTATTCCAAATTCCCGTACAAGGGCAAAGATAATGGCAGCAAGGCAGGCTGGCAAGCTACTAATCATAAGCCACTATGAGACTGACGTATATTCGGAGCAATTTGTCCAGCACCCTGATGGCTCAATGAGCAAGGAATCTGTAAAGTCTGGGCAGAAAACTCATGCTGGATTTGGCGAGATACCTTACCTTGTGGACTACAATTTGCAGCTACTATTACGGAATACTAATGTAGACCCAAACACTGGCAAAGAATTGCAGCCTCCAAAGCTCAAGACAGTTGCGAGAATCCTGACACCCAATCCGCCTGATGCACTTGGTGTCGAAATACTTGAGCCAGACTTTACTAAGCTGAATCAAGTGGTTGATGGAATCAAGAAGATGAATATGGAGACTTAATATGGCACACATAGTAATTGATGTCTTTGAACCTGATTATATGGAACACCTACTCTCCGCTTTTATGCAAGTGACAAGGCATAATTTGGTTCAGCAGGGTTTGTCGGACTATTACTGGACCGCCATTGACGGGCACTCAATTACTATCGAGAGGAAATCTTGGCTTGATTTGCTGAATAGTCTGGACAGGCTACAGAAGCAATTAAGAACGGCTACCAATCATGCAGATGAAGTTGGACTCTTGGTCGAAGGCGTAGCTGTCCCTCTTGATGGAGGCGAAATCGCCATCTACGAGCAGGGCAAAACGGACAAGTATCTCAGGCAAACAAAAATCAGTGGTACCAAATACAACAACATCATGGCATATCTATGGGAACTCGACAAGCTGGGAATCTCAGTCTACCATACCTCTACTATCAAAGGCACAGCTTGGGCATTGAAGGCATTTGTGGATAATAGCCAAAAGACCGAACACACTTTGCTCAAGCATTATGTCCGCACAAAGGCAATCAAGTGGCAGAGTAACCCCATGATTGAGACTCTCATGGGAATCCGTGACGACAAGGGAACTTTCATTGGCGAGAAAACTGCTCAGGAATTGGTAAAGAAACTTGGAAGCCTGTATGACATCATGCAGTTGCAACCAGAATCCATTACCTACGAGTGCAGCGGAGTTGGTCTCGCCACAGCCAAACGAATAATAAATGCGATTAAAGGAGTGAAATGAATAAAGCAACCAAAATTATCAACGAGTCAGAGTATCTATTGGACTTTCAGAAAAAGCAGCTAATACTGGACTTGGGAATGGAATCGAATACAGGCATAATGGATACCCTTGATTGGGTATGGTTCAAACTGTTCGGCAAGAGCATTGATAGCTTATCACCAACAGAAATGCACCGCCTAAAGCTGGCACTACAGGAGCATGGATATGAAATCAACTGAGCCAATGAAAATAGTCTTTACAAGTTTTCGGGATAGCATGACTATGGAAGGCATGAAGATGTCCATTGATAAACATACTCCGAAACTCTGTGCCTACCCGACATTGACGTACATGGTCATTCCCTCTGCCAGTAAGAGCGTGAGTAAGGATAGTATGGAGCGAATCTGTGAGACGATAATGGACAACAACTGGACTCTGATTCGAGACTTCATTGTGGAAGCCTACGATACTCTTGGTGTCCGTCAGATTATTCTCTGCGATTGGGCAACAGCAGAGCAGATAGCCACTGGGAAACCTTGTATGGCAGGTACTATAGCAAGGTACATTGAGCGGGAAGTAAAGAATCTGGAGTTCACATTTCCTGTGGAGATTGAGCTTAGGGATGGAAGGAGTGCATTATGAATAATGAACGGCTACTGAGTGAGCAGGAAATATATGACATTATTGCACGATTAGATGTAGCCAAGTTTCAATCTGAGGGTATTGTTTGGCCTTTATTTGAAGCCCAGGATGCCAAGTCCATCGCTGCCCGTGATAAGTGGTGGGCCAAAACAGTAGATGCACTTATGAATGAGCCGCCTTGTTATGCCCCTGATATTGAACCTTGCACAGAACTTAATTGCGAAGTTTACCCATGTGCTTTTATGAAGTGGCAATCCCTCAAGCAGTCTTTGGGGGTTAAACAATGATTCACATTGAAAGTCTAAACATGGACGTCCCATCCGAAGGCAAGTTAATAAAGTTTCCAAGTGACGTTGACCTTCGCAAGAAGTATTTCTCTGGTGCCGATAAAGGGCATCCAGCAAAAGCTAACTTGCCTATGCAAGCATGGCTAATTGAGTACCTAACAAAGCCTGGCGACACAATCCTTGACCCAACTAGCGGAGTTGGCAGCAACATGTTCGCAACTTTACTTGGTCGCAACGTAATTCACATTGAACTGGAGGCGCATCATGTCGAAACTCAGCAACTTTCTTGGGCTTTCCTTAACCAGAATCATAAACCGACTGGGACTTTTGTACTGCACCACGGAGACGCCAGAAGGTTTCTGCCCCAAAGAGCAGACCACTGCATTTTCTCTCCGCCTTACTCGGTCAACATCAGTAAGGGTGGTGCAGCGGTTGCGAAAATGGGGGCAGAGTCGGGTACATTCGTTGGAGATTACGGTCACAATCGTGCCCAACTTGCCGACCTGAGTTACTTTAATTTGGTCACAGCCATGAAGGAAATCTATCGTGGAATCTTCGACTCACTTCCTCCCGGTGGCTTCATGTGTACCATAACAAAGGACAGCGTAAATACCAAGTCCGCTGCATTTCGAGGATTTGGAGGCATCGAACCATACTCAGCCGATAACGTCAAAGTCTGCTATGAACTTGGCTTTGAAATGTATGAGTGGTGGGAGAGAGAAGCCAAACCCAGTCTAAGACTTCAGATAGCTTGGTCACAGAACCCCGGCATACCTCATGTAATTACGGAAGATATAATAATCTTGAGGAAACCGTTATGATAAATTATAATGAAAAATTGGATGAACTTCATACTCTAATAGACAAGGCAGATGATTATGGGGACACCATTATTGAAGCATTGAGAAATGACAAAAAAATAAGTCCATCAGGATTGATAGTAAGGATACAGTATATTGCCAAAATACGTGACATGTTATGGGAAACTCTTACTTTCCTAGAAGATGAAAATAATATACCAGATGCAGGAATCATTCCACCAGATAAAGTATGGGATGGTGACTGGGAGGACTTATGATGAAATGCTCTAACTGTGGCCGCAACTGCATCCGCCTTCACAAATACTACCTTTGCTGGAATTGCGGGAGAATTTATGAAATTCCCAGAACTGACAGATAAGTCAACAGTATTCCAAGTATTTCTACTAATATGGTACCATTACTACAGCCCCGAAGCTGTAGAATTATATGGAGAAACAAGAGGTTAAACTATGAAATGCAAAATCTGTGGCAAAGACTCGGCAAATGGTCACTTAGTCCAGACCATCTTCAATGAATGTTATTGCGTGGACTGCGCCTTTGACGTAGCAAATACGGAGGAAAAAGATGACCAAGAAGAATCGTAAACAGAGGATTGGTCACAACAAAAAGGACATGGTAACACGGGAGCAGAAGCATCTGCATAGCTTGGCAGAACTTGCTGGCACCATAATAGAGGGCGAGAAGCCCAAAGAATCAAAGTTCACTGGTAATTTGGAAGACCTGACTCCAGAGGACTTGCGAGCCGAGGCTGAGAGAATGGTAGAAGGACTAATCAATGACATAATAAAGAAAGCGGATAAGTAATGACTGTTGAAGCATATGGCACTCTACCAGATGGCGGCTTCGGTCAGATACTCCAAGACCTGCAATCAGCAACAATCATTGGAGTAGATACCGAAACCGTCAGCCTGGAAGACAAGTCTATGATTGGGCTAGCAATAGCTCCATCACCTTACTATGCCGTCTGGTTCAAAGAGGATAGCCCAGTATTCATGACCGCACTTGGCATATTGAGAAATCCAAATGTCACTAAGGTTTTCCATAATTCCAAATTCGACTTCGATGTACTTGAGCCTTATGGGATTGATGAAACCAACTTCGAGGACAGCGAGATATTGGCATACACCCTCAATATGCCGCAGAAACTATACACTCTTGGGCAGCACATGAACTGCGCACCAATTCCCGATAAGTTCCTAACATTGAAGTATCCCAAAGGCGGCACTATGCTGGACATCTATAACTCTGACCCAGACTATACAATTCAAAAGTGTTGTATTGATGCAAGCCTTACTCTCTGGTGCTGGTACGAACTTCAACAGAATCAAGTGGACAGCTACTTCATTGACCGTGATATTGTCCACATCTTGAGGCATATGGAAGACATGGGCGTACTTGTCAATCAGGAATCCGTCAATGAGTTCTATACGGAATTGGAAAGGGATACCTCATACATGCGGCAGTTAATACAGACCAAAGGCTGTGACCCAAATTCCAACATGCAAGTCGGCATTGCTCTGGCTCAGAAAGGCTGGAGGCTACCATACACAAAGTCCAAACGACAACTAAAAGTTGACGAGAAAACCCTCAATCAAGTGGATGACCCATTAGCCTATTCCATACTTCACTACCGAGAGAAGGCGAAATTGCTATCCACCTATGCTACTCCACTACTTGGCTTAGACAGAGCCTATACTCATTATAATAATACGAGAGTGGTAACTGGAAGACTCTCATCTTCCAACCCATTCAACATGCAGAATATCCCTCACTATTTCAGAGGAGTTTTCTTGGCAGACAATTACTTTGCCAGTCTTGATGCTAGCCAAATCGAGCTGCGAGTTATCGCTTATATGGCTCAAGATAAAAATATGTTAGCCGCCTTCGAGTCAGGCATGGACATTCATGCCGACACAATGAATCGCATGGGCATTGCAGGAAATGTCTCTGACCCAAAGACAGCGAGAACATTAGCCAAGACTCTGAATTTTGCAGTGACATATATGGGGGCAGAAGAAACCATAATCGAGAACGCCAAGAAGCAGAACATTATAATCTCGATGGAGCAAGCACATGATTTTAGGAACCGATACTTCCAGACATACACTGGAATCCGAGACTACATAGAATCCCAACGACAGCAGATAATAAAGTATGGTTACGTTACAACTCTTTATGGCAGAGTTCGTTATGGCGACCCGTATAGAATTGCTGAACCTAGAACTGGTGAAGCCGTTATCCGAGAACTTTTTAATATGCCCATACAAGGTACTGCTGCCGAAATTGTAAAGAAGATGATGGTCAAAGCTGAGAAGTATGACCTGAGAATCCAAGTACATGACGAGTTGGTCTATGATGGTGACTATCCACCTGCCAGTCTTATGTCAGGCTGCGCTCCATTTGAAACGCCTCTCGAACTCAAAGTGGGCAAGTCATGGGGCGATTTAGTCAAGGCGGAGTATAAATGATTCATTCGGAAGGATTGACTCGTACAGGTCATACTCTCTATAAAGCATCTGTGCGGTTTCTAGAATCGCTTGTGTCTAAATCTATGTCCAGCACTCTACAAAGCATAAAAATCAAAATTTAGAGAGGTGAAAAAATGCCTGATTTACGAGTCAAAAGATGTCCTGCTTGTGGAGAAAATTTCAAGACTGAACACTCTTTCCAGATATATTGTAGCCCAGAATGTAGAGCCAGCAAAGAGTCTTTCTATATCAACAGGGAATTGCTGGAAAAGAAATGTGTAGAATGTGGCACAAAATTTGAGACATACAGGAAAGCCAGAATATACTGTTCCGCAGAGTGCAAGAGTATAGTCAATAGACGTACTGCGAAAGAAAAGTATTGCCCACATTGCGGAGAGATTATTGTTATAGAGGACTCCAATTAAGCTCTTGTGCCAAAATCCTAGCCTTATAACTTGGCTGCTTGGAAGCCTCGTCAATGTCTTCCATTTCCATAGGAGAGTTACTCAGGAATGTGATGTAGCGAGTGGTTCCAAACCTCAAATCCTTGAGAGTAATTGGCTCAGATGCAACTCTTCCAGTTCTAATGAACGCCAAATCGCTTGCTACCTTACGGGTATCTGATTGTCCAAGTACAATAGCAAAATCAATCGAGCGGGTAATCTCTGGGCGTAGAATCCCACGCAAAATAAACATCTTGAGTACGGGAGTCAGAGTTGTACTGTCCGAAAAAAGTTCGACCTTCAACCGCACTCTATAACAAGATATGGAAGACAAGTCAAATGTTAAAGTGCCGGATAAATCAACCATTGATAATATGTGCCAATCTGGTTCTGTGTTTATTTGGTAATACACTTTGACATACTGATGGTTTGCGATAATCCCTTCGGTGACTAGCCATAATTGATAGAATATCTTTGACCATATTTCATAATTCGCATCGAAGTAGCTGGTAATAAAGTATCCTGTGGAAGTAAATCTGTAGTTGGAATCTCCTATAGGAAAATTAGGACTTCTCGAAAGTATGATGTTTGCCATGTTGGTACCGTATGCAAACCACAGCTTAGGATTAACTCCATCCCTCTGCATAACTTTGATGGTGCCGCAAGCATTAGTCGAGAGGTTGGCATATGGAACCCATTCCCATCTGAGACCATACTTACTGTCTCTGCGTTCTCTGCCAGCATAGATTATATAGCTGGAACCAACCAGCAAAAGCGCATAGACATTCTTGTCGTCCGCTGCCAATCCTTTTACTGAACCTATCAAGGCTAGTTCGGGCGACTTCTCAAGTGGTCCAACAAAGTCAACTGAGAATAGGGAACTGGAGCCACCTACTATCTCAATTATATCGCCTGAGAGTGAACCGTAGAATACAGATTGCCACATGGTCCAGAACTTGAAGTTAGTTGTATCTCGCTTCTGACGATATTCTGGCATAACGGCTACTGGTCTGCCATCAGTTCCAAGTGCATAGACGCCATCCTCTTTGCCGATAAAGAGAGTACCATTGAGAACAAAGAGACTGGTAATATCGCTATTCTCATCGCCTACATAGTAAGGTGGGTCACTCCATCCTGTTCCTGCATTTAGTGGACTAAGCGAAGTGCGCACAATGTTGGGTCTAGTGGCAAGGACAAAGACATCCTTGGTACCGCTAAACGCTGGCGATACACAGAACTGATGGGCGATGGCATTGTCAAGAGTGCATGTAGTCCATGATGTTCCATCTGCACTATACCTATATTTGTTAGTAGTAAGACCTACAAATATCTTGCCATCATACTGCGACAGGCACTCAATGGTGTCTCCAGAAATAGTTAGTACCAAGTCCCATGTTGTACTGCCCGCATTAAGGCGATAGACTTTAGTGGTACTAGCCGCATACTCACGCTCAAGAAAGAACTCCATCGCTATGATTGTATCATTTATCGCGCCTATTGTATTTATGTTTGGTCCAAGAATAACTGAATTTGGTTCTCTTGTATCAATACAGTCACCTTCGGAATACATGTCTGGGGTAAGGAATTTATTTTTCTGACCCATTCCTCCACGCCAATTATTCTGCGCAAAGGCAAGGATTTTTTCTGCTGGAAGGTCTCCATATCCCGGCACATCTGAAGCTGCCTTCAGAGGAACTATGGGCTCTTCAACTATGGCAAATGCTTTCTTGCCTTGTTCAGTGGCAAGGTCGAAATTTCGAGTTATGCCATCAATGGTTAATTGAATATCGGACATAGTTACACCTACCTGTTTTCTATCTTGGTCAACCTATCTCTAATCTCGGCCATATAAGCATCAATCTTTCCGTCATTATGAGCACCCAATAACCATCTGGCATTGCAGTCACGGACTTGAGCATCAAATCGTGTGGATAAAGAGACAGCAGTTTCATCGCTCTTGTCCATTTGTTTCTGAATACCATTGTCAAAACGCTTCCGCCCATTTGATTGTGGTGCATCATTTAATTTCTTGGTAACAATTATCATAACACCACCCATGGTGCCCAATGCAGTTACAAGTCCAGTTATAACAAGTATGATTAAATCGGGCTGCATGTTCACTCTCCTATAAGTCTAATTTTCTTTTTGGTACCAGTGCAAACTTTGACGGGTCAGTTGTATAAGTTGGCTCATCTGGTATTATAGGATATAGCGGTTCATTTATTGTTGTGAAAGTAACCCATTCTCCATAATATGACGTAGAATCAATCTTAGCAATGGCTCTATACGAGTATAATGTTAGCGGAGTTAGTCCTGCGATGCAAGATGAAAAAGATAAGTTGGTTCCAATCCTTACAAAAAAAGTTACAGGGTCAGCACTCGAACCCACAATCCGTATTTCAACATATAGTTGCGCGGATTGGGAACCCGGATAGTTGCCATTAAGAGTCGCATTTAGATTGCTGACTCTAGTAGCTGGGAGAGTTTCAACTATGCCAGATATGACACCAGCAGCTTTAATCTCCACCTGTATAGTACATGTATATACATTTGGAGAACTTTCTACATAGGAGCCATAAACTAATACTGAATAATAACTACCGGCAACTACGTCTAAGCTGGATATTGTTACTGTTACCCAATACCACGAATCAGTATTATCATCCCATAATCCCAGCTTTACTTGCGTTATAGTTTGCGAAGATGCTGGAGTAAATACCTGCCAAGCTATATTTTCTCGTTCAGCATCATCGTCCCAAAAGTACCAAGCAGAATCAGGTTCTTCGGAAAAGCTATCACCAGCAATATCAAATAAAAAGTTGCCGGTGATTAAGTTAGCCTCCGCTCCTTCATCATAACCACCTTCTCCGCCTGACACGTACTTCCATACCCAATCAGGCCTATAGTTATTGGTAACAACTACCTTTGAGCCAGAAGCTAGGACTTCACCTATTGGATATCTGTCAGTCATTATCCACCCTGCTTGCGAAAATAGATACCAACTTCTTCTGTGCTGAACTTGCGTTTTGGCGCACACATGATAGGCTTAGATGGGTCGAGCATTAAGTTGCTGTGATTTTGCGGGATTGGTGCATTTGTACCAGAACTATAATACTCCGCACTATGCTGCTTGGATTTTGGCATCACAACTATTATCATACAGTAAGTCCTGGTCCACTTATTATTGTCCCATCAGGCGGTTTCATGGGATACTGAATTTTCCTAGTGGCAAGTTCTGCTTCCCATTGCTGCTTTAGGGCAGTCCAGCGAGCAACATCTTGAGTACCAGCGGAACTAATTTTCTGAGAGCAGAGCCAGCATATTGCCTGAGCCGAGAGGACATAAGTATGTGGACTATCAAGAGCAATAGTCTCACTGGCACCACTTCCTGTGAAAGCAAGAGGCTTGATGCCAACTATTGTCAATACACTATCTGCATCGAATGTGGCATTTAGGAATAGCTTGCCATCAGGAGTAATGTCCCAATCATGTAAGGGAAGTTTCGGCGCATTGCTGTAATCGACTTCATCCATGCACTCCCATGTAGTAGGCTTACCAGCTTCAGTCACAGTTGCGCCTACTGTGGTCGGCCAAGTTGGCTCAGTAGTTGCATGAGAAGCTCCACCTACTGTGCATTTATAAACATGACCAGTGAACTTGGCAAGTGTTGTCGGTCTTACATAGTCGCCCGCAGTATAGGTTGTTCCAATAGCCCATATACTTCTTATTGTATTCTGGGCAAGTAGAACTTGATGAGGGCGATTCTGGTAAATAGCCAGCGTACTTATGTCATACTCATACTGGCTCTCAACTACCTTTATACTGGAATCCCTGACTACAGTATGATAAGATGGAGCAAGTAGTGTGGCAGCTGCTCTCAATGCAAGTAGCTTTTGATTTCTGGTAAACAACCTATGAACCTCATATGGGACAGAAGTTAATATCCCTGCTGGAGTTACTTGTGCGGAGAAATAACTCTTGGCGATTAGTTGATTTCCACGATTAAGGGAATCCACAATTCTTGTTTCTGCTGTCCCTGCTCCACTTGGACCAAGAGGTAAGTACACAACCATACCATCACATACCCAATCTGCAACCTTCTCATAGAGTAAGTCGTCTACCAGATATGATTTATTTGTATCTCCAGCAGCAGTTGTATTGGAAGACCAGTAATCGTCAAGGTCTTTGCTGAGAATATCGAGTATGGCGCTCATCAATGTGGACATATTTTTCTCCTATCCGCTTTCTATGACTTCCAAATCAAAACTGCGAGTGCTTTGAATAACACCAGAAGCGGTAAATTCCAGCTCGGCTTTGTATTTGCCAACTGTGTCAAAGTTAGTAGCTGCCACCGCATAGCGACAAGTTCCTGCGGCACCATCTTCAATTACGCATACACCTGAGAGTAGTAGAGTTTCGGGATATTCTGGTTTCCAAACCTTCAGCGTTACAGTGTAGGCAGTTATGGCAAAGGCATCACCATTGGCATCACGAACTGTGAAATGGATATTATAGCCTTTATCGCCTTTTGGAATATATATATCAGCCATTTTTCCTCCTACTGAGTTTGACAATTATGCTTTGGATATGTAAGCGAACAGTATATATTCCGCCAATGACAGTATAAGCTGCGTTCCATATAAATTTAACTGTATTGCTTACAGATGTGCGGACATCCCAGACTAGTTGAGTAGTGTCGGAAATGGCTTTCTTCACATTCCATACTAGTCTTATTTTCGGGAATGAACTGATAGCTAATTTGGCATTCCATAGAAACTTTGCCGAATTGTCTATAGCTTTGCGTACATTCCATACTAACTGCGCTGTGCCAGAGACGGCTGCCTTTACATTCCAAACAAGTTGGATTGTATTAGCTGCCGTTAATGCATTGACTAAGGTATTCCAAACCAGCTGAGAGGAACTACTAATCGCCTTCCTAGTATTCCAGATGGCTTGTAACGTGTTGGATACCGCTTCGGAAAAAGACGTTACATGGACAACCCTCTGTTGCGGTTGTGGCGGTAGATACCAAATAGGCATTGACTACCTCTTAGTAGATTTCCTCAAAGTTTATGCTGACGTTCCAGCCATTCAAGTTACCGGGGTCGGCTGCTCCAGCTGGTCCACCAACCCTGACAACGAAGGCCACTGCGCCTGTAAGGAAGATGCGCTCTGACGGCGTGGGTATCCATAGATAACCATTCAAGGCATTGAATGAGGCGGTTATCAAGTCAACGTATGTCGGGGTTGCATCTGCGCTTCCTGTAATACCACACTTGCCAGCGGCTAACGTGCCTGCCACGCCTGCGATAGCCGATGCTGCACCGCCGTACATGGCTGGCGATGGGGTGACGGTTGCCACGGTCAGGTTGCCACCTGTCCTCGCTGACAATAAAGCCCTGACTGCCGCAGAGGTGGCATTTTCGCCCTGGGATATCTCCACTCTGTTAATGGCTATTACAGAGCCAGCGGCAGGCGGTGTTGCAACTGGATAAATAGCCGCCAGTACATTGACCGCTGTTACGAGCGTTATATCGGTTGCCGTTATGTTGTAAGTTCTTCCCATGATTGACCTCCTTTTAATGTGCGAGAATGTGCGGGTAAAAACTAAAATGCGGTAAGAAGTATTCCTCTCCCTTGGTTAGGTCGCCCCATGTTGGTTCATTGGCTGTGTACTTACCTACCCATCCCCATAATAAATCTCCAGTACCAGCGACTCTGTAATACCACAGTCCCATAGACGAATCGGGTAATTTAGCGGTATCCGTAATTGTTGCACCCTGCTGACCGCCAGCATCTTCGTAACCTTTGAAAGATGTCCCTGATATCAATAATCCTGTTTGATTATAATATGTATTATTGGCACAAGAAGTTGTACCGACGTTGGATTGATTTGCCCCGTTCTTGTATGAACCCGTATAAAAATGCCCATCACTGGGTGTAGCTTGTTGTAAATATACTGCATCAGATATACTGGCTAAAACATTGGAAGCCAATCCTAACAATAAACCTGAGTTTGACCCAACAGACCTTCCTCTACCTCTGATTCTATACCCACCAGAAGCAGCAAGTTCCACAGTTTTCAAAAACTCTGCCCCACTATAAGCCGCATTATATTGAAGAAAAGTAGCTGCCCCCATATTATCTGATGTATCTGGTGCACTTGCTCCTGCATTACCATAGTACAGGTAGATGGTGGTGTTGCCATCCCCTGCGGCATGGTCGTTGATAGTGCCAACTTCAATCCATACGGTTGCAAGGTATGATGTGCCGCTGGCTCCTGATGATTCTATCCAGTAGTCAAGTCCACCAAACGTATCATTGCCACCTGTGCCTGCCAAATTGGTGAACCTCAAGTCAGCAAAGGTATCAAGGCAATGTCCGGCGCAGTCTACATCTTCGCCCGTGGCTCCGGATGACTTGCCCACAAGCAACTTGACTTGATAGGCTGATAGTTCGCCATCAATAGACCCATGTATAACGATGGGCTTGCGGTAAAGATACCCTGTGAGCCATCCCATGAATTAGACCTCTTTAACTGTTACCGTCCGTAAGTTCCTTATGGCCTGCTTTACATCGTCTTTCTGCTGGTTAAGGAACGTGGTCTTTTTATTCCACTCGCCTTCATGTGTTGCCCGGTCAGTCTGTACTGCGGCAATGGCGGCATCCAATGCCTCCATCTTCTGAAGCAGATCAGCCATAGCCGCTGTGTCCTCTGGTTTCAAGGGTGCTACTGTGTTTAATTCGTATGCCATATTTTCCTCCTTTTTATGCTCCAGTGTCGCCTTCGCATTTGATGGTTACGCCATCATTGTTAACAGCTACGGTATTTGCGGCTGTGCGCTTTATCCATATTGCTCGACAGTAACCGGGGGCAATGTCGCCAAGTGCGAGTCCTGTGACTTTACTTGTTGGTCCACTAAATGCTCCTACTCCTGCACCTGGAGCCGTGCTTTCATTTGCAATCAAATCTGCTTGTGCGTTGGAGTCACCAATCGCACTATCGGGCAGGTCGTCAATGGCTATGGTTATTGCTGCTCCACCTGCGACTTCTGCGCTGAGCCAAGCTACAACATTCTCCCATGTCAAAGTTGCATGTGCATTGTGGACAAAGATGCAGCGGTACTCAACGTCAGATGCGGCATTTTCGTCACCAGTAATATCGTCAAAGAGATTGTTTAGCGTGTTGTCAGTGAGTTCTGTAGTGGAGATATATTTCCCCAGAGACTCATTAACATCTGGCTGAGCAGCAGCGTTGCCTGCTACACCAGTCTTTAGACTTAGTTTGAACTTGATGTCGGAAGCTGCTATTG
>Ga0315284_10000925_pt1 | contig 40517 bp, 64 predicted proteins | sample YL17G09_16_MG_FD_203696 | JGI IMG/M metagenome (GOLD analysis project Ga0315284, IMG submission 203696) | Sediment microbial communities from Yellowstone Lake, YNP, Wyoming, USA - YL17G09_16 | ecosystem: Environmental > Aquatic > Freshwater > Lake > Sediment | place: USA: Wyoming | collected...
TTATGGAGATCGAAACAGTGTAAGAATAGTCCATTGTTTGTTGCCTATAAGTTCTATTTATGGTTACTTGATCAACTTTCACAATTATGCCTCCTGTGGATTATAGATCATATCATCTATCTCGGTCTTTAGTTTGCTTATCAATCCCCTTATGACTGAGACGCTGACGTAACAATGCTCTGACTTCTGCATTTCGACTATCTGCTTGTCTATGTCGTCAAGTTGTCAATTATTAACTCGCCGTGCTTAGTAAATGTCATCAAACTACCTTTTGGCATCGGCGGATCCCTGAATGACTCCATATAATTATCAAAATTAACTTTACTATTATCCATTTTCTACCTCCACGCATTTCGTACAATACCAAGTGTCATTCGTGTATCGTGCTGGTGATTCACCACAAACACAACATATTGGCTCTAAGTAAGTCGCAAGTCGGTATCTTGCCGATTCTAGCCTGCACTTGTTGAGAGGTGTATTTGTCGAATTCAATACAAGACTAATATCTTCCTGTATCTCAATAAGGTCAACCGCCATTTCTTCCAGAGACGATCTATCCATTTCAAGAAATCTTGCCATTTTTGCGCCGTCTTTATCTTTCTTCGCAAAGAACTTTATATTCTTTTCAATCTGAATATCCCTAGCTTCAGCTATGGGGATGAAAGATTGCTGTGTTGTTCCTCAACACAGATATTCCTTGCATTTTCATACTTTTGTGCTATAATTATATATGTCGCTATTTATAGACGACATTCGCTCTTTCGACAATTGGTATGAGGTTTCAGCACGTCATTGGGTGCTGTGCAAAATCAATTCCAAAAATAGTCTAGTGCTTTCTGTGTTTGCTTTTCTCGTTCCGCCGAGTAATTGATCAAACTCAGTTTGAAACTGATCAAATAACGGAAGAACAGAAGCAGGGGTAAAATCCGCATTGCATTGTTGATCAGTTATTGATCAGTTTGAAACTGAGTTTCATCAAATGCAAACTGAGTTTGATCAATTTCAGCTAGACCTAAAGAACCGAAACACAGATTCGAGTTGGGGCATCAACTCTTGCAGTAGATAACATAAGACCAACTCAATGGCTGTTATCGTTGATCGCAGAATCCCCTGCCTTTAGGCATGGGGAGTATGTCAAAACTTGTGGGCATCTATGCCGTCCCGCTTTCCCAAACGAACGGCATTTCCTTTATAACTTCCGGGTAGCCATAATTATCTTTGATAAATACTTTTGCATTATTCATACGTGCATCTGCGATCAAATAATCAGCCCATTCTTTCGGAGGCTTTGGCTTGCCTTTACGTGAGTCTGCACCTATGATGATCCATTTGATTTGCGAGTAACTTAGTGAGATGAATTGCAGAAGGGGATCTGCCAGTAGTGGTTCAAATGAAATGAAAGTATTAAATCCCAATAGGCTGAGGTTTCCAATAGTATTTACATTCATTGCTGTCTGAGATGTCCCATCAAACGTAGTGCCGAACCACATCCTGTCCGCAGCATATTCAGACAATAGTAATCTAAAATATCGCATTGCGTTTTTGGTTAAAAAGAAGAACAAAGCCTCTCTTGATTTATGAGATTGACATTTAATCAATGTATTCAATATCCATTCATCAGGCACGCTATCAACCCACATATCGGTAGATGAACCAACAAAGACCCTACCTTTCTTGGGTATCTTTGCAAGGATATTCTCATCTAAATGCAGAGGATGTTCATGCACCTTCTTAAACCGATCTGCAATCCCACCCTTACGCCACATATAGCAGTAAGGTTCTCCCTCTAAATCTTTACAGTTATTTGGACATCTTCCGTTTATGGGATTGAAAGTTTTGTCCGCCCACTCAATTGACGATTTTTGGCTCATTTTTCCTCCATAATATTTCTGCAAGGGGACACCCGCATTTATGCGTTGGGTTATTGACTCAGTGTATCAATAATTGCACCTATATTTATCTTTAAGGCTTTCGCTATAACGCAGGCAGAATCCAACCCAGCATTCCGATGTCCATTCCGTATTTTCCATAGAGTGTCTTTTGTCAATCCAGTCATCTTAGCCATTTTTACATTATTAATTTTCTGCTTTTCCCATTCCTTGATGAGAATGTCTGTGACCGCCTTAGCTATCAATGTCTCCATCTCTCGTTTCGGCAAGGATACCTCTGCCTTCAGGCATGGGGAGGAATTGCCTTTCTCCTTTTTAATGTTAAATGTAATTGGTAGTTTTGATACAAGAGAATATCTTGTCAGGAACTACCAAACCTGTTAGAGCCGCATCGCCAATGTTAGCGGGTGGTTTTATATGTGAGCAACACTGCCCCTACCTCTCAGGACTATTTAATCACTCACCGCAGGGTTTAGGACTTGCGGAATATCCTAAAGTGCCTATGTATTCACCCATAACTTAGCCAGTTAAGACTTAGGCTAGTCAACAAGGGTTTGCGTCTAAGTTTCACCACAAACCCCCGCATTTATGCGTGGGGTTATTGACCCTCTGTATTAAATAATTAAAGTTGAAAGATTAGAAACCCTTTTTCTTGCCCCAATCTTAGAATCTTCTAATCTTAAAATCTTCAATTCCCTACTTCTGTATCTACCATTTATTATAACAAAAAAAATATACACTTGTCAAGCAAAAAAAGACTAGAATGTATATTTATTTTTTATAAAGTGACATACATCTGTCACTCCCCTATGATATACTTATCCATTAATCGGACTCCAGCATAATATTTTGACTGTTTATTCGCTGAATAGAGAAAAATATTGATACAATTGTATTTCTATTGTATAATTAATAGGAATGGAGGAAAGACATGAAAAGCATATTTCCATCTAGCATCGATCTATTATTAACACACTTAAAGGAAAAAGGCATCAATCTCGCACAACTAGCTAAAGAAACAGGGCTGTATCCGCAAATTCTGTATAACTGGAAAAATGGCAAGGCGTATCCGTCATTTGAATTAATCGAGCCAATATGTGACTTCCTACGTATTGACAAGGATCAGATGAAAAAAGCGTTGTACTATGACCAGGGACAGCAAGCGTACAATCGAGTGGAACAACGGCATAAAAGCGGAACTCCCATGCGCCGTGCAAAATCAGTTAAACTTCATGAGCAGTTTTCCCGTCTAGTAGACGACACAGAAGACAATCCGACGGCGCTAAATGATTCAATAATGCGGAATCTTGTTCCGATTCCCATAATTCTGAAACCTCAAAAGCACCGGGAAGGAGTAGTAAGGGAAGGGGTAATGGGATACGTGGCATTGCCAAAGGAAGTGGTTGACGATATCGATTCTCTTTTCGCAATCAATATTGATGTATCAATAGACGCCGATTTCGGCATATCACCGGGAGACCTGGTTATCATTAACGAAAAAAAAACACTACAGGACGGGAACATTGTTCTCGTCTCAAAGGACGATCAGTTGTCTATCAGGCGCGTATTTATTCAAGATGAGAATGTAATCCTGACGAGTGTATTAACGCCTATCATAGCCAAACGTGCTGATGTTAGCATTATTGGCTGTATCGTTTACTCAATCAAAAAGTACTAACCAAATTGGAAGATTCTAAGATTAAAAGATTACAGATTGGAGAAAGGAAAGTTATCCCTAATCTTCTAATCTTCTAATCTTCCAACTTTCAATTTCCCTTTTCCGTCCACCAGGGCTGTTTGCCTTTATATGTGTAGTCCACAATCTTCAGGTCGAATATATAATATATCTCCTTCCCCGCTATGCTTATAGGTACAGTCAGCCGGCATTTCTGACCTATATTAAGATTCGCATTTTTCTCAATCTCATCTTTGCTCATAAGCAGATCAGGATGCGGTTTCCTTGTCCCATCCAACATAGCAATCTTCACATCCCCAGAGTCCAGCGCCCCTGTCGTTTTCACCAGATTGATTACCTCGTACCTACCATCATGTTGATTCCACCAGATATTATTCACCGGCATTACGACTACGTGAAATCTATCATTTGGCAATATCAGCGACTCCTCCGTTGATGGCTTAATTGACAGTCTCTCCCCGATGACAACGCCTCCACGCTTCCCACTGAAATCCTCAAAACTGCATCCCTTCCACTTTATAACTCCCGGCTTATCTGTAGATGACTCAATAGACATACCGAATGCACATAATACCAGATAGATATTCCACGTAAATCCATTATCCTTGAAGTAAGTAAACCTATCTGCCTTATAGAAATTCTCAGGATTGCTCTCTTGCGTCCAACTGATGACAGCATCATCCTCTAGCCTGCTGATCTTTGCGAAGTCAACACGATAGATTAATTCACGTTCATATAGTATATAGTTTTCCCCATCCCATTTCTGCAAAGGCACCACATTTGTCCCGATGTTCTTATATTGCCATCCATCAAGTTGATATGCACATCCGCTAATAATTACCATACCAATCAACACCATTAAAACTATTACCTTCATTTTCTTCTCCTTTGATATTGTTCCTCTGTTAGCTCGATCTTTGCATAGCCATTAATCGCCTCCGACTCCAAAAATGTAATTGACATACTCCCCATGCCTAAAGGCAGGGGATTCTGGGGTCAAGCAGAGATAGCCATTGTTGGCAATGGACTTACATCTCCTAGCCCAAGAGTTGATGCCCCAACTCTTAATATGTTATAGCTGGCGTTGCGGTCTCTGTCGTGCAGTGTATTGCACTCAGGACAACGCCATTCACGTTCTTTTAGTTCAAGGTCTTTATATATGTATCCACAGACAGAACAGGTCTTAGATGAAGGCACAAAGCGACCTATGCAGAATACGGTTTTTCCTTTAACAGATGCTAGATACTTGAGTTTCAGAAGGAACGCAGAGAAACTTAAATCGCTAATCTTGCGACCCCAAAGCATTTGCATTGTTTTGATGTTGAGTGTCTCAAAGAACATGAAATCATATTTGTCTGTCAGTTCGTTAGCTAGTTTCCAGTGGAAATCAGATCGTTGGTTAGCGATTCGTTTGTGCAGTCGCTCAAGATTCTTACGTGCCTTACGTCTGTTGTTGGAAAGTCGTTGTTTCTTGGATAGGTTGCGGTTAGCTTTGCGGACTGCGTTACTGTTCTGGTGGAAAAACAAAGGAGATACTATATCTTTACCATAGGATACTGTTAGAAAGGTTTTGAGTCCAAAATCGCATCCGACAATTTCACCTGTGCGTGGTGCAACTTTAAGATTCTCGGCATCCGTTATAGCATAGATATATATGTCACCAAGTTTATCACGTTTTACTGTTAAGGTCTTAATGTTACCTTCTATCTTTTGTGACTTGAAGTATTTATAGATTTTGTTTCCGATTTTGATTCGGTTGTCATCAAGCAGTTTATAACCTGTTTGTTTCAAGGTAAAGGATTTGTAGTTGATTCGCTTTTTGAAATGAGGTGTTCCAAACTTGATTCCGTGTTTTTGGTTTCTAAAGAATAGTTTGTAGGACTTGTCAATTCGTTCAGCTACATCCTGTATCGCTTGAGAACCAAGTTGACACCAATGTTTATATCGAGGCATTTTCTTTAGCTTGGTTATATGATTGATTAGGGCATATACGTTCAGGGATTTCTTATATAGCCGGTAATAGCGTTTGTGCAAAGCTATACAGTGGTTATAGATTTCACCAGCAAGGGTGATTTGATCGTATAATTTCCAGTTCTTTTTAGATTTGTATAGCTTAATACTAAACGTTTTCACAGTTTCTTCTTTTTAGGTTTATCGAAGTAAGGAGACTTACATTTAGGGCATAGACGGACTTCTGGTATTCTAGGAATCCATTGATGCCCACAACGTAAACAAGTTAGTTTTTTGATAATTATTTTCATACATATAATTGTATACCATAAGTAAGGTTGTGTCAAGGGGAAAATGCGATCAGGAAAATCGCATTAATTTTTCATCCCCATAGCTAAAGCTAGGGGTATTCAAATTAAATGAGAGATAATATGCGTGGGGTTATTGACGTTTCTCCTCTATCCAAATCTTCCCCACCAAGCGTATTTTTCCTATACTATTGGAACTCTCCTGGATTTCCTCTTCAGAAAAAACAATCCCATCTTCTACGTCTGCAATACCTGTTATCTCCAATACTGTAATATTTATTACATATCTGAAGCCATAACCTTCCTTTATAGGGGATGAAAGGCAAATGGGGATTTTATCCACACAAAATTTAGAAACCTCGCCTATTATTCCTATATCGGTCGCTGTCAAGATTTTTCCTTTTTCCATGTATTTACCAGGGAAAATAAATAAACATGGCGATTTTGAAATACATAGATTCTTGAGATATTCTATTTTATCCGTACCTTCCAGATTTATATATGATAGCATTTTTTTCATATCAATCCCTCTTCAAAATTTCATTCTCCTTCGATTCTATCAAAGGTTCCGTTATGAAATCCGCTTTAATATTCCTGTCAGCTTTTATCTCATTTAGCGCCTGCTCTCTTAACTGCCTCCTTTCATTTTTTGGCATATCCTCTTTGCGTTCCCTCATAGCATCCGCTTCCTGTTCTAACGACTCTTGTTCAGCAACAATCTCCTGTTGAATCTCCTCCCGTTTTTGCTCCTTCTCCTTATCAACTATTGCCTGTCCAATCGTATGATTCAGGATAGCAAAATCATAAGGTTTCTCTTTAGCATTCTTTATCGTCCATTTTATAGCATACTCTATATCTTCAGCCTTGAATCCTCCTTCCTGTAATTCCTTAGCGATAGCTAAAGCACTCTCTCTCTTCTTTTTTGATATGCGCTCCTGCCCAATACCCTTATAAAATGTACCTATAAGTTGGTCCGGGGAGAGAGTGTTTTTATTATTGTTTTTAATACTGTATTTAATGGGGCTCATTTTGACCCTACTCATTTTGAACCCACCAGAGCTATCTTCAATATTCATAACGTTTTTCATGCTGGTAGGTTCATTTTGACCCGTCTCATTTTGACCCGACTTACTCGGTTCACTTTGAACTGAGTTCATTTTGACTCTACTCATTTTGAGACGGGTCATTTTGACCCTACCCGCTAGTATGTCATCAGGCAAATAAACATAATATAAGGTTCCCATATTTGATGTCACATCTTCCTCTATTATTGCAATACATTTTCTTGATAGAAGCTCCGGGATTGATCGCTTGACAGTCGCTAGAGACAGCCCCAATGCCCTGTGTAATCCGTCATGCCCAATCCTGCACCAATTCCTATGCCATCCATAAGACAGGCGATATAGATAAAAATAAACACAAAAATCAGCGCTGGCTAATCTCGTAATAGACATAAGTTTGAAGATTTCGTTTGGCGTTCCGAAGAAATTATCTTCTATCGTAATGCCTTCTAGCAATTCTAAATCAAAATCTGCTGTCTGCTGCTGTATATACTGCTCTATTTCAGAATCCGGGATTCCCAATATCTCAAAAGCATCAGGATTGTCTTTCATCAACGGTATTATTTTCGGCTGTGTCTTCATTCAGAAACTCCTTCGATAAAGATTTATAGTCCTTTACCCCCAAAGCGTCATAATCTTTTTGTTCAAATATCGTTGTGTGTTCCAATGCAGCCTTTGCAAGCCGGGTGCTGCGATTTATTATTGTATTAAATATTCTGATACCATTGAAATATCGCCTGATTTCTACTTCCATAGACGGACATATTTTTGTCCGGGCATCATACATTGTTATCAATATGCCCTCAATCAAAAGAGGATCATTAGGTCGTATCTTTTGTACCGTATTAATTATATCCCTCAAATCCTCAACACCCTGTAAGGCATAATGGCTATCTGCCTGTAATGGTATTATTACAGAGTCAGATGCGTTTAGCGCATTCATTGTTAAGAAACCCAGCGATGGAGGGGAGTCTATAATTATATAATCATAATTATTTAATGCTACGCTATCAAGCTTATTTTTCAACGCCATTATCCCCGATATAGTTCTTGGCAATTCATTCTCGGCAGCGGCTAATTTTATCTTGCTTGGTACAAGATCGATTAGCTCATATCTTGTTTTCATTATTGACGCACTAACTATCCGATCCCCAATTAATACGTCATACATACTGAATCTTGCGTCATAAGGATTGTTGCCTAATGTATCTGATGCGTTTGCTTGGGGATCCATGTCCAGCACCAACATTCGCTTCCCAATCATCGCAAGTCCCGCTGATAGATTAACTACCGTTGTGGTTTTGCCAGTACCCCCTTTCTGATTACATACCGAAATTACCTTTGCTTTCATATCTACCTCCTAAAATACGTTATTGGTAATTATTATATACGACATCATGCTATTTATTATACGACATATTTTATAAATGTCAAGCAAAAAATGACATAAAAAATATCCCGATGTCTCCACCGGGATGTTTTTCTAGCTCTTCATAACTTATTGTCACCTATAAATATCCTGCACCACACAGCTTAACTCGTTTTCCAGCCCCAGCACAAGCATAGCATTTAAGGCTTCGCATAAGGCTCAAAGGCTCACATACTTGTCTTATCACGCCAGGGCCTTTACATGTAGAGCATCTGTCAGATTGTCTGTTTCCATTTTCATCTATTTCCTTAATAAATATCCGTTCCGCTTCATTTAGGATGCCCGTTCCTGCTGAGTGATGATATTTCGGCATTCCCTCCCCAAAATGTATGCACCCAAAATCCTCCCCTGTCTCGAAATTGGCGTTATAATCCTCAGAATCATAATACATAGCAGAATCCGACTCATTAAAAATACAGTAACTTATCTTCCAACTAAGACAATGCCCGGTTCTACATGATATTTCCGTTCTTTGTTTAACAATCTCCCAATGTTTGCAATTCTTACATCTCTTTTCAATATCGAGCATTTTCTTTTCACCTTCCCACCTTATTTATATCCTTTTCCTCTGCACTTTTCACATATAACATTATAGTATTCTATGTCAGGGTTCTCGTCATCACCGACCAGTCTTTTCTTTTTGATATACCCTTTGCCTTTGCATACTGAACACTTTTGGCTCTCCAACTCCTTCAACAAATATTCCTCTAGTGTTAATGGTATTCGGAAATTGTGCGGTACATAGTTCATTAATCTATTTCCTCTATCAAATCTATATATTATACCATTAATCTCAATCGTATCTTCGTGTTTTAGCCCAAATATCTTGAGATTAATACCCTTATTTCCCAACAGTTTTGAATCATCCGAACGTATATTAATTAGCATTTGCCTTCTATCTGTTCGGTATATATCCAATTTTCCACAAGCCTTCTGTATCTTTCTAATTATTTTCAATTCCATTCCGCCTTCCTCAATATACCGGTGCCTTATTCTTCCGCTTCTCCTTCCGTGCATCAATATTCCTTATATGTGATGCCAGCATCATTATTGTAGATTCTCGATCATAATACCTTCCTTCGTTGATCTTCTCCCCCTCTATGTCAAGCGTTCTAAGATATTGTCTTATAGCCATACTTTCCTTCTCAAATAAATCGCACAATTCACTCAGCCTTATCTTATTTATTGCCAGCTTCTTTTCCTGTGCGCTCATCTTTTCATTCAGTTCCATAATCTCTTCGGCGGAATAAGTATTTATTGCCCTGCGTTTAATAACTTTCTTTTCGGAATGTATCACCCCCTTTCTTACGTAAGCATGGAACGTCTCTCTGCTCATTCCCAGCAGCTTGACCGCCTCTTTGTATCTAATCATACCACCGTAGTCAACTGGCGATGTCATCTGCTCCACGATATCCTTATGTATTCGCACCCGCCCGTTATGCTTTTCAAGCGTCAAATATCCTGCCTTATGCCACTCGATAATGGTATGCGGTATCCGATCAAATGCCTCTGCAATATTGTTCATCCCATAAATATACCCATCCCACCGTCCTCGTTCAGCAAGTATACGATCCACTTCCTCTATCCTGCATATCCAATGCCTATCTGTGCGCTCTAGCTTTATCTTCCCGCCCTTTCTCCACCGTAACATACGCACCATGCTGAATCCCAGCTTGATCCTTGCTTCCTTCATCGTCATATATCCTGTCGGATTCAGACCCCGCAGGATATAGTCCACCTCAGACTTTTTCAGAAAAATACGTATTCCAATTTTCTTTGTCGTTATTCTATGATGCTTTCTCAAGCCATCAAGCCGTTCCTTGCTGATACCCCATTTCGTCATTATTTCCAGCGGGGTATAGTATTCATTTATATCCATTTGTCCTAGCATTCCTCTGAGTAGCTCTTAACATAAATTGTAATATGATCAATTACAAATTGAATTTGTTCAAATAACGGTTTTCCCAAAACTCTAGATCTTCTTCCCAAAATGAAGAATCCCGGTTACGGTCTATATCCAACCAATCACTTGCAAACTTAATCCTTTGCATAGCATCTATTATGTCGTAATTAGTAAATGTATCATTTTACTCACTCCTATATTTCTTGCAACCGTCATGATTCATCATTCAACTCCTCCTATATTGGCCTGTTAGGATTACAGTATCTCCAACTTTTAATCGGCTTGTTATTTTCAATATGCAATTCGCCCCCTTTCATGTCAAAATTTCCATCCTTCACTGATATTTACCTTCAATTCCTTGAACCCTTTAGGATTATAAAATACAGCCTTGCCCTGTCTCAGCCGATCCGCTACATCCGCCTTTAATAGTTCACCCAGATTATAAACAGCCAATTCCTTCGTGGCTCCATAGCACCTTAACCGCTTCTCATATCTGGTAGCCAGCTCCGTCGCAAACCCCATCCCTGCCTTTTTTACCACGACGTCCACAGGGATCACTTTGGGAAGAATGGATTCTGCATCACGTTGAGCCAGATCAAAAAACCGATCATAAGCCTCGCTCTCCGTATTTATATCCAGCCATTTTGCATAAAGCCTCAGCGTCTCGTCATCAACGGGTGGCGCAACCAGACCGCTCTCTACCAGCCTTAGATAATGTACCGTTTCACCCACAATTTCCTCAAAATCCTCCAATTTCCTCTTGATCTGCATCCTGCGCTTATACAAAACTTCACCAAACGTCAATAGTGACTGGGGATGTATCAGCCACATATCTCTATCCACGTATCTCCTAGATTGTGATTTCTTATAATTGTATTTACGATTGCATTTCTCACAACAGCACAAGCGATACCAGTGCTGCCATACTACTCGCTTGCATACAGCACATCTAGTTACTACGCCAAAGGTGCGGAATATAAAGCTTCCTGTTTCAACATAAGTCACACCCTCTAATTCCTTATACTCCACCTCCCCCGCATCAACCCAGCGCCTGGCATCCGAAAATTGAATATGATACGTTTCGCACAGATGCGTAAAGGTATCCCAGTCAGCAGCATAAGTTCCTATAAGGGCGTTGTATTCATACTCGAAGAACCCATAGAATGAATAAATGTTCGCTCTACTTTCCATCTTTCAAGCTCCTTTTATCGCACTCAGCCAAAATGTCCCTATCCACAATTAACTGTCTCAAATTTAATATTCATATTTAGTCGTCCTCGCTTTGGTAATTCGTTAATACAAATTGTGTAACATTGCTAATCCATTCTGATACTGATTTATGTGGAACTGTCTTTAATATTTTTAACGAATATAGTCTGTTCATCATATCATCAGTTATTTTAATATTTTCCAATACAAATCCTATGCAACTTGATTCATTTTGGTCAGCACCTGGGATTTTATAATCCGATACAATGCTTGCCATACAATCGCTATAGCATAGCCTTCCGTTATGGCATGGATATATGCAAAAACTCATGGTTAAAATCATATTATTATCCTTTCTAAAATTCAACAAACTGCTATAGTTATTTAGCACCAACGTTATATTAAATATATTATGATCACCACACACAAAAATCATGTCCAAACTTCTTGATCTTTTACCAATACTGCCTCAGCATTACAACGATCTTCAAATTCTTTGATGATCCTACGCTTCTCTTTGGATTCTTGAAAATCCCACTCATGCCATGAATCAACTGTACCATCCCAATATACTAGATAGCATGGTTGCCCATTTACACGGAACTCACATTTATAACCCGGAAAATGCACCCTTTTGTTTCCTTTCAAACCATACTTAAAATTAATCTCATCACAAATCTTATCCATTTTACCTTGATCATAAAACCTAATATGCCCATCAGCACCCATATTACTCACCTTTCTAAAATTTCCTAGTATGGAAAGCCTTCTTCTGCACTATCTTGACGTGCTTCTTTGGAATCCTCAACGCCCTATCATGCCATTTGCTGCGCTCTACCAATCGCATGTATTCGTCAGAAGAATCATCATTATCCTTACGGTAGAACTTCTCAATTAACTGCTGTAAATCCTCAAGCCGTACTGATTCATTCTGCATCAATTGATATATGGTATTTGTGGGGTCTATCCCTGTCTCGCGTGAATAGCGGTCACGCAAATCCTTTAATTCAGCTTTCTTTTCCGGGCTAATATGCAATGAATCCAGCAAGTCATAGTAATCATCGGGAGCCATAATACACCTCCAGCACAGCGTTCACAAATTATAGAAATTATCTTTTTCGGACATTTCTCAGGGCTGCTAACTATGGCGTCAAACGAGTACGACCCAATGTATTCCCTATTCGTCCAGCAAGACAGTACTATGTCTTTATCTTGACAATCGATGTATGAGAAGTGCAATAATCAACAATTGCGGCATGTATTACATCCTGACAAGATTGACCGGGCAGTGTGCTTTTATCAAGCAAATTCCATTCATCCCTTGATAACAATATAGTTATGGAAAATTTAGCGTTAAGCGTGAGATCAACAAAACTATTATAACTGGAAACACTTGTCCAGTCGCATCCATATCCATACGGTAATTTTTGCTTGTATGCTTCAGTACATAACGCATTTATCGAGCATCTATCGCAAAATCTCCTACAACCTTTTTCAATGGATTTACATTTAACTTCTGGTGCTATATTGATACTGAAGTTTTTTCTATTTTGCTCATCAACTTCCGGTGATAGACGTTCTGCATGTATATACCGTTCGTTATCTGTCTTTACTGCTTGGTCCAAAATCACAATATAGCTATTGCCCTCTTTCACATACTCTTTTATTCGCCCATGAACAACCTCATCATACTCTTTTATGCGCCCATGAACAAGCTCGCCAAATACATCGCATACCACTCTATCGCCAACCTTAAATCTGCGCTTATCCCCCAACGGATTCGTTCTTTTCTGATTCAGATGTTTTTTTAGTGAATCCCATTTATTTTGAGCATCTTCTTCATTATCAAATATTAAGTCAGGAAAATAAACAGTGCTTTGGTGAGGTACTTTAACTATGTATTGTCCATCTGTATTACACCCAACAACCGCACCGCGAGAAACCCCACAATATTTCCCGGTTGGATGTACATTAACAAACCAAACAACCTGACCAATACGGAATATTTTCACTTTTTCAGATTCTTTTTTATGATCCTCTCCATCAGGGCTGTGCTGTTCAGGGCACTCCTTTGTCAGGTGACTAAATGGATACCACCAGCGCCATTTTATTATGTCAGGATCGTATTCCACTCTAACCGGCATTTCTGTTTGAACAAGCGCCGTTAGTCCTATGATGTCAATGATTTTACCAGACGCTAATCCATAATCCGCATTCAAAAACACAATATCCCCAACCTTAAAATTCTGAATCTCAGACATCATTTTACCTCCTAATTTTAAAACAATACCATGCTTTGAACCATTTATTTCAGCACCCCACTTCCAGAACACCATTTGCAATCCTTATCAGTTCTCTTTATAAATCTATCATTATATTCCCAATAAACACAAGGACATTGGATCGGATATTCGGCACATCCACCCTTATAACTTTTTGCACTTGAAAAGCCATATATCCAGTGTGTCCAGAAACCCTTTGAGAACGTAAACATACAATGTGAGCGTGGATTAGGTTTTAATTCATAAGGATTATCCTCTAGTTTCAATCCCTTCATGCAGTCATTCCAACCACGCTTATAAGCACCAACCATATTTTTGCTTAAAATCAGCATCTTCAATCCTCTAAGTAAAACTACTCACCTTGTAGTGAATCTCGTATAGAATCTGTCTGAGTCTGACATTCTATTTCTCCGTTAAATTTATATATATATTTGCTAGTAAAACCCAACATACAAAGTTCTTGCAATGTTAATTTATCAATATTTGTATGTCCAAATTTTTGTTTCATTGATCTTACCATTTGATCAATATGGCATGTGGATTGTTTCGCTCCCATAAGCGAGGAACTACACGATAATCTAACAGATGTTGACAATACTTTCCATACTGCCAACCACCAAGTCTACCAATCCTTAATCGTCCAATCCTGATCTGCGATAGCGAACCAATCATAATCGATTGGAAATTTCATAGAAAGCTTAATTCTTGAATGAACTAATTCTTCTAGCATCGCTTCAATTAACTCAAGATCAACTACCTTGTTTTCATTCGCTTTATGATCATAACCACGAATCAATGTCACTCGGATTTCTGCAATAATTGGGTTATCTTTCGACTCCTTCTCCATTATTATCACCACCTTCATACATTTCGGCAATTTTTAATGCTAGCGTTGCTACCTGTATCGCTTCTTTTTTTACTCCGTTTTTTACTTCGTTTTTTGTACGCTGAGTAAGGTTTATAATATCCGAAGTTCCATTTAGATTCTGACGAGAATCTTGATAAAATTGTAACTCTAATATCGCTTTTGACAACTCACCGTATTCTTCCGCTAAAATAAGATGCCACTCAGCTAAACTGTGGTCTTGAATACCCCACTTTTTAATTTGAGATCGGCTTTCACTTAGGACTAAATCGAATAATCCGTTTGTTTTTAATGCCAAGTCTTTCATTTTATTCCTCCAACGTAGCACGAAATCCCAAAAAGTGCTGCGATTGTTTGTTACTCTATAAGAAACTCAGATAGATACATGATTCTACATAGTTTACGGATAGGTGCTTGAGTTATTCTCTACCAATATAGAGTTATTACTTAAATTAATAAAATAGATACCATCCAAATAGAAACACTCTTCCGACAGCATGACTAACTAGACCGATAGTTGCAATTCCGGTTAAGCAAATACACAAATAGACAATAATCTTAATAATAGAGCGAAAAATTCTCATTACATCACCTCTTTTGATTGATCCACTGATTAGATATACTTGACAATATGCGATTTAAATAGATAAAAAGTATAAGAATAAAGTGAAGTTGAAAAGGCATTAACCTGCTTTCATTTTCAGTTTTAACTCTAGCATTTGATTTGTTGTAAAGAATAATCTAACCGTATTTTTATTTTTACAGTTATGAGTTATGTCCTCACAATCAAAAATAATACACTGTGGCTCAACTCTTATTGCAACATTATCAAAATCATTACCTCTTTCCTATCTTATTCATAATCTCACGAAATAACAAGAATAGTAGAAAACAAATTACCCCTGAGATTATAAAACCACACCCATACTGAAAACCATTCCAAAATGATTCCATATTTACTCCTTTTCAGGCTGGTCTGCCTTTGTCCATTTGCCTTTATATTCTGTAATGTCAAAACGTCCACCAAGAGAACCCCTAAATTTTGTTTCAAAAACATGCACGCATTGAATATCCATATTGCAGAAATTCGTTATCCAATACCACCCATTAGGTGAGGGGTTATCCACCCATTTAGGCTTATATGACTCGATGATTTTAAGCACTTCGTCAATAGCATGATTCCTAGCAATGCCAACCATACTCATTTCATCATTTTCAGCAATACTAATAGCATACTTTGATATTTTCAACGCTCTAATCTTATCAATCAATTCTTTATCAATCAATTCTTTATCTCCCTTTAAATTGTTTGATCAGTTGATTTAAAGATTTCATTATTCCAGTGCCATCGCACTTAGAACATGGCACTGACACCTCAGCTATATCTTCACAACTAATCCTTCCCGAACCACCACAAGTCCAGCATTTCCTAAAGTCAGTAGTGTTAGGATGTAGGATGCTCTGCTGGTTCGCTTTCACGTTTTGAAAGATCATTTCAATTAAAGTCTTTGTGGATAACTTTCCGTTGTCATGTTTGTCAATAAGGAAAGATAACCAACCTTTCAGGTCACGTCTCTTTAACTCAATCGGATAGGTCTTTTCTGGTTCTGGAGTATCCCAAGTAAAAGGTTTAACCTTACAGCAAATGGCATGATTGCCTTGATGTCCTTTTGGTAACCGACAAGATATGTCTAGTCTATCCCATGCGTGCTGTAGAATGCCACATAATTCTGGTTCTTTTGGCTTCAACGGACACCAATCAGGCGGAATATGGTTTTTTGGCTTATTCTTCTTAAACCCAAATAAGAAGGAAGGATCGCTATATCCGTAATCCCCCATATCTATTATGTGACATACAGCAAAATCGGCATACTTGCCTGATCCACCGTATCGAATCTCATTGCATTCGATACAATCAGTCGGTATTGCCTTAACCTCGTCAAGAATGATTAGGTCGTCTTTCGGCTCTGCCACTAGCCAATGGTCAAGTTCACAATAAAGTAATCCATCGGTATGTTCCCAACCTTTTCCTCTATCGGCAGATCGTATCTCCTTTTCACAATGTTTACAGACATTCTTCCTGTCTTCCTCTATCTTGAGTTTTGATCCGTATTCAAACGGAGTTTGATCAATATCTGCAAATAGTTTATATCCATTTCTTTCTCCACAAGATATTGTCTTATCAAAATGACACCAATTTAAGATACCATGACTCCAATAAATATCCCTGTCACAATTTGCACAGTTCATGACTTACTCCTTTCTGATAATTACCACGTCACTAATATTTTCATAAGATGTTATATGAAGAACGTTCTTACTATCATAAAGACAGATCAAGTTATCGGTTGGCGATTCCGCCCTCATGTCATTAATAATGAGTCTATTCCCCATTGAATATTCCTTTTTTATTATCGCTGACAACTTCTTTGTATTCTCTCTTAGTGATTCTTTTGCCTGTTGTATTTCGCATAGAATGTTTACCAATGCTTGATTACTGACATTATCGTTCATTCCTTACTCCTTTCGGGAATTGCCTTTCTCCTTTCTATCTTCCTTCAACAATAAGTATCTCTTTTTTCAAAAATCAATCTTAGTTGTTTTACTCTTCCTTTATAAATATACTCACATCAGGAGTGCCTTGCTTTTTTGCAAGGTACTCTACTGCCCTCCGCTTTAACACCAATAAATTGATATGTCTATCTGAATCTTCTGAGAAAACAATAGGATTTTCTATCATTCTTAGTAGTCTAACATACATCTCACTTCTCAATTCCTCTGATAAAAATGTATCACCATTCGATAACTCATTTGCTATACTAAGAATGTCATCATCATATTCTGACATAATTACGTCCGTTTTCATATATATTCCTTTCAAAATGGTACATTGTCTAGATCGTCAATTTTAGTTTCATTTGCCATCAAAACTTTGATTCCTCCTAGGTCTTGTGGATGATTCTTTAGCCAGTCTTTTATATCTATATATTCAATCCATTCCTCGTCAGGCAATTCGTCAATTATAATGCCTGATTTTGATTCCATTGCCTCAATGACCAAATCCCCAAAAGCGATCTTGGCAATATCGTATTTTGCCTTTATATCCGATAAAGGCAAAATCTCATTAAGGTATAACTCGGCATTGTATTCTTTTTGCCATGCAAGTAGACAATCCCCAAGTTCTTCGTTTCTTATGGCTAAGATGGATTCGGGTGTTGATAAAATATAATAATATTTTGTCGTTAATTCCTTAGAATCGCCGCTTCCGCCAAGCTTGCATTGTTTTCGCTTTTAGTGTGATACATTGCCCACGTCATAATGTTTCCTCAACTGCTTGAATCATTGCTCGCCTTTCTATCTTGCTTCAATTGTTCCTCGATAACCTTAGCCTTCTCAATCAATTCGTCTATTTCTTCTTTTATTTCGTATACCACCAACGCCATAAGAAAAAGATAAAATACATAGGACCAATCTTCATTTACAAAACCTTGATATGAAGAAAAAAATGCCATCACAATCAATATAACTAATTTATACAAAATCGAAATGATTTTCATATCAACCTCCAAAAATAGACTCTATCTCAGATTCCCCGAAGCTTAACTTCCAAAAATAATTCTTTTTACAAAACTACCCCCCAACTTCCGGTTCTTGCTGAACCAACACGATTTATCTTTCCAGATTCTTTCAACTCCCGGAGATTCCACTCAACTCCACTCTGAGATAATCCCGAACCATTAACCAATTCCTTTGTCGTAATCTTCCGATTATCCAAAATCAGCATTAATAACTTTACCTTAGTTTTTTGTGAATTGTCATCCATTACCTTAGTTTTTGGCTCCATTACCTTAGTTTTTTCTGGATATTCTTCATTGATTACCTTAGTTTTTCGATTCATTACCTTAGTTTTTTCACCCGCCATCACCTTAGTTTTCTTATCCCTATCTCCGCTAGGCGTAGGTGTAGTCTTGGTTTCCTCGTTTATTCCGACATTACTTAATCCTTGATTAGTATTCTCTCCACACGGTGACACTATGCCATTTTTACTTATCAAAGGTAATCCATAGCGACCCGACGTAAAGCGCAACTGCACCACTTCCCCCTTACCCAATCCATCAATTACCTTCTGCTGCTTCTCATTCCACATCATAACCACCCATTGAAACTTGATATTACTATCTTTCGGCGGACTTTTTATAATACTATTTTTTAACAAACCTAATAAAACCTTGTATCCAGCCGGTGAATACTACCCATTTTTTATCAAAATCGAGTCAACTTATTCATTTCTAATATGATGCTCTCACAGGATTCTCACTTGCCTATTCCTTTATGAAGTCCGTTGCCTCCTCAAATGTTAAAAATACATAACCAGCCTTAACCATCCCATGAAAACCACCGCTCACGCCAGGTTTATGGTAATCAATATAATAAGTATCATTATAGCCGTTATAAATTACAACAATGCCCTCGAATATATCATTTACGTCCTCGTTGTAAAAATATACTTGCTGCCCTCGTTGATATATCTCCTTAGAACCACTATCAACAAACTCTACCGCTAATGAAAGACACTGCCCCAGATTCTTCAATTCCGATAACGTTATGTCCCTTGTCAACTTGAACCTTGCCCATAGCTCACTCATGTCATTCGCTAACCAAACACGCTTCCGTGATGCCTCTGCACTCTCCATAATATCCTTAAGAGCCTCAATAGTTATTATTGTGCCATCTTGCTGAAGCCCAGCCTTTGCTATCATTATCCGCCCTGTCGTCATTTGCCTACCTCCATGTCCGCCTAAAGATAAAAAGACTAAAACCTAATAAAACCTTGTATCTAACCATAGAACCCATTTAACCGATGTTCCCATTAATTCTAAGGTTAAAGCATAACGCCACTTACCATTTATATATGAATCATCACATTCTGGACACCTAATCATTCATGATCTCCCCATATTCACATCTTTGAAATCAAAAACAATGTATAAACATAACCTATTATACTAATTGAAATAATAATTGACATAGAACGCCAGAATCCTTTATCTATACTATCCATTATCTTCCACCCCCTTCTTAACAGCTTCTGCAAATTCTTTGCCCTGCGCCGCTTGTATTTGACTAACAGGGATCATGTTTGCCTCGATTTATTGTGTATATATCACCTATGTAGGAAATGACTTCCTACGCAAAAGCCAAAATTACCATTTCAATTTATCAAAACCCGATATTTTTACCATTTTTTCAAACCACGTAGGTAGTTCATTTCCTATATACATCCTATTATAATAAAATATATATACAAAAAAAAATGCCAAAAAAATAAATATGGGAGATGTATTTACAATTTTTCCAACTTCTAGGAGCCACTATCCTCTCCCATATTTTACCACAATCCTAGTATACCATAAAACACGTTCCTTGTCAAGACATTTGTATATTTATTTCAAAGACCCCAAAACAACCTTAGACCATTTTTGAAATGTCGTTGGAATTTTCTGAGGAACAATCGTAGTCAATTTTCATGCGGGTTTCGGCTATTTATAGATGTAGGGGCGGGGTTTCAATAGCAACTAATTTACAATAGTTGTTATTGAAACCACTTTCCAACTTTCAATGATATGCAATAAATATGATAACATTTATAAAGTCAATATCCATGCGGGGTTATCCCCGCTTTTGTTGTATTTTGATGTTATCTTTAAAAAATAATATATATTTTTTGAATATTTTTTTATTTTATGTGCATTTTGACCTTGACAATTGTATATTCCTTTGCTATAATGATATTGTATTTACAATTTACACAATCAAACAGTTAGCAAACAGCTAACAAAGGGAGTCGTTCACATGAATAAGCAAACATCACAAGCGTTCATCAATGCTTACATTAGTAAACTACACAACTTAGGTTTTGAAATATCTAAGTCCGATATTCAAAACATTCTAAATGATATATTAGCAGATCATAATTGGTATGAAGATCAAAAGTATTGTATATCCGAAATAGAGTACCAAGTATCCTTGCTGTGTGATCAGAAGTCAAGAGCAACTGTAGCATCTGGTGATCAAGGTGTATGCTATACAACTAATATCATGTTATCTGGTATAGGTATTTCTAAGAAAGTGAATAGCAATACAACAAAAACAGAGTATAAGATATACGGTGAATGCGTTGGCATTGAAAATATCTATGCACGCGCAACAGATTACAAAAGCTTTTATAAGCTGTACTTCTCAAAAGTATATCGTAAGCTTGATCATAGTAGTATGATACAGTTCGATTACAATGTTAAACTATTCGCATTATCATATATACAAAAGTATATGATAGCAACAGGCAAACGTCTAAACTACGACATCGTTATTGATGCTATACATGAAAGTCTAACAAAAACTCAAGAGATGGAATATATCACAGCAGATCATTATCGTGTTATCAATGCTTACATAAAACTGCAATCAGAGCGGGGTTTAAAACATGTTGACATTGAGTATCTAAATACAAACGCAGAATATAGCTACACTATAGATGATATTGATACTATGTTAGATCAAGATACTATGTTAGAGATATTAAACCTTGATCCAGATGATAAGCGTATGCTAGAGCTTATCATGTTTGGATATGATTACAATTCTATTGCTAAGGTACTTAACACTACAGTGTCAAACATTCAGATACGCATGTTTAGAATTAGAGAAAATCTGGATCATATATCTGATATAAACGCCGCAGTAGATCAAGTTTACCAAGTCTCTAAAGATCAAGAGTCATTAGATAATAAATATGGAATAGATCAAAGCATACTTAACAACAAGCAAAGCAAAGCTTACAATCAATACCAGATTGCATTAGCAAACAGAGATAAGATTGCCAACCGTTTATCTCTGAATGAAGACATTAAGACAATAGCGCAAAGCTTTAAAATCAAAGTATCGACTATTCGACTAATGATCAAGTCTCATTCACGCTTATCTGGCAACATAGCAAGCAAGTATATTCAGACGTCTAGTAAGTCTAACAGAGTGCTAAACAGCTATACTGTGATTGATACTCAAGAGAATTATAAGACGTGGTAGTATAGTAGTATAGACCTTTAAGCGCTTGACATTAAACCGTCAAGCGTTTTTTTTTGTTTTTTTCTGATTGAGTATGTAATATATACCACTGCTAAAGTATATATAAGTTGTAGTACAAAATAGAGTAACAAAAAATTAAACTCAAAAGTTTTTTGAATAAATCTGTTTGAGTATGTAATTTATTAGTCTTCTAAGGTGTATTATAGTTGTAAGTAAACTTTAATCTGTTAGCTTAGTAAACTTTAGAATTCAGTATACCGAAAAGTAAGACTGAATAAGTGACTGGACTCAACAGGTGACATGTGAAAAGTGGGACTGACTAGCATGTTAGCACTGGGAAAATAGAGTTTGCTAAATTTTTTGTACGTAAACCGCCGCTCTGGGCTGTCCGGCATGAGATATACTCATGCTATCATAGCATAGGACTGACCATCCTGAAGGACGTGCGCAAGAACGCTATCCGCATGTCTGACATCTGAGAACCGAAAGCTAAGACCTGAACATGCTGTTACTATGGCATGATGGTAGAGTGTTCCTGAACCATAGGCGTTAAGGCTAGGATATGTTAAAGGACTTCAAAGACTGATCCGCTGACTATATGCGGATAAGAGAACATAGTCACATCTGAACTCATCTTAGTGGTTTGTGATGATAAGATAGTGACACCATTGGATTGCAATTAAATCAAGGCTGACCAGCGTGTAAGATGTTGATAGGCGCACAAGGCGGTGACATCGCTCGGTGAACCATACTCCCGCAAGGCTTGTATGGGTGACGGGACAGCGCTCAAGTGGTATTCCACTGTTGCCAATGGGGAAATAATATAGTGGTGAAGGGCTAGACGGATGCAATAGACCTGAACATGCGATGAAGCACTGCAAGAGTGTTGAGCATATTGTATCTTGGAGTGATCTAGCAAACGACCAGACTGGAATATTGGCTTTGAACTTTCGTCTTAGACGAAAATCATTGAATAAGAATATTACCAGCGAAGTATTTACCGTTGAGTTAGCACCTTGACGGTATTGACAGGCATAATTAGCCATCTGAAATTGCATTGACGTTGAGTTAGTGTGATTTTTGATGGTTTTTTTATGCCTATAATTCTCTGTGGATTGTCTGCTGGAGGTCAGAGAGTAAGACCAGACATTGTGTCTGGACAGGCAAGACAATGTGCTTGGAGTGCGTAACATGATAAAAGTTATATATGTAAAATATAGAGTTTATTACATGGATAATGATAGACAGAAAATAATTATCGGAACTGGATTATCATACCAGTCGGCTGTTAAGATGTCTCAAGAATGGTATTCACGTGGTCTTTCATGTGTTTATGAACCAGAAGAGGGATAGATGACATACTTGGAGATGGCGGGATGGTTACATCCCGAATCCTGTCAATGACTAATCAATCGTGGGACAGGGTAAACCATAGGAATGGCAGTTGGTTAGTCAATATTTGGAGATTGGACATGACTATACATTACATAATGACTCGGTTGCAATATTGGTATAGTGCGTCTTTTTGTTATATGGACAACTGTTTTATAGATTTCAGTTCAGTTATAGGATGGTATACTTATAACAAATATACAGGACGTAGTAATCGTGATATTGTTTCAGAAGAAGACGCTTGCGCGTTAATTGCATGGAGTTTAGGGAATTAATTCCCCAAAGGGATTATCAGCGGAATTCCAACATGCTGAAAATATCCATACTGGGTATATCCTTGACGTTGGAATATTGGTATGTGCCATAGACATACCGATTAGTATAGACTATGGTTGATGGGTAGTACATACTATGAACAATTGAAGACTCTCCGATTATTCGGACAAGTTCATGAGACACAAGCGTAAGTCGTAAAAGGAAACCTACCAATATTATCCACGTTATATAACGTGGTAAAGGACGGTGATTGTATGTGGCATCTGGTGGAAGACCCAGTGTCATGCCAGTGGAAAGCTGGGCATTTGACAAAAATATGCCTATAATTAGACTCAATCCAAAAGATTAGTTGAGTATTTGATTTTACAGGCAGGCAGCGATGGATGACCTGCCTTTTTTTTACCTTCTTTACAAGGCGCCAATGGGTAGACCGAGTTAGTAGGAAAGGAGATATTATGTCATATAATTTGACACTGATAGAGTGTAAGGATTCTAAGATTGTCGAAAAGAACGTGGACACAATTTATATATTTGCACATATTATGTACCGTCTGCGTAGATGGTGCAAGGTGAACTGGGGACAGGAAGGAACAGACTGGAATATCTTTAGGAATACCGACGCGTTCGGATTCCATGCCACAAACCTTCAGACAAGAGACGTAGTTGAGGTGAGATGATGACATATTATTTTTATATTAATAATAATAGGTATATCTGTACCTATAAGACAGATCACAATGATGATACTGCAATTCATAAACAAATGGATTGCAGTATTCAACACAATGGAAATTTTGCTATTGTTCTAGTAAATGGACTCAAGAAAAAAGGAAAGTGAGATGATGAGATACCCAGTTGTTAAAGTACACAAACAGTTAATGAAGATGGCAAGCACTTATCTAGTTGGACATCTGGATGATGTCCGCATCCACGATTTACAATATCTCAAGGATTATAAGCCAAAGCGATTTCTTTGGAGTATCAGACGGACAGGATCAAATCTTGTGTCATTAGACACCTCGTTCTGGGCAGACAGCAATAATGTTGGTATAGACAAACAGAATATACGGGACTTTCTTCTATGCTGGCATATCCAACAGAATGAATGGTTTTTCCTTTATGAGAATGGCACATTCAAGCATATCTCCAGAGAAGAAGCGACTAATGAAATAGTGAGGGCATCGGCATGAGAACTAAAAAGAAATCAGAACTAGAACAGCGTTTAGACAGAATTATTGCTAGGATCATAGGATTGACCGAAGAACAGGCAATTGAGAAACTCGAAGGTGAAGACCTGATAATTGCCGAACACTGTTTCAATGAAGTATTCGGACATTGCTTTGACCCTAAATAGTTAAAAGGATTGGTGATAGTAATGCAGATACATTATAATGATTCTTTGTTTGACGAGTTTTGCTATTATACCGTCATGGACGGAGATAGCTTTTTCATTATTAGACGCAGACTGAATAAATATACCTGCACATGCAGGAATGACAATTGCGCCCATATACAAGCCGTCATTAAGGCGGCGCATTCAATCAGTCAATGACTTGATAGTGGAAAGGACTTGTGATACAATGCCATTATTTACAAAAGAACAATTCAAGACGTGGATAGAGCGATCACATCCAGACTTCCGGGAGCATCTGCAAGCGATCGGCAAAAAGTGTGGATACTCTGATCTTGCAATCCACACTGGCGATGCGGGCAAGAAATTAGACAGTGTTTTTGTTGGTGAAAATGATAGGTAGCCTTTGCTTTAGTTAATGGGCATATTATTGATGGATTGTTTACTGGACATGGAGATGGGAAGACAGTATCATTCTCCTGAAAGGATAGATTATGGAAATATTATATGATGACAATGGACACAGACGTGACCAGGATAAGTGTCCATATATTGGTAGTTGTATGAAGAATTGCAAAGACGAGTGTGTTCTGGATGCAAACTTCAATGACCCGTATGATGACGAGGAGGACTTAGACGTATGATTTCAATTGTAAAGAAAACGCTTGCATGGAATAACGCTAGTGGCGATGCTGTGATATTACGCTATACAGGGATTACTTATGCGACCTTATCTGAATATATAGTAGAACACCCGCTTCCTGATGACCCTGTATATGATGGCAGGAACTTAATGGCTGACTTGAATTCTGATAGCGCATGGACATTACCAGACACTATCTCAAAAGAGATGATCACTTGGCTAGAGGACATGATTAACGAATTACTATGAGGTATTTATAATGAAATATGCAATTGTAGAATGGATCGATGGAAAACCCCATCCCGTTATGAATTGGGGAGTATTACAAACATTTGATACATTGGAAGAAGCAGATGCAGAAGCAGACAGGATCGATGGTAGTGTCTTCAGAAGACAAGGAATTGAGAATTGCACTACTGTCATCAGTTTAGAAGGAGTGAAGGAATAGCGGGACAATCCCGCACAATACCGTCATGTCAGAGCTGGAGGAGCGGTGTAAAGCCAAAAGGCAGGCAGACTGACAGGAATCGGCAAGATGTAATGCAGAAAGATTGTTTATCAAGGTTGGCAAACACTGTATTATACCGATTCCAAGTGGAGGACGGAACGTGAAAAACATACTTGAATCTGTATCAAATCATCAGAAAGTTACTAAAAAATTGATAGTTCAGCTAAACGAGTTCCAAGATAGTATATTACCTGACATCATGCACATACGTTTTGTACATGGGCGTATAGGATATACGCCGAATTTCATGTCAAGTAACATAGGAGAGTGGGGTTCTGCTTTGTACTTTGATGTTGGAGATAATCAGAGACATCCTATACCAACAACACTCTCTGACTGTGGAGTTAGAAAGTGTTTCCCTGGTGATGTTAATACATTTTATATGTATTCCACAAGACATGAAGTGCTTGCAATTGCACAAGGATTGCCTGCCTTTTTGAATGCATGGAAGGATGTTTGCGACAAAGAATCAGCGGAAGGTGCGACAGCATCAGCAACTTTGGATATAATGCTGGAATCAATAAAAGATAATATAAGATATACTTTGCCGTAGGCGGCGAAAGTTTGGGTAGAAGCCCGTGTTGAGAACGCTTGACATGGGCTTTTTTTATGTCTTTTACTCGGAGGTGCATTAATGTCAGTATTTACCACAGGCGCACATATAGCCCCATACCAGCGTAAAGACGGAAAATATGTATGGGTAGTCACAAAATTTGAAGATGATACTTTTATGGATGGCGATTGCATTGATCCTGATATTATATCAGCTACTCAAGATGAACTGATAAATAGGATCGGTGAAGATGAGGATGATGAGGAAGATTCGGAATTCTCAAACGATCCTGACGATAATAAATGTCCTGAATATATGAAGGAGAAAGAAGATTGTGCTGATTGTGAATATCTCATGTGTTCAGAAAAGTATCGGAAAAATGGGATTTTAATAAAGGAGGATACCTAATGGGATGGGATTATTTCCACAGACTACCTGATGAATCAGTAAAAGAGATTATCGAGAAATATTATGCCTATAGTGGCGATAAGTATAAAGTCCTTGATGTTAAGATCGTCAAACTCAAGACCGCTTATATCGCATTGCAGGACAACATTCAGAATCGCATCTGCGGCGTAGTATGGCTTTTGGATTATAAAAAGGACTACTTCAATTTTGGGCATAAGATAATTGATGAGGAGTCGGGTCCGTGCGAGAGTGCATGTCCCGAATCAATCCTTAACATGCTCGACCTATTGCCTGATGACCCACGATATCACTATGCTAAGGATTGGCGTGAAGAATGTAGGGTGTTTATACAGAAGGAAAAGGACCGCAAAGCGAATCCCCTGGCCATTGGTGACAGGATCAGGACCGCAAAAGAGATAAAATTTAATGATGGCAGTGTTGCTGATACCTTCGTGGTATCTGGGCAGAAGAACGTTTATCATATCGTGCAGAATTCTGCTGTGTATAGAACTGTTAGGATACCACAGAATGTATTGGACTCTATCGGTTTTCAAATAGTGGTATAAGAGCCACAAAAGGAAGGTAAAATATGGAAGTTTACAGTATCAAGCAATTGAAACAAATGTTATCTGAATTCCCTGATGACACACTGGTCTTTATGTCCAGTGACAAAGAAGGGAATAGTATTTGTGCCATTTCAAATGGGATTGCAGACATATGGTATGACCCGAAAAAAGAAATAATGTTGTCTGACGGACATACAGAGACAAGACTGAATGGGTGCAAGAAAGGGATTGTCCTATATCCACAATATCAAGATTTGTATTATGATGACGAGTATCTTGAAGATGTGCTTGGTGACATTGGAGATGGAAACTATGGAGGATTAACGTGACACTATCAGAACGGAACTATAATCTACTGAAACCTGTTCTTGTACGTCTGGCGCATGACGCCACAACTCATGACAAGGGATATATAAAACTGTCGACTGATGGCTTCATGGACTTATCCGTAGATGTTCTTTACACAAAGCCTTTACTTCGCATTGCTATGGCACATAACTATATCCAAAATGGCGATGTAGTTCCCGACCCTGATATGGAGATCGAGATTGACCATGAAAAGAAGATCGCCATAGCTAGAACCTTTCAGGACAGTTATAACTATGAGGAATATAACGACTCTGTTAATCAGGACTTACAGATTTTCCTCAACTCATGGTTGACTAACTTGCATAACCAGGGACACTTCGATACCTATGAGATGTCCTCTGATTATGGAAGCGGCTGGATAATCTATGATGATTCCCATGCCATTGAGACTTATATAAGATACCAAAAAGACCGATCTGAATTACTAACTTTCACTCTAACCGACAAACTCAATAACCCTATAAGGAGAGGAGAAGCAATGAAAACTGAAGGACTCACACCACAAGAATCTACTGACCTACAAAACCTACTGACACAGATCGACATGGTAGCACGATCCGTCTGTAAAGTGACAGAGGACGACTCTCAGGTCAAACAGGAATGCATTTCTGATAAGAACGCCCCTTGGAATCCCAAAGTATCTGCAAAACTCAAAGCTATAGAGGATACGTACCCAACAATCAAAAAGGGTAACCACAAAAACGCAATGTTCAAACTCCGTGAACTCGCAAAGTTTGCACAGGAGAATATCACCGTAACGAAAGGAGAGACCATGACTGAACTAATTGAACAATCGATCGCACAAGAGACACCAGAGGCTATACTGGAAGTGAAGCCCATAGAGACTGTAACAACTGTCCATGAAACAGAGATAATAACAACGCCTGCACCCGAACCGGATATGCCCAAACCCGGAGGCGATGTCCCGCCTGACCAGACCAAATCTATGATTGATGCACTTATGCAGCAGAACGCTATGCTAATGCAAGCACTTGCTGATATGAAGAACGCTACTCCCAAAGTTGACGTGGTAGCCAAGACTATAACCACGAATGATAAGTTCAATTCAATCGAAATCCACTTTACAGGCAAGCCTGCGGATGACGTGATCGAGAAAATGCGTGCAGAAAATTGGCGATATTATCGCATTAATGGTGATAAGAAATTCTGGTCTAACAGAAATACAGACCGCAACATGCAATTCGCTAATGCACTGGAGGTCTAAATGAAATTAAATGTCAACACCACAGACCTAGCCAGCGCTTTCAAGTTCCTCAAGCCCATGATTCCAAAGAATATTAATCTTCCTATCCTGTCCTATGTAAAATTCAAAACACTCAAAGGTGCTGTTGAGCTTTCCGCCACCAACCTTGAAATCGGCGGTATATGTGCAATCCCGGCTGAGATAATAGAACCCGGAGAGACCACAATATCTTACGCAGAAATGGTGACAGTCCTTACAAAACTAGGCAAGGATAAGATGATACTAATAGAGACAAGCAAAAATAAGGCACTCTTCGGCAACACCTATATAGCATCATTGCCGACAGATGAGTTCCCCTTACTTGATCCTGTCACACCAACGCACAAGGTAGACCATTTGCCGATGTATGCCAACAAAGCCACACCATTCACGTCCACAGATGATATGAAACAGTTTCTAAATGGTGTTCTCATGCACCTGAATACCGGCGCATTACTCTATGCCACAGACGGCAAACGCCTTGCCAAAATTATGGCAAATGAAACCAATTACCCGACTGAGTTAAAAGCTATCGTTCCCACAAGTGCAGTCAAGGCTATGCAGTTTTTCACAGGTTCCATAGGCATTGGTATGAATGATAACCAGATAAGCTTCACTTCCGAATCAGGCTGGACGCTTATCAGCCGACTAATAGAGGGCGATTATCCCGATGCTGAAGCCGTCATTTCACCTATGAATAAAAACACGCACAAAGCAGTTGTCAACTTATCCAGGTTGCGAACTGCTTATAATATCCTATCCCCGCCAAAACAAAAGGATAAGCATCTTATATGCCTGACACTCCGCATTGACGACAAGCTGACGGTATCTTATGAGTCCAGAGATAATGAGTTGAAGCATACTTTCTCGGTACAATTCGATCTCGTTGTGCCATGCACAACGCCCTTCGCTGTCAAACTCAATGCCGCATATTTCAAATCTGCTATTGACCTTATAATAGCAGATGAAATAGAAATCTCAACAATCATGGATGGTGAGGAATTCTCCCTGAACCCGATAGATTTCTCTATACCTGATGGCACAATGCACATTGCTGGTACTTCTCAACGTGCCATAGTTATGCCAATGAGACCATAAGGAGGTCAAATAAATGGAATTGGTATATGTCAATATGAATGGCAACCATTTCAAGATGTGGGGTTTTGATATGTTTTCAAATACCGTTACAGGCGAATGTGATGTTGTCTCTTACTGGGGACGGATTGGCGTATCAATGAGTAAACTGCAAAAAAAGACAAAGACATTTAAGACCTACGCAGACGCTTATGATTACGCATGGGCTAAGATGAGAGAGAAGCAGGATAAAGGATATTGGACAATGCCGAATAGTCAATACTTTGATGCAATCAATGATGAAAAACCTTTATTTCAGTTAGTAAACCTGATAAATTGTTACAGAAACAAAAACTCGATAGATACTCGAATTGAAGCGCGAATATAGATAATAACTTTCGCCGAAGACTAAAATTGAAAGGAGATCATGAATTGAATTGGACAGCACCGAAACTAATCCCGCTGCATCCGAAGGAAAATAGCATCGTTCCTCCGGGTTATCCATTGACTGTCTGGCATATCTATCTGAGTCTGTTTCTCAACTGGCAAGACCTAACAATATTCAAAAAGAAGGAGTGACTATGACTAAAGAATGTCAACTCAGAGATAGAATCAAGGCTATGCTTGTTAAAGAAATGCTTGCAAGCATAAGCGATCAGGCAATCTCAAGTTTGATCGAAGAACAGAAAAGATTAAGAACTCAGTTCAAGCGGTATCTCTCTATTGATAAGCGGTACTTTGAAAAGTATGGCGAACATAAATTTACAGATAAGAATATTAATTATTGGAACCGTAAGATTACAGAGATAACAGCCACACTGGAGGGAACTGATGAAAAATCCTAACCCTAGTTTCAGACAGGTAATAAGCCATGCTATTGCTGTAACAGAAAATGACCACAATTTAGAAAGCTTATCTCCAAAAGACGAGAGACAACTTATTGATGAAATACAAGGTAAAGCAGAGCAATACATACATGACTTAGTATTTCAATGGTTTGTTAAGAAAGGACAAATCTAAATGAACCACAAATTCAACCGTAAACTTGAAAGGCGTAAGCAAAGGCGGTTTATCCGCAGACTATTCAACTTGAGGGCTGACCATGATAAAAATTCTCCGGTATCTACTAGCAGGATTTATAGCATTCTGGTTTGTGTTACCATGTATACTGTTAAAGTGAAAGGAATTGCATAATGTTACAGGACTGGACACCTGAAATGTATATTAGGTCAAATAGGATGATCAATGTAGCTAAATGGCCCGCAAAGGATGCAAAAACAAAAAAGAATATCCGGGTTCCTGCTTATGAAAAATTCCAAAATCCGTTGCGGTATCTACATACTTTTGACGCATACAAGGAATATCAATCGGTAGAAGAACTATCGTTACATGATTTAGCATTCTTTAGCAGACGTTATGGAAAGCCGCTAATCTCTGCACTAAAATCGTTTGATGACCTTGAACAGTATATAGTACAAAACTGGGAATCAATAGAGTTACCTGTTATTGATTCTCTTGAAATACACCTCGGTAACATATTAAAAGGAATTGCATAATGGGAAAAGGCGGTAAACTTACAGACACAATAACTCAAGAAATCATAGATAGTTCAGATTCAGTATTGCAGAGTAGTTATATGGGACGTGGAACCAAAGGACTCCAGCAGTATTTTACTCCCACAGAATATGCAGAATTAATCCACAGTATCTTTGGTGATATAATGATCCTGGACCCAACCGCAGGCAATGGCGCATTGATAAAACATTTCCCCAAAGATTGTCAATTCGGCATTGAGATTGATCCCGATCAAGTTAGGGATTGCCAATATACTGCCATCAATGGTGATTTGCAAAAGTGCTATCCACTGCTTCGTGTCGCTGACGTAAGGTTCCCTGCGATAGCACTCAACCCCCCATTCGGTCTGACGTGGGAAGACGCCATCTATGGCAGAAAAAACAGCACCGTCATTGCAATGCAATACGCCTTCAACCTATTAAGCCGATACGATTCACAAGGCGTTCTCTTATGCGGGTCTGATAGATTTACCAGAGAAATCCTGGAGTTAGAACAGGCAGACCAATTCTACGCCGCAATAGACGTTCCCGATATGTTCATGGGTGATGAGTCCGAACACAAGGCGGACATTTCAACAGTCGTTGCCTTCTTCACGTGCCAGCCGGATAGTAAATTGGAACGCTGGACGTGCAACCGTGAGGAGCTTTTACAGCAGACAAACCATGTATTAGAATTAAGAAAGCTTGTCAGAGGATTTACTCCTCCATCTTATGCTAGAACGTGGGACGTATCCACAATGAAACAGCTATGGAAGGAAGTCTCTTCAGAATATGCACGCAGGTATAGCGCAAAATCCAGCACACAGAGACATACAGTAACCGGCAATGGCAAGAAGATCAGCATCTATCTTAGCCCATTCCAAACATTGACCCTAGCAAAACGCAACCAAGACTATCTGGTAAAATCGCTGCATGGACAGTCAATAAATTATTTCATTATCAATACGTCAGTATGGAGCCAGCTAAAAAACCTAGAGTCCGATGGCTGTATAACTATTGACCCAAAATTCAAGGCATCTACACAATCGTTAATAGACGAGTTAGAGAAAAGCGTCTGTCCCCTATATCCCGTCAAGCCGCAGATGCGGCTGGGCTTCCTGCCAGACATTGAGAATATTGTCTGTATAAAATCAGACTCAACCAAGGGATATACCGAAGGTGAAAAATACAGCGTCTATTGTCAGAGTAATATTAATATCATGCAATACGAGGAAGACAAAGTAGACATGAATACCGGAGAGATTATAAAGGTCAGCAAGTTACAGGAAGCGAAAGTATTGGAAATAAACATAGGCAAAAATACATTCAATGAGACGGCAATAGATATAGAATACATTATAGAACACTTTGACCTTCCCAACCCCGGAGATTTGTTGAGCAATTATCCCGAAGCTACCACAAAAATGTTAAGTTTATTATCTAACATAGAGGACATATATGGCAATGCTAATGACTGGAAGTTTAGAGACTTCCAGCGTGATGATATAGCAAGATTATTAATGAAGCGCGGCGGACTGCTGGCATGGGAACAGGGTCTAGGAAAAACGCTAGGCTCTCTAGCCTTCACCAAAGCTGCTGTCAAACTGGGCGCAGAAAATAAGGCAATCTTCATAGTTCCCCAGGATCTAATCAAGCAATGGGTAGGTGACGAAAAGACTGAAGGTGAAGCACAGCGATTCTTCGGTGAAAAGTTGACAGTCATTACCAATCCTGCACAAGCTAAAAAAATAGCAAAGGAACTTGACGAAGGCGGCGTAGGATGGTATATCACGTACTTTGAGGCGCTGTCCAGAAATGGCAGACAGTTTGAATTATTGGATGGCGATGAACCCAAACACAAAGGATATGATGAGAAATCAAAATACAAAAGCAGTTCTAAATATACAAAGCGTATACTTGAGTTAAGGGAGCGGATCAAGAATCGTGGCAAGAATCCTGATAAACCAGAAAAGGAAAAGACTGTTATTGAGTTCTGCCCCCAATGCGGTGAACATGCACAGCATGGACTATGGTTCCCAAGCAAAGGGTTATGCAAGAAATGTGGTTATCGGCACATCAAGATAAAAGCCAAGCCAGCATATAAATATCTCACCCGATGCTTTAAGAATGGCGTTATAATTATAGACGAAGGAACCAAAATCAAATCCAATGACTCTCTCATGTCTCTATCCGTCAGAGGATTAAAGGCAAAGTATAAGCTATTACTCACTGGCACTCCGATTAAGAATTACATACCGGATGCTTTCTGGCTTCTATGGTGGAGCTTCGGCAACAATAGTCCTCGCTTCCCCTTTGATTACAACTCCGGCTTCACTAAGTTTGCTAGAGAGTTCTCAAAGACTGAGTTCACACTCGATGAATACGGCAGACGAAAATCATCAAAAATCCTGCCGGATGTCACCAACTTATCAGTCCTTTGGCGATTGCTGTGCAGTTCAATAGTCAGGCGAAGAAAAGAGGATACTGGCGAACCCCTTGTCTCAAGAACAATAGTGCCAATCTTTTGCCCGCTTGGATACAAGCAGAAAAGTATGTATGCTAAATGGTTACATGGTTTCGAGAGCTTCTTCTGCGCCAAATATCCCGATAAGAAGATAAGCCAGTATCCAAATTTAGTCAGACGCTATTCTGCCATCCTAGGGCAGTCATGGAAGCTGGAATACAAAAGCCTTATGCCTGAGTCTGAACCTGACGGATACTTTGATCGCAGTTCCAACTGGACGCCAGCCAATCTGAAAGTCTTACAGCTTGCGAAAGACCATGCAGAAAAAGGCGATAAGGTTTTGATAGGGTCCAGCATTATTGATCATGGTGTATGGATAGCAGACCGCCTGAATGAAAAGGGCGTCCCTGCATTACACATAGTTGATGATACTGCCGATGGATACCAGACCAAATCCCCTAAGAAACGCTCTGATGTTATACACGACTTCAAATTCAATGGCACATCCGTTCTATGCACTACGTTCCAGAGTATGCAACTGGGGCATAACCTCGATTGTGCCAACGTTGTAATCGTTCATGGCTTGCCCTGGGATTTCTCCAGCTACGATCAGTTCATAGCTAGAGTCCATAGACTAACAAGCAAAAAGGATGTCACTGTTTATATCGTATGCACAAATGCAACTATTGACTGTCGCAAATGGGAGCTTATTAACCAAAAGGGCGCCGCCGCACAGTTAGCGCTAGATGGTATGATTTTTGAGCATCATATAGAACAAATGGATATGCAACAAATACTGAATGAGCTAATTAAATCTGGAATACCTACCACAGAGCAGACAGTAGATGAGAAAGGCGTTATGCGTATATGGAATGATGAACCAATGGCAAATATAGAACATCACGAAAAAGAACACTCAGCAAAAATACAAGAACAGTTATCAATGTTCAATATGTTTAATACAACTTTCAAGGCATGGCAAGAATCAAATCAATAAACCTTGACAAACTATTTAGTATGTGTTACCGTAGGAGGTCTTAATTGAACTTCGATGATGACGATTGTTTTATTATCTGTTAAAAAATGTCAGATAGAATTATAGAGGAGGGTCTAAATGCCACTATTCACACAAGAACATTACGATACAATAACGTCTATAACCAAGAACCTACTAGCAGAAAAACCCGAATTAGACGACACACTAGAATGGCTATTGCTTGAGTTCTCAGAATACTTTGAAGCAAATGATTCGGAATTTGATGATGACAAATTCATGCTGGCTTGTGGTTTCGTTGGCTATAGAGAACTGATTGATTACTTAGTTAAAACACAACGTGAGGTGAAAACAAAGAATGAAACAGGCGCAAAAGATATTTACGTCAAACATCAAGGGCATGATAGCTTGCCGCATTGATGATTCTTTTAAGGGATCCAAAACATATAGAGCAAATCAAAATTCACCATATAATGGGACCTTCTTTGGCTCAGTGAATCGTGCCTGCAATATATACAATTATGACCCAAACGTATTGCGTGAGCAATTACAACAATACAGCGTCTATAACGATAAGCAGTTCCTTGAGTGTCAGAAACTACCAGAATATTTTGAAATGGAAAGATAACTTTTGCCGAAGGCAAATATTAAGGAGAATGGAAGTGGATGACTTTGTTCTACAGCCCGATGGCAGTGTAGAGATCCCAATAAGGAAGGATGGTCTACCGTCAGCAACAGCGATTGCGCCACTGATAAATTACAAACCAGAGCAAAGGCTTCTGGAGGTAGATAACATTCTTAACTCTTATGCAATGCGGGGATTGTTTATTGATGAGCTCAAATGGATTCGTAACGAGGCTTTTGACAGGAAGGGGGAAAAGACTACTATCCAAATAAAGTTCCGGCTATGCAAGAATGAGGATGAAGCTACAATGATAGCAGGCAAGATTAAAGATATTATAGAAAAAGTGACACAAGGGACTGGTATCATTTTAGAGGTTTTAGAGGAGAAATAATGTCAAAAGAACTACAAGCAAACATCAAACTTATAAAAGGGTTCAAGCCATACCTAACGAATATGTTGACAATATTAACGAAGACTTCAGCAGTCTTCGACAAGTTAGGATTGCAAGAGAATTGTGCAGGACATTTCGGAATGTGGCAAAAATGCAAAGAGTGTCAATATTCAAAGGAATGTTGCTATGTGGCTGCTGTATTAAGCAATATCGTTGACGCTGATTTGAATATTCAATAGACTTTTGCCGAAGGTAAGAAAGGATTAACAGCATGACACAACCCGCTTTCCAAGACTGGATCGAACTCTACACAAAATGGCTAGAGAACAGCATCCGTGTTGAGTATCTGAAAAACCGCATAAGCTACATAACCACTCCGTTCCTTGACCGACACAACGACCTTATCGCCGTATATGTCCAACCGACAGACAACGGATTTCTAATCAGTGACGAGGATGCAATCCCTGACTTACAGACATGCACAATCTATACCGAGACAAGCAAGAAGCTAAACGGTATACTTCTAAATCACGGCTTAACATTGGTCAATGATATACTATCAAAGCACACAACAATAGAGACATTCGGAAGGGATTTTCACTATTTCCTACAAGCATTGATAGAAATATATGCACTATGATTCCCAATCTGTAATCTTCTAATCTTTAATCCTATTGTATATTTATTGCAAAAAAAGAAATGTATATTTTTATCCTTGACAATAGTATTCTATTCTTGTATAATAATACATATAAGTATTACATAAGTGTATAATTAGTAGGAGGAAACCTATGCAGAAAACTATATTGAGATTAAAAAAACTAAAATGTAAAAGGTGTGGATGGAAGTGGGTTCCTAGAATTCCCGATCCAAAAACCTGTCCAAATCCCAAATGTCGTACACCCTATTGGAACGTATTACGAAAGTGGAATCAAAACAGTTCGACAACTCCAATATCCGCAACGACTCACGATAATCTTGAGGCTAAATAACTATTGCTTGCTTGACAAGTTGCCGTAGATTTTGGGGGTTCGACGCGCATTTAACTATGCAATAAATATTATCAAATTTCTATTTGCTATAAGAAACAAGCCCGTTCCGGGCTATCGGGGATAGGGGAGGTAACAAACCTAGATGAACCGAAAATCTCACAGACGGATGTCAATAACCCCACGCATAAATGCGAGGGTATCCTTGCCGAAATTAGAGATGATAAGCATAGGAAAACATAGGGTTTCAATCTATCCTATGTGGGAAGGAAACTAGCTGTCAATCCACACAACACGAGCCAGTTATGCAGTAGGTGTGGAGAGATAGTAAAGAAAAGCCTTGCAGAACGCTGGCATAGTTGTTCAGTATGCGGACTAGAGATGGACAGAGATGTAAACGCCGCCATTAATATCTTGCGACTTGGGCTTGGCGACAAAGCAGTAGATGAAGTACTGTCCACCTATGATAGTGTAATCTCATCAGTAGACAGACAGTACGACAAAGCAGGGCAAATGCTAATGTTTGCTTGAAAAAAAGAAAAGCCCGTTGTGGGCTATTGCGGATGGTGAAGGTTCCGGATCCAGAAGAAGCAAGAAATTCCAATAGGTAATAAGAGTTTCAAAACGTCCTATAGGGATAACAAACTCCTCTAGCCAGTATAGAAACTGTGCTAGGTTTCGAGACATCCTATGAGGATGGAGAACATAATGGAGGTAAACGATGAAAGCACAATTCCAATCTATGCCTAATTCTATTCCTATCTCATTACAAATACAGACAAAGCCACGCATATTTACGTCAGACGTAGCAAGCAGATTTATTAATGATACAGATGTAACCGACAAATCAAAAAAAGGATATACCAATGCGCTAACACAGTTCCTTTATTGGTTGGGCGAAAACGGCATAACAGAACCCAAGCGAGAGGACATCCTCTCATACAAAGAGGCGCTGAAAGCAGATGGTCTAAAGCCCAACACCATCACTGCATACATAGTAGTCGTAAAAAAGTTCTTCTCTTGGCTAGAGAGCATTCGGTTATATGATAACGTAACAAATGGCATAAAAGGCGGAGGAGCAGTAAACGGATTCCTCAAAGACCCATTGACCACAGATCAAGTCCGTCTGCTGTTAGCATCAATAGACAAGTCAAAACCCGATGGCGTCAGGAATTTTAACATAATCAATCTGATGTTACACACAGCCCTAAGAACGATAGAGGTAGTCCGGGCAGACGTATCCGATATGGCAATAAAAAGCGACAGACATATCCTCTACGTGCAAGGCAAGGGAAGAGTAGAAAAGGACGAGTTAGTCGTCCTCACCGATACCGTCTATAATCCCTTGATGTCCTATCTGGGCAATCGTAAGGCACAACAGGAAGAACCCCTATTCACTTCCGAAGCCAATCGTTCCAAAGGACAGAGATTGACAGGTTATGCTATTAGTCATATAGTCAAATCTGCGTTGCGTGGAATTAACCTAGACTCAGATCGGCTAACGTGCCACTCATTAAGGCATACGGCGATCACCAAAGCTCTTCTTAACAAGGCAGAGTTAAGGGATGTTCAGGCAATGGCAAGGCACAGAGTTATCACGACTACTACACGATATGCCCATGATCTTGACCGTATCAACAACGCCGCAGAAACGTTAGTAACATATTAGAAAGGAAAACAGGAACAATGGAAAACATTGAGCAACAAGATTCAACCAGGCTGAACTATAAAGACAGGTACGCTACTCAAATGTGTCACAGAATGACAAACGGATTTGTCAAGATATTCACACATGATTCGATTAATAAAGATAACAGTGAGATTAATCGTAAGATTGATACAATCACAGGGGTGACTTATTACAAGATAGCGGATCATTGGAATACATTAGTCACAACAAATAATGATGTAAAGCAGTTTTACATATCATTCGATGAGCGTTGGAAAGCTGAAAGACTCTGCCATGAACTAACGCTAATAATAACGGGCGAGGATATCGTCAATAACGTTCTGAAACGTAATCAGAAACTCATTGATGAAGAAATGGCAAAGGAAGAAGAGCATCCGTGAACGAACAATAACAAAAATCACTTGACTATGCGAATTGTGTTATTTTTATTCCCGTAGGGGCATATTCAATATGCCCTTTAGGAATAAAGGAGGATTTAATGCAAACACCAAATGAACTCCTAACAGAAATAAAGGCTATCTATTCCCAAGCATACGTTGACTTAGAGCTATGGTCAACGATCAATCCCGATGGCTCACGCCAGTCCGATTGTTCCATCTATGATAAAATGTATGACTTAATAAAGGAACTCACAAATGCACTATCGCAAAATGAACAATGGGAGATAACAGCAAAACCTGATGGCGTTACCAAAGTTGTTAGAGCCAAACGGAAGAACATCTTTAGCGTTTGCGCTGGTGGTGAATATCTTGAAGGAACAGATATTAACAACATGCGATTCGGTTTCCGTCTTGATATTATTGAAGCCATACTACCATCTATTCATTGACACCATCACAATATCTCAAAGGCATTACAGCTTTTATTCAGGAAAGAGAAGCGACAGCAGATAAATTGTTTAGGCATATTTTATCATTCAGTTAGAAGGCAAAATAACACAATTCGCATATCTGGGCAGTATTAATTCTTCATCCCTTGTAGGATGTAGCTAAATATAAAGGAGAATAAAGGTATGATTGATGATTTAATCAAACAGCTTGATGGCTTGCTAGATAAGTACTATGTTAAGATAATAGGTGAGAATGTGAACGCCAACAAAAGACGAAATAATTTGCTGAATGTCATCAAAGATTTCCATTGCGACGTGCTTACCATTCTTCAGAACACAAAGATTACTGCAAGAAAAGAGATTGTTCTTTTTGCATTAGAGATGGAAAAGGCAATGGCAGACCATGATCCCGAGAAAGGGGATAGCTGGAAGGATTGTGATGTTGAGGAATTACGCAAATCCTTTCAGAAGAAAATGGAGGACGTCGAAGATTACTGGCATCTCACAGTACCGCAACAGATGTTAGTTGATCTAGCCAACTTATGTATGAGGTTATACAATAGAATGGGTGGTGATTAACGTGCCGGATAGTTTGAGGCTTTACGACAAAGATATACAAGAAAAGTATCCTAACAATCGAGTTAGCAAGCACATTAATACTGATGATCTCAATAAGGCAGTCAACGATTTTATCGAGACAGGAGATGTTGCTTTAGGGATAGAACTTATTAGGTATTTGCATTGGGATGGTATGTTGTGCAAGGAAGGCAGGCGGATAATTTCAGAACAAATAATGCGTTTCCAGTCTTATGAAGCATATCAACAAATGGAAGAAGAACTTGATTTAAGCATGGTTCAAAAGATAACTTGGGATAAGCTAAAGACTAATTTGCTTAATGAACTATTTTTCGTATTTCAGAA
>Ga0315284_10000926_pt1 | contig 40495 bp, 34 predicted proteins | sample YL17G09_16_MG_FD_203696 | JGI IMG/M metagenome (GOLD analysis project Ga0315284, IMG submission 203696) | Sediment microbial communities from Yellowstone Lake, YNP, Wyoming, USA - YL17G09_16 | ecosystem: Environmental > Aquatic > Freshwater > Lake > Sediment | place: USA: Wyoming | collected...
CGCCCGAGCTGCTCTTATACAGCTGGAACACACAGGCGAGCTTCTTCGACACCGAGGCGAGCTGGATCCTGCGCGACATTGACGCGCGCGTTACCGAGCAGGTGCAGCTGATCGCCGTTGCGCTGCAGGAGGCTGTCAAGCCCGGCAGCCAGTTCGTCTCGCTGATCCTACCGAATCACCTGGCGGCGCTCGGCTTTGTGCAGCTGCGGCGCTCGCGTTTGATGGGCGTCGGTGTGACGACGTACAAAGCGCTGCAGCGACTCGACCTGCGTCTGCGTGGACTCCGGCTGGCGCTGTACGCGCGGCGCAGCTGGCTCGGGCCTGACGGCGCAGAGCTGCCCGCGGTTGACGAGAGCTACTGCTACTGCGCCGGCATCTACCAGTACTCGCTCGGCAAGGGCGCGCTCTCGTTTGCGCTCGACCTGCCACGCGGTCTCGGTCGGCTCCGGCTGATCAACACACATCTCCCGTTTGACGCCGCGAGCCTCACTGCAGAGGATAGCTCTACGCGCCAGGCCTCGGTCGAGTGGCAGTCAGCCGCGCTGCGCGACATCTGGCAGCAGCTCGTCGAGCCCGAGCGCGATGCGTTTGTGATCCTGGCCGGCGACCTGAACTACCGCGTTCGTCTGGCGCCAGGCGAGACGGCCTCGCAGCTGAGCTATGTCGAGCCGCGGCGCGTCTATGAGGAGCGGGATGAGCTCCGAGCTGAACTTGCAAAAGTCGGCCAGCTACCGCCACTTGCTGAGGGCGTTGATGGTGCTGGTCCCTCTTTCCCGCCGACGGCCAAGCTTCTGCGCCGTTCCGGGGGCCTATTCAACCACGGCAAGGTCGGCCGGCGGGCGCCGAGCTGGTGCGATCGCGTGCTGTATGCCCCGCACAAAGGTCTAGCCTGCCGAACATATGAGCGCTGCGAGCCCAACGCAGCGACGGCCGACAGTGACCATGCGTCTGTGGTGGCTCGGTTCAGCCTGGAACTCTCTGAAAAATAATCTTGGATAACTATTAAAACTACCAATCTGAACTCATGCCTTGCAATTGCGCATCCGATGAAAGCTGCCCGAGCTGCGAATGCTCGATCTCGCTGAAGCCTCAGCGCTGCGATGTCGACAATAACTGCGTGATCAAGGTCGCCGACCATGTGCAGAAGACTGTCGTCGGCAACGTGAAGCTCTATGTCATTACGCTGCTCGTCAAGAACTGCACCAAGCAGACGCTGACTAACTTCCACATCTCGCTCGACCTCAAGTGCTCGCTGATTGACTTTCCCTGCATTCAGTCGTGCGACTCGCCGGTTACCGACACGCCCTGCGTCGGCATCATGACGCTGGACCCGTCCAACGCATGTAACCTACTGCAGAGCCTGTGCATCGAGGCTGCGCCCTACACTGTCAGCACGAACTATGACGGCTTCACGCACACCAGCCTGCTGGACAACCGGGCCAACGGCAACGTGCGCCTGCCACCCGGCGAGACCTGCATCACTGTGCGCTTCTTCACCCCGGCGACGGCCAGCCTGATCTCGCCCTGCGTCACGCTGTCGGTCTGCGTCCCGTGCTGCGGCCCCATCCGCAAGGTCATTATGCTCAAGGCCGACTGCGCGCCGACCATCCTCGACAAGACCTGTGCCTGCTTTGTCGACTGCCAGACGCCGACATTCTAGTAATTCGGTTAGATGACTAGGAAATAAAATCTTGCGTACCTATTAAAACAAAGTACTACAATCCAGATGTCTCACATTGAGTCGCTCCGCTCCTACAAGCACGATACCTCTGAGCACGGGCGTCGTCGCCGTCACTCATCCAAGCACCGCTCGGAGCACTCTGACTGCGAGAAGTCCTGCTCCTGCCGCATCGAGACCAGCGTGCCCAAGTGCAAGATTGATGCCAACTGTGCGCTCAAGGTCGCTGCGCAGGCAACGCTCGGCGTGATCGGCGGCGTCAAGGTTTACATGATTGAGATTGTGCTGAAGAACTGCACCAAGGAGATCCTCGAGTACGTCGGCGCTTCGCTGGACATCTGCTGCTCGAGCTTCCTGATCACCGCCGAGTGCTCCTCCCCCGCGAGCGACTGCGTGCGCGTGATCGGCCTTGACGAGCTGAGCGAGAACTGCCGCGACCTCAGTGTCAAGGCCTGCGTCGACGGCGGCGCGCTGCCGGTCAACGATCTGTGGAACGGCTGCGACAAGATCTCGTGCGTCTACCCGGGCGTCAACCGGACGGCGCTGTTCCGCCAGCCCACCAACGGCCAGTCCGGCCCCTGTGTGATGCTGCCGCCCGGCGAGAGTCGCCTCAAGGTGCGCATCATTGCCAATGCCGGCGACATCTACATTGTGAAGCCGGTGCTCACTGTCTCGGCCTCGATCCCCTGCTGCGGGCCTATTCGCATCTCGCAGACGATTGACACCTCGGACTGCATGCCCCAGTGCCTCGAGGTTCAGACCTGCGCCCCCGAGGTCTGCTGCCCTGCGCCCCAGTGCTAAGCCAGCCACGCCCTATTAAAATTCAGCGTAATTGACTGAAAAAGATTGTTGCCTAGTGTGTAAAGGTTTGTTTGCAGAGAGATGTCTCGGCGGCCTCCCCTTCACACCAGGCCAGAGCTGCTGAAATTCCGGCCAAAGGTGACGCCGCTCTGCCGGCCGTATCGACCGAGCCAGTGCGCACCGCCGCCGCAGCCATCCTGCTGCCAGCCCTGTGGGCAGTGTCGCCTGTGCACCTGCGAGTGCAGGCGCTGCCAGGACTGCCGGCCGTGCCGCTGCCCCAGCGATCACACGACCATCTCCACAGAGCACAGTGGTTGCGAGTGCGGCCCGTGCCAGCGCTGCAAGGGCTGCGTCTGTCTCTGTCAGCCCTGCGCTGATGACTGCGACCTGTGCATCTGCCAGCCGCCAGCAGAGCCGTGCTGCCCTCCGCCGCAGCACCCGTGCCCTCCGCAGCCTCACCCCTGCCCTCCTCAGCCGCAGCACTGCGCGCCAGAGCCGTGCGATGACTACTGCAACGTTGAGTTTGCCGAGGAGGACTGCGTCTGCTCGCAGTGCTCCCACTGCAGCGGCTGCAAGTGCAAGTGCCGCATATGCCGCAAGGGCTGCGCGCGCTGCAGCTGCGCCCGCATCAGTAAGGACCCCAAGATCTGCGCCACCAGCCGCATCGTGGACAATGGCTTCAAGCACAAGTACATGTACATCCTGATGAATCTCTGCACGCACTGCCCAGTGACACTGTTCCAGATCTACCTTGATCTGGCAAGTGCGTTCACGGACAAAGAGGGTCGGTTGGCCTGCCTTGAACCGGACAAGATTGCAATCAGCGCTGCGCCACTCGAGGCGAATCCCAACTATGATGGCAAGCAGGATTCCGCGCTGCTGGCCGACTGCCAGCGCCTGCTGCCGGGCAACATCAAAATCGCCGTTACGCTCTCGGCGATTCCCATCGACTGGTCGATCAATCCGATTCCCATCACTGTGACTGGGCGCGTCAACTGCGAGTCTGTGCTCATCTCGACCTGCGTCGACGGCGAGTGCTGCTAGGCATCAAGTTTAATTAAATGAAAATTTACGAAATAAATAGTTGAAATAAAACTAGGGTCAACATAAATTATTTTCCTTTGAAATTTCATGAAATTTTCCTGAAATAAAACTAGGGTCAGCATAAATTGTTTTCTTTGTGAAATTTCATTTCAGATATTTGGTTGCAAAAGAGGACTGAATCAAAAAAATTGCATTTTAAAAAGTTGGAGCCAAAATTTTTTTGAGTCGCCAATTTTTTTATAAATGCAATTTTTAGGATTCAATGCCAAATGGTTAAAGAAATTTCATAAGAAATTTCACAATGAAAACAATTTAGACTGACCCTAGTTTTATTTCAGGAAAATTTCATGAAATTTCCAAGGAAAATAAGTTTTCCTTTATTTGTGAAGCATCTCATTGCCCCAAGCAACCCAAAGCTCGGTCCACTCTTTGTGTCCGCCCCTGAGGCGGATGTCGAGCGCGAGCGCTGGCGGCAAGCGCGGCAAGCTGAGCTTCGCGATGCGCGCGGCAAGCTCGGCACCCAGCAGCGGCGCTATCAAGCTTTGGATCTTCGGGTTCCATGACATCAATTCCTGTGTTTATTTCCTATCTAGTTTGTCGTTGATCAGCAATCGATCTTCATGAAGCGAAATGCTGTACTGTGTGCCAGCATTGAGCAGTGTCCAGCCTGTTTTGTACTGATGCGGTGCGTGTGAGCCCCAGCCGGGCAGCACACGCACAGTCTTGACCAGGCCCAGCTCGGGCGGGGCAAAATCGGGGATGACAACCTTGGTGGTGCTCAGCGGCAGCAGTGGCGGCCGCACTCGATCGTTGCGGTTGCGGAACTCAAGCTCCAGCGGCTCGTCTGTGCAGTTCTCAATGTAGACTGTGCTGGCGCCGATCCAGAGTGGAGGGATATAAGCCATCTCGCCATAGCGTATTTCAGACGGCGCTTTCACACCGCTGCCTGAGGCACCAACGCAGTCGCCACTACTCCCGCTGTACTCCTTGCAGATTGGCCGTCGTCCGAGGCGTGCATAGTTGTAGCGCCAATTGCACGGATTGTTGCCGTCCACAGAGCTAAAGCTGTGGTACTCCTCCTGGTTGAGCGAAGACGACGAGCGCATGCCTCTCGGTCTCTCTCCGGCTTCTACTGAATGCAGCGCTTTATTTTTTGGGTCCGCTTTTGTCGCAAGAGAAAGGGCAATTAAATTCTCTTTGTGATAATAACAGAGATGGAACTCCAACCAGACCAAGTTCAAGCATCTGATGACCAAGCTGAACAACTAATGTCGGCTGAGGAGGCTGTTGACGAACAGCCAGCTGAGGTCCCTGTGCCAGTTTACACTGCCCCTGCTTGGATAGCAGAGGAAGAATTCAAGCCCAAGTTGTGGGTAAAAAAGCTCTTTGATGACGGCACCGAGCTGTCGCCCATAATCTGCCCAAAGGATGTCTCCGACGCGGAGCTGATACGCAAGGGCGAGCAGCACCTGCGCATTCTACCGGGCATCAACATCAACATGCAGGGCCAGCTGGCGATGCTGGACCAGCTCGGCGCCATGTGGGCCGAAATCGGCGCTTGCCTGCCGTGGCCGAAGCAGGAGCGCGACAGCGAGCTGCGCTTCTACTATGAGAACCCGAGCTACAGCTACTTTGACGCCATGTCGCTGGCCGCCATGCTGCAGCGCCTCAAGCCAAAGCGCATCCTGGCGTTTGTCGATGAGTTCCAGTACGCCTGCTTCATGGATATCCTCGAGCGCCTGCAGCTTGGCGCGGTGTGCAAGTTCATTGAGCCCGATCCGCACCGGCTCGAGAACTACGCACCGCTGCCGGAGGACTCGCCGCACGTCATCATTTGCAGCACGCTCAAGACGCTGGAGCGCCAACACTTTGACCAGCTCGAGGCTGGCGATGTGCTGTTTGTCGACACGACCCACGTGGCCAAGGCCGGCAGCGATGTGTGCCGCCTGTTTGGCCAGGTGCTGCCCTCCCTCGCGCCCTACGTGTGGGTGCAGATCCACGATGTGTTCTGGCCATTCGAGTACCCAGAGGGCTGGCTGCGCGAGGGCCGCAGCTGGAACGAGCTCTACGTGCTGCGCGCCTGGCTGCAGTTCAACGGCGCCGTTGAGATCAAGCTGCTGCTCAACTACTTGTGGCTCTTCTACGAGTCCGACTGTGTGCGAAATTTTCCCGATTCAAAGCTGAATCCCGGCGGCGCACTGTGGATAATGAGGAAATAAATTTCCTTGGTCACCTGAAAAAACAGCATCAAGGTATTCTCTTTTCTGTGATACCCGTCTTGCATGCGGTTCATTTTCCAAAACGTACCCCCTGCACCCAAGAGCAGGCGCAAGACCAGCCAGATCCAGGCGCGCCGCGGCAGCGCCTTTAATGTGCGCGAGCTGCGCCGCCTCGCCGCGCTGGCCAAGATTCCTGAGCGCCAGAACATGAACAAACAGCAGCTGGCCGAGGCGCTCGATCGGCACTACGCCGCAGCGCGCATTTGGATTGCGTGGGCAGCACGTAGGCGGCACCACCAGGCCGCGAGCGTGCCGCAGCCAGCTGCGCCGGAAGTGCTTAACAATCGTGACGACGCTACGGGGAGCTTGCTCGATCCGATCACGCTGGAGCCGCTGGAGGAGCCCAGCTTTGCGTTTGCCATCAGCGACACCAGGCATGTACATTACTCGCTGCAGACGCTGCTGCAGTACCTCAGCGCGGGCAAGCTCTTCCGCGACCCAGTCACTGGTTTGCCCTTTAGCGATGCGCACCTGCGCGAAATCGACGCGCTGGCACACAAGCACAGCATTGTCGCACCAAGCGTGCTGATGCTGAGTCGCAGTGCGCAGCCGGCGCTTTACCGGCAGCACCAGAATCTCGTCGTCGGCCTTGAGCGCATTGCCGGCGCCTACATTGAGCAGTTCCGCCAGATCATCCAGCTGGAGCCGCCCTTTACTGATCCCATCGCCAATGCCAAGCGTTTTAATGAGCGCATCCACCGTGAGTTTCTGGAGGCTTACCGTCAGCTCGCTGTGGTCGACCCCGAGGCGGCCGACATTGCGATCCAGCAGTGGAGCGAGTTTCTGCGCGGCCCACCCACGCATCCGAGTCCAGATCCGGCTCAATTCCTGAAGCCAATCCTTGCCTGGATGCAAAGCATTCGCCAGCCTCCCGCCGCGCGACTCTCAGCACTGTAAAAATAAAAATATATTTATGTGGGTCAAATCTCCTTTGTAGCGAACAATGTCAGAGAGCCGACCGGATTTCCATCCTCCGGATTGCAAGCAGTGCCAAAGCGGAGGCTCTGAGTCGCCGTATGACTGGAGCTTTATCCCGCTGGCAGTATGCATCAGTTTGAAGGAGAGGGACGATCGGACCAGCCAGGCCACAGAGCAGTTTCACCGGGTTGGCCTCTGCAGCCGAGTGCTTTTCTACAGGCCAGAGCGCGACCGCAGTGCCGTGCCAAGGCCTTCAACGCGTGGCTGCTGGGAGTCGCACCGCAAGATCGCCACCATGGCGCGAGACACCTGGAAGCTCGATCGCGTTCTCGTCTTTGAGGATGATGTGCTGTTTGACGACAACGTCACACCAGAGCGCGTTGCCCAGTTTGGCAAAGCAATGGCCTCGCTGCCCGGAAACTGGAACGGTTTCTTCCTTGGTCACTGGCCCCTGGCTGCGCGACCAACAGCCACTCCAAATGTTCTGCGCGCCTGGTCGCTCTCAGCCCACGCGTACGTCATGCACCAGCCTCTTATGGATTGGTTCATTGCGCATCCTTTTGACAGCACAGCGCTAAGCAAGTCTGGCGGCCTCGGTCACGATTGCTACTTTGCACTCAAGCCGCGCATGTACGCCTTCTATCCGATGCTCGCATATCAATCCGGCTCGCCATCCTCGAATCCCAAGCCCAAGATTAGCAGCCGAATTCAGGATCTTGCACTGTCTGACCCGAAATACATGAAAGCCAGTCAATATGCAGGAATAGCTACCTACTTTGTGATCCTCCTGGCTGTGGTAGCTCTCATTGTCGCTATCGTCTGCCGATTGAAAAAGAAATCTGCATAAAAACTGTTTACTAGGCCTTGATCCAGTGTTGGAGTGCCCCGCGAACGGCAGTGTGAATGTCGGGCACTCCGGGACACAGACTCTCCAGGAGCTCGGTGGTGAGCCGATTGTTGGAGCGCCCGCTGGCCAGGATCTTAGCCTGCTCTTCCACGGTGAAATTCTCCCAGGTCTTGCTCGGATCGACCAGCTTCTTGTAGATGGTCATGATCTCGTTGTGAGAGATTGTGCCCGGATTTGTGGCGTTCAGCGTGCCGCTCCAACGGCGCAGCATCAGATCGACCACAGCGGGCACAATGTCCTCGAGCACCGTCATCGAGTTTTGGATATTGACTAGACGCGGGTACGAGACGATCTTGCTGATAAAGTTGCGCGGATTGTCGCGGCAGCTGATCGGCATGCGGATGCGCACATTCAGCACACCCTCGTCGGCGAACAGATGCATCAGCCGGTCGGTGGCTCCCTTGACGCATGAGTAGCCCGAGCCGAAAAAGTTGGGCCGGCTCGTCTCGTCAAAGCCAGTGCTCTCGTCAAACTCACCGTGCTCCGCATCGAATTCAAAGATGCAGCCAGTGCCAATGTAGGTGCAGTGGATGTTGAGGCCGCGGCGAGCGCAGAGCATCGCTAGGTTCAGCGGCGCCAAAAGGTTGTCGCGCAGGTTGATCGGCAGCCGGGTCTCGAGCCAGTCGATGTTCGGCTTGTCCGGCCCGTGCGTGCGGCCCATGCAGCCGAGCGCGTGCGTCGGACGCAGGCGCCGCAGCTCTTCTTCCAGAGCCACCTCGTCGTCGACGCGCGCCTCACCCAGGACAAACGGCAGCCCGCGCGCCTCAAACTCGCGCACAAAGAACTCGCTCACCCAGCCGCGGCCGTAGATCACGCACAGGAACCTGCTGTTGGTCGTCATTTGCTTACTGTACTGATAATTTAATCTTTGCAATGAGTAAAGACAAACAATATGATTTTGGTCTGCGGATACTATTTCAGACACAATCTTGGAGACGATGCTTTTGTGCAGACAATGCCTGCCTTGTTTCCCAAGTGTCAATTGACATTTCGTAGTATTGATGATTTGAAAACATTGCCACTCGACAGAGAGCATCTTGCCGCTTACCAAGCGATCATTATTGGCAGCGGTGATCTGGTGAATGATTATTTCTGGCCCAAGCTGCTGCCTTTGCTTAAGGCCTACAATAGTTTGTTCCCAAAACGAAAGATCTTTGCTTTTGGCATCGGCCTGCCCTATCCGCAGTTGGTGCAGCAGGGGTACTTGGACCACTTTGATCATGTCTTCTTGCGCTCAAAAGCTGATGTTCTTGCTGTGCAGCAGCGGCTGGGCTCGACCTATGCGCACTACTTGCCGGACCTCGCCTATGCGCTACCGGCACCCGCAGCGGTCGAGCGCCAGCTGCCAGCGGCGCCTCGGGTTGGCGTGTTCCTCATTCAGTCGATCGCCAAGAATGAGGCAGTGGTGCGCCAGCTCAGCAAGCTGCTCTGGAAGCTGAGCAAGCAGCACCAGCTCGTACTGTACCGCTTCAACACATCCGGCTCGCCAACAGAGGACGACCAGTTCATCAACAGCCACCTGCAGCAGCTCTGGCAGAAGCGTGCGCTCGCTGAGCCCAGTGCTGCGAGACGCAGGCATCCGCTGCAACTCGACAATGCTACCTACACTGCAGAGCAAATGTTGAGCGAAATGCAGGGTAACGATTTTGCTATTTGTATGCGATTTCACTCTCATGTCTTTTCTTGTTTGGCAGGAGTGCCATTTCTCTCAATATGTGAGACGCGCAAGGTCGAGCGGCTGGTGGCGGATCTGGAGCTGCAAGAGTACCAGGTGCGCAGCGACAGCAGATCGTCAGCTATGCTCGCTGCCTTTCAGCGGGTCGTTGCCAACAGACAACAACTGCGCAGCACGTTGCTTGAGTCGGCCGAGTACAATGCCTTCTACCTGCGTACCAGCCAGCCGGAGAATTTGCTGCTCAACGCACCGTGTCGCGACAAATCCATTCGACTCTCAGCCAACGAAATTGACGAGCGGGCGCGCGAGCTAACGCAGGAGGTGTCTGGCCTCCTGAACTCGCCCGACTACACCAGTGACCAGGTGGCCGAGCTGATGTGCGCGCGCATCACCGGCCAGCCGAGCAGCCGCTACCTGCACGGCACCAAGCAAAATCTCCGCGAGCGACCGGGTGATCTCTTTGAGATGGTCAAGTGGATCCTGCTGGACTTTTTGCAGGAGGAGGCAGCAGACGACCGGCGCATTGACCTCGACTACATCAACCAGAACAGCTTCAAGGGTGTGCACCGAGCGGGCTGGCAGTACTGCGTTGATTACCTACGCGTGCTGCAGAATCCGCGCGGCGTGATCTTTGACAGCTACGTCGATCGCACGTTCCATTGGGCGGGCGAGGTCATGCAGCATGAAGGCTTCATTCCCTACACCTCGCCGTGGATTGGCGTTGTGCACCACACGCCAAACACTGAGTACACGGACTACAACACGGTCAAGCTGCTCGAGTGCCGCGAATTTCACCAGTCCCTTCCGTGTTGCCTCGGCCTCATCTGTCTCTCAGAGAGTCTCGCCGAGTGGCTTCGCAGCCGACTGCCGGTCACAGTGATCTCGCTCAAACATCCCACCGCATTTGTGCCACAGGCACAGGAGTTTAGCTACAAGAAATTCAAATCGAATCCCGAGCGCTTGCTTGTCAACGTTGGCGCTTGGTACAGGAATCCGTGGACGCTGCACAGCCTGCCCTGCCCGGATGTTGTCAGCGGCAAGGCTGCAATCAAGGGCAAGGAGATGGACAACTACTTTGCACCGGGTGAAGTTTGGTTGGCGCGCCGGCTCGGCGGACCGATTGAGCTGCACGGTGGCGCAGCTCCAGCCGATAGCGTGGCGATGTGCAGGCCTACTGGCGGGCGGCAGAACAAGTGGCTACACTGCCTCGAACGCTGGCTGCTCGAGCTGGGGCGCCTTCTGAGTCTTGCATCAGAGGGCCGACTGCGGCTCTACCGCAAGAAAGACATCCCCAGCGACTTTGCGCTGAACCTGCGCGGCTCACATGCCTCCGAGAGCGGGGTCAATTCTTTGCTCAAGCGGCTGAGGAAGCAGCTGCTCAAGAAGATCGACAGTGTCAGGCGGCTCGAATTCCTGAACAATGCCGATTATGACGAGCTGCTCTCCAAGAATATTGTCTTCCTGGACCTAGTTGATTGCAGCGCAGCCAACACCATTATCGAGTGTGTCGTCAGAAACACACCGCTGGTCGTCAATCCGCTCCCCGCTGTCAAAGAGTACCTTGGCGAGGACTACCCGCTCTACTGGTGCAAAGATGACGGCAGCGATCTCGACGAGCTGCTCAGCATGGACAACATCAAGGCGGCAACGCGGTATCTTTCCTGCCTGGACAAGGGCCCGCTCCGGGCCTCTACTTTTATCGAAGAGCTCAAGGGCTCTGCAATCTGGCAGAAATTTTAATCACCGTGTAAAATCATTGGAGCATGCAGGACAACCCATGTGATAGCTGCTTCTTGCCTTGGCAATGTCCTTGTCAGCTTTGCCGTAGAGATACCAGGGAATGTGAACGTGACAGCTGTAACAAAACGGATCCTCCAGAGTCAATGGCCAAAATGAGCCGTTAGGCTGCTGTGCAAACATCGCGGCAGTAACTCGGTCAATCTCTGCCTTTGACACTGGGTCTGTCCACAAGCGCTGCCACTCGGCTTCTTCAACTGCTTTCCTTTCTCGCCACTCGGCCTTTTGTGCTTTTGCCTTGCTGAGCTGGCGGCCGCGCTCTTGGCGTGCGCGGTGCTTTGCCTCTTCCTCTGCGCGCGTTTCTCCGTTGAGCGTGACAACCAAGCTCTCGGGATTTGTCTTAAAGCTCCACGCGGCCAGCTCTTTGCTCCAAATGCCGCCACCCTTGCGAAGCTCACTGCGGTAATCGTAAGTTTTCTGGCCTCGCACGAGCCACGCTTCCCCGGCTGCCTCGACGCTCAATAACAGTTCGTCAATCGACTTGGCTTTTGGCATCCAAGGTTTTTTTGCTTTTTGAATAGTAGTAAAAGATGAACGAAAGGATTATTGTCGTCAGCGGCTACTTTGATCCGCTGCACTGGGGTCACATAGAGTATATGCGACAAGCGAAAGCTTTGGGCACCAAGCTGGTTGTTATTGTCAACAATGACAGGCAATCCGTGCTGAAAAAGGGAATGTTCTGCATGCCGGCAGCAGAGAGAGTGAAAATTATTCGAGAGCTCAAGTGCGTTGACCTCGTCGTCGAATCCATCGACGAGGATCGCACAGTGTGCCGCACGTTGGCAATGCTACATCCGCACGTGTTTGCCAACGGGGGCGACCAGTTCAACGGCAGCATTCCTGAGGCTGAGATTTGCAAGCAGCTTGACATCGAGCTCGTCGACGGCCTCGGCGCCAAGGTGCAATCCTCGCGCTGGATTCTGTCAAATCTTCAGAAGAAGCTCAGCGAGGCCAAGGCCATTGATTATCTTGCTCAATAAAACAAGAGATGTCAGGCTGCTGTGACAACTGCGGCGAAGAGGATGAAAACTTGATCCGCCTACTTTTGGATGCCAAGGGACAGAAAACGTGGTCCGACAACTATGATTTTTCAATGCAGGGAATGAAGGGTGGATTTTCATCGCAAGATTTGTGCCTGCAATGCTGGTCTGAAATTGAGGATGAGGAGGACATTGACACTCTGCACGAGTTTGACACTTGCTGCGGGAATCAATGTGGCAGTTGCAAGTTTCGATTTCCTGGCTCTGTGTTTTTCTTCTGTGAGAGCTGCGACAAGTCAATCTGCTGCATTGGCTGTGTGGCGATCACGGGCTGCCAGACGCGAGAGTGCGTGTGCAAGCGCTGCTTTGACGGGCTCTGCATCAAGTGCCACACTGTGGTTCTCCCTGCAACTAACGAGTGTTGGTTATGGGACAGCGAGCCGCGACCGCTGTGCGAAAGCTGCAAGATTAGCAGCTGATCTTTACTAAATTTTTGCTTTGAGACAGCGTTTCCATGCTTTGCCTACACCCAAAGTGTAGGCGCCGGGAATGTGTATGTGACAAACACTAGGAACCCGACGCGCAGCGTGTGGCCTTGTCCTGTCAGCACGCAATATCGCTTCGGGCCAAACAAAGGGTTGGACGCCAGGTGCCAGACACCAGTAGATATCATCCGAGGCAGTGACAATCATTGAGGCAGCACAAGGGGACAATCGCCTGAGCAGCTCCTGTGAAATTTGCACCAGCAGGTCCCACTCGGCCGGGTTCTCCCTGCCAAACTCGGGCGGCAGATAGCTAACAACGAATGCCAGCTCATCCACAAGGACAATCCGCCGCAGAGCGCAGTAAGCAGGAACGGTGATGGACTTGTCAATCTCCAATAGCAAAATGCCCTCGCGATAGAGCTGCTCCTGCTCAGCAGCAGTCATGGTGTGGAGCTGATGTAACCCGCGCGACGAGCGGTTCAAGCCACGCATGCTGATTGCCCGGCAGATGGCATTGTCTCTGAGGTTGCTCCATGACGGGGGAGAATCGCACAGCGCCGCCACGTGAATGTACTTTAGCCACCATGGCGGCGGAATGTCATAGTGCCGGCAGATAATCTCCGCGGTGCAGAGGCGAGCTGACTGGTGGTCCTCGTAACGGTCCATCGACTCCATTGTTCCTGCGATCGTGAAAGTGGACAGGTTAGGCTTGTGGTGGCAGTCGATGAGCTGTACAGGCACGGCGAGCTCAGCAGCTTTCAGCAGCCAATCTCGCGGAGGACAACAATCCAGAACATAGAGTGTAGATGTTTTGTTAGTGCCGAGCCAATCCTCCAGGTTGAAGAGATCGCTCGGATCGAGATTCCAGTCCACGCTGTTGACCTGCACAGAACTTTGGCCCAGTCCGCTATATTTGGTTAGCGTTTCTTTGGCGCTGGTCATTAGGTGCCGGCACAGAAGCCACGCAGCTGCCCAGCCATCCGGATGGTCACTGTGAACAACCACATATTTTTCCTCAGATGCCATGGCCGTGTTCGCCTGTTTGATCTTTTGTTTGTCTGCTTGTTCGTTATTCAATCTGAAAATTATACCATCCAAAGAAATTTCCCTTGAAATAATTACACTTATTTAAACCAGTGCAAGCATAAATAGGGTTTCATTTGAAATTTTCTTGAAAATTTCAAGAAATAAAACTAGGGTCACGTTAAATGTTTTCTTTGTGAAATTTCATTCAATATTTCGTTTGGTAATTGTGCTGTTTTTAAAAAACAGCATTTGAGAATTTTTTGGTCGGCCAAAAAAACGAGTCCAACTTTTTCTTAAATGCAAGTTTTACAATTCAACGGTATTTGCTTGAAGAAATAGTCAATGAAATTTCATAAAGAAAACTATTTAACGTGACCCTAGTTTTATTTCGTGATATTTTCATGAAAATTTCAAAGAAAAATCATTTAAGCTGACCCTAGTTTAAAATAAATGATTATTTTCATATGACATGAAATAAATGTAATTTACTAACTGCATGACTTGTAGCATATTACGATGGAAATGGTGAGGGAGCGCACACAGAGCAGAGCCAGGTAGACCAGCCCGCAGATGGCCGCATCCAGCTCGGGACACTCCTCGAGGCGAACGACGAGCGCAATGCCGATGCACAGCCAGACAACGCTGAATAGGTCCCAAACCATTGTCGCAATGGCCCAGAACGTGGAATTGAAGCAGCCGCTGTGTTTTTTCAACCCCTTGAGAGGGGAGTGGTCCCAGCAATAGATTGCCAATGCGAACAAAACCAATAGCACATAGCAGACATCTGGGAAAAGAGGCACTACAGCAGCAACCACAAGCCAAGGAAATAAATCCAGCGGCTCCGATGTGCACTCGCTCTTTGTGCCCAACGCCAGCACAACAGCGAGGCCAACAATTTTCAGTAGATCTGTGAGCAGAACCAGAATTGGGAAGCGCATATTACACCTCTTGTGAGTAAGTCAATAAATGTGTTTAAAAAACAATAAACTTAAAGTTGTGCAGATCGTTCTCATTCCTCAAAAGAACTTTCGTCATCGCTTGATTCAGATGACTCATCAGACGACACATCAGAAGATCCCCTAAAGCCGGCTAGGATTTTCTCCGGAAGAACACGCGAAGGATTGGTTATCGCCACTGACGATGAATCGATCTGATATGACTCCATCTTTCCAGAGTAGATAGATATCCAATTGCGATGAAAGGCAGGGGGAATGTAAGAGATGCGGCGATCATTTGCGTGCTCGATTTTGATACCTATGTCATCATGTAACCAAGCATAATTCAAAATCAGCTGGGAGTCGCCCGAGGCATTCTGATAGGTTATGATGAAGTCTTGGGGTTCACCAAGTGCAGCTCCCATTTCGTCGTCGTACGAATACTCGTCAAGTGGCGCGTAAAACCTCACCACTCGGCCAAACAAAGGATCTTGAAAGTTCCATTCTGACAGCAAAGACAGCTTGTCGTCTACGAGCTTGTTCTCAAAAACAAGCGGTGGATCAATGACTTTTGATCGAAGAAACAACCCGCGCAATGCTTCAGGTCGATCATATTGAGATGGGCCTCTTGTCAAATCGTGGTAGCCCTTTGCCAAAAACTTCAAAAGTGGATGGCGTTGGATTTTGTCTGCAACTTTTTGGGCATTGAACCAAGCATGCATCCAACTTGCTGCATTGGAAGGCCGGGGCCCCCAGTCGATAACAGGCAAGCGTCCCCAGCGCCCTTGAGCAAATAAATTATTGAAATCATCCAGTGACCATTGTGCAATTGGTTTGAGAAGAATCCAATCCCGGGCCCAAGCAAAGTTTGCTTTCTTGAATTTGAGTCCAGCATCTCGAACTTTTTGCAGCTCCATGAGTGTTGCTATCTTCTTCTTCCAAAAGTCGTCCAGATTGGAGCTCTTGCAATACTCGTTGAACAGCTTTGAAGCACTGCAGAGCGCCTTGATGTCCTCTGGCTCAGAATAGGCGAAGATCAACTGTCGAGCCTCCCAAGGTAATTCTAGAAACTCTTGATCCCATTTCTGTAACTGTGGTATCCATTTATCTGCTGTCCGCATTCGCTTCGGTGTGGATTGTGGAGCTGAGGGCTCAATGACTCTGGCCAGCGCTGCTTCTTTACTGGAAGGATCCATCCCGTCTTACTTTTCAATCATAGACATTATTTTCAAAAAAATAGTTTTCAAAATATCTACTTGGTGTCGGTGGTTGGGGTGAACAAGCAGAACAATGCTGAAGGAGCAAGCGGCAGCACAGCAGCGGAAATGGGTTGTACTGAAGCAGCTTTGGTCGGTTTATATAATTATTTAATACTATCAATAAAATAATGTTGAGTTGTCGCAATGAAGTTCGATTAGTTTTATTGCTCATCCTCAAAGAACCGTTGGTAACGCTCATATGAGGGCACATCTTCTTCCTCAAAAAGGCGACGTAACCCCTCTGGCAAGACACGAGAAGGATTGGTCAAAAGGATTGGGACGGTCTCCTTTGGAATTTCCCCGATTAAAACATCATCCCTTGGAGGAGCTGCGAGCAGTCCATCGCGGTAGAGATCTCCCAGAGACGTCCGCTCATTTAGACTTATTCCAGTCCCAAAAACCAAGCCAGCATCGACCGTCTCACTATGAACGATAATAGATGCTTTCTCGACAAACCAGGCGTTTGATAAAAACAGCTCCACAGTTCCAGTGCGATTTTTGTAACCGATGAAAAATTCTGGGCGATCCTCTCCAAATTGATTGTAGTAGTAATCAGCCTCAAGTGGCGAATGAAAACTGACAACCTTTCCAAAAATAGGATCTTCAAAATTCCACTCTGACAATAAAAACAATTTGTCGTCCATTATCTTTTCCAGAATCATCTCATGACGCATTACATTTTCGATGTAATCTTGAGGATAATATCCCTTCTGCATGCGAGTCTTGCTGATAACTTCGGCGCGAAGAAACAAGCCACGAAATGCTTCAGGTCGATCATATTGGAATGGTTCCAGTGATGACTCATGGTAATAACCCTTGGCTAAAAATTTCAAAAAATCGCGGGAATTGATTTTGGATGCAACTTTGTCGGCATTGACCCAAGCGTGCATCCAGCTTACCACATTAGCAGGTCGCGGTCCCCAGAGAGGGTCCCAACTTCCTTCAGCAAACAAGGCATTGAAGTCATCCAGGCTCCATTGTGCGATTGGCTTCAAAAGAACCCAATCTTGCGCCCAAGCCAATTTCGCCTTCTTAAATTTGAGACCAGCATCGCGCACGCGTTGAAGCTCAAATATGACCGCGACCTTCTTCTTCCAAAAGTCATCCAGATTGGGGCTCTTGCAATACTCGTTGAACAGCTTTGAAGCACTGCAGAGCGCCTTGATGTCATCGGGCTCGGAATAGGTAAAGATCAACTGTCGGGCTTCCCAAGGTAATTCTAAAAACTCTTGATCCCATTTCTGTAACTGTGGTATCCATTCATCTGCTGTCCGCATTCGCTTCGGTGTGGATTGAGGAGCTGAGGACTCAATGACTCTTGCTAGCGCTGCTTCTTTACTGGCCATCCCGTCCTACTTATAAACATCATAGATATTGTTTTCGAAAAATAGTTTTCAAAATATCTGCTTGGTGTCGGTGGTTGGAGTGAAGAATCAGAATAATGCTGAAGCGCCGAGCAGAGCAAGAGCAGCTGCCGATGCTGAAGCGCCGAGCAGAGGAGGGGCAGCCGAGCAAGCGGCAACACAGCAGCGGAAATGGGTTGGTACTGAAGCAGCTTTGGTCGCATCAGCGCCGTGCGATCGCGTGGATGCTAAAGCGGGAGCAGCCAAGCGAGAGGGCGCTACCGAGCGGAGGCATTCTCGGAGATGAAATGGGTCTTGGCAAGACAGCGTCCATTCTGGGCCTGATCTTTCTACAGTACCTCAAGCACCCAGAGCGCCAGAGCCTTATCGTGGTGCCCGCCTCGCTGCTGCACAAGTGGCGCCACGAGTGGCACAAGCACTTTGCCGCTGGCGACGATACAGTGTTACTTTACCACGGTGAGCATCGCGCCGGCTGCGTGCAGTGGAGCAGTGAGCAGCAGCGCTGGCGGCTCAGGTCGAGCGCCTGCGTGATCATCACCACCTGCGGCCAGGTGCTCTCCGAGTTCAAGGCGGCGCAGCGCGCCAGCGAGGCTGACCCGCTGGCCGGCTGCAGCTCTGAGGCGGGCTACCGGTTTGGTGCGCTTGCCACCACTGATTTCTATCGGATTGTGGTCGACGAGAGTCACCTCAGTCTAAAGAACAGTAAGGCCAAGGGCTTTGCGGCGATGCTGGGGATGCATGCGCTGCGGCGCTGGGCAGTCACGGGCACAGTGCACACCAACAGCTGGACCGATGTTGCCTCGGTCTGTCGCTGGATTGGCGTGCAGCCCTACAATGATCCAGAGTGGTGGAAAGACAATTGGACACTTGGCGTCGCTGTGAAGATGTGGCGCTTTGGCGACAAGGCCAAGTTCCGAGGTGAGGCGCGCACTCAGGGCTTCCTGCTCAGCGACAATGGCTCTGAGACGCTGTCCTACATTCTCATCCGCACCAAGGCACTAATCAAGGGCTTGCCCTTGCTGACTGTGGAGACAGCGCAGCTTGAGTTTACCAAGGGCGAGCTCTTTGCCTATGACAATATCGCCTGTGATTTCAGACTAGCATTGTCAACGTATTTCCGAGCCTTGAAATCAAAGGTTTCCAAACGGAAGCCAACCAATGTAGAAGACAAAGCGCCCGCGCCAAACACTGCGCATTTGTTTCGTATTATCTGCAAATTCCTCACCAAGATCCGCCAATTCTGCATTCACCCACGCCTGGCAGAGGGAGCAGCGCAGACGGAGCGCTTCAGGCTTGGCCAGGAGCAGCCGGCCTCTGTTTGCGTCGAGTGCAGCGAGCAAGAGGGGCTGCGAGCCGCCCCGCAGTGTGGCCACTTGCTCTGCACATCGTGCCAGGAGAGCGTGGGCCAACGCTGCTCCAGCTGTCAACTGGAGCCAGAACAGCAACCTATCAGTCAGCGGGCAAGCCAGCAGCGCTTTTACACTGGTTCCAAACAGCTGCGTTGCCGGCACTGTTCTGCCCCCGGCCACTCGGATTGGCTGCACCCAGAGTGCGCGATGAAGCAGCCAGCCTCGGATTCAACGCATCGCTACGGCGAGGTTGGCTACTCCACCAAATTCTCTGCTATCCTCTGTATGCTGGAGCGCTGGCGAGAGTGCGATCGTGCCGATGGTTGCACACAGCCGTTCAAGGTGGTTATCTTTTCCCAGTGGATTTCCTGCTTCAATTTGCTAGAGCCAGTGCTCAAGCTAAATGGCTATGGTACGCTACGCTTTACGGGAGAGATTACGGATCTGGAAAAGCGCAACCAGCGTCTGCAGCAGTTTGCTGCTGAGCCGCAGCTGCATATTCTGCTCTGCGGACTCAAGGTGGGCGGCGTCGGGCTGGACCTGGTGATGGCCAGCAGAGCGATCCTCCTCGAGCCGTGGTTCAATGGGCCCGTCGAAGATCAGGCACAGGATCGCTTGCACCGCATGGGCCAAACGCGCCCGGTGCAGGTGCTCAAGCTGAACATCCACTGGTCCGCCGAGGACTGGATGCTGGCGCTCAAGGAGCGTAAGCTCGCCGAAAGCCGCTGGCTGCGCGGCGAGTGGAACGGCAGCGCCTCCTCCAATGCGCAGTTCACTAGCAAAGATCTCAATCGGCTGGCCAACTACCTGTGCCGCTCTTATTACGTTGATCACGCAGTGGTTTCCAAATAAAACATTGTGCCAGTAAACAGAGATGAAGTCTAGACAGTGGCTTTTGAGCCCCGAGGATCTGGCCAAGGCGCGCACGTGTGCGGGGCGTGCTGGTTCGAAATGGGACAAGCAGAGTTGCTACATGGACTCTGCGCTGATGTTTGTGTTTGGCCCAGATCCGAACCCAATTCGCGATGCACTGTTTACCGAGAGCAGCGCCATTCCGTTGCAAGATGTGTTTTGGTCCGCGCTGGATCAACAGCTCATAGGCATCTATCTTAACGATTTCTATTTGCCAATGATCCGCGGAGAAGAAAAGAAATCATGTATTGATTTCCGCAAGTTTTTCAAGACCAATGCCCAGTCTTTTACGATACCGGAGCAGAAATCCGCTGCTGCGGTCATCAGCAAAGAGAATATGTCGGATCCATATTGGCTTTTTTATTCATTCATTCTGGAGTACTTTAACAGAGATAAGCATTTTTTGACTCTTAATCCAAAAAGTCGCGCATATCAAACCGAGTTGGGACAAGGCACACAAACACTTGCTGATTGGATAAAAAAGGAGGCCGAGAAACGACAAAAGAACAAAATCAAGTTTGATACGGTGCCGGAATTTTTGATTGTGCATGTTGAGTATGGTGAAAAGGAAATCGCAGGTCGCTACTATGTGAACTTGGGCTCGCTAGAGGCTCAGAGCTACGATGTTGACGGAGGTCGCCTGCGCATGGCCTCACTCATTCTGTGGAACGGCGTTCACTACATTTGCATTTATCGCTGCGGCGGCGCATGGTGGCTGTACGACGACATGGAGCTGCCGATCAAAAGGATTGCCAACGAAGATCAGTATGAGAAGCTGAACAAGTGGCTCAGAGCTTCGGGATACACAACAACGGCTTTTTATCTCGTCGCGGAGCCCCCAGCAGCGCCGGCTCAGCAGCCGTTGAGCCGCAATCTCGCTACCGCCAACGGCTTTGCGTTGTCCCTGCTACAAGCCCTGCGCGCTGACAATCTTGCCAAGATAGCCTACTTTGAGACAACTCCAGTGCCCGATTATCAGCTGACCATCCAGAATGTCAGCCAGTTCTATCGAGCTGAGCGACCCTCTGTCCTAGAGGCTGGTATATTTCTCGTCTCTTTCGTTACTCTCCCTTGGTTTCCTCAACCTATGGGAATTGTCTTTTTGGGTAAGACCCCATACTTGATTAATTTCAGTGAACTGGAGAACAAAAAACAAGACGCAGCAGTGTATCCGCTGTTTGCCACAGCAGGCGCGAGCTGGAGGCCGCTCTCCGAGGCCAGCAAGAATGCGCCGCTATTGGCTGGCTATCCTGCTTCCAGCCCAGAGCTGTTTTCGTTTTCATTATTTGCATCCGCGTTTCAGTTGAGAGACGCAACAACCGCTAGCTCGCTGTTGAAATTCTACAAAGATCTTCCCGCTGGAATATGGCCGAGTGTGCCTCGCGGTGGTCAGCCGCTGGCGTTGCTCTCTGCACTGCGGCAGGGGAGCCACGATGCGTTTATTTACTATCTGACAGCTGAGTTCGACGCTGCTCTCCAAGCTCCAGCGCCAACAGCAAAACCAGCTCCAGCAGGCAAGGCGCCGCTGGACCAGCTGAGAGCGTTGCACAAGATCTACACACCCAAATTCCAATTCCCATTCTGGGTGCTGGACAAGTATGCCGAGTACGCGCCCAGCATGACGAAGGCCCGAATCTACACGCACAGCGCTGACAAACAGCTGGTGTTGAAGCTGGCCACTGAGCGCGAGCCAGTGAACATTGCGCAGAGCCGGCGCTATGATGCTGCTGCGCTGCAGGCGCAGTTTGGCTGGGCACAGGCCTACTATCAGACGCACTGGGAAAAGTTCAAAACGTTGGCTCCGAACTTCTCCATTTACACCCCAGCTCTGGTGGATCTCGACACTGCGCCTAACCCGTGCGCCGCGGGCTACAAGCCGCGTCTGCACAATGTGCCAGTGCACATTATCCATGCAGTCGGCCTCGCTTTTGACACTGCGACGCAGCCGGATTACGAGTACTACTTTAGTTTGGATAGGGAGACTAGGATTACGGAGATCAGTGCATTCTACGAGAGAATGTTCCAGCAAATATTTGCCTGTGCTGCAGAGAATGGCCTGACAGAGGTGGTCATGTCTCTGGTTGGCGCTAACAATTTTGCCAGTGCCTACAATGATGGCAAGCGCTTTGGACCTGATCTATTTCAAGAGACGATTTGGGCGCCTGTTTTCATCAAGTTCTGGGCCAAGTTGAGCTCGCAGATGTCGAACAAACAGGTTCCATATGCTAAACTCTCCTTTATGGGTGCTGCTGGCTCAACTGCGCTCAAGCTGATCAAGGCCAAGTTTGCCACTGTTGAAGATACTGGATTATTTCCAGCCAATGTTGTCAAGCGACCCAATGCTCTTTTTGTCAACGCATGGGATCCGCTGTCAATGCCTGGAAATGGAAATTGCAGCGACAATTCGCTGGATGGATTCATTGGTCGCCGTTCCAATGTGGCCGCTGTTGGCTGGCCACTCAGCAATCCTAGCCTGACAGAGGCGAGCATAAGTGTGCTGTCATAACTCTCACTTTACATGTCCTCATTAAAAAACACGCGTTCAACATAGTGTTTGGGTAGAAAGTAGCCACAGCGCAGCTTCTGCGAGATGTCGCGGGCTAACACTCCAAGTGCAGAGAGGTACTTGCGATTGGTGATGGCGCCCGGCAGATTAAGGTATGCGGCCCCGCAGATCGGGCCGCCTGGCACATCGCGGTGCTGGCAGCTCCAGCTGAACACGCGAGGCCGCAGCATTTGCAGCAGCACAGCCATGTCGCCCTCGATGCGACTCCAGCGGTCCTTGCGCCACACATAGCTGCGGTAGAGCGGCGAGTGGGGGTGCCGGCCGCAGCGCACGCTTGGCGTGCCCAGCGTAACCGGGTCGCTGGCATCGGTCTCGAGCTTTGGGATCGAGATGAAGAGTGAGCCGGCCAGCCAATTGTCGTGAGACAGGGTATTCTCCAGGTTGGCGTAGCTGCAGATCCACACGTTTTTCGGCTTCCCAACGCGACACTCTCTGCGCAGCCGCTCAAGCGCCTTCTCACAATAGGTGTACAGCTGCTGGTAGAAGCGGTCCTCCTGCGGGATACAGTCGTCCATCAGCGTGTCGATGGTGCTGCGCTTCTGCTCGAGATTGCGCCGCTTCCGGATGATGTACTGCATCTGTGCAGGGTCGCGCACAAACTCGGTGCGAACCACCAGGCTGCCATCGTCATTGTAGATGGTAGAGGTCTTCTTGATGATCTTCTCCGTGCTGGCCACTGGTCGCGCCTCTCCCAGCGTGCCCACCACGACACCCGGATCAAAGGACTGCACGCGGCCAGCCAAAATGCGCTCCAGCGCTTCCATCTCGCCCTCCTCGTCCTCCTCATCCTCTGCCTGCTCCTCCGCCTCGGCGGGGCGCTTGCGCTTGGCTGGCTTTTTGGCTGGCTGCTTTTTGCGTTTCAGTCCGGTGACACTTTCATCGGGCTCCTCTTGCTCCTCGGCAGCATCATCCATCAGCGCTGCAAGCTCTTGCTCAAATTGATCCAACTCTGGATCATCCTCTTCCGCCACACCGCTGCAGTAGCGCACCATGCGGTCGAAAATGTGCTGAGAGCGAGCGTCAAACTCTTGCTGGCGCAGATTGGTGTTGGCAATCGTGGGCCTAGCGTAGCGCAGCACCTCGGCATCAGTGCTGCCGGCCTCGGCCAGCTCGGTGGCCTTGTCGCGCATCATGCCAATAATGCTCCAGCGCTTGCCGGCTGCACGGATTTGAGCCGGAGTCACTCCAGCTTTTAGCAGAAATCGCTTTGCATCGCTGATCTCCACAGTGCGCAGATCCGAGCCGTCGGCAAGGCGCTTGTTCTTCTCGGGCTCCCGGCTGTCGCGCTGCACGCGCGAGTCGGTGCGCGTTTTGGCAAACGCAAACTGGTCATTCATATCGCTCTCAGCGTTGGCAATGCTCGGTCGCAGCCGGCCGCGCATCACGTCGCAAAAAGTGCTCGTCACATTCCATGGCATCACTTGGACCTCTTGCTCGATGGCCAGCAGCGCCTGGCGCTCCACGTCGCTGGCCATGTGGCCAATCGCCTCGCGCGCCTCGGTCAGCGCGTACGGGTTGTTGAAGCGCCGGATGCCCATGTCCTGCAGGCGCACCAGCGCGGCTTGGCTAGCCTCGTGCAGGCAGACTTCGTCCGGCGTGAAGGCATGCGTCTCGGCGCCCAGGTCGAAATCGGTCTTGAGCACCCAGCACTGGCCGTGCTTGCCCTTGCGCTGGAATGTGCAACAGGCCTTGAGCACAGTGCGGATGGCGGGCTCCGTCTCGTTGGGGAACATCGCCTTCACATTGCTGAGCAAAATCGTGGGTCGCCTGCGCAGCGCCGTGTACACAAAGCTCTTGAGCCGGTTCCGGCTGTAGGCCATTGCTGTCTTGGAACTGGGTGAGGGCACTTTCTGCAGAGGAAGCGTTTGACCAACAGCAAACAGATGCGGTATCTCGCGCAGGAACCACTGCTGAGAGGAGGTACGGATCAATAAGAAATCAGTTGGTTCCGGGGAGTGCTTGAACACAGGCGCCTTGAAGAGGTGATTCTCAATGCCGTACATGCGCTCGCCGGGCGGAATACGCCCCAGGAAGGGCGACACATCACTAGGCGCCAGCGACATGTTCTCTCCGAGCGCGCCCTCGGGAAGATCGTGCTGCTCATCTTGCACTGTACGCTGGCTGTAGTAGTTGCGCAGCTTGCTCGCCATGCCGACATTCTGCAGCACCGGCGGATTCTGCTCAGTGTACTCAAGCAGAATGATCAAGTTGTCCGCAGCACTCAGATCGGAAGCGCGCTGGATCCGCTGCAGCCGGCTGTTCTGCAGATTCAGCGCCCCAAGAAACTGCACCCGGCCTCGGCCGGAGAGCGCGTGACGCGGCCGATGGAGGCGGCGCGCCTGCTCCTCGTTCATCTGCCACACCACGAGGCTGAGATTCTGCGCGGGAGGCGAGTGACAGACCACGCTGGTTGCGGGGCGCTTGCGAATCGAAATCGCAGCAGGGATGGCAGAAAATGAGATTGCTTTCGGCGGCTGAGGAGGTGCCTTGCGGGGGACGAGATTCAGCTCTTCAATCTGGTGATCAAGAACGAGCCGAGGAATCGGTACGGTCACTGGCAGAGTGTCGTCCCAGATGATCGCGCTCTCGTCCCAGTCGAGATCGACAGAGTATAGTTGTTTTTTCGCTGGCTTCTCCGCGGGCGCATCCCAGAGGATGTCGCTTTCCCAGTCGCAGGTCTCCAGAGGCAGCAGTGCTTCCGCATGCTTGCCAGTCAGAGCCTTGGCCAGAACAGGCACTGTGCCAACACCACAGTCCTCCGCCAGCGGGATGCGGTAATGTGTTTGGCGTTGCTCGCGAAATTTGACACGCATCTCCAGGTAGTGCTGACGCTCATCGGGCACGACCTCGGGCGGCTGGCAGCAAAAGTCCTGCGGCTGCTCGGCCGCGGAGCGCTTCTTGCAGCGAGTGTCGCGCTCTTGAAACAGAAGCTCGGTCCATTTGATAGCGCCGGATCTGTAGGTAAAGCGCTCGTCAATGCGATTCACTACAGCCGGAGCATCAAACTCGGCAAATTCATCATCAGCGCCATCGGCGCGAGTCTGAAGGGCTGCAGCAACGAGACGATCGTCTGCCTCGTTCAACGCAGCACCATGGCTGCCCGGCCTACCGGGCTGAGCAGAGCCAGCGAGGCGCTGATGAAACTTCTCTTGTGCGAGCGGATCAGTATTGTTGAAGAATGCCAGCGCACACAGTACGTCCGGGTCGCCAACATAGTCCTCCTCAAGCTGGCCGTCCGGATCGACATTGCCAAACACAAAGGCTCCCAGTCCAAATCCGTCTTCTTCCTCCCCCTCACTCATTCGCGAGTTTAAACAAAATGACAAGCCAAAGCAGTTTTATTTTCAATATTTTGTAAAATGAAAATTTTCAATTTCTATTTAAGGGTCTTCGAAACAATAAAACATAGGGCTCAGGCGGATGAATGGCATAGTGCTGCCAGCCCGGAGACTGCTGAAGGAGGAGCTTGTTGCGCCACTCGTCCTCGCTCAGTATCCTGTGGGTGGCGCGCATCGAGCGCAACTCGAGGCGCTGCGCTGCTGACAGAATCACGTGCCGGTACTGGTATTCGTCGTCCTGGTAGGGCTCAGAGTAACGGCAGCGCTCAGACATAGACCTCTCTGTCCTGTGTGTTTATTAAGTTGCCATCAATTTTTCAGCAATCAAGCCCAGCTCACGGGGAACCCGGGCGCCGGCAAATACGCTTGCCAGGTGCGGTCCGCTGGAATGTCGACGTTGACAATCCACTTGCCCGTTTCTCCAGTGATTTTGATTTCATCTCCGGTCTGAAGCTCTTTGACGCCAGGATCCAGGTCGATATTGATGCGCACGTGGTTGCGGCTGTCGTCCACAACATAGTAGTCAAAGCCATACTTTTGGTAAATGTTGCTACGGGCAAACAGAGGAAAGCGGCGCCCTTCGCCGGGCTTAAAGCCGGTTTTGGGAAAGGCATAGCCGACATAGGCCCACTCTGAGAGGCGGCCGTGGGTAATCTGGTTGAATGGCGGCAGCAGCGGCGGCCCCCGAATCGGCAGCTGTGCCATGGGGGCAAAGGAAGGCGGGGGCAATTGCTGCTGCTGGGGCAAAGGTGGCAACGGAGAGGCTGGAGCAGACGCAGCGAGAGCTGGCGCAGCATCGGGCTGGCAGATGGCTCGACAGGTGCGGTGCATGTCGCGACGCGCGTGCCAGCGCGTCAGCTCGACCGCAAGCAGCACTGCCACCACAGCAATGCAGAGCCAGACGATGTTCTGCACACAGATGGCCATGAATGGATTACCATTAAAACAGAAATTATTGTTGCATACTGTCAAAGACAAATGCAGAAGCCATGCCGCATTCTCGCGCTGGACGGAGGGGGTGTTCACGTGCTGGGTCAGGTGGTGATGCTGAGTCGCATCTTTGCCAAGTATCCGGGCCTCTTTGATCGGATCGACGTGTTTGCCGGCACTAGCGCCGGCGCGCTGCTGGCACTGGCCCTCGCGGAAAAGGGCGAGCTCGGCTTGGCGATCTTCTCACCGAGCCGCATCGCGTCGATGTTCCAGCGCAGCTACAGCTACAAGGTGTGGCCCTCGGAGGGCGTCACGGCGGCCAAGTACACCAACCGCGCCATGGAGCAGTTCCTCAGCGACGAGTTTGGCACGCTCACCGTGGCGACGATGGAGCGCCAGGTGTTTGTGCCGGCGTTCAAGCTGTCGCGCGAGCCGAGCGTCACCGGGGCGCCGCCGGGCCGCTGGCACCCGCGCTTCTTCACCAACATTGGCGACGAGAGCCAGAGCGACCTGGTGAAAGACGTGGCTCTTCGAACCACAGCGGCGCCAACATACTTTCCCATCTATCAGAATTATATCGATGGTGGTGTGACGGCAAATAATCCTTCAGCACTTGTGCTAACACACTGCAAAGAAAAAGGCTATGCACTGGCGCAGAGCAGCGTGCTCTCGCTCTCGGGTGGCTGCCAGCCGGGCTCGATCACCGAGGAGAACGCCAAGTGGGGCGCCTACCAGTGGATGAGCCCTATCGTCGACCTGCTGATTGACAGCAACATGTACACAGCGAACGCGCTGTGCCGCGAGCTGCTCGGAGAGCGCTACTGCCGCTACGAGCTCGCGCTGCCCGAGAATGTGCCGCTCGACGGTGTCGACCAGCTCGAGACGGTGCTCAAGGCTGCCCAGGAGGCCAATCTGCAGCCCGTTTACGACTGGATCGAGAAAAACTGGATGTAAATAATTGCATTTAATTGTCATTTGAAACAATCAATAATATTCAGCGCAGAGCACGTCTGAATAGACAGCAAAGCCACAGTCAAAGACCACTTCGTAGGGTTGAGGATACGAGAAGAATGGCAGCGGCTCGGTGTACACATTCTTGTTGCACTGCCGTGAGTCCAGCTGGCGCAGCGTGATTTGGCGATTGCTTGCCCTTCCAGTTGACCGGGCCTCCCTGGCATCCTTTGACAACATCGCCTTACGACACCCGGTGGTTCCAACACTGAAATCCTCTTCGAATTCAGATGGACTTGGTCGCCTCCTGCCCATCTCAAAGTGATTCTTTTCCTTCTGCTCAACAGCTAACCAACAATTATTATGAAAATAAATATTATTTAAGCTGGCATTAGTTCAAACCCAATATGGGAAGCAAGCTGTCAAAACCCGACCAAGAGCAAGCAATCATTGGTATGACAGTGGAAGACGCAGCAGTATTTCTACACCAGCAAGGCACAATTTTACGTGTGACAAAGCTGGATGGAGAGTCGTTGGTGGTGACACTTCTCCTCGTCGTCAATCGCTTAAATGCAGAGAGCAGGGATGGAAAGATTGTGTGCACCCTCAATTGGGGTTAATATGTGAACTGGATCTGTCTGAGTAAATCATACTACCGTGAAATATTTCACGAAATAAATCATTTAAATCAAATTAGGGTCAACAAAAATAATATTTCATTTGAAATTTCAATGAAATTTCATGAAACAAAACTAGGGTCACGCTAAATGGTTTTCTTTATGAAATTTCATTGAAATGTTTTATTAGACAAATACTCTTGGATTGTAAAAATTGCATTTTAAAAAAGTTGGACCTCAAATTTTTTTGGCCGGCCAAAAAAAAATAAATGCAGATTTTGATTCAAGGTCCAATTGGTCAAAGAAATATTTCAGTGAAATTTCAGAAAGAAAACAATTTAAGCTGGCCCTAGTTTTGTTTCATGAAATTTCAGTGAAATTTCAAATGAAATATTATTTTTGCTGGCCCTAGTTTAAAATAAATCTTGATATCATGAAATTTTCTTTGAATGTGTTTATTATTTTCATAGGTATCCCATTAGGTTTAGTGTAAGAAGCCCACAAAAATGGGTGATGTCGAGGAGATTCAACGCGTGGTACGCAAGCTGGAAGAGATGCTGCAGTGGAGGGTTCCGAAAATTAACGTCTACTACGATGCAGCTGACTCTTCTATCACAATCGATCCGCCGGAATACCTGAAGAATGACTCGACAACGTGGAAAGCAGCGTTGTCTCAGACTATCTTTCATCTCTGTCGGCTGAACCACCCAGACTGGAATGACATCCGGTTTCCCAAAGGAGTGTGTCTGAACATCGGCCCGTTCCTGTTTGACACTCTTGACGACAACCTCTATCAGGACAAATGGTCGCTGACTTGGCTCAAGTCCAAGTATCCGATCATCGACCGCACTCAGAAAATGAAATACATTGACGGCCGCGCTGTCTATTCCTGATTGATTTGATTAAAATCTTTTGGTAACTGGCAAAGATTTAACTAAAACATGAGCAGCATAGTGCCACTTCCGCAGCTGTCTGCCGAGCAGCGACACGCACTGATGATGGTGGACAAGCGGCGCGGTCTATTCATTACTGGCTGCGCGGGTGCTGGGAAATCTGTGGTTGTCAAAGCGATCCAGGACAAGTTGCGGGAGCAGGGCAGGCGCTATTTCACTACGGCACCCACTGGCATTGCGGCGCTGAACATTGGCGGTTGCACGCTGCACTCCTTTTGCGGCGCCGGCCTGGCCAAGGGCACGAAAGAGGAATGCTACAAGGACGCAATGCGGCGCCCAAAGAATGTGGGCTGGTGGCGCGAGTGCGAAGTGCTGATCATCGACGAGGTCTCGATGCTGGACCCGTTTTTCTTTGAGAAACTCGACTACATGGCGAGGAAAATTCGCAACTCGGAGGCATTTTTCGGAGGGATTCAGGTGATTGCTGTAGGCGATTTCTTTCAACTTCCACCCGTGATGAAGGATCACGCCAACAACCCGGACGCGCTCGACTTTGTGTTTGAGCTGCCGCTGTGGAAGGCGAACCTGCAGCAGGTGATCATGCTCACGCAGGTGCACCGGCAGAAGGACATTGAGTTTGTTCGGCTGCTCGCCGAGATCCGCCAGGGCCGCCTCAGCGAGGCCGGCCTCGCGCTACTGCGCTCGCGCATTGACGCCAAGATTGTGTGTCCCGAGGGCCTCCAGCCAACGCAGCTGTTCCCGACCCGCGTCGAGGCCAGCCACGCCAACGCGGCAGGGCTCAAGAAGCTTCCCGGTGAAGAGCGATTGTTTGTGCGCAAGCAGGCCACCACTGGCAGGTTGATGGGCGAGCAGCGCCAGAACGCGTGTCAGAAGCTCGACGACAACATGCAGGCTGAGGTCGAGCTGAAGCTCAAGGTCGGTGCGCAGGTGATGCTGCTGACAAACCTCAACGTCGCCGAGGGCCTGTGCAATGGCTCGCGAGGCGTGGTAACGAGCTTTGACGAGGAGTGCACATGGCCAATTGTCAAGTTCGCCAACGGGCTCACGCTGATGGTAAAGCCGTTTGTGTGGACCGAGACGCCGCCGGACAAGTCTTGGAGCATCTCGAACACGCAGGTCCCGCTCAAGCTCGCCTACGGCATCACGATCCACAAATCGCAGAGTCTTTCCATTGATCTGCTTACGATCTGTCTGGCGCGCGTGTTTGAGCGCGGCCAGGGCTACGTCGCCCTATCGCGAGCGCGAACGCTGGCCGGTCTCAGTCTTTCCGGCGACTTTGACCCGGACATTTTCGCGCCGCACCCCAAGGTCGTTGCTTTCTACCAAACTCTCATGCAGCCCGCTGACACGCCTCCTGTTTCTGCGCTGAAGCTCGCAAGCAAGCAGCCAAGCTCTGCAGCTGCAGCTTCCGCAGAGTGTGTCATCTGCCTCGACCATGCACCGAGCTACTTGATTTCGCCCTGCGGTCACAAGTGCATCTGTGATGTGTGTAGCAAGTTTGCGCTCAAACAGTGCCCCATCTGCCGCATCCCCGTTGAGCGAACAATCCGCGTATTCGATTAAACCTAGAGTCAATGTCCAAGGTCCAGGGAGCTTCGATGCTGACGCTGGTGAGCAAGGGACTCGAACCGTCGTCGTTTGCGGAGCAAATTGTCAAGTGGTTCGCGGAGAGAGATATCGTCTCGGATGGCCACCTGGTGTGGCTGCTCGGCGGGGAGCCGGGAAGCCCGCTGGAGCTGTTCACGCACAGCAGCTGGAGCGAGGTGGACCGGCTGCTCGAGACGCACGTCTACGGCTTTTTCAACAGTCACTGCGTTGATCCGGTGACGCAGCTGGAGCTCAACTTCTACCCGACAATGAAGGAGCTTCCCCAGTGCCTTGCGCGCAACAATCGCCTGGTGCAGCGGCACAGCTCCTCCATTTTCAAGTTCAAAAATGCGCTCGTCTCAGTGTACGGAAAATCAAACAATTTCCGACAAATTGATCCTGGTTCACGCTTGTGGAATTTAATTTGTACCAAGCCCTATTTCGTGAGGGGTGTCGACATGCTTTGGACCCCAGAGGAACCGCCCACAAAGCAGCTGTGGAACTGCGCACTTACAAAATATCTGCTAGCGTGTCGAAATATGCCTCACTCGATTATACTCTTTTACGCGCTGCTGGGCCGCATGCTGCACCGGCCGCGGCACTATGAGCAGTGGGACCAGAGCCTCGGCGTGCTGTGCGTCACCGGCGAATCGATGCTGGTGCTCATGATGAAAATGCTATTCGACCCGCGCGACGTTCGCACTGTGACGCCTTTTGGCAGCGCTGTCAATGATGACGACAGTCGGCCTGTGCAGCTGACGCTGTGCCGGGTGGAGCCACAGGGCGGCAAGCGGAAGCCCATTGTGCTACCAGAGCCGCCTCGGGGCTCTCACTATTTGGTGCATGGCGACCTGAGGAATTCGCGCTTGAGCAACGCGACCATGCTGGTGCACGATCAGTTCACCACCTACAGCGCCAGTCAGCTGCTGCTCTTGCTCACAAGTATTCCTGAAACCCTACAGCTGGCACAGCGCGTCTTCTGGCTCACCGTCTCGACAGTAGGAACCAAGCCCAACAGCTTTGTGCCTGACGCTAATCTGCCGGCGCTTGTGCGCTGGCTTGAACTTTGGAATATTTCTTGTCCCATCTGCTCAAGTCAGACGCTCTGTCCTCATGTTTTCGGACTCAGCGGCGATTAATGAAAATTTATTCTTGAAAATTGTCTACTCAATAAATTAATCAGCCCAACAACAGAGGCTCAAAAAATCTTAGCTGCCAGGGAGTAAAAAGGGCATGGACAAGTGGGATGACCGAGTGGAGCTGCCGGACGATGCCAAGCAGGCGCTGGCGGCGCTGCAGCGCAGCATGAGCTCGATGGCGCTGGCGGCGCAGAGAAAACCGATCAAGCACCACCTGCTGATCGAGGCCGCGCTCGAGTATTTGGCGCTGCGACGCGACCAGTGGGCTGCGTACGGCAGCTGGGCATGGAACCATTATTTTCCATCATGGCTTCAGCTCGATCCCTCGGACCTCGACATCAAGTTGCTGCGAGCGAGCACTGCGCCAGAGCTCGCTTTTTTCGTGCAAGAATTTTTGGCTTATCTGCCTGTAAGATTTCATGGACATGATTTTGTTTCCAAGCCTAGCATTCACAATGGCACCAATACGCTGCTTATCTACTGTGACCGAGTGCAATTTATGGACATCTCGCTGCTGAGTGCTGGGCTGCCAGCGAGCACTATGGCTGATACCCGGACCACTACCAATGTCATGTCGCTCGAGTGGATGCTTGCCGACCTCGCCGCCATGCTCGAGCTGCCGACGGCAGCGTATCGTCGACAAAAGGACCTGCGGCGCCTCGGCCGACTTTACAATTGCGCACAGCTCAATCAGCTGCTCAATCACACACCGGCCGGCCTCGCGGCGCTAGGGATGCTGCACGCGCGCTACCAGAGCTGGCTCGGCGAGCTCTGTCCAGAGCTGCATTCACAGTGTCACAGTGCAATGTCTGAACAGCAGCAAGCAGTGCGAGAGCTAGAGGCTGACAAATCGCTGCTTGTCAGCCAGCAGACCGCAGCGGCGGACAAGGCCTCGGCTGACCTGGAGCACCTGCGCGCGCAGCTCAAGCTCACCGAGGAGCGGGCGCAAAAGCTGGCTCACAAGCTGGCGGCCAAGAGTCGCGAGTGCACAGCGCTGGCCTCGAAGAATAGCCGTCTCGCTGCTGAAAACAAAACCAAGACAGAGGCTTTGGAGAGCGCAGAGGCTTCGCAGCAAGCGCTCAGCGCCCGAGTCAATCAACTGACTGCTGACCTGGCCGAGGCCAAACTGGTCAAGAAAGCAGGTCCATCCAAACCGCCTCCTTCGCGCAAGGCGGTCAAGGCCAAGTCCAAGCCTGCCGAGTATGATCCCGACAAGGATATATCGCTGTGGAAGCACAATTGCGATACTGCGAAAGAGAAGATTGTGCAGCTGCTGAAGAAGAATTCGAAACTTGAAGATGACATTGTATTCCTGACGCAACGATGCGAGATACAGGGCGAGCGTGCGAATGAGCTTCTCAGCAACATTCAGACGCTGAGCCAGATCAATGAACAGCTGGCGCAGAGCAATTCCAAGCACAAGTCGCGCTTTGATGCCGACCAACATACCATTGTCAAGCTGAACAAGGAGTGGCAGCTGGCGCTGGCAAGCTTTGTGCGCTGCCAGACCTTTTTCCAGATGGCCATCGCAACGATCTTCTGGCAGAACGCCGTGCAGCTGATCCTGATCGACGAGGTGAAGAGCATGAATCTGAACATGCTAGTGCAGATGGGCGTGCCAAAGCGCGCAACGGATGGCATGCGCGCTACCTACTGCAATCGCTGCTACTCGGGCTTTGTGGAGTCAGAGTGCAAACCTTGTCAGAAATTTGCACTCTGCATCTACGACTACAACAAGCATGTGTTTGATCCCGATCGCGTTGGCAGCTTTGACTATGATGCAGCGACCAAGCCGTACCGGCAGGAGGAGAGCCTCGGCATTCGCATTCCGTGGCACAGTCAGGACGCAGCGCCTGTGGAGAACGGCGACAGCGACGACGCGTGCATCAAAGGCGTCATGCTGCTGCCCCTGATGCCGACCAAGAAGATCGAGGGCCAGAGTCCGTTGGCCTTTATCGACGGCCGACAGGTGTTTATTGAGGACGAGAGCACCTACTGGACCCTGTGCCCCGAGTGCCTGGTGCAGAATATTCAAGAGCTCATCACGCGCAACCACCTGGACAAGTACTGATGCGGCTTGCTAGGGCAGAATCAGATTCCAGCACGGCCGAGTGGACGCTGTGTAGTAGAGATATCCGAAATTCTTAATGGTGTCCTTGAGCTTTTCCTCATCTTCGCCGCTGCAGGCCTGCCGAAGGCGCCGCTCGAGCTTGCCCTTGCACTCGCGGAGACCTGGGTGCAGCACCACCGTGTGGAACTCACGGCCCTTGGCCTGGTGCACAGTGGAGAAGACAAGCTGCGCCGGTGTGTTCTGCTGCATCGAGCCCTGCAGGCGCTGCAGGACACGCGGCACCTGGCCCGAGTTGCGGATAATAAACTCTGAGAAGAAGAGCTCGTCGCGCAGATTCTCAATCGCATCTGGGTCCCGGCTGAGCTCGCTATTAGGATTGAGTGCCATAATGGACTTGTTTTTGAAATTGCTGGAAAAATCAGACGGATTTCCCAAGTACTGGCCCCACAGCGAGCCCAACGTGCTGGCGCCAAACGCTGAGCCGAGAATCTCAATGTCCTGCTGGCAGTTCATGTAGCAGTAGAACATCGCTTTGTTGCTCTGGAAGAGCACCACGGCGCGCTCGCCGGGTGGCAGCTTGGCACAGGTGCCGACAAGATCGCGGGGGAAGTTGTAGCCCACTTTCTGCACACAGTCCTTGCGATCGGGGTGCAGCGTGCCCACCGTCATATCACTGCCCATGCTGCGCAGCAGCATGTTAGCATAGTCGGCAATCGCTGGGCCAAAGCGGCAGGACAGCGTCAGCGCAAACACTGTCGGCGCTCGGCCTGGCGGGAACTCCACGTCATCAAACACCGAAATGCAGCGGCGGAACGCGTACAAGTGCTGATTCGGATCGCCAACCATGATCGCGCCGACCGGCCGGTACTTGGCATAGACCTGGTTGCGGATGATCTGCCACATCGGCTCGTTGATGTCCTGTGCCTCGTCGACAATGAGCACGTCGACGCAGCCACAGCCCAGCTCATCGAGGCGTTCGCCCAGCTGCGCCACCGCCTTGACTGTCCACGCAAAGTCCGGCGACTCGAGGGCGCCGCTGCACACTGCCTGCCAGATGAAGCGCGCGTGCATCTGCGCATCGATCGAATCGCACTCTGGCTGCTCCGCAGCGCCCAGCGTAAAATCCTGCATCGCCGCGTGCACTTCAACGCCGCAGCTGTAGGCCTTCTTCTCGTCTTCAAACATTGCCAGCAAGCCGGCGCTAAGCGCTGGGAAGGCCCGGCGCTGCTTGCGCAGGTAGGCGGGGTAGGTGAAGAACCAGAAGGAATACCACTTTTTCGGTCCGCTAAAGCGGACCCGGCTCGAGCCCGCAGCCAGGCTATCTATGGTGCGGCACATGATGTTATCCGCGTCGGCCACAGCGATTCCCGAGTTGGCAATGCGGATGCGGATCTCGTCGATCGCGGAGCGGTTGTAGGCCAGATACAGGAAGCGGATCAGCGGGCGCCTCCGCATAAACTCGAGCAGCGTGGCGGTCTTTCCCGCGCCCGCAATCGCCTTGACCAGCACCAGCTCCCCTGGCCGGATATTGGCCGCGAGCACAGCCTCTTGCTCCGGAGTAAATTTGCGAATTTGATCCTTTCTCACCAGCGAGGCAGCGTCCTCGGGATTGACAGATTCCTTTGCTCTGTTCATGCTCTCTCGCTCTTCTTTATTAAAGGACTAGATTAATTCCGGGGAATCTTGGATAACTAACCTTGCAACAGTGTACGCCAGTGTAGTAGCTCACCTCGAGCCAGGGTAATGTCACAACTGAGATGGACCGAGTTGGTGCTCTTGTGGCTCCAGCGTAGCGACGGTTTACAGCAGAAATTCACCGGTGTCAGCAGCTCAAATTTGACTTGGCATTGCGAGGGAATTATTGAGAGATGCTCGTATCTAATCTCCTCTTTGTGAAGGGGGCTAGCGAACAGCGGCAGGTGACAAATTGGAGCGCCAGCAGCTAGCTCATAGCTGAAGTGACAAGGGCCAAGGTACACTTCAACGCGCGGCTCTTTGCCGGTCGCCCGAATCGCGAGGCCGCGCACAGCCTGCGAGAAGGCCATATCCTTGAGCTCTCGAAGATCACGCCACTCTGCGCGCCAGGAACGGCCGTCCGCGTGGCGCACAGTACGCCCCAGCTCCTGCGCATATAACGCCTTGCTGCAGACCCGTAGCTGCGCCAGGCTCCAGCTGTCCAAGTGCGCCAAAATCTGCTGCTGCAGAAAGGAATTGCTTTGTAACAAATCTCCTAGGGTTTCCATGTCTACCTCCATTTTTCTAAATCATTGTTTGGTCTAAGCCATTGTAGATTTATTCATTCACATGAGTCTCCAAGGACTATTCCAGTTGCAGGGCCACGAGCACAGCTGTGGACGAAGCAATGACTCGCATCAGCAGCGTTTGGATGCGTTGATGAAAGTGCTGACCGCCTTTTTGGGGGATACCGACACCTTGACAAGTGTCAAGGTCTACGCCGATCGCTTGCCGCATACGCTGGCTTTTCTGCACCAGACCGAGCTGTGGAAACGCTACGAAGCAAAATGGCCTGCCGACAAAGAGGCAGCCCTGACCGATGCAGAAGACACTCTGATGAGCGCAATTGAAAAGCTCGACGATGAGGACACCTACACTTGCCAGGGCTGCCAGCACCTGCTCGGCGTCTACACAACTGCGCCGTCCATGATTGTCCAGTGTCTGTGCGAGTCATTCGAGGTGCCTTTGCGCAAGCTGCCTGCCGACGACGAAGACCGCCCCTTGGCTGAGCGCGCGCTCAACATGATTCAGGAAGAATTGCTCACCGTCAGCAACATTGCTGCACACGCCAGCGAGATAGTCGAGAATTAAACATTTTTCATCTAATTATTTTCTTTTGAAATTTCATGAAATTTTCATGAAATAAAACTAGGGTCACGTTAAATGATTTTCTTTATGAAATTTCAATTTGAAATAGTTGACCAAATCCTTTGGAATCTCAAAATACGCATTTAAAATTTTTTGGAGATCAATTTTTTTTGGTCTTCAAAAATTCTTCAAATGCAATTTTGGTCCGAGATGGAGTTCAAGGTTCAATGGAAATTTCACAAAGAAAACAATTTAACGTGGCCCTAGTTTTATTTCATGAAAATTTCATGAAATTTCACAGGAAAACTATTTTTGCTGACCCTAGTTTAAAATAAATATTTATTTCATGAAATATTTCTGAGCATTAAATGGCAAACATAGATGCTGGTGGAAACTTACAATGTGAATATGTTCCCGCCCTGGATCGAGTGCTTGAATCGGCACGCGTTCCCCTGCAAGCTAAGCCATGGAGAGCGCCTGCGGGCGATCGTGGCCTGCCTGCTGCGCAGCGATGCCGATGTGGTGCTGCTCACCGAGCTCTGGCACGAACCAGACGCGGAGCGGCTCGTCGAGCTGAGTTGCAATCGCTGGCCGCACTGCCTGTCGAATATTCGCAGCCGCCATTCGGGCCGCGTGCTGAGCTCTGGCCTGATGCTGCTCTCCAAGGCGCCCATTGTCAGCCACTGCTTTGTGCCGTTTGAGCGCGAGGCCGGCATCGACGCGTACGCGGAGAAGGGCATGCTCGTGGCGCAGCTGGCCAACGGGCTGCGCCTGGTCGGCGCCCATATGCAGGCGCCCTACACGCAGAACTCGTACAGCGACATCCGCTGGGCGCAGGCGATCCAGCTCGTCGCGCTGGCGCAGCGCACTGGCGCCAACTGCGTGCTCGGCGACCTCAATCTGCACCCAGGTAGCACCAAGTTCAGCTTTCTACAGGAGAACCTGCTCCGGCTTGGTCTGCGCTGCTCTGTATCGTCCTTGGAGCAAGTGGATTTCATTTTCGCACCTGCTGTTCAGGAGCTCTTGGAGAGTCTTTATTGCTACGTGGATTGGAAAAGAAAACAACATGCACTCTCGGATCACAAACACCACATCTGCAATGTGAAGATTTGATAGTGCATAATTTATTAAAAAGGATACGTTGGGACCCAGACTTGAATATTCCTGAATTGCGCAGTGATTGAAGGCAAGTCTATCATTACATTGGATCGCTTCCAGTGCAGAAATATTGACCAGTGCAATGGCATGGTTTTGGCAGACAACAATGTACTCTCACTAGCTTTGCTCCAGCGCATTTTTTGAGTTTGCCTTATAACAACATAACACATTAGGGACAGTTTAAAATATATGACACCCTGCCATTTGCAAAAAGCGTGTTTCACAAAGGAATTACCGACACATACTTTAATTGTTCAAAATGAGCGGTAGTACAATCGCGGATCCCAGCTGCTTCCACTGCCAACTTGTAGAATTGTATACAGTGTAACTACTGCCAAAGTAAAATGCTTCAAGTGTTGGTGAATAACCTTGCGCGATGGAAGTTTGTCCAGCAGTTACCGGGTCGATATTGTTGATCGCTCCTGTGGTCTTGAAGATATCAACAAAGTCAACCAAAACGCCGCAAGTTGGCATGCTTTGCTGACCTGAGCTAATCATCATGACATTGTTTGAGGTGTTGCTGGCAGGCACGCCTGCCGTAACGGTGGTCACATTAGACCAAGTCGACACAATGGCTCCAACCAGTCTGGTAGTAGGAGCTATCGTCTGATTTGTTTGGATGCGGACTATAACAGTTCCATTGATAAACGGGCCTTGACTCCAGTAAAAGAAGACACGGTTGTTCAGCGAAAGTGAATTCACTAAGGCGATTTGACCACCGCCTTGTTGCCAAGTTATAGTGGGCGCTTGATTAAGGGGCGTACCCACTACGAAGCCGACCAGCAGAACATCGCCGACTTGAATGTTGAGAAGGGTCGATGCAAGTACAGTCGTCCCCAGAAGAAGAGTAGCTGTCAATAATTCGCTATCCCTCAGCGTAGGCAAAATGGAAACCATTGTTGTGCATGGAACAGGGGTTTCGGGCTGCACGCAAGCAATGAAATTGACAGTCGCGTTTTGCTTAGGGGTCACGATATTCACGGTGATCGAGCCTAGATCGCCCATACCTGGAGTAACGCTCGGCAAAAGTGCAAGAAACTCAGCCGACGTTACGGGACTCGTTGTCAGCGGCGCACACAGCTGAGTGTATGCGGGATTAGTCCTCAGAAGGGTGAATGAGGTAGCCACAGTGGTCCAGAGACAGAGTTTGAGCTTATAGGTCTTACCCGCGATGATAGGAATGTCTGCAATGGTGATGATAGCGCATCCGTCCTGCAAAAAGGTGCCATTGCAGACGACTTCATACCACGGAGCAGGCGGGGCAGGCGGCAGGAAGCCTGTCGAGAGGCCCTGTGCGCCGCAAAATAGAACGGGCTCATTGGTAGGGATTGTTTGTTTTGTCTCAAAGAGCGGAACCTGCGCGAGTTGGTTGGTAGAGGGATCGCAGTGCAGCAGCTTTGCCTTGCAGTCAATCTCCGAGTGCAGGCGGAGCGCGGCAAAGCCAAACACGGTAAAGTTGGCAGAATCGAAACCAAGCAACTGAATGACCACTGTCAGCGACGCAACGCGAAACGCGGGCGGAATGACAATCGTATGCCAATCATAACTGCCAGACGTGGCAATAGGGATAGGAAATGGGTTGTTGTTGAACCTCGCTTGCACAGCAAAATCGGTTGTCAGAATGGCAAAAATCGAGAGATGTGTCAAACAACGAGCATCGACCGCTGGAAAGGTCACACTTGACACGGGAACAATCGCATTGTGCATTGCCCAGTAAAAGGAAAACGGCGCTGGTGGGGCGAGCGGTCCAGCTGCATTTGTAAATGTCGCGTTAAAAGCCACGCCAGTGTTGAGTGGCACATCCAGCGTCGTCGCGCAGCAGATGGCGCTCTTGCCAATGCAACCGGTGGCGCCCGCAAATATCAGCTCCGCATCGCACGGCACGCCGTCGTACAGCGTCAGCGGGGCCTGGCTCAGCTGGCCCGCATCGCAAAAGAGCAGATTGCCGTCGCTCGGAACACACGTGGCGCCAGCAAAGTCTTCGCATGCGGGCGGCGGCAGGAATCCCGTCGAGAGGCCCTGCGGGCCGCAAAACACGACGGGCGCGTCGGTGGGAATTGTCTGCTCCGTCTCGAACAGCGGCACCTCGGCCAGCTGCTTGGTGAGCGGATCGCAGTGCAGCAGCTTGGCTTGGCAGTCGATCTCCGAGTGTAGGCGTAGCGCGGCAAAGGCAAAGCTCGTGACATCCACATCTGTTAGAATAACCCCAACCGCAATGACGAGTGAGGACACGCGCAGCGCGGGCGGAATGGGGATGGTGTGCCAATCGTAGCTGCCAAACGTTGCAAAAGGGATCTCGATTCCTTCGCCGTAGTTCAACATCACGAAAAGCGTGCCACCCGTGCTGGCTTGCACTGCAAAAATGGAGAGATGCGTCAGGCAGCGCGCGTCAACGGGCGCAAAAGTTACCTGTGCGACTGTCCCCCCAGTCGGCATCCGCCAGAAAAAGGAAAACGGTGCGGGCGGCGCCAGCGGTCCCGTAGTTCCGTACACTGCATTGAGGCTGGAAGTTTGCGAGTCGAGCGGCACATCCAGCGTCGTCGCGCAGCAGATAGCGCTCTTGCCAATGCAACCGGTGGCGCCGGCAAATATCAGCTCCGCATCGCACGGCACGCCGTCATAGACCGTAAGCGGGGCCTGGCTCAGCTGGCCCGCATCGCAAAAGAGCAGATTGTTATTGGTCCGAACGCATGTGGCGCCAACAAAGTCGGCGCAGCTCACCGTCCCAGCTGGCCCAGTTGCTCCAGTTGTGCCCTGAGGCCCAGTTGCTCCAGTTGTGCCCTGAGGCCCAGTTGCTCCAGTTGTGCCCTGAGGCCCAGTTGCTCCAGTTGTGCCCTGAGGCCCAGTTGCTCCCGTGTTTCCAGTTGTGCCCTGAGGCCCAGTTGCTCCCGTGTTTCCAGTTGTGCCCTGAGGCCCAGTTGCTCCCGTGTTTCCAGTTGTGCCCTGAGGCCCAGTTGCTCCCGTGTTTCCAGGCGTGCCCTGAGGCCCGGTC